>Ga0315274_10003921_pt1 | contig 21995 bp, 33 predicted proteins | sample YL17G02_20_MG_FD_203700 | JGI IMG/M metagenome (GOLD analysis project Ga0315274, IMG submission 203700) | Sediment microbial communities from Yellowstone Lake, YNP, Wyoming, USA - YL17G02_20 | ecosystem: Environmental > Aquatic > Freshwater > Lake > Sediment | place: USA: Wyoming | collected...
GTTTTGTCCTGCAGGTAAAGACCCGGGAGACGGACGGCTACTCGGCCCTCCAGTTGGGCTTTGCCGACAAGCGCGAGAAGAACACGAAAAAGCCGCTTGCGGGGATCTTCAGCAAGGCCGGCGTCAGCCCAAAGAGATTTGTCCGCGAGATCCCGTCCGACGGTGAGGAACACAAACCGGGCGAGGCGATAACCGTCGAGGCCCTGAAGGACATACGCTTCGTGGACGTAATCGGCACCTCCAAGGGCAGGGGCTTCGCCGGCGTAGTCAAGCGCCATCACTTTTCGGGCCAGCCCGCAACGCATGGCGCCATGGGGCACCGCGTGCCCGGTTCGATAGGCTCGTCGGCTTTCCCGTCGAGGGTCCTGAAGGGCCTGCGCATGGGCGGCCACATGGGCGTGGCCAGAGTGCATGTGAGAGGGCTCGAGGTGGTGAGGGTCGACTCCGCCAGGAACCTGCTCCTCGTCAAGGGATCGGTGCCGGGATTCAACGGCGGATACGTTATCGTGCAGAAGTGCCCCGAATGGGTGGCGGTGCGACGGAAACAGACGTTCAAGGCCGCAGCTGCGGCCCCGGCCCCGGCTGACAAGGCGTAATAACGGCACGAAGGGTGCTTTGATGATAGAGGTAAAAGCATACGACAGCGACGGAAACGCGGCGGCCCCGATTGCCGTGTCCGAGGAACTCTTCGGCGGCAAGGTCCGGAAAGCGCTGCTGCGCGAGGCGCTGCTCATGTACGAGACCAACCACAGGCAGGGCAACGCGAGCATCCTCAGGCGCGGCGAAGTCCGGGGCAGCACCAGGAAATTGTGGCGCCAGAAACACACCGGCCGCGCCCGCGTCGGTGACCGCCGCAGCCCGATCCGCAGGGGCGGCGGCTCCGTCTGGGGCCCCAAACCCCGCGATTACTCCTACAGCCTTCCCAGGAAAGCCCTCAGGACGGCGCTCGATTCCGCGATCCTCGCCAAACTGCTCGACGGCGAAGTGGTCGTCGCGGACTGTAAGGTAAGCGACCCTCCCAAAACCAAGGCGGTTGCCGGCTACCTGAAGAGCATCGCCTTTGCGCCCGGCGCGAGGTTGCTGTATGTCACGCCCGAGTTGGACGGGACATTTTACAGGGCCGCGCGCAATATCGAGGGACTTCAGGTCATGCCGCTTGGCGAGCTTAATGCCTACGCGGTTGTGAGGCCCTCGGCCGTCATATTCAGCAGGGATGCGTTCGAGAAACTCCTGGAGGCGCGCAAGTGACCGGCGAAGTTCACAAGATACTTATAAAGCCGCTGTTGACGGAAAAAGTCGTCTCCAAATCGCAGCAGATTAATACCTACGCGTTCGAAGTGCCGGCGGAAGCCAACAAGGTTGAAATCCGGAGGGCCGTTGAGAGCGCGTTCAAGGTCAAGGTGAAGAAAGTCCGGACCTCGATGAGGCACGGCGGCAGGAAACGGTTTGGCTACAGGTGGTTTACGGAGCGTTCGGTCAAGCGCGCGTACGTGACGCTTGCCGAAGGTAACAGGATAGACCTGTTGTAAGGCGCGCGCTATGGGCCCGGCGTCGAAACGTAGGAAACGCTTGGCCCGCGCGGTGAAACTCGCGGCCGCGGCCGCGGTAGTGCTGGTGTTGGCGGGAGTTTACCTGGGCGAGTTTGCCCGCGTGAACGGCCGCTCGATGGAGCCGGCGCTTGCGGGCGGCGACAGGGTCTTCTTTGAAAAACTCAGTGTCCGACGCACCGGTCCGAACCGGTTCGACATCGTCGTCTTCAAGGCCCCCGAGGAGCCCGACAGGCTCTACATAAAGAGGGTAGTCGGGCTGCCCGAGGAAGTCGCCGAGGCGGCCGAGGGGCGGTTGATGATTAACGGTGTCCAGGTACCGCTTCCCGCGGGGCTTGACTGGGGCGACGCCCGGTTTGGCCCTGTGGCGATGAGGCCTGGTCACTACTTCGTTGTCGGGGACAACCTCGGTGATTCGGTGGATTCGAGACAGTGGGGCCCGGTGCCGAGGGATTATATCCTCGGGCGGGTGTGCCTGAGGTTCTGGCCCGTCGGAAAGTGGAGAGTTTTCCAGCGCGAAAGCGCATCAGGTGAGGGAGTTCGGGATGCCAATAAAGGTCTATAAGCGCACGTCGGCCGGCCGCCGGAACATGTCGGTGGTCGACAACGCCGATCTGACGAAGAAACCGCGCGAGAAGGGCCTCGTCACGCGCATTCGGGCTAAGGCGGGGCGGAATAACCGCGGCATAATCACCGCCAGGCACCGCGGCGGCGGTGCGCGAAGGATGTATCGTTTCGTCGACTTCAAACGGCGTAAGGACGGTGTGCCTGCAAGGGTGGCGGCAATCGAGTACGACCCCAACCGCAACGTGCGGCTGGCGCTCCTGGTGTACGCCGACGGCGAAAAGCGGTACATACTCTGCCCCAACGAAGTCAAGGTCGGCGACGTCCTCGCCAGCGGCGAAAAGGCGGAGCCGAGGGCCGGCAACTGTATGCCGCTCGGGGCCATTCCGCTCGGGCTCCCGGTGCACAACATCGAGACAATTCCGGGGCGCGGCGGGCAACTCGTCCGCTCGGCGGGGCTTTCCGCGGCGCTCGCGGCAAGGGACGGCGACTACGCGCACCTTGTGCTTCCTTCGGGCGAGACGCGCAAAGTGCACGTGAAATGCCGCGCGACGATCGGGCAGTTGGGCAACACCGATTACAACCTCGCTCGCGTCGGCAAGGCCGGCAAGAACCGCCACAGGGGCTGGCGCCCCTACGTTCGGGGCACCGCGATGAACGCGGTTGACCATCCGATGGGTGGAGGCGAAGGCCGGACGAAGGGCGGCCGGCATCCCGTCAGCGAGACGGGCGTTTTGTCCAAGGGCGGAAAGACGCGCAACCCGCGCAAGGTTTCCTGGAAATTCATTATTCGCAGGCGCACGAAATAAGGGGACCGGGATCCTATGGGACGCAGCACGAAAAAAGGGCCGTTTGTGGATTCGAAACTCCTGATGAGGGTCATGCGGCAGAAGGACACCGGCGACAGGGAGCCGCTCAAGACGTGGTCGCGGGCATCGACCATCGTGCCGGAGTTCGTGTCCCACACGTTCAACGTCCACAACGGGCGGATGTTCATACGCGTGTTTGTGACCGAAGAGATGGTGGGTCACAAGTTGGGCGAATTCTCGCTCACCAGGACATTCAGGGGGCACAGCGGCAAGAAGGCCAAGGAGGCCGCCGCGGCCGCGCCCGCGCCAGGGCCCAGGCAAGGATAATCTCGCATGGCTTACGTTGCAAAGCACAGATTTGCCAGGACTTCGGCCAAGAGGATAAGGCCGATTGCCAGGATGATTCAGGGCATGGTGGTTGCGCGCGCGCTGGATGCCCTCGAATACTCGCCGACGCGCGGGGCCAAGCTCATCAAGAAGGTGCTCAGGTCCGCCGTCGCCAACGCCGGCGCGACGGCGGATCCGGACGACATGGTTGTCCAGAGCGTCCGCATCGACGATGGGCCCCTTCAACTCGGAACCAAAAGGTGGATTCCAGTGTCCCGTGGGATGGCTCATCCGATAAGGCACCGCACGTGCCACATCTTCGTTGAGATCGAAGAGATCCGTAGCCAAGAGGAGCAGTAAATGGGGCAGAAGGTATGTCCGACGGGTTTGCGGCTTGGAATAGTTGAGGACTGGCGCAGCCGCTGGTACGCGAACAAACGCCAGTTCAAGCCGACCCTTCTCGAAGACCACAAGCTCCGCGCCTACATAAAGGACCGTTACAGGTTTGCCGGCATTCCAAAGATAGAGATCGAGCGCAAGGGGGAAGAGGTTAACGTTCTTCTGCATTGCGCGCGTCCGGGGCTTATCATAGGGCGCAAGGGCGCCGAGATCGACAAACTGCGCGGGGAACTTGAGGGGCTTACCGGAAAGAGAATAAACATCAACATCCTCGAGATAGCCAAACCTGAGGTCGACTCCCAGCTCGTGGCGGAGGGTATTGCCGAACAGTTGGAAAAAAGGGCGAGCTTCAGGCGGACCATGAAGAAGGCCGTCGAGATGGCCAGGCAGGCCGGCGCAAAGGGCATAAAGGTCATAGTCAGCGGCAGGCTCGCCGGCGCCGAGATCGCCCGCAGGGAGACCCAGAGCGAGGGAAGCATACCGCTTCACACGCTTTTGGCCATCATAGACTACGGGTTCGCCGTGGCCGTGACCACCTACGGGACAATCGGCGTCAAGGTCTGGATATACAAGGGTCTCGCCAGGAACACTAAGGAGCAGGCAGATGGCGATGATGCCAAAACGCGTTAAGTTCCGCAAGACGCAGCGCGGCAACTGGGAGGGCAAGGCAACGCGCGGCAACGCGGTCTCCTTCGGGGACTACGGGCTGCAGAGCCTCCAGTCCGGTTGGATCAGCGCGCGCCAGATCGAGGCCGGGCGCGTGGCCGCAATGCACTATCTTGGACGCGAGGGGAAACTGTGGGTCAGGATCTTCCCCCACAAAAGCGTGACCAAGAAGCCCCTCGAAACGCGCATGGGCAAGGGCAAGGGCGAACCGGAGATGTATGTCGCGGTCGTCAAGGAGGGCACGGTGATTTTCGAACTGGCGGGCGTGCCGGAAGAGATAGCCAAACAGACGCTGGCGCGGTGCGCACACAAGATGCCTCTCAGGATGCGGTTCGTGAAACGGAGGCATTTCTAAAGTGAAGGCCAAAGAGATAAGGGAACTCTCCGAAGAGGAAATGGCGGTGGAACTGGCCAACCTCGAGGAGGCGCTTTTCAAGCTCCGCTTCCGGCAGGTGACCGAAAACACGCACAATGCAAGTGAAATTTGTGCGGTGCGCAGGGACATCGCACGCGTGCTTACCGTGTTGCGCGAGCGCCGGCTGGCCGGCCAAAAAGGATAACGTATGAGCAAGCGCGGTATCAGGAGAAAGCAGGTAGGGGTCGTCGCGAGCGACCGCATGGCCAAGACCATCGTCGTGGACGTCGAAAGGCTCTTTGAGCATCCCAAGTACGGCAAACGGATGCGGCGCACGGCGCGTTACTACGCGCACGACGAAGAGCGCCAGGCAAAAGCCGGCGACAAGGTCGAAATAGTCGAGACGAGGCCGCTGTCCAAAATGAAGCGGTGGCGGCTCGTGAGGGTAATCGAGAAGGCGTAATTCGCCGAACTTGGAGTTCGTCAGATGATAATGATGCAGACAATGCTCGACGTGGCGGACAACACCGGGGCCAAACGGCTCCGGTGCATCACCGTGCTGGGCGCGTGGAAGAGGAAGTACGGCCACATCGGCGACATATGCGTCTGCACCGTGAGGGCCGCCATCCCCAACAGCGAAGTCAAACAGGGCGAGGTTGTCAAGGCCGTCATCGTGAGGACCAGGGCCCCGTTGCGGCGCGAGGACGGTTCGTACGTGAGGTTCGATAACAACGCCGCCGTGATCATCGACGCGGAACAGAACCCCCGCGGGACGCGCATATTCGGCGCGGTGGCCAGGGAACTCAGGCAGAAGAACTTCATGAAGATTATCTCGCTGGCCTCGGAAGTGGTTTAGGCCGGGAGGCTCTCGGATGCAGGATGTCAGGAAAAACGACACCGTTGCGGTAATCTCGGGCGACGACAAGGGCAAGCGGGGCCGCGTGTTGAGGGTGATGCCCGGGGGCGGCCGCGTCCTTGTCGAGGGCGTCAACTACATCTGGCGTCACGTCCGGCCCAGCCAGAAAAACCCGCAGGGCGGGCGCGTGCAGAAGGAAGCGCCGGTGGCGCTCTCGAAGGTGATGCTGGTCTGTCCGGAGTGCGACGCCGGCCGTAAGGTGACCGGCCGCGGCAGCGGCCGGGAAAAGGAACGCATCTGTAAGTCATGCGGGCACGTGATAGGAGCGCCCGCCAGGTAATAAGGGGTACTCGGCAAATGGCCAGGTTGCAGGAAAGATACGCCGGCGAGTTGGCTCCCGCGCTGATGAAGGAATTCGGGCTTGCCAACCGGCTGTCGGTTCCCAGGGTCGAGAAGGTCGTGGTCTCCATGGGCGTGGGGCGGGCGACCCAGGAACGTAAACGCCTGGAGGACGCCGCCCGCGACCTCGCGGTAATCACCGGACAGAAGGCCCGGTTGGCCCGGGCCAGAAAGTCCGTGTCGAACTTCAAACTGCGAGAAGGGATGGAAGTCGGCTGCAAGGTGACGCTCCGCGGCCGGAGGATGTACGAGTTCCTCGACAGGCTCATGAACGTGGCCATGCCGCGTATACGCGACTTTCGCGGCGTCGCCAGGAAGTTTGACCCCGCCGGCAACTTCAGCCTCGGGGTGTCTGACATCGCCATTTTTCCCGAGGTGAATCTCGATACGCTGGAGTTCCCGCAGGGGCTCAACGTGACGCTCGTGATCGCGAACAGCGATGCGAAGAAATCCGAGCGGATGCTGGAAATGTTCGGAATGCCGTTCAGGAGGTAATCGGCGGGTATGGCAAGCAAGATAAATTTCGAAAAGATGAAAAAGGCGCCCAAGTTCACCACCAGGTGGCGCAACCGTTGCGGGATATGCGGGCGCGCGCGCGGTTACTACCGCAAGTTCGGCATCTGCCGCATATGCTTCAGAAGTATGGCGTCCCAGGGGCTCATCCCGGGCGTTCGCAAGGCCAGTTGGTGACCGGGGAAAGGGAACCGTAAGCATGATGACCGATCCGATTGCCGATATGCTGACGCGCATCCGTAACGCCGTTCGCAACAGGAGCGCCAGTGTCGATTGCCCGTCGTCCAAAGTCAAAGAGGCCCTCGCGACGGTGCTGAGGGATGAGGGCTTTATCGAGGACTTCCGCGTGGCCGAGGCCGGGGTGCGCAAGACCTTGCGCATATACCTCAAGTACGGCCCCGACGGCGAACAGATAATCAACTCTGTGGAGCGCGTCTCCAAGCCCGGCAGGCGCGTCTATGTCCGGGCGGGCGACATCCCCAGGGTCCTGGACGGGCTGGGCATATCGGTCCTGTCGACCCCCGTCGGCGTGATAGGTGATCGCAGGTGCCGCGAACTCAATGTCGGCGGCGAACTGCTGTGCAGGGTTTGGTGACAAGGGGAACTCAAGATGAGCCGCGTGGGTAAACAGCCCGTGAAGGTTCCGCCCGGAGTCAAGGTCGAACTCGCTTCCGGCGTGTTCAAGGCCAAAGGCCCCAGGGGAACCACTGAGCAGGCGCTTCATCCCGAGATAAAGGTCGAGTACGACGAGGCCGCCGGCGAGATCAGGGTCACGCGGCCCAGCGACACCAACCGGCACAGGGCGCTCCACGGCCTCGTGCAGCGGCTGGTCGCCAACGCCGTAACGGGAGTCTCGGCGGGCTTCCAGAAAAAACTCCAGATCGTGGGCATCGGCTACAGCGCCAAACTGCAGGGCCAGAAACTCCTCCTCGCGGTCGGCTTCGCCAACCAGGTTGAGATGCCGATCCCGGAGGGGATAAAGGTGGAGGTGCCCGCGCCGCAGCAGATCATCGTAGGGGGCTGCGACAGGCAGCGCGTAGGACAGTTCGCCGCGGAGGTGCGGCGCGTCAAGCCGCCGGAGCCTTACAAGGGCAAGGGTATCAGGTACGAGGACGAGTACGTCAGGCGCAAGGCCGGCAAGGCGTTCGTCGGAGGCACCACGTAGTCGGCAGGGGCGGGGATAAAAGATGGTTGACACGAAGGTTAAGAAGTTGCAGCGCGCCAAAAGGCACTACAGGGTCCGGCACAAGGTGTTCGGGACTCCCGAGAGGCCCAGGCTGGCGGTTTCCCGCAGCCTGAAGAACATCTATGTACAGGTAATCGACGACACCGCATCGAAGACCCTCGTAGCGGCGGCCACGATTTCGCCGGAACTTCGCGACGCTCCCAAGTGCAGGAAAACCGAAGCCGCGAAGGCCGTCGGCAAACTCATTGCCCAGAAGGCGCTCGCGGCCGGAATCAGGGAGGTCTGCTTCGACAGGGCAGGGTACAAGTTCCACGGGCGGGTGAAGGCGCTGGCGGAAGCCGCCCGGGAAGCCGGGCTCAAGTTCTGACGCAAGGAGGATTCAATTGTCGGTAGCCCAGAATCAGCTTGAGGAACTCATAGAGACCGTGGTCAAGATAAAGCCCGTTTCCAAGGCCACCAAGGGCGGGCGCAAACGCAGTTTCAGCGCGCTTGTGGTCGTCGGCAACAGGAACGGCAGGGTGGGCGTCGGGTTCGGCAAGGCGAACGAAGTCCCGGCGGCGATAGAGAAGGGGATCAAGGACGCGAAGAAGAACATGTTCGACGTGCCGCTTCGAGGCAGGACCATTCCGCATTCCATCATCGGCCGTTTCGGAGCGGCTGAAGTGTTCATGAAGCCCGCCAGCCAGGGGACCGGAGTCATAGCGGGCTCAAGCGTGCGCGCGCTGGTCGAGGCGGCCGGAGTCCGAGACGTGCTCACCAAGGCGCGGGGCAGCACCAATCCCGGTACGCTCATCAAGGCGGCCCTGGCCGGCATCAGGAGCCTCCGCAGCAAGAAAGAAGTCGAACGGCTTCGTGGAGTGAAAATATAATGGATATCGCGAAAGCAATAGCCCGGCCGTGCGGCCGCCACGCGAAAAAGCGGGTCGGCCGCGGCACCGGCAGCGGCCACGGCAAGACGTCCGGGCGGGGCCACAAGGGTCAGAAAGCCCGCACGAGCGTCTCGGTCAAGATCCTGGCCGAAGGGGGCCAGCGGCCGCTTTTCAGGAGGCTCCCCAAGAGGGGCTTCAATAACACCCGTTTCAGGACGGTCTACCAGGTCGTGAACGTGGGCGACCTCAATGTTTTCGAGGCGGGCGGGAAGGTGGACGTGGCGGCGATGCGCGGCGCCGGACTCGTGCGCGCCTCCGGCAGTAACGTCAAAGTCCTGGGCGGCGGTGAACTCCAGAAGGCGCTCACGGTCGTGGCCTCGAGATTCAGCCGCTCGGCCTCGGAAAAAATCCAGAAGGCCGGCGGATCCGTAGAGGTAGCATGATGTTTTCATCCTTCAGGAATATATTCAACGTGCCGGAACTTCGCCGCCGGCTCGTCATTACGCTGGGCTTCCTGGTCGTATACAGGCTCGGATGCCTCGTGGCGGTCCCCGGCATCAATACCGCCGCGCTCGAGCAGTGGATGAAGGCCGCCTCGTCGGGAATGCTCGGCGGGGTGCTTGGTATCATGGGCCTTTTCACCGGCGGCGCCTTCCAGCAGATGGCCGTTTTCGGCCTCGGCGTCATGCCGTACATAAGCGCTTCGATTATCATCCAACTTCTCACCACCAGCGTCCCGTATCTCGAGGCGCTCGCGAAGGAGGGCGAAGCGGGCCGCAAGAAGATCCGGCGGATCGAGCGCTACCTGACCGTCGGCCTGTGCCTCTTTCAGAGTTACGTAATGGTAAAGTGGATCGAGGCGTACGGGCCCCGGATGGGCGCCGGCGAACTCAGCATCGTGAGCCCCTACATAAAGCCGCTTCAGTTTGAGATAATGGCGCTGCTTGCCATGACGGCGGGTTCGATATTCCTCATGTGGGTCGGCGAGCAGATGACCGAGTACGGCATCGGCAACGGCATCAGCCTTATCATCATGGCCGGAATCATAGCGCGCGCTCCCGTTGCCGTGTACGAATTGCTCCTGCAGGTCGACTGGAAGTTCGAAGGGGGGCAGGGTAAATTCGGGATACTCTACCTGCTGATGCTCCTGACGCTGCTTTTTGCGATCATAGTGGCCGTTGTGCTCATCACGCAGGCGCAGCGGCGCATTCCGATGCAGCAGGCCAAGCAGACCCGCGGCCGGAGGGTCATCGGGGGACAGCGCCATTACATGCCGCTCAGGGTCAACCAGGCCGGCGTGATACCGATTATTTTCGCCTCGTCGCTGCTGGTCTTTCCGCAGATGCTGCTCAACGCGCTGTCAATGGCGCTTCCGGCTCTGGGCCCGGTTGCGGAGTCGTTCCGGTACAACAAAGGGTTCGTGTACATCTCGCTCTACGCCATGCTCGTGATATTCTTCTGTTTCTTCTGGACGGCGGTGACTTTCAACCCGACGCAGATGTCCGAGAACCTGAGGGACTACGGCAGTTTCATCCCCGGTATTCGCCCGGGCAAACACACCGCGGATCACCTCGAACAGGTCATGATGAGGATAACGCTTGCGGGGTCGGCTTTCCTTGCGGTGATCGCAATAGTTCCGCTGCTGATGTCGAATATCAGCGGCCTTGAGCGAAACATAGCGTACTTTTACGGCGGGACGGGCCTTCTCATAGTGGTAGGCGTTGCGCTTGACCTTGTGGAGCAGATTGAGACGCACCTGTTGATGAGGCACTATGAGGGTTTCATGCGCAAGGGCAGGATAAGGGGCAGGCGGTGAACATGGTTTTGCCGGGGCCGCCCGGCGCGGGCCAAGGCCGTTGTGACAAGTGCGGCGGAGAACTCTACCAGCGGGACGACGACCGCGCTGAGACGATAAGGCAGCGGCTGCAGCTCTATCACCGGCAGGCGGCGGACCTTATCCGGTTCTACAGGGATCGCGGCCTCCTGGTCGAGGCAGACGGGAGCCTGGCGCCCTCGCAAGTGACAGAGGCCGTCAGGGGCGTGCTTTCGCGCCCGAAGTGAGAATGTGGTGATTGCTTCGCGAAGCCGCGGTGAGATTGAGAGTATGTGCGTCGCGGGCGGGATCGTGGCGGCGGCGTTTGGCCAGGTTGCCGCGATGATGGCGCCCGGCCTCATGACGCAGGAGATAGATTCGGCGGTCGAGACGTTCGTGCTGGCGCGCGGCGGGACGCTGCTGTTCAAGGGGTACAGGGGTTTCCCCGCGAGCACGTGTATTTCGATTAACGAAGAAGTGGTTCACGGCATCCCCGGCAAGAGGAGGCTTTCCGCCGGCGATATCGTGAGCATTGACATAGGAGTGCGGTACGACGGGTGGTGCGCGGATGCCGCGCGGACGTACCCCGTGGGCGAGGTTTCCCTGGAAAAGGGCCTCCTGATAGAGGCCACGCGCGGCGCCCTCGGCGCCGCGGTGAAGACGCTTCGTCCGGGCATGCGCCTCGTGGAAGTCTCGCGCGCCATCCAGGGGTACGTGGAGGCGCTGGGCTTCTCGGTTGTGCGGACGTTTGTCGGACACGGCATCGGCCGCCAGATGCACGAAGAGCCGCAGGTCGCCAACTTCGTCGACGGCAGCGTCCGGCAGGCCACGACGGTTCTGCCCGACGGCTGTTGTCTTGCGATAGAGCCGATGGTCAATGCGGGGACTTTCGAGGTGCAGACGCTGGCCAATGGCTGGACGGTCGTGACGCGGGACGGCAGGCCGTCGTCACACTGGGAGGACACGGTGGCTATAACGGCCGACGGGCCGGTGATTATAACGGACACGGGGAATTGAACTTCGCATGGCCAAGGAAGAGCCAATAAGAGTTGAGGCGGTGGTGAAGGAAGCGCTTCCCAATGCCTCGTTCAAGGTGGAGCTGGAAAACGGGCATCAGGTGATAGCCCACGTTTCCGGAAAGATGAGAATGAACTTTATCCGCATACTCACCGGCGACAAGGTCGTGGTTGAACTCTCGCCTTACGACCTGAGCCGGGGGCGGATAATCTATCGTTCGTGACCTGAAGAGGAAGCCGGGATGAAGGTAAGGGCATCGGTAAAACGGATGTGCGAGAACTGTAAGATCATCAGGCGCAGGGGCGTTGTCAGGGTTATCTGCAGCGACCCGCGTCACAAGCAGCGTCAGGGATAGAGAGGAATATCTGCTATGGCGAGGATCGCGGGCATAGACATCCCCGGCAACAAGCACATATGGATAGGGCTGACCTACATTTACGGCATCGGCCGGACGGCGGCCTACAAGGTGCTTGCCGAGGCGGGAATCGATCCGCACAGGAAGACCGATTCCCTCAGCGAAGACGAGGTTTCGCGTATCGCCGGCATCATAGACCGGCAGTACATGATCGAGGGCCAACTCAGGCGCGCCGAAACGCAGAACATCCAGCGGCTTATCGCAATCGGGTGCTACCGCGGCCAGAGGCATCGCAGGGGCCTGCCCGTAAGGGGCCAGAGGACCCGGACGAACGCCCGCACCCGCAAAGGCAAGCGCAAGACCATAAAGGGAAAGAAACGCGTAGGGGTCAAGTAATACAGTATTCCAGCGACAGGAGAGATTCGTGGCCAAGCAGCAGCAACCGCAGGTCAAGGACAGGAAGAAACGCATCCGGCGTAACGTAGCCAGGGCGATCGCCCATATCAAGGCGTCGTTCAACAACACGATTATCACGATTACGGACATGAACGGCGAGACGCTGTGCTGGGCCTCCGCTGGCGTAATCGGTTACAAGGGCAGCAGGAAGAGTACGCCTTTTGCCGCCCAGCGCGCCGGCGAAGTCGCGGCCGAGAAGGCCGCCAAGTTCGGCATAAAGGAGGTCGAGGTCCGCGTGAAGGGGCCCGGTTCCGGCCGCGAGTCCGCCATAACCGCGCTCCAGGCCGCCGGCCTCATCGTGCGCACGATCCAGGACATGACTCCTCTGCCGCACAACGGGTGTCGGCCCCGTAAAAAGCGCCGCGTGTAATCTATCTGTGAGGAGAATCGCATAGATGGCGACGATTACCAAGTCCAAGTGCAGGTTATGCCGCCGCGAAGGCATGAAACTCTACCTCAAGGGAATGCGCTGCGAAACGGCCAAGTGCGGCGTTTCCAAGCGCAACTACCCGCCCGGCGAGCGCCACTGGCGCAGGGGCAAACCGTCCGAGTACGGCGCCCAGTTGAGGGAAAAGCAGAAAGTCCGAAGGATGTACGGCGTAATGGAACGGACTTTTCACGCGTATTACGAGAAAGCCACCAAGGCCAAGGGGGCCACGGGCGTCGCGCTCCTGCTCATGCTTGAGAGCCGGCTCGATAACGTGCTCTACAGGGCGTGTTTCGCGGCCTCGCGTCGCCAGGCGAGGATGCTCGTCAGCCACAAGCAGGTGTCGCTTAACGGCAGGCGCGTCGACAGGGCCGGATACCAGGTTTTACCCGGCGACGCCATTGCAGTCGCCCCCGGCGCGATGGCGGTCGTGCGCGCCAATGCCGCCAGCGTCGTGAAGGCGAGGGCCACCCCCGCCTGGCTCCAGGTGGACGCCGAAAACGGCAAGATCACGGTTGCGCTTGCGCCGAAGCGCGAGGATATTCTTGAGCCGGTTCAGGAGCAGTTGATTGTGGAACTCTACGGCAAGTAAAGGTTTGGCGGGTTTCCCGGTCACAACGCCCTTCAAAACTTGTGGAGGTTTATACGAATGCGCGTAAGGTGGCGTGGTTTGGAACTGCCGGCGCGGATCGAATGGGAGACTGATACCCTTACGGACCGCTATGGCAAACTGGTCGCCGAGCCGTTCGAACGCGGCTACGGCACGACCGTGGGAAACAGCCTGCGGCGGGTGCTCCTCTCCAGCCTCGAGGGCAGTGCCGTCGTGAGCATCAAGTTCGACGGCGTGCTGCACGAGTTCAGCACCATCCCGGGCGTCGTGGAGGACGTTACGGACATCGTCCTCAACATCAAACGTCTGGTAGTCCGCTCTGAAAGCGACGAGCCGAAGGTCATGAGGATCGAAGCAGCAAAGAAAGGCGTCGTAACCGGCGCGGACGTCCTGACCGACGGCACGGTGGAGGTCATCAGCAAGGACCTCGTCATCGCGACATTGAGCGAGGACACCAAGTTCAGAGTCGAGATGGTCGTCAAGCGCGGGCGCGGCTACGTGACCGCCGAGGAGAACACCACCGGTGAGCAGGTCATAGGGCTCATCCCCGTGGACAGCGTCTTCTCCCCGGTCCTTCGCGTCCGGTATTCGACCGAGAACACCCGCGTCGGCCAGAAAACCAACTACGACCGGCTTATCATGGAGATATGGACCAACGGCACGGTCACGCCGGAGATGGCCGTGGTCGAAGCGGCCAAGATCCTCCGCAAGCACCTTAACGTCTTCATCCACTACTTCGAGGCCGGCGACGAACTGCAGGAAGAGGGAATCGAGGCGATCGAGGAAACCAAGCCCGGCCTCCCGCAGGACCTGCTCGATAAACTCGCGATGAGCATCGAGGAACTCGACCTTTCCGTTCGCGCGAGGAACTGCCTCGAGGCGGTCCACCTGAAGACCGTCGGGGATCTCGTCACGAAAAGCGGCGCCGAACTCCTGAAGGTCAGGAACTTCGGCAAGACCTCACTTGCCGAGGTCGAGGGGAAGTTAAGCGGCCTGGGCCTTTCGCTTGGAATGGACGTGGAGTGGCCGCTGCAGAGTTCCAAAGGGGAGTAGCGTCATATGAGGCATCAAAGGAGGAGCAAGCGTTTCAGCAGGACTGCGTCGCATTTGAAGGCGATGCTCCGCAATATGGCCGCCAGCCTTTTTCGCCATGAGCGCATCGTGACTACCCCGCAGAAAGCCAAGGAGTGCCGCAGGTTTGCCGAGCGTCTCGTGACCATAGCCAAAAAAGGAGGCCAGGCGAACTTCAAGAGGGCCCTTGCTCTCCTGGGCGACAAGGAAATGGTCTACAAACTCTTCAAGGAAATCGCGGTACGGTTCGGCACGCGGCAGGGCGGCTATACGCGCATACTGCACCTGGCCGACCGGCGCGTGGGCGACGCTGCGCGGCTGTGCATCTTCGAACTTACGGAGGACCTCTCCACCGCCAGGAAGAAACCGTCCGGAAAGAAATCCGCCAAGCCGCACCCGAAGAAGGAACCCGGCGACAGGGCCCCGGAAAAGGCCGCTGGGGAAGCCGGCCGGAAAAAAGCGGCGCAGGAAGGGGCTTGAGCAGGTCTATGTGCGGCTGCCCCGGGGGATCCTATGGCGTCATGCATATTCTGCAGGATCGTTGCGGGGGAAATCCCCTCGTCGAAGGTGTACGAGGACGACCGCGTCCTCGCGTTCATGGACATCAATCCGGTTGCCAGCGGACATACCCTGGTCATTCCGAAGACGCACGCGGCGGACATCGGCGCTCTGTTGCCTGAGGACCTTACGGCACTGGCACTCGCGTTGGGAAGGATTGCGCCCGCCGTCATGAAAGCCGTCCAAGCGGAAGGATACAACGTCCTGAACAACCGGGGTGCCGCCGCAGGACAGGCCGTCGAGCACGTGCACTTTCACGTCATACCGCGCAAGGCCGGCGACGGCCGCGGCTACAGGTGGTTGACTTTTTCCTACAACAGGGGCGAAATTGAGAGCCTGGCCTCCCAGATTGCGCGCTCGATCGGTCGGCACTGAGGCCGCGCTCGGCGGTCTCCCGGCGCGCTAAGGTTCTTCCTTGTCGCGCTTCAGGTTCACGTCATCGGCCAGGCCGGTTTTCCTGCGCGGCGGCTCCTCGGGCTGCTCGGTGGAGATTCCGGGCGCTGCGCGGCTCTTGTTGGTGTAAACCTTCATGAAGTTGTGCATGGGGTCGAACCCCGACCCCTGTATCCGGTCGTTTGCCATGAACCTCGCCGTTGTCAGGAAGAGTTGATCCGCGTCGAATATGACCTTCACTTCCTTCGGGTCATCCCCGAGGAAATACGCGGAGCCCGGCAGCATCAGCCAACTTATCGAAAGGAGCCCCGCCAGGAGCATCGCGGCCATGCCTCCGAATACCGCGCCGCCCAGCGCATTGGCGAGGGCGTTCATCTCGGTATGCTCGTCGACGAAAGTGACCGCCGCCAACTGCAGCAGCAGGAACACCACGAGAAAGGACAGCAGCAGCGCCATGGCGTCCGCGTACGGCGCCATGCCGTCCCATGCCCATACCAGGACGTACTCGATGAGGCGGTAATAGTTGATTGCCGCCATTGACGCGATGAACGCGACAAGGAAGGTCGTAACGCCGGCGAAGGCCCCCCTTTTCGCGTAGACGAGTACGGCGGCTCCTACCATTATGGCCAGTGCGACGTTAATGACTACGATGGTCATTCTCCTGAATCAGAAGACACTTCCGTATGGCTTATCCTCTCCGCGCGCGTGACGCGCAGGAGTTCCTTGACGCTCGTGACGCCGCGTGCGACCTTCAGGATCCCGTCCTCCTCGATGCTTTTCATTCCGGTCTTGCGCGCGGCGCGGTACACCTCGGTGACCGAGGGGTTCGACTTTATTATGTCGCGGATCTCGTCGTTGATTGTCAGCACCTCGAAGATGCCGGTGCGGCCGTAGAAACCGGTTCCCTGGCAGCGCTCGCAGCCGACGGCCTTGTACAGGACATCGACCTTGTCCGCGGGAATTCCCGCCTTCTCGAGGAACTCGGGCTTGGGCCGGTAGGGCGCCTTGCAGTTGTTGCAGAGGACCCGCACGAGCCGCTGCGACATCACTGCCGTCAGGGCCGAGGATATGAGGTAAGGCTCGACTCCCAGGTCAAGAAGGCGGAACATGGCGCTCGTCGCGTCCGCGGTATGAACGGTCGTGAATACGAGGTGCCCCGTCATTGCGGCCTGCATTGCTATCTCGGCAGTTTCCTCGTCGCGGATTTCGCCCACGAGGATCACGTCGGGGTCCTGGCGCAGCATCGAGCGAAGCGTTCCGGCGAACGTGATCCCGGCCTTGACGTTTATGGACGTCTGGCTGATGTTGTCGAGGTGGTACTCCACCGGGTCCTCTACGGTCACGACGTTTCGCTGGAAGGCGTCGATCTTGCTCAGAAGCGCGTAGAGCGTCGTGGTCTTGCCGTGGCCCGTCGGCCCGGTGACGATCATCATCCCGTTGGGGCTTGAGACGAACTTCAGCAGTTCGTCCTGCATTTTCTTCGTGAGGCCGATGTTCTCGAGCGCAATGAGGCCCTGCGTGCGGTCCAACAGCCTCATCATCATGCGCTCGCCCTGAACGCTGGGATTGGTGGCGGCGCGGATGTCGATCATCTTGCCCGGCAGTTCGGCGCTGAACGAACCGTCCTGCGGGCGCCGCTTCTCCGAAATGTCCATGGCCGAAAGCACCTTGATCGCGCTTATGGTCGCCACCCCGAGATCCCTGGGCAGCGGCTCCGTGTTGTGAAGTATCCCGTCTATCCTGTAGCGCACCGCCGTGCTTGAGCCTTTGGGCTCCAGGTGTATGTCCGTGACCCGGTTCTGGGCTGCTTCGTAGAGGAGGTACTTGACCGCCTGCAGGGCGCTTCCCGCCTTGGGTTCCGCGGGATTCTCCTGCCTTGTCCCGTCCCTGCCCACCAGCACCACGGGCACCTGCGTCGTTTCGCGCTTGGGTTTCTGCTGTTCGCTGGCCTTTGTGTAACCCCGTACGCCCATCGCGGCGAGCGCCCGCTTGTACACCTCACGGAAGTGATGCCTCGTCCAGACCTTCTCCTCGTAAGGCACCCTCGCGTTCCTGATCCTGACGTAAAGGCCGTACGTCCCGCCTACCAGGACCCCGAAAAGTATCGCCGAGAGTATCGGGAACCGGACCAGCCACGCAACGCAGAACGAAAACACCCCTATGGAAAAGAAAAGAAGGTTCCAGGTCTGCGGGTTCTCCTTGGCGCCGGCGGCATCCTTATTGACCCAGTCCATCGCCGTCACCCAGAACGCCGCGCCTATGAGTATCATGACAAGCCAGAAGTGGCTTATGGGATTCTCATAGGGCGTGTGCAGTATCCCGGGAGGGCCACCCTCGTACTGCCCCCAGGCGGTGCCGGACACGGCCGCGACAGCGCCCGCGGCCAGAAACATACACAGCGTTGCCCGTGAAGGACGCAATCAATACCCCTTCCTGCAGTCTAAGCGTACCGCCTTGTACGCGGATATTGGGTCTTCTGCAACGCCATTAGTTTACCTGAAACGGACGACAGTCTCAAGTGGAAATCGCATTTGGAGGTCGAATTTCGTCGTATTGGACGCAGTCTGCCGGCCCGCGAAAGGCCGGTAGCGTGGTCGCCCGAGGCCCTGGACCGCCAGCCCTCCGGAGGGTCCTTATGAATGATTTGTCAGTTGGTCGCAGTAAGCCCATGGAAGGGGTGCATGACCGTAGTTGCACGAGTGGAGTTGAAAACGGGGGCCAGCTCCAATCTCCGGCACCTGTCGCAAACTCCCGCCTGTCCCATTTCGCCCCAGTTGCATAAACGGTCACGCACCCCCATGGAAGCGAGGCATTGAACAGATGAAAAAAACGAGTATCATGGTGTGTTAGAATACTGTGTCGGCGCTCGGGATTGCGGCTTTTTGCGCTTCGGCGTACCGGGAAGCCGTCCTGTCGGAAGGAGGAGGCGGTGGCTATTGATTTCACCTGTCAATGCGGCAAGAAGTATCACATCGCAGACCAACACGCCGGCAAGCCGGCCAAGTGCGTCGCATGCGGCAGGATAGTGCGCGTTCCCTTTCCCGAAAAGCAGGCGGGCGTACCATCTACGGGCCAACCGGTTGGCGGCGCCGACATCGCACCGCGGCGCGAAAAGGAAGCGCTCCCGCAGGTGACGACCTCCGCCCCGAAGAAGGCAACTCTGCCGCTGTTGCTTGCCGACCCGCAGCATCCGTCAAGGCAATGGATCGACAAGGCCGCACGGGCCGCGGACACTGCCATGACGGTGTCGGTCGGGGTCTTCCAGACCAACACGGTCGACGCTCAGCATGTCATCGCGGACATCGACAAGGCTCTCGATGTGTCTCCCGATGATCCTGATCTGCTTGTGGCAAAGTCAGGGGCGCTCTGCTGCGCTCTGCAATTCAAGACCGCCGAGGAATTCATAGACAGGGTCCTGTCCATTGACGCGACCCACTTTGAGGCGAGGCAGCGCAAAGACCATTGGGAGAAGTGGCCGCACCTTTTTCAGTACCCCGCCTGGTCGCAATCGCATACGGCCCTGCATCCGGTCATGGCTGATCGCCTCAGATTGCAGGACGCTCTTCAGATCGTTCGTGACGGGCTTCAAATCGGAATAGCCGTCGTGAAACCGGTTCCCATCAGTCAGTTCCCGCGGGGGCTGACGTCGAGCATGCGCAGCGCGTGGGAGCCGCTCTTGTCTGAGACTCCCTTTGGGCCAATCTTCGCGCACTACCTTATAATAGAAGATGATCCTGCAGACCCGTTCAAAGGGGAGGCTTTCCTGTCGACGTTCGTCCCGACTGAGATGTCCGCGTCCTCCGGCTACTGGTTGATTCAGAGAATGAAAGCGCTTTCGAGCTGTTTTCTCGTCATCGTGGACGGGCCGCGAGTGCTCTATAACAGACGCTGCGTCTTTCCCGATTCGCTGAGATCGAAGTTGGCCGCGATTGCCCGGACAACCGCCGAAAGACGGGCGAAGGTTGATCTTGCGGCGTTCACAAACGCATGCCAGTGGCATATGCAGCATTTCGACATGAGGAATATCCGCTCTTAGGGGGATTCCCCGAAAGCCCCTGGCGCAGGAAACCTCGGGGCACCCGCTGCGCGCTGGAAGAAGGCGGCATGACACGGCCGGCCGGAGCAAACGAAGTCTTCCGTCGTCCCCAATGGGCCGGGTTAATCGCTTATGTTCGTGTTCGGCGCCCAGCACGGCAACGTCCTCCATGGACGTAATACCCGCGCAATTCAGTTGATACCAGGGCAGCGCACCAGATTGGTTTCGCCGGGCGGGCGGCATCGGTTCGCGGGCTTCTCGACAGCCCATGCCGCCTCTCTTCGGGGGCTACCCGAGTATGCCGTGGGTGCCGAGTTTTATCCCCTTCAAGGCCATGCGCAGGGCCTCTTCGTTGGGGGCGGCTTCGAGGGCCTCTTTCATCTCCACCAGGCCATTGAGGACCAGGTCGCGCAGGCTCACCGTGAAGTCGTGCATCCCCTCTTCCGTTCCGCCGCGTATGGCGTCGGTTATCTTGGTGTCCTCCCTGTCCTTGATGAGTTTCCTCATGATGGGCGTCATGAGCATCACCTCGGTCGCAGGGATGAGGCTTATGCCCTCCTTTATGGAGGGCAGAAGTTTCTGGCAGACGATGGACTTGAGGTTGAACTGGAGGCTTGTGCGGACCGCCTCGAATTCAGACGGCTGAAAGAAGTCGAGTATCCTGCCGAAAGTGCTCGCGACCGTGGATGAATGCAGCGTCCCGAACACGAGGTGCCCCGTCTCCGCCGCGGACAACCCCGCGGAAAACGTCTCCTCGTCGCGCATTTCGCCCACGAGTATCACGTCGGGGTCTTCCCTCACGACGTGTTTGAGGGCAACCTTGAATGAGGGCGTGTCGATACCGATCTCGCGCTGGTTGACAAACGCCTTCTTATCCCCCAGAAGGTATTCGATCGGGTCCTCGATCGTGATTATGTGGCACCGGCGAGTCTGGTTTATGTGGTCGAGCATCGCCGCCAGCGTCGTGGATTTCCCCGAACCGGTAATCCCCGCGATGACGACAAGCCCCTGCGTGAATTCGGCTATTTTCCTCATGGCGGGCGGGAGGTTGAGTTCCTCGAACGACGGTATCTCGGTGAGCACCCGGCGCGCCGCCATGCTGAGGCTGCCCCTCTGGCGGAATATGTTCAAGCGGAAGCGTCCCACCCCGGGGACGCTGTAGGCCAGGTCCACGCCGCCCAGTTTGTCGAGGTGTTTTCGCTGCTCGACGGACAAGATCGGTATGAGGAGCCGTTCCGCGTCGTCGTGCGTGATCGGGTCGGTCTCGAAAGCGCGCACGATGCCGCCGATCCGCAGCAGCGGCGGCTTGCCGACCTTGATGTGAAGATCGCTTGCCTTCTGCTTTGCGGTGACTGCGAACAGTCTGTCGAGCACCAGGGATTCGTTAGTCATGCATTCCTTTCCTTAATTCCGGCTCGAGGCCCGTGTAATCGTGCGCCGCGGCCGGGTGCAGCCTTCGCGGCGTCAGCACAGAATCATCGTGCCCACCCCTCGGTCGGTGAATATCTCCAGGAGGAGCGAGTGCGGCAGCCGCCCGTCGATTATGTGCGCCTTCTTCACCCCCTTGTGGAGCGCCTCAAGCGACGCTTCGACCTTTGGGAGCATCCCCCCGCTTATGATTCCCTTTGCAATGAGATCCTTTATCTCTGCCTGCGTCAGCGACGACGCAAGCGAATTCTCGTCATTCGGGTCGAGCCGGATGCCGTGCGTATCCGATACGAAGACGACTTTCTCCGCCTTGAGCGCCCCCGCAATCGCCGCGGCGGCGTTGTCCGCGTTGACGTTCAAGGGCTCTCCCGTTGGCCCCGTCGAAATCGGCGCTATCACCGGGATTACCCCGTTCTCGCAAACGCGCTTAATGCCCTCGACGTCGACGTTGGTTATCTCGCCGACAAGCCCGAGATCGATCTGGTCCCCGCCGGGGCCTTTGATCTGCTTCCTGCGGCCCATGAGGGGATTGTGGAAATGCCTGTGCATGCCCTCCGCCCGTCCCCCCGAGCCGTTGACGGCGTTTACTATCTCCACGTTCACCTGGCTTATCAGGATTTCCTCGACGATCTTCATCGTCTCGGCGTCGGTATAGCGCTGGCCCTGGATAAACTGCGGCTGCCCGCCGCGCTTCTTTATCTCTTCGCTTATGTGCGGGCCGCCTCCGTGCACCACCACGGGCCGTATGCCGACCTGCTGTAGAAACACGATGTCCTGAATGCTGTCGCTGACCTGCCCGCCGCCGGCCAGCGCCGCTCCGCCCACCTTTATCACGACGATCTTGTCGTCGAAACTCTTAAGGTACGGAAGCGCCTCAATCAGCACTTTTGCCTTTGCAATCGCGTCTTCCATTCAGTCGTCCTCACACTCGCATTTATTCAGAAGTATACCAAGTTTCCGGGTTCTGTAAAGACGCACAAGCCCCCCGCCTGGATGACCGCAACTGCATTATCGACTCTTGCCGTGTCCTCTCATGTGCCAGTGTACTCCCCTCTCCCCCCGGCGCCTCCCGGCTTAGCTGGGTTCCTTCGAACACCCAAGGCACCGAAAACAGCACCCCTTCCCGAGTGCCGTAGAGCGGTTCACGCGCGCCATCTCGAAGCTTTAGGGCCGCACAGAACCGCTATGCCCCCGCGTGGAACTCCCGGACTGCTTTTTCTATGGTTTCCAGGCCCATCTTCCGTACGAGCGTGAGAAGAAATGCTGCCTGGTTGGATGGCTGGCACCACTCCTCGCAGCACAGACGAGAAACAAGGAATTTCAGATTGTGCTTGCCTAAAC
>Ga0315274_10003924_pt1 | contig 21984 bp, 21 predicted proteins | sample YL17G02_20_MG_FD_203700 | JGI IMG/M metagenome (GOLD analysis project Ga0315274, IMG submission 203700) | Sediment microbial communities from Yellowstone Lake, YNP, Wyoming, USA - YL17G02_20 | ecosystem: Environmental > Aquatic > Freshwater > Lake > Sediment | place: USA: Wyoming | collected...
TCCAATGTGTCCGCGACCAGAGCTCGATCCTTCAGGCAGTCGCCATGAGGTGGAATCCTGTGGCGCGTTATCCCGGCCCGGTGAGGCTCCACTACGCTGCCCGAAGCAGAGAGGCGCTTGCGGAGGCGTGTACGTTAATGCCGCCGGCGGAAGGCTGTGCTGTCATTGCCCCTAACACCGAGGCACACGAATGCCTTCTGGCCCTCCAACCCGTTACGCGCCAGCCCGACGAGTTCTTCTACACGTTCACCGGCGCGCAGCTGCCACACATCTCGGAGCCGATAGTGCAGATAGGCGCGAGCGACGCCCCCTCCGTAGGGCTCCGAGAGCCCTGGGACTGGCCAAGCATCCTCGGTGAGCCAACAACCGAACGTCCCATACATTGCATCCTCAAGGACGGCCGCGCCGTAGCAGTCGCTTCAGCGGGCTACCCCACCGCCCTGACCGAGGAAGTGCGAGGGGTATGGGTTAGCGAGCCATGGCGTCGGCAGGGCCTGGGCAGGGCTGTTGTTACCTCAGCGACGGCTGACATCTTGGCGCGCGGTCGCGCCCCCGTGTACGAGACCAGCGCAGATAATGTCCCCAGTCAGCGGCTTGCTGAATCCGTGGGGTACGCGCGCCTCGGGAGCTGGCTCAGGCTCGTGTACGGTAAGTCGCGCGGAACAGAAGACGTCCACGAAAAAGAGGAGAGCCATGCATCCTGAGACTGAGCGGTTGTTCTCCGCAGAGGGGTTACTGCGCAGAGAAGCCGACGAGATGCTGGCGAGGTCGGGCATTGGGGAGATCCTGCAGCGCACCGGGTACCAAGCGGTAGGGTCCTACCAGATGCGTACCATGACCTGGCGGGACCTCGATTTCGAGCGCTACGGAGAGCCAGAATGGCGGCGGCACTGGGAGGTTGGCACCCAGCTTGCTAAGACGGGCTGGTGCGTGCGGCTGCAGTGTATCGACGTCTACCGCGAAGCATGGCCCGAGGCGCAGCCGGACTTCGGCTTCTATTGGGGACTGCGCGTTGCGGACCCTCGACGAGGGGGATCGGCCAGCCCTGGAGACCCCACGGTGTGGAACCTTGATCTGTGGACCGCTAAACCCGAGGAGTTTGCCTCCGCTGGGCGCAGGCGGGAGACCTGGGCATCTCTGATGACTGACGAGAGGCGCTCCCACATCCTGGCGATCAAAGAGGCGGTCTGCACGGCACCGGAGTACCGCAAGTCGCTGCTGTCAGTCCACGTCTACGAGGCCGTGCTCGAGCACGACGTGCAAGACCTGGAGAGCTTTCGCGCGTGGTGGCAGGCAACGACCGGCGTGCGCAAGGGAGGGACGTCGTGACCATCCGCTGGTTCGGCTGCCTGCATGTCACGGAGGCCAACCGCGCCGCTGTGATGGGCGGGAACGCGGCACGATTGCTGGGAATGGCGGCGTAGCGATGTCGAACCATGCGCGTAAGACCGTCGATCGCTTCATCTCCATCAGGACGGGCGTATCCATCGCCGACCTGAAGCCGGAGCAGGTGGCCGTGGCGACCTGTGACCGCAGAACGTACGCAGAGCTGGGGAAAGGGTTCGTGAGCTTGCTCTGGATCGTGCACCTCGGCGACCGCGCCGCGCTGTCCGTCCACCCGTCAGCGCTGGGCGAAGTGTCCCGGCTGGCGTGGGGACGGAGCCCTGACGAGGTGCTGGAGGACGCCTTCGTCGACCAGGCACGCGCAGCGCTGGCGACCGCGCTGCCCGGCGTGCCGCTACGTGTCGGTGACACCGGCATCAGCTTCTACCATCCGGGGGACGCGCCGGCCCTGCAGACCGATGGGCAGGTGCGCGTGCTGACAGCCGCGGACAAGGGCAAGTGGCCGGGCCCACGCCTCTACATGAGCGCGGCTGAGCATCCCTGCGCCGAGAGGGGAGAGGCCTTCGGAGTGTTCCTCGGCGACACCTGCGTGGCGGAGGTGATCACGCATGAGCCATCGGTGAAGGAGATGGCCCACCTTATCGCGGAGGACGGGATCGAGGTGGCCGAGGAGTACCGCGGGCGCGGCTACGGGAAGGCTGTGTTCGCAGGCTGGACGCGCTATATGCAGCAGCGCGGCCGCGTCTGCCTGCACGGCACCGGCCTCGACAACGCCGCCTCGATCGCACTCGCGCGCTCCGTCGGGTATGTCGAGTACATGCGCAGCCGAGGCATCGCCTACGTCCCACCGGAGGAGTGAAGCTATGTCTGGGCGCCGGGCGCTCCTGAAACCGACGCCGTGGGGTGAGATCGGCAGGTATGTGCGCACCGGGGCACGCTCACGCCAACTGCAATCCCTGACTCGCCGGCGACGGCGGAAGGACACCTCCGCTACCCGTCCCAGCAACCCCTTTGCATCCTCTCGGCAGGAACGAATATCGCCAGCCGGAATCTCGCTGGCGGGTCAGATCGGAACTGACCCAGAGGCACGATTGGTCTGCCTGGGAGTGGCTCCGATGCCGTTTGAGTCCAGAACGTACCTGGTGCTCATCGCCTCACCCTCCGACTTGGCGGAAGAGCGTCAAGCCGCAACGGAAGCAATCAATGACTGGAACGCCCAGCACGCCGCCGCCGAGTCGATCGTCTTGCTCCCAGTCAAGTGGGAGACGCACACTATGCCGCAATCAGGTGTCGTGCCGCAATCGGCGATCAACCGCCAATTGGTTCGCCGGTGCGACATCTTGGTGGGCATGTTCTGGACCAGAATCGGCACCGGCACCGGGGTCGCTGAGTCGGGCACCGTAGAGGAGATAGACCATTTCGTGGCTGCGGAGAAGCCCGCGATGCTCTATTTCTCCAGCCGCCCCATCGACCCGAACAAGATCGACCTCAAGCAGCACAAGAAGCTGAGACGCTTCAAGGACGCGACCTACAAGAAGGCGCTCACGGGCAGCTTCAGCCGGGTCGATGAACTGCGGCAGACGCTTCTCCGCGATCTGATGCGCCAAGTCCGAGAACTGAAAGCGGGCAGGCCATCGATCCGCCATGGGAAGCTGGCCGAAGCATTCGAGATCACCGAACTGATCCGCATCCAGCGGCGGCACAACATCAAGCCCGAGGAGTACCAGAGGTACCGCGACGAGGTCTTGGGGCTAAGGCCGCGTATGGGTACCGGGAGCAGAGACCCGGTGCAGCCAGGAGAGGTGGGGCCGAGTGGTTACAGAGTTGGGTACACCAAGGAAGGGGACAAGGTGGAGTGGATACCCGACGACGAGCATCCGGGCGAAGAGTGGCCACTACTGCTCCGGCGAAACGACAGGGCAATCCTTGCGGCTCAAAAGGAGTTCTGGGACAAGGTGTGGTGGACCCGTCACCAGCTCTGGCTCCACAGGATTGAGACCGGGAAAGATCCCTTGACCGAGGAGCAGAAGCCCATCTTGGAAAAAGCCAAGAGAGCAGCCCGACGCATCGAGCGGAAGTACGGCAAGAGGAATCTCGCGTGGGATGATTTCGAGTGGGGCCTGCTGAGCGGCAAGCTGTCGGCACTTGCTTGGGTGATGGGTGCAGAGTGGGAAGAGTCGCTGGACACCTGAGAGTCCGGTAGTAGGTCACCAAACTGACCCCATGGTGTCGGGGAACTCATCCCCGCGGCCCAGATCAGATGGAAGCCCGTTCGGCAGCGGGATCATGGGGCATGAGGGGTGCGATCCTGCCTCGGAGTGAATGACACAGTCGCGACCAAGTACCTCTGACAGCGCGACTCGCGCGCAGAGCCGCCCCACCCACCGCATGCAGCCCGCGGTCACCACTAGGTCCCGCATCAATCTTCCTCGCCTTAGACTTCCTCGCAGCCGAGCGGGTGGAACCGCAGTCAGTGGGCCGATCTCGGCACCTATAGGCCCACTGGTGGTCTGCCCGTTCCCGCCCGCGCCGGCGCGAGCCCGGCGGTACAGCCACATGCGTTGCCCGTCGGCGCTTCATCACGTGCCGACCTCGCCCATCCTGCGAGAGGTCTGTGCCAAGAAGCGCGCCCGAGCTGTGAAGTCCCTTGGGCCGGCTTCACGGGTGCCTGACAGGGACAGCAGGCCCTACGCGTCGCGCCGCATGCCCGGCCTCAAGGTCTGGCGGGACGGGCTGCTGCTTGGCGTGGTCGGCGACAGCGACCTCTCGTACATCTTCACCTATGACCGCGAATCCGGGCGTTTCCAGGACCTCGGTCCGATCGTGGACAGTGAGACCGGACTGCCGCTCTATCGGACCCACGACCTGGCCGTGCTCGACGACCGTCGCATCTACGTCGCCGAGACGGACGTTCCGTCACGATCGGGCTACCTATGGGAGTGCGAGGTCGAGGCCTGACCCCGCCCTGGATTCCGGTCTTGGTTTTTTTCCCGGCCGGGCTGCAGGGAGCCGCGGGCGCTCGGCGAAACGGCATTTCAGAGGGGTGGGGGCGGCGCACCGCGGAAGTTGTGGGAGATAGAGGAGGGCGCGATGGCGGGATGCCTGTGTCCTCGAACGTTCGTCTGCCGTGGCTTGCGGCCCATACGGCCGCATTCGCGCCTCGCTACTGCTTCCATGGCGGCCCCCCTCGAAGCACCGTGTCGGCCCCCCTGCGGGCACCCCGCATCTGGCGGACACGCTGTCGCCGCCCACAAACAGCCCTGGCGAAACTGACGACGGCAGGAAGGGAGGTGATGCGCAGCCGCCGGAGTGCACGCCGCGGATAAGCCCGGGCCTACTCCCGGACTCAGCAGGACCAACAATGGAGGAGACAGATGAGCTTCACCAGGCGTAGAGGATTCACTCTGATTGAGCTGTTGGTGGTTATCGCGATCATCGGGATTCTGGCTGCGATGGTCTTTCCGGTGTTTGCACGCGCGCGGGAGTCTGCGCGCAAGGCGGTGTGCTTGTCCAACATGAAGAACATCGCCCTGGCGGTCAACATGTACCTGTCGGACTACAACGGCATCTACTTCACCTTCGAGCATCGCCCCGAGGTGATCTCGTACTACGACAACATCGTAGGCGGGGGGAAGACCAACTGCAAGCATGGCCGTTTCTACGCGAACCCCTACCTGAGAACGCCGGTGATCCTCGACGAGTACGTCAAGAACCGCGAGGTCTGGCAGTGCCCGAGCGCGAAGCTGCTCACGGGCGCGACGGTGATCAACGGGTGCGTCCCCGACTGGTTCACCTGGCGGAAGCTGATGTACGATCAGGATACCGAGGGCCAGTTCGTCACGTGTTACCCCCAGTATCCGAAGGGCTGGGGTGGAGCGGTCACCGACTCGATGCTCCAACTGCAAACGGCCAACGACATCGGGAACTCGGGCACGAAGATGAGCATCGCCCAGAAGGCCTTCGTCGCGGGCATCGGCATCAGCAGCGAATATGAGGTCAAGGAGTCCCAGGTCCAGGATACGGCCAGGTATGTAGTCGCCGCCGACGGCGGGAACGTGATCGACGACCTATCCGCGGCGCTCAATGCCTATCCGGACATCTGCTGGCTCGACTGCGGCAACTCGATGTGCGGCTCAAGGGACTGGGAGAACTCAGCCTGTGTCGCCTCGGCTGCCGGCTGCGGCCTCTACAACTACGCTCCCACCAGCGGCTACCTGCTGAAGGACGCCACCAACCGCAGGCAGTACGCTCGTCACCTCGGCGGAAGCAATGTCGGGTTCTGGGACGGACACGCCCAGTGGATCGCCGCCGAGAAGCTGATTGACATGGTCGAAGCGGATGAGCTCCAGGGCATGGAGAAGGCATGGGGCCCGCGGTCGTATTGCACCGCTGGCGGAGGCGGCAAGTTCAAGGACGAGTACCCGGACGTACCCACTCTGCGCTAGAGCTTTCGCTTCCTTGCTCGGCGCAACCAGGATGGACACGCGGACGGAGCGCCCCAAGCGGCGCTTCGTCCGCAGCAAACGGGGCTTTCCTGCCCCACACGGGTACGCAGCGTGCGGAGCCAGGAGTAACCCCGAGGTGAGACAGGTGTGCGAGAGCGGGCGGAGCGGCCACAGGGCGCTCCGCCGCACAAGCAAACAGGGCTTCTAGGCCCAAAAGGGGGTAGTGAGGATGCGACAGCTAGGCAGGCGAAGTGCGGTGTTGTTGTTTCTGTTGCTGGCAGCCGTTTGCAGTTGCTCGGTGGCGATGGCGACCGTCTATTATGTGGCGCCAAACGGCTCGCCCCTGGGTGACGGCTCGATAGGGAACCCTTGGGACCTGCCCACGGCGAATGCGAATCTCCAGGCGGGCGATACCGCGATCATGCGCGGCGGCGACTATGCCGATGGCGGCGGGATCGCGCCGGCGAGATCGGGAACTGGGGGATCGCCGATTGTGTACCAGGCGTTCGTCGGGGAGACTCCTCGCATATACAAAACGAAGAAGGGGACACCTACAGGGGTCAACCTCGAGTCCCGGTCCTACATTATGATCGACGGCATCACCGCTCAGAATTGCAGCTACTGGATACGGGCGCTACAGTCGACCGGCATTACGATCAAGAACTGCCACTTCACCGACAGTCCGAATTGGGAGTCGTCCAGGTTGCGAAATATGGGCGACTACCTCTACATTGGGAACTGCTCCTTCACCAACGGCACGGACAATGTCACCGTCGAGGGCGGCAACTACCACCTCATCGAAAACAACACCTTCGACACCGCGAGCCATACCCTGCTGGTGTTCATGGGAGTGAAGAACTCGGTAATCCGCGGGAACTACTTCCGCAACCCGATCCAGAAGTGCGAGGAGGTCTTCAGCACCAGGGATACCCAGTGGCCGCCCCCGGCGCGCACGTCGGAGTACCTGGTGATCGAGGACAACGAGTACGCGCTGGCTTCAGGGCCCCAGCATGACTGGGCGGGCATTCAGTACTCGGGCAACAACTCGATTGTGCGCCGGAACGTCTTCCATGATTGCGGCGTCGCCATCGACGTCACCACCTACCCTGACGACCAACAAGAGGCGTGGTATAACGAGCACAATCGCTACTACCACAATACGTTCTACAAGAACGGATACCTCCTAGACGGGGTCGCCCTCTACTTCGGCAGGGACCCGACCTTGTGGTGCGGAGATCAGGTTTTCGTCAACAACATGCTGTTCCTGAACGAGTCCGAGAGAAGCGGTACCTCCCCGAGCGACCAGGTGGTCTTTGGCTGGAACACGGCTCCCACGGACGGCACCTTCTACTACAACGACCTCTTCTACACCCAAACCGGGCAGGACCTGTTCGGGGCTCTGTCGCCGCAGGCCAACTGGACGCTGGCGGAGTTCGAGGCCGCCTATCCCGCGACCGCGGCGAACAACATGGAAGCCAATCCCCAGATGGTGGACCCGAACAATGGAAACTTCACCCTGCAACCGGGCAGCCCGTGCATCGATGCCGGCGGTCCGCTGACCCGTACCACATCGGCCGGGTCGGGGACGGTGATTCCGGTGGCGGACGCGCTGTACTTCTCCGACGGGAAAGGGATCGTGGACCCCGACGTGATCCGCGTCGGCGGCGTCCAACGGACGATCGCCAGCGTGAACTACGCGAACAACCAGATCACAGTGTCGGAGAGCCTGTCGTGGGCCAACAACGCTCCGGTCACGCTGGACTACTTCGGCTCCGGTCCGGACATCGGGGCTTCTGAGAGCAACTACGCTCCCCAGCCTCCGGTGGCGGACTTCTCCGGCAACCCGACCAGCGGGCCGGCTCCCCTGACCGTGTACTTCACCGATCTGTCCACCGGCAGCCCAACCTCTTGGTCGTGGACCTTCGGGGACGGCGGCACCTCCCAGGCCCAAAACCCGAGCCACCAGTACCAGACCGTGGGCAGTTTCACCGTCAGCCTAACCGCCACCAACGCGCAGGGGTCGGACACGGAGACCAAGACCAACTACATCACCACCTTCCAGGCCCAAGACTACTTCTGCAACTCGCTCACAGTAAACACCGGCACCCTCCAGTCCGGCGATCACACCAGCGTGCACACTTCGAACGACGTCTACTTGGTGGTCGCCGCGGCGAAGGTGTCGGGCAAGTATGCCGAGCAGGTGACCTATACCTTCAACACCGGGTTGTCAGGCCTCGCCTACCTGAGGTTCACCGTAGAAGGCAGGGTGAGCGCCGGCAGCCAACCGCAGACGGTCTATCTGTACAACTACTCCACCAGCACCTGGGACTCCAAGAGCACCAGCACGCTGGGGACGACGGACAGCACGGTCCAGGTGGAGGTGGCCAGTCCTGGCAGCTACATCTCGGGCGGCACCGTGCAGGTGCGGGTCAAGACCGGCGGCACCGGCAATACTGCCTATAGCCACTCCACGGACTTGGTGAAGATCACCGCCGCGCCCTAGAAATCCGGCCGGAAAGCCGCCAATCTGGCGGCGTCTGGGAGTGGTGGTGGCGGCCCCGGCGAAGTCGTCCAGAGGGCGCCGATGGAGCGAGCGACCCGCAGCCATCGCGTCGGGAGCCCGAGCAGGCCCGCACCTAGTACCACGTGACAAAAGTTCCATGGCATGTTGAGAACGCCCGGATCGCCTGAGAACGACGCTACAGGCGCTATGTGCCTAGCGCTCACATGCTCGGACTTCTGACGTTAGGTACTAGCCCCCTGACGCCAGCCACCAGCGCGAAAATGGCGACAGCTGAGCCTGTCCTCTCTAGAAACTCTATCCTGGCGCCGTGATCGGTGGCGCGAGTCCATGACAGCACGAGCTGGGGGCGTTGAGTAGGGTTGACGGAGCCCTGGGTCCGCTCCACCATCTGGTGCCTCAGGCTGCGCCCCCTGCGCGGCCTTCCGGGCTCGTCATAGCGGACTTCGGCGATGCGCGCGCCCTCCGGAACTTCATCAACCAACCACGCGAGAGGGCAGGTACCCCTCTGCGCCTGCCGAAGACAGCCTCGGATCAGTTTCGGACTCACGTATTGGAGAGATGACATGGCAGCGAGACTAAAGTGGGATTGCTCGGCGGTTGTCTTTGCTGAAGGCGAATCCGTAGTTGCCGAGGACGAATTCGGCAACGTAATCCGAGCGGGAACGGCAGGGGCCGATGACGCGGATGTCACCCAATCGGCGATCGACAAGGCGCATCCCGCGGGGGAAGTGCGAATACGCCGGGGACGATACTGCTTTGACAAACCGGTCGTCATATACAACAGCAGCACCATAAGGGGGGAGGGACGGGGGACCGTCATTGTGCCCCCTTCCGCGGACTACGCCTTCAAGGTCATGACGACTGAGGACACCGAGTTGTATAGACCTTTTCACGGGGATCCCGGCCCGCTCTACGCTGTGATCCTCCGCGACCTCGCGATCGACGGTGAGAGAACCGACGGCCGGCGGCAAGGCAAAGGTATCTACATGGACACCTTCTGGTGTTCCTCCTTCGAGAACCTCTGGATCTCCAACACCGGCAACGCCTTGTACATGCGTCACGTGCGGGAGAGCGACTTCTCCAATATCCATCTCATCGCAAACGGAGATCCCGAGCAGGCCGAAGCCAGCGTCATCATGACCGACGAGAACAACAACCTTCATTTCCGCGGCTTGTTCGTGATCTATCCCAACTACATCGGTCTCGAAATGAAACCCACCAGTGCCTCAGACACTGAGATCCCTGAGATCCCCCGATTGGTGTTCATCTCCCAGTCCATGTTCCACGGCTGGCTCCGGGAGGAGGGCGCGGCACCCTACGATCTGATACGGATAGCCGATCTCGACGCGCATCGGGTAGGCATGCTGGCGGACGTGGTTATCAGGGACAGCCGCATAACAGTCGCCGGGCCCGGGCATGCCTCGGTGAATGTGATTAACAGCCCAGTTACGATCGCCAACTGCGTTGTCACCGCCACCGAGGGCAAGTACGTCATCCGCGCCAGCGAGGCCGCGCGGGTCCGCATCGTCGGAAACACCTTCCACAGCGGCAACCGGGAAGGCAGCAAGTATGCGCTGTACACCGAAGACGCGGAGGTGATCTTCAAGGACAACGTATTGATCGGCAGGAACCTTGCGGTGCGGTTCGCGCCGGCGTCGAATTCGATCGTCACCGACAACCGGTTCATATTGGAGAGCGAGCAGAGCTCCGTTTGGGTCGGCGACGACGGCAGGGCGGGCTCGTGCAACATCCAGATAGCCGGGAACATCTTCTCCGAAAAGCGGGCCGAATCGGCCATCGGCGTCAGCCGTCTCTCGACGGAGGATATCCAGATCCGCGACAACCAGTTCGTCGGGCACTACCAGAAGGACCCCGTCATACGGGAGTCGAGCGAATCGTCCTGACCGCGAAGCGTCCCAGGTGCCGCGGCTACGTCTGCGGTTGCCGGCGGTTGCCAGAACTCAGACCAGTGCGGCTGGACGGGGAAGTCATGATTCCCTGCCACCGGGTAGAGGCGGGCGCCGACCCTGGCCAGCGGGTCCAGAACAGCCCGCTTGAGTGATGCGTAATCGTCGGGACTAGACCGGAACACGAGATCGCCCACGCCAACCACGAAGGCCGGTTTGGCCGCGACCATGTGCTCCACCAGGCCTTCGGCCGGCTGGTCGAAATGGTCGGCGACGGCGATCCAGGTGAATGGCTTTGCCCCATCGGCCGGGGCGCCGCCCGCTGCCGCCAGCGACCAGCTGCATGAGACTGCAAGCGCGACGAACAGCAGAGCGGCCGGAACGACCAGGCGTCTTCGCCACATCGAGCGATCCTCCGTGCTTTAGAGTCGGACTCCGACCACCCCCGAGATCGCCGCCCGCAGCACCGAAATGGTCCCGCCTCCCACGATCAGACCGAGGAACAACGGGAGAGCTTTGCGGTGAGCACGCAGGCCACCGTAACGCAGCAGCAGGGACTTCGCCAGCCAGGTCACGGTCAGTGCGGGCAGCATATCGTCAACTCTCATGTCGAACCCCAGGGGGAACGCCACCGGATGGAGCGGCCAGAAGGGAAGCCACAGCTTCAGCCCCATCAGTGCGACGACGGCGGCGAACCCCAACCCGATCGCTGCGACACCTCCCCAGTCCGGCGGGGCCGGACGCGTCAGCCAGTCCTCCATGGTCTGGACGGCGCGGCGGGCATGGAAGATCATCGACTGGTCCACCTTCCCGCTGCCCAACCCCAGGTGAGAGCCCATGCACAGGCTCGCCCAGAAGTAGGTCAGCACACCCAGCGGGACAACGAACGTCATCAGGAGTGCGAGCTGGCGGGGCTTCACCCCAAGGATCTGCGCCATACGGAGCGTCTCGAGCTGAGTGGGAGACGGGTTCGCAGTCTGTTCGCGCAGATAGGGCTGAAGCAGGCCCAGCATCACAACGGTGCGGCTGCCCAGGGCTTGCGTTCCCGGGTACTGGGTCAGAGCGAAGTCGGGCATGGTTCCCCACATCTCATTGCTCGGCGGACCAAGCTGAGCCCGTAACCGGGTCATCATCATCACCATGAGGAAATAGCCAGGGATGAAGAACGCGATGACGGCCTGTGCCATGCCTGAGCGAGCCAGGAACCACCAGATGAAGGCCAGACCCATGATCGCTGTCAGCAGCGCGGTCCGATAGCTGAATGCCTCTTCGCTGTCGTCGGCGTGCGAGCGAAAGCCCAGCGCCTTGCGAAGGACCTGCACCAGGTATCGGCGTTCGAGCCACAGGAAGACCGCGGCCAGGGCGAGGTAGGCTCCCATGACCTGTTGTTCGCCGTAGGGGAAGCCGTGCCACGAGCTGACAGACCAGCCCAACTGCCGGGTCGAGATCAACTCGGCGCGCCAGAACAGGTTGAACGCGACGAGCGAGAACGCGAGATCAACCGCGTAGGGTCCCAGAACTGATCTCGCCTCCTTATCCCACGCAGCGTCCGGTGCCTCGGCGTAGTTGGGGTGAGGGAGCCGGCTCTGTTCGCAAATCAAACAAGGCTTGGGAGAGGATGAGGGAAGGCGGCGCGGTGCGGGCCGGCGCAAGGAAAAGTGCCGGCAGAAGGACGCCGGCGCGGAATCCGCTCGAAAGGGAAAGCTCAGGCGGCCTTGCGATAGTAGTCGTTCACCAGGCCGCCGAGCACCCGTCGACAGGTGACCTCTCCCTCAGTGGGGTAGTCGCGAGGCCCGGCCGGGACGTGGAGACCAAGCGCGCGGTGCGGTCGGCGCTCATTGTAGTAGCGCACGTATTCCTCCAGCACCCAGCGTAGATGGCTCTCATTGAGGACGATGATTCGGTCCAGGCACTCCTGCCGCAAGCTGCGAATCCAGCGTTCCGCATAGCCGTTCAGATCGGGAGACCTTGCCGGCAGACGAATCACCTTCGTGCCCCCAACTTCCAACAACGAATCGGCGTGTCGCGTATACTTGCGGTCCCGGTCGTGGATCAGATAACGGGGCAGATCGTCGCTTACCACGGAGAGATTGCGGAACTGTTGCGATACCCAGACTTCGTCCGGAGAGAGGGAGACATCCCAGTGCAGGATCCGCCGGGTGCCGATCTCCAGGAAGAACACGACGTAGTAGGTTCGCAGCGTCGCCGTGCTCACAGTAGCGAAGTCACTGGCCCAGATGAAGCACCCGTAGTGGCGCAGGAACTGAATCCAGCTCAGGCCTCCACCGCGGCGTCGCTTGGGAGTGAGGCCGTGTTGCTTCAGGATCCGCGCCACCGTGCTTCTCCCGAAGCCAGCGTAACCGAGCTTGCGCATCTCCCCGGCCAGCTTGGTGTAGCCCATGCGAGGGTTGTCTCCTGCGATCCGGATGAGCAGCGTCCGCGCTTCTTCCAAGATCGGGGGTCGGCCGGGCCGGCGTCCGGCGCGGAAAGTCCAGTGCCTGCGCACGATCTCCCGATGCCACCCCACTAGCGTGGCTGGCTTGATGAGCACCAGGCTGTCCAGGAGTTGTCTGGTCTTCATCCCCAGAGAACCGAGCACGAGGGTCAGTTTCTCTCCTCGGCTCAGACAGAACCGCTTTCCCGCTCGGCGTTGGGCGATCAGGAGTTGCTGGTGGAGCAATAGGATCTGCCGGTCGCGGTCATCCCGGAGCAGGCGACTCAGCAACAGATACCAGGGGGAGAACAGAAGAAGGAGCACGTTCCAGAGCATGCCTGAAGGATGAGGGCTTGGCTCGCCCAAGTCAATCCCCGGCGAGATCCCCCGAAGCTAGGAAACTGCTGCGCCGGATGGGCGCGGCGATGAGTTTTGGGACCCTACGCCCATTCTGGAACCACGACTGGCAGCTAACAGGGGCCAGGCGACTTGCAACCGAATAGGCCTGACGCCGCGTTGGGAGACCGCTGCAAATGCTACGGCGCAGAGGGACCTGAGGAGGACACACGTGCCAACCCGTGAGCTGGGAGAGAGGGACCTGGAGCTGCTGAAGGACGTGCTCGATAGCGGCGTGCTCGGCAGCCTGAAAGAGGACCGCATGGTGGCCCGCTTCGGAAGAGAGTTTGCCGCCGCCATCGGGGCTCGCCACGGAGTGGCGATGAACGCAGGCATGTCGGCCCTCCATGCCGGGGTGCTCGCTTCAGGCGCGCGGGCTGGCGATGAGGTGATCTGCGATCCCGTCGTCATTTTCGGTTCCATGGCGGCCATGTACGCCGGGGCGGTGCCGATCTACGCCGACGTCGACGCGGACAGCTGGAACATCAACCCGGATACGATCGAGGCGTGCATCACGGAGCGCACCAAGGCCATCATCGTCACGCATATGTGCGGACTGCCGGCGGAGATGGGTCGTGTGATGGAGGTGGCGCGACGGCACAGGCTGTTCGTGATCGAGGACTGTGCACACGCGATGTTGGCCACCTACCGCGGCCAGTGTGTCGGCACCTGGGGCGACGTAGGAGCATTCAGTTTCCAGGAGTCGAAGCAGCTAAGCCTAGGAGATGGAGGCATGGCAGTCATGAACTCCGAGGAGGCGTTCCGCGAGGTCAGCCTCCACGGGTCCAAGCCCACCTTCCGCTCCGTCGGCTACGGCCTGCACTACAACTACCGCATGACCGAGGTGGTGGCGGCGATGGGCATCGCGCAATTGGAGCGCATGCCATCGTACATCAGTGGCTTCCAGGCGGTGGTTCGGGCGTACACGGAAGGGATTGCAGGTATCCCGTGGCTTGTCCCGCAGACTGGGCCGGCGGAGTCGGTGAACACGCACCATCTGTGGGGCTGTCGCTTCGATGGGGAACAGCGCGGGATCGCGAAGGCGGAGTTCGAGCGCGTGCTCACCGACGAGCAGTGTGGTATCGGGTTCTACACGGGGATGCCCGCCTACCGCCATCCGGTGATGGCACAGCGCGTGGCGCACGCGCTCGACTGCCCCAGCTACACCGGCACCCAGAACCGGTATCCCGAGGGCACCTGTCCCATCGCAGAGACCTTGGCACCTCGCATCATGTTGGCCGGCACTTGGGTCACGGTTGAGCAGGCGAAGGCGGAGGCAGAGCGGCTCCGCCGCGCCGCGGAGCGGCTCGGATGAACAGCACGCGGCGAGCCCTGGCTGGCGATACCCTTGAGAGTGTGCTCGGACCGATCTCGGCCGATGAGTTGCGCTGGGTCCATGCCCACGAGCATCTGTGCGCCGATTTCGCCCAGAGGGAGGGGCGACGCCTGGATGCGTTCCCAGGCAACCTGGAGTATGTGCGGCGCGCACTCAAGCGAATGCTCGGTGAGCTACCGCAGTACGGAGTGAATGGCCTGGTGGACCCGATGCCCCTGGGGGTAGGGCGGGACGAAGTCTACGTGCGTCTGGCTCAGGAGGTGTCGCAGACATCGGGTGTCTCCATCTTCCTGGCGACAGGCATCTACCTCCCTGGGCATTGGCCCGAGTGGGTCACCGCGGCGACCGCGGAGGAGCTGGCGTCCCACTTCGTGCGAGAGGCAGAGGAAGGGATCGAGGGCACAGGAGTCAAGCCGGCTCTGATCAAGGTCGCGGCCAAATCCCTGGGCCCGGACGAAGAGAAGGCGCTCACCGCGGCCGCGCTCGCTCACCGCCGGACCGGTCTGCATCTCCACTGCCACGTTACCAACTACCGGCGCCCGATCGTGGAGTTGCTCACCGGGCTTGGCATCCCAGGGCGCTGCATCTACCTGGCGCATGCGGACATGAACACCTCGGAGGAGGAGTGGCTTTGGCTGGTGGAGCAGGGCGTAGGGCTGGTCATGACGAACTGGGACTACCCCTACCACATGGACCAGGCGGAGGCCCTTCGTCTCACCAGGCTGCTCCTCACCCGCGGCTATCAGGACCGCCTGCTCATCGGCCTCGACTTCGGGATGGAGATCATCGACCGATCGCGCACCGCCATCTGGACCTGGGACAACCCGGACCGCACCAGCTACTCCTACCTGCATACCGGCGTCTTGCCGAAGCTCCGCGCCGCCGGGGTGACAGAGGAGGACCTAGAGTGGATGATGCACCGGAACCCAGTAGAGATGCTACGGCGGGGCTAAGCGCAGCCGGACCCGGCTCACCTCGCGCGCTCCGCGCTCCCACATATGCCTAGCTGGGGTTACTGTCTGGGTGCCGCTCGCGCGTGGCCACTTGCCCAGCTGATCTATGCCGTGCGAGCAACCTCCCAGGCCGGCTTCACGGGCGGTCAACACGCACACGCGGTATCATGGGTGCCCGACACACGCATCCAGCGTCAGGATCGCTGCCAGCGTTGCCTGCACTGTCATGCGCAGGTTTGGCACGTCGACGGATTCAGCGGTATCCCCGGCCTCGTGGTAGTTCGGATCGGCATAGGGATAGGAGCCGAAGTTAGCGATCGCGGCGGGGTAGCCGGCTTTGATGAACGAGCCATCGTCGTCGCCGGGACGTTGCCGCAGATACGTGGTCTGCTCCAGGCCGATCCCATAGGCCTCATTGACCTCCGCCATCAGCTGTGTGAGCGGCTCGCCCTCGGGCGTGGTATACAGCGTGACGTTGGTCTTGCGCCCGGCATCGCGGTCCGCCAGCGACTTCCCCGCGAGGGCGTCGAGGTTGATGATGGCGATGAGGTTGTCTCCGCGCGCTTTTGCCGCTCGTGCAGCGGCCACACTTGTCCATGGCATGTGCTCCTCGTTACAGAAGAGCAGCCACAGGGAGCGCTGCTGCTGGTAGCCCGCGAGCACGCGCGCGATCTCTAAAGCACCTGCCGCTCCGCCTGCGTTATCGTGCGCGCCGGGCGAGTCGATCCAACTCGGAGAGTCCTTGTGCGCGACGACGCAGATGATCTCGTCGGGCCGGCGGGCGCCGGTCACACGGGCGTGGAGGTTGCGGACGGTGTACCAGGGGTCGTCGGGCTGGGGCCTGGCATACCAGTGATGCCTGGGCTTGCTCTCATCGCAACGGCAGGCCTGCGCTTGGTGCAGATCGCTCTCCACCTTGTAGCCCCAGCCGCGCAGCTTCGCTTCGACAAAGTCGTCGGTCTCATCGAGAGTGCTTTTCGACTGCCCTGGCCGCATGTAGTTCGCCTTGCGGAACGGCAGCGGGTCCTTCGACAGGTAGAAGATCGAGTCCCGCAACTCCTCGTCGCTCACCTGCGCGATCAGCTCGGCAATGAATGGCTTGTGCATGTTTGACTCGGTGAAAGTTGAGGCAACAGCCGCCCGAAGCGCCAGCACGGGGACGTGCCCGGTCCCGATCGCCTCGCTCGTCCTCTTCGCCGAGCCGCCGCCGTACCTTCTTGGAGGCCCAGGCCGGGTGTGCCGCGGCTTGGCCAGCATTTGTGCCATCGTGCGTGCCCCGGAGGGAGAAGGGGCGGCACGCCGTATACCACTCCATCGAAATGCGCTCGCAGCGGAACCTGACAAGAAAGAGATGGAGAGCATGTGCCCATTCACCCTGACGTTGCTCGCTGCAACCGCGGTTGCGGCGGCGCTCTGCGGGACCGCTGGGCCGCCGCGCGTCCCCGGCTTCGCCGGCGAGACCAACCGGGTGACCGTGCGACCGCGGAAGCTCGATGATGTGCTGTACAACCCCGGCATCGGCTTCACCACGATGGGTAACTTCGACGGGGATGTCCCGAACCACCCCAAGTCCACCATTGCCTACTTTAGGTGGTATTGGGACGCGATTGAGCCGAAGAGCGGCGCCTACCGGTGGGACATCATCGATGACGCGATCAGGAAAGTCGAAGCCCATGGACAGCGGGCGGCACTTGGCATCATGTCGGTCAATGGCCGGGCGGGCGCGCCGCAGTGGTACCGCGACCTCGGGGCGAAGGGCTGGGACTTCTCCACCGGGGAGGGGCAGACGAGCTGGATGCCCGACCACAACGACCCGCTGTATATCGATCATATGGGGCGGCTGGTGCGCGAGTTCGGCAAGCGCTACGATGGCAACCCCAATATCGACCACGTGGACATCCGCTCGCTGGGACGCTGGGGCGAATGGCACTTCTCCGGAGCATCGAGTGTCCCCGGGTCTGTTGACGCCACGCCCGAGACGCGGCGCCTGTTGGTGGACATGTACCTCGAGAGCTTCACGAAGACGCCCCTGATTATGCTCATCGGTCCCATTGACGATCTGCGTTACGCCGTCAGCAAGGGAACCGGATGGAGGGCAGATTGCCTTGGCGACCTCGGGTTGTGGGGGCCTCGCTGGAACCACATGAGAGATCGCTACCAGCAGAACATCGATGCGGCGGGTGCCGGTGACACCTGGAAGCAGGCGCTCGTCACCTTTGAATCATGCGGGGTGATGCAGACCTGGGCCTACAAAGGGTACGACGTCGAGTTCATCTTCGATGAGGCGCTGCGGTGGCACTGCTCCGTCTTCAACAACAAGTCCTCGCCGGTACCGCCTCGCTGGTGGAGCGCGACCGAGGCCTTCCTGAAGAGGATGGGGTACCGGTTCGTGCTGCGGTCCGTCACTCACCCCACGACGGTCGACGCGGGTGGGGCGCTGCACGTCGAGACCGAGTGGGACAACATCGGGGTCGCCCCGCCCTACCGCAGGTATTTCCTTGCCTGGCAGCTCACGCCAGTTGGCATGCGGCTGGGCAAGACGCCGGTGGAGGATGCCGCCCATCCTATCGACCTGACCAGATGATTGCCCGGCAAGCATGATGTCGCCCTGGACCTGGCGATCCCGAAGGACCTGACGCCAGGCCGCTATCGCCTGTCGCTGGCGCTGCTGGACCCGTTCACTCGCGCGCCGGCGGTGCAGCTCGCCATCGAGGGCCGGGACGCGCAGGGCTGGTACAACCTGACCGAGTTGGAGGTGGGCGAGCCGAAGAGCGCGTAGCTTGCGCAGGCTCCAGTCTGCCTGTCGCGGTCCCGCGATGCGAGATCAATGCCAGGAGATCATCCCGGAAAGAGGCTGAAGATGGTCACGGCAGACTGGACAGGAGGCCATCTCCTGATTAGTTGCGCGCTCGTGCTCATCGCTCTGCGTTGCTCAGGGCATCACGGCCAGGCATCCGAGCATTCTCGGCTATTCTTCTCGAGCGACGACATCCCCCGGCTCCGCGTCCAGGCCCAGACCACCCACCGTGAGATCTGGGAGTCTGGTCTTTCCCCCTAGAACGAGTCCGAACCGGATGTTAGTATTTGGGGTGCGGGCCCCTCGGACTGATCGGCCCGCGCCCGCTCTTCCTCGAACTCGGCCGCCGCGACGACACGTCTCCTGAGCTGTTCGCCTCGGAGCTGCACCACCGACTGGCCCAGATCTACGCAGCCGCGGGCGCGGGCGAGCGGCTCGCACTGGATGTGTTCGAATCGGGTCACCGTTTCCATGGCGTTAGCTGCTGGGCCTGGCTGGCTGAGCATCTCCGTTGGCGGGCGGGCCCGCACGCGAAACCGCGCACGCGATGATCACCGACCCGTCCTATGCCCGGCGGCCCGATTATGTGATATAACTAGGATAGCAAGCGTTGCTGGTGTCTTCTCATCCACAGGAGGCCGTGTCCATGCCGAGCGCTGGAAACCGCAACCTTCTCCCGAACACAGGCTTCGAGGATGTCACCCCGGAAGGCAGTCCGATCGGCTGGGAGCGCTACGTTCCTCGGCCGGAGATATCGCCCGAGTTCCTCTGCGACGACCGTGTCGCCCGCTCGGGAGCACGGTCTCTCTGCATCTCCGGGCAGGGGAAAGTGGAGGCGATCGGATCGCTTACCGCCCGCGCTGCCGGCATTGAGGAGGGGGCATACTACGAGTTGTCGGCGTACTTCTGCACCGAGGACATGATTGCGCCACACGAGTGCGTGTGGCTGAAGGTGACTTGGCTGCGAGAGCCAGGGGACGAGGCGGCGCGCGCGGCGCTGCTGCATCGCGCGAGCCAAGAGGGCGACTGGTGGCGGATCAGCGAGCGAGTGCGCGCACCCGAGGGGGCGACCCTGGCCGAGGTGTCGCTGGGCCTGCGCGGTGCTCCGAACGGTCGGGTCTGGTGGGACGATGTCACGCTGTCCCAGGTCCCTCCGCCCCCGCCGCGGAACGTGCGACTCGCCACCTCCTTCCTGCCAGCGGCGCAGCGCACCCCGGAAGCATGGTCGGCGATCCTCGATCGAGCCGGCGAGGGCGGCGCGGACGTCATCTGTCTGACCGAACTCGCCGAGGTCATCCCGGTCGATCCCAAGCTCCGCCCGACCATCCCGGGGCCGGCGACCGATGTGCTCGCCGGGTTCGCTCGTCGGTACAAGATGCTTGTCGTAGCCAGTCTGCCGGAATGGGACGGGCCTGTCTGCTACAACACTGCGGTGATAGTCGGCCGCGACGGCAGCCTGGTGGGGCGCTATCGCAAGACCCATCTGCCTCAGGGCGAGGCAGAACTCGGCATCACGGCCGGGGACTGCCTCCCGGTGTTCGATACGGACATCGGCTGCGTCGGGCTTCAGATCTGCTATGACCACTTCTTCCCCGAGGTGACCCGCGCACTGGCAGTCCAGGGCGCGGAGATCATCTTCACGCCGATCATGGGAGACACCCGCGCGAATGGCCAGATCTACGAGTCAGTTGCCCGCTGCCGCGCAGTGGACAACAGCGTGTTCTACGTGACCTCGATCCAAGGCACGGAGCGAACCCGGACGGGGCGGAGCCTGATCGTCGATCCCTCCGGCACCATTCTCGCCGACACTGCGGAAGTGCCGGGCGTGGTGTTTGCGGACGTTGACCTGGACCAGGCATACTACGAGCCCTGGCTTTCCGTGCGGGAGGGCGAGTTCCGCCATCTCTGGCCGAAGGAGCGCCGCCCGAGCCTATACCACGGCCTGGCCACTCAGCCCGGGCAGAGCGGGTAGCACGGCGCTTGCCGAGCTCGCTGATCCGCCGCAGTGCACGACCTGACCGTCGTTCCCACCACGCGGAGGCCCAGACATGAGCTATGAGATAGGCAGGGCAGCACTCAACCTCCAGTGGACGCCGCGGGTGGCGCGCACCGAGTATGTCGACAACTGGGAGGTCGTGCTCCACTTTGCGTGTGTCGAGGGCCCGTAGGACCGTTCCAGGCGGGTGCTGGGCTTGCTCAGGCTGACTCCCTTCAGTTATGATCTGGGACCGGTTGCGTGTGTCGGGCGCCCGTAGTACCGTCCTGGGCGAGTGCTGGGGCTTGCTCAGGCTGACTCCCTCCCGTATCATCTGGGACCGGTAGGCGGCGCCTTAGGGCGCCGTTCTCTCTTTGGGAGTCAGCACGGTGGAGATCTATGAGGCGTCGGTGTCACTGATGGTCCGGGCGCTGGTGGTGAGCGCCCGGTGTCCCCCCGAAGAATGCTATCCGAGGTTCCTGCAGGGCTTCATTTCGCCTCGGCGTCCTGGTATCCTGGTGGCATGAAGGCGATCCTGAGCTTCCTCTGGCACCTGTTCAGTTTCCTGGGCGTCCTGCTCCATCTGCTTCGGTATCTTCTCAGTTTCTGCTGGGCGCTGGTGCTGCCGCGGGCGGTGACGGCGGCGCAGCTGCTGGCGATGCAGAGCCAGTTGGCGGCGGAACTGAGTCGTCCTTCGGGTGCACGGAGGCGGCGTCACGCGTTCAGCCCAGCCTTCCGGATACTCTGGGTAGTGCTCTCGAAGTTCCTGAACGGATGGGAAGAGCTGGCTCACATCATGAAGCCCGAAACGGTGAAACACTGGCACACCCGGGCCTTCCGGGCGTGGTGGCGGCATAGGTCGAAGGCGGGGCGAAAGCCGGTGGCCCAGGACATCCAGCAGCTGATCCGGCGCCTGAACAAGGAGAATCCGCTGTGGGGGGCGGCGCGAATCCGGGACGTGCTTCTGCTGATGGGCTACGAGGCCCCCGGAGAGGATACGGTCCGCAAGTACATGGTGAAGCCCCGCCGACCCCGGCCAGAGACGACCAACTGGCTCCCGTTCCTGAGAAACCATCTCGACTGCTCCTGGGCGATTGACTTCTTCACCGTCACCACGCTGCGCTTCCAGGTGCTGTATGTCTTCCTCATCTTCGATCATGCCCGGAGGGAGGTCTTGCACTTCGCCATCACCCCGAACCCGACCATGGAATGGGTCATTCAGCAACTGCGAGAGGCGACGCCCTTCGGCCAGCAGCCGCGTTTCCTCTTCCGGGACAACGACGGCATCTACGGCCACGGCGTACATGCCTTCCTGATCTCCTGTGGTATCCTGGAAGTGCGCACCGCCTACCAGAGCCCCTGGCAGAAACCTTACATAGAGCGCTTCATCGGTACGCTACGCCGGGAACTGCTGGATCATGTGATCGTGCTGAACGAGCATCATCTGGAGCGGTTGCTCAAGGAGTTCATTGAGGACTACTACCACCCCGCCCGACCCCACCAGGGGCTATCCGGTGAAACGCCGGTGCCCCAAGCACCGCCGGGCGAAGGCGAACTCATCTCGGTGCCGGTGCTCGCGGGTCTTCATCATCGGTACCTTCGCTTGGCAGCCTGAAGTGAGAGCGAGATGAAACAAACACTCGCGGAGGCGGCCGCGCTCGCGCGAGAAAACCTGCGGTTGCGGATGGAAAACCGCCGTCTTGGGTTGCACCTAGCCCTCCAGCAACTGGACGAGGCCTTGATCGAGGCGAGTCTCCAGAAGAAAGGGCTACTCACGGCCTGGAAGCTGTGGCGCGAGATGCGTCGGGAACACCACGTGTCAATGCGGCTGCTGCGATTGGGATGGCGTCTTCTGTCTCAGGATAAGGCAGAG
>Ga0315274_10003925_pt1 | contig 21983 bp, 17 predicted proteins | sample YL17G02_20_MG_FD_203700 | JGI IMG/M metagenome (GOLD analysis project Ga0315274, IMG submission 203700) | Sediment microbial communities from Yellowstone Lake, YNP, Wyoming, USA - YL17G02_20 | ecosystem: Environmental > Aquatic > Freshwater > Lake > Sediment | place: USA: Wyoming | collected...
CGGGTTTTGCCGCCCACTGTTTAGCTGCCGGCAGGACTACCATTGATCTGACCCAGAAAACAGCTCTCGCCGATGAGAAAAAGACTGAAAAATTTTCCCCTGTCACCCAACTGCGGAACTTGGGCTAGCGTGGTCAGCAGCGCCGGTGTTTTTGTCGGAGGCCTGGTAGGGTGGAACTGGGGCGGTCATGTTATCCAGTGCTATACCACTGGTGTGGTCAGCGGCACACACGCTGTCGGCGGGCTGGTAGGATTCAATGACTATGGTGATGTGACCAACTGCTACAGCACCGCTGCGGTTAGTGCCGATAGTGAGGTCGGCGGCCTGGTGGGCGTCTCGGGCTACTGGAGTGAGGTTACCGCCTCTTTCTGGGACATCGAGACCAGCGGGCAGACGAAAAGTGCCGGTGGGATGGGCAAGACCACAGCCGAGATGCAGATGGCCAAGACGTTTCTTGAAGCTGGCTGGGACTTTGTCAATGTCTGGGGGATCGGCGAGGATCAGACCTACCCGTATCTACGCAAGTATTCAGCAGCGGATATCAACCAGGATGCCAGTGTCAATTTCCTCGACCTTGCGGTGCTGGCTGAGAATTGGCTAACGGATATTTCTCACCGCTGAGATCGCGGAGGTCGCAGAGAATAAAGAAATTTTTTAGACACAGATTTACACTGTTTGGAACTTTCAATTATTTAGCCGTGTCAATCCCTCGACGTTGCTCGGGACGGTGTCTGTGTTAGTCCGTGTCTGACTTAAGTCGGTGTTCTGTCAGTGTCTCCTTGAGCAGTCGCACGGCTGCATCGGCCATCATTTCACCACCTCCAGGTGCAATCCGCGAGTTGACGGTCTCGTAACTGCCTTCGGCGAATGCCTTTTTGGTAGGGATGTAGCCGGGCGCATCCTGGCATAGTTCGACGACGAGCGTCACCGGGAAGGGACTGGCGCGCTTTATGGCCAGGCCCAGATCAACAAAGACCTCGCCGGGCAGGCCCACCACGGCGACGTCCCGGCTCAGCCGAAATACCTGGACTTCCAGTGGGATGTTCTGGCTGGCCAGCATCTCGATATCCAGAATCTTGTACGCCTCGACCTGTTCAAGAAACGACAGTTCATTTGTGCCAACCTTCTTGATATTCTCGTGGGCCCAGGCAATCTTCTCAGGGCTGTAATGTTGTAGCGGCGCCTCGACAATTTCCCTTCGCACGGCAAGTGCCGGCTCGGCAGCGGTTTTTAGCTCATTTACTTTTGCTCTCACCGTTTCGGCGAGCGTCCGCCCGATGTAGTCGGTCTTGAGGCGATCTTTTTTAGTCACGTCGATATGGTTGATGTCACCGCAGGTGCCTGTGCCGAATAGAAGCACAAAGTCTTCGCCGAAGGTCTGGCGCAGCGACTGCTCGGTGTAATAAGGATAATCTGCTGCGTATTCGGTTCCGCCAGTTGTATCGAGGTGCAGGGCGAAGTTGACCATCGCGGCGATGGCATTATCTCCATCAATGCCGCGGAAAAATACCATGTCCACTCCCGGGTCGATCGGTCCTGCTGCCCGAACAATGTCGGGATTCAGCACGCCGGGGTTAAAGCGGACGGTTCCATCCTTCATGTGGAAGCGCCTGTTGAAAGAAAGGCCCTGCTGCTGGGCAACTGCGGCCTGCAGCCGAACGGGCTTTACTGCGGTATCGGCTTGCGCTATAACCTGGGCGATTTTCCCAGATAGTACGCCGGCGTAATCCACCTTCTCGCAGGGGTCGCTGCCGTGCTTAGCCACTGCTACGTCGTGGAAGTGTTTTCTCAGAGCGCCGAAATACAGCGGCCCGGTATGGCTATGCGTGGCGGCAACCAGGATGTTTTCCGGCGGGATGCCGGTCTTTTCTGATGCCTGCTTTCGCGCACGGGATGTCACCTCGCGTGACAGGCCGATCAGGTCGCAGAAAACAAGAGCAGCACTCTGGTCTTGCTGGCGAAGGACGATGGCCTTGGCGCGCAGCGGGTTCATAACGGCGGTGCTGAGTCGTTCGTAGAAGTATCCGCTCATCCGGTAACCGATGGGCGGAGTTATGTCTACAACCGCAACGCCGGCACGCAGAGTTTCGCTTGGGCGGACAGTTTGGGCAGCGGCCTGAGGTTTTTGCCCGGTGAGGTTTTCCAGGAACAGCCGGGCCTTCTTTGCCTCGCCGAGCGTTTTTTCAGCATCTGCCGGCTCAAGGCACTCCACGATCAGCGGCCCGCCGGTGAATCCGCCTTTTTTAAGGCGTGCCAGAACCGCCGGAAAGTTCACCTGGCCTGTCCCCGGCGTCACCGCAACGTTTTTGGGGTGCCTGTAATCCTTGACGCACATTCCGGTGACCAGCCCGTCCACGGCGGCGGCGTCGGCGACTGGATCAAGCTGGCCATCCGAATAATACAGGATGTTGCCGGGGTCGTACCAGATGCGGAAATTTTTGTGGGCAACTATCTCCACTGCTTTTCGGCACTGGGGCCCGGTGGCATTGAGGCCGCCGTGCGGCTTGATGCTGATGCCGATGCCTTTCTCGGCAGCGTAGTCGCAACATTCGGCGATTGCCTTATAGTACGCTTGGTAAACCTGCTTGTCGCCCGTTCCGCCCATCAGCAGATTCTTTGCACCGCAGGCGGCGCAGTTATCGATGAGCTTCCTTAAGTCTTCGATGCCCGCTTTGAGCGACTTCGCCGCCGCAATATCGCCGCCGTAGACCGACAGAACCTGCAGGTTTCGCTTTTTGACTTCCTCGCGGACTTGCTGGGCTTCTTCAAGCGTGGTATCGACCGAAATCACCAGGTGAGTCTTTGAGCTGGTGGTCATAAGCCCGGCGTATTTGAAGCCGGCCTCGGCGATGGCATCCAGGGCCGCGCGGTAATCATATTTGTCCCACGGGCGAGTATAGCAGCCGATCTGCCACAAGCCGTCGGTAGATTGTCTGCTCGCGGATGCCGACAGCGAAGTAACGTATGAGCCGGCCAGACCGGTGGCTGCCACCCTGGCGCTCCGTTCAAGAAAAGCTCGGCGGGAAAGTTGCTGCAAAGGGCTCATCGGCGATTTCTCCTTATCTATCCTGGGCGAATCTGCCGTTTCTCATGGTCGTATATCATTCTTTTGCCTATGTCGTACGACTGCATCGCCATTATACAGGCGACCGCGTGCTGGTAGCCGGCGTCGATAGAGGCGTTGGGCGTTTTGCGTGTCCGCAGGCATTGCAGCCAATCGAGGAAGTGGTCCGGCATAGGAACCTCTTTGACCGGATTCTTGCCGCGTATCGGGCCTTTTTTCTTACTGTTCGCCCCTTCGGCGGTCAAAACCGGCGAATTCCACTCCACCATATCCAGTACGCCCTGGTCGCCGAAGATTTTGAAACTATTGCCGCTGCCGTTGCCGAAGTTCGTGGAGTAGCTGACCATAAAACCCTCGGGGTAAATCCACAAGGCCTGGACGTGGTCGGGACAGGTAAAGTTGTGCTCATCCTTCCAGGTGAAAGTCCCGCCCAGGCAGACGCAACTGCTGGGGAACTTTGCGCCGGTAATATAGTGCACCAAGTCGATAAAGTGACTGCCCAATCCCGGCACCGGCCCATCGGAAAATTCTCGGTAGCCATACCAGCCTGAATACAGCACCGGGTCGAAGGGTCTGGCTGGCCGGTCCATAAGGAATTCTTGCCAGTCAACATCTTCTTTTTTGACGTCTTTGACGTAGCCGTACCAGTAGGGGATTTCGCCGTTACGGCACTGCTCGATTCGCCCGACCTTGCCGAGGGTGCCTGTTTTGTAAAGCTCCCTGCATCCAGCAAAGGAAGGCAGGCTGCGCAATTGCGTGCCGATTTGAACGACCGTCTTAGCCTTCTTGACGGCATCGCAGGCATCTTTGAGCGAATCGAGGGTCATCGCCAGCGGCTTTTCGCAGTAGGCGTCTTTTCCGGCCTCGGCGGCAGCCTTGAGGTGCGTGGTGTGCTGGTGGTCGCACGAGGCGATCATCACCGCGTCAACATCTTTCAGGGCGAGCAGGTCTCGGTAGGATGAAAACTTTCGTGCCTCGCGGCCGTACCATTCTTTTGCCTTGGCGGATGCTTCTTCCTGACGAAGCCGCCAGGGGTCACACACGGCGGTGATTTCAATGTTTTGGCTCTTGGCGTGTTCGTGCACGCCCGGCATGTGCGCGCCGAGTCCGCGGCCGCCGCAACCTATTATGCCGATCGAGATGCGGTCGTTAGCACCCAATACGCGGGAGTAACCGGCGGCAGACAGCGCCAGCGCAGCGCTGCCGGTCGCGGCGGTTCTTAGAAACTTTCGGCGGGAGTAAGACGTTTGCATAATAAGTCCTCCGGTAAATAAGTAACTTGTAGCAAGTTTCACTTGATATTTTAGAGATATACTTGCTCAACTACGCGACTGAGTCGTGTTTTCGCCATTATAACAATTCAGTTCTCGAGCGTACAGCTATTTTGGCGGTACAGATTGTGAAAGCTACGTTGTGGTTATTGAAACTCAAAGAAGCGTTTGTTATCTTATGCAATTAAAAGCCGGAGAAATGTTTCTAAACGCGGTAAATGGGAAATGTGGATTTATATGGCCACGTTTTCGTGCAAATCTATTAAGGGAGGCCAAGCATGGCTAAAAGACAAAATCTTCTGTGGCAGCACAGGGTTTTATGTGTCGTGTTGGCTCTTCTGTGCATTTCGCCTTTTTGGTCTTGTCGCAAAGAGCCGAAGGACAGAGGACCAACGTGTGAGGTCTGGGTCAAAGAAACTTCTCAGGCCGAATGGAAGTTCATCGGCCCCGTCAAAGACTGGGACTTACTGGTCCGGGAGATAAATCAAGATAAGATTCCTGGCCTACGTTTGGTGCGCGCTAGTGATCCCGACTTGAAACATCTGGCGGGCCTGAGCGGATTAGAGTTGCTGGATTTGGGGCGGACCCACATTACGGATGCTGGCCTGGAGCATCTCAAGGGTCTGACCGGACTGCAAGAGTTGTACTTGTACAATACCCAGATCACGGGTGCGGGCCTACAACATATAGCGGAATTGACCAGATTGGAGAGGTTAGACTTGTCCGCCACCCGGATCACTGATGTGGCCCCGAAATATCTCAAGCCTTTGATCGAGTTGGAAGTGTTGGATTTGGGCCGCACCAAGGTCACGGATGCGGCTCTAGAACATCTCAAGGGACTGACCGGATTACAAACTTTGTTCTTGAATAACACCAAGGTGACGGATGCGGGCCTGAAACATCTGGCGGGCCTAACTGCACTGCGGGATTTGTATTTGTATGGCACCCAGATCACGGATGGAGGTCTGCAATACTTGGCGGCTATGACCGGATTGCAGGGCTTGCATTTGCAGGAGACTCGAATCACGGATGCAGGCCTGGAACATTTGGTGGGCCTGACCGGATTGCAGAGTTTGTATTTGTACGGCACTCAGATCACAGATGCTGGCGTGGAGGACCTGGCGGGTTTGACTGGATTGCGAGTGTTGGGTTTGGCCCGTACCCAGATCACAGATGCCGGGCTAGAACATCTGGCGGGCCTGACTGAATTGCGGGTGTTGAATCTGGAGCGAACAAAGATCACAGATGCGGGCCTCAAACATCTGGAGGGCCTGACGGGATTGCAGAAGTTGGATTTGCGTGATACCAAAATCACGGATGCAGGTATGAACCATATCGGGGGCCTGACCGAATTGCGGTCGTTGGAGTTAAACAACACCCAGATCACCGATGCGGGCTTGGAGTATCTGGCGGGCCTGACCAAATTGGAATGGTTGGCCTTGAACAACACCAACATCACGAAGGCAGGCATACAACAACTTAAGCAGAGCCTGCCGAGCCTAAAGATATACAGATAATAGGCAAAGGGAACCAACAGAAAGTAGGGTTCAGCATAGTACGGCGGGGACTGTACAAAATTCAAGACTGACAATTGAAAATTTACAATTTGGATACGCGTCGGCGTTAATCTACTTGACCAGCATTGGGGCGGCGGTTTGCTCGGCTTTATCTTTGCCAAAAAGCAGTTCTACCAGTGTCAGTGCGAACTCCAAAGCGGTGCCCGGGCCCCGGCTGGTCACAAGATTTCCATCGACAACGACTCTCGATTCGACCGCTTCGGTGTTAGGAAGCTTTTCGACAAAATTCGGATGGCAGGTCGCCCTACGCTGACCCAAAAGACCATGGTGCAAAAGTACAACGGCGGGGGATGCACAAATGGCTGCGAAAAGGCGATTTTCTTTGCTTTGCTTTTTCAGCATTGTCTCCAGCTCTTTGCAGTCGCGTAGATGTTCGGCTCCAGGCATGCCGCCGGGCAGGACAATCAAGTCGTATGTTTCGCCGGCACACTGTGAGATTAGCTTATCCGCCGCCAACTTTACGCCGCGAGAAGCGGTCACCTGCAATTTGTCGACCGAAGCCACGGTGACTTCGGCTCCCGCCCGCCTGAGCACGTCAATGATACAGACGGCCTCTATTTCTTCTATTCCATCTGCAATTGGAACCAGCACCTTTTTGCTCATACGCTGCTCCCGGCAACCGACATATAAACGTTTGACAAACGCCAATGTCTTCCAGTATACTACAGATGTGAGCTTCAATCGCCGTGATTTTTTGAAATTTGCAGCTTTAAGCGCCGTGGCAGGGCGTGGGGCACTTACTCTGCAGGGCGGGACGCAGGATAATGCCGCCGGTCGAAAGTGGCGGATGCATCTATCGACCTCGTCTATCCACTTTGTGCAGCTGCCTATCGAGCAGGCCTGCGAGAAAATTGCCAAGCTGGGCTTCGAAGCAATCGACATCTGGTCGGCTCACGAGGGCTGTCCGCATCTGGATGACGCGGCAAAACGCCTGGGAGCAGAAGGCCTGAAGGAGCTGCTGGCCAGGCACAAATTGAAGCTGGCTGCATTTTCGGTCTACAGCGGCGGCTACACGCGGTACGCAGAATTGCTCGGAAAAGTGGGCGGCGGCGTGGCTATTCAAGGAAGTGCGCCCCCGTGTAAGCCCGATGAGCTGACCAGCCGAATGCGGCAGTTTATCGAGGGCCTCAAGCCTCTGGTGGAACTTGCTGAAAAGAACAACTCCTATCTTGCAGTCGAAAATCACGGGCAGGCGTTGCTTGACTCTGTCGATTCGCTCAAGGCTTTTGTTGACCTGAACGCCTCGCCGAGGCTGGGCATTGCGCTGGCGCCGTATCACCTTCAGGCCTTAAATGCTTCCGTGCCCGATGCGATACGGATCTGCGCCAAGCAGCTTTTCTTTTTCTACGCCTGGCAGTGTTATCCGGAGTCGAAACAGCTTCCCGGCGTTGGCCCTACGGATATGACGCCGTGGATCCAGGCTCTGGCGGATATTCGATACCGCAGATACGTCAATCCCTTTATGCACGGGCATCCGGAGCCTGACGTGATGTTTGCCAACCTGGCCCAATCGCGGGATTATCTAAAAGCGTGCTACAGCAAAGTGAATCCTGAAGCGGGAGGGTGACATAAATTTGAGCTGAAATAATAAGTAGAAGGAGAGAATTATGGACCAAAAGACACGACAATCGAATAAGGCGGATAATCTGACCCGGCGGGAATTTATGCGCGAAAGCGCTGTGGCTGCTGCCGGTCTGGCTGTGGGGCTGAGTGCCGCGGCAGGCAAAAGTGCTGCTGCCGACAATGCAGCCATCAAAAAGACCCGCAGCTACAACCCTCAGATGGAGTATCGACCGCTGGGCAAAACCGGCTTATGGGTCTCAGCGGTATGCCTGGGCGGACATTGGAAACGCGTCGATGTGATGGTGCCCAAGGTGTTTGAAGGCGGCAACTGGCTGGACGCTGAGCTAAATAGTCCGGGCTTCAAAAAGAACCGCTACGATGTTGTCACCCGGTGCATCGAATCGGGCATCAACTACATCGACGCCTGCACCAGTGAGGAGGTGCTTACCTACGCTGAGGCCCTAAGGGGCAGACGTGAAGCAATGTACCTCGGCTGCTCGTGGTATCAGGAGGAAATGCGAAACGGTGATTTCCGCACCACCAAATCGCTGCTGGGAACTCTGGATAAAGCGCTGGGACAGGCAAAGCTCGAGTACGTGGACCTCTGGCGGATTACCATGCACGAGCAGAGCGGCCAGCACACCAAGGCCGAGGTGGATGAGATGATGAAGGCGCTGGACACAGCCCGCAAACAAGGCAAGGCCCGCTTTACCGGCTTTTCTTCGCACGACCGTCCCCATATAAAATGGATGATTGAGACCTACCCCGAAGTTGTGGATGTCATCGTGACGCCGTACACAGCCAAGACCAAAGTGCGGCCGACCGACAGTCTGTTCGATACGCTGAATCAGCACAAGGTGGGCAGTTTCGGCATCAAGCCCTTCTCCAGCAATAGTCTGTTCAAGGGTGACAGCTCGCCTGGTAATCCAAACGCCGAGGCAGACGACCGGCTGGCGCGCATGGCCATTCGCTACATCCTGGCTACGGATGCAGTCACCGCACCCATCCCCGGCCTGATCAGCACTGCCCAGGTCGACAATATGGTAAAGGCGGTCAAGGAGCGCCGCGAGCTTGATTCGGCTGAGGCCCAAGAGCTTGAAAAAGCTATGGACCAGGCGTGGGCCAAGCTGCCGGCAGACTACCAGTGGCTCAAAGACTGGGAATACGTGTAGCAGCCAATAGAGTACAGAGCAGGGATGTAAAATATGAGGAATGCGGCGGCGACCCGCGTGACAATAGCTGCGCTTATAATGAGCAGTTTGCTGCTGATTTTTGCAGCAAGCTGCTCTTTGGAAAAACACGGCACGGAAACAACGGCTGGCAAGCAGGGCAGCGGCGACTATTATGCCCGATCTGGCGAGAAATTCGTGGCCAATCCGTTTTGCAATGTCTGTCACCAGGATTTTGATGGTGAGGAGCTCGCCCTAAACCATGAATTAGCGGGTATCGGCTGCGAGAGGTGTCACGGCGAGTCCCCGCGTCACCGCTCCGACGAGGCAAATATTACGCCACCCGAGATTATGTACACCAAGGCAAAGATCAATCCGACCTGCATGATGTGTCACCCCAGGGGCGGAATCAGCGGTGTGGAGGCCCACGAGATTGTTCTTGCCGGGGCAGAAACTGTCTTTGACCGGCGCAGCGGAGATTCTGCTTCTAACGCCGGGGGCGAGGCCAGATACTGTACTGACTGCCACGGCAAAGCTCATCGGATGAACCTGCGCACGACCAAATGGAACAAGGCGACGGGCGAATTGATAACCCGCTAAACTGGAGCACCGGTATCGTCTCTGAATTCCTCACGCAGCCGCGAGAGTTCCGCCTTTAGCTGCTTGACCACATCGGGGTAAGCCGGGTCGTTGTAGATATTATTCAGCTCGTCCGGGTCTTTTTGCAGGTCGTACAGCTCCCACTCGTCGATGTCGTTGTAGAAGTGTATCAGCTTGTAGCGTTCGGTCCGCACGCCGTAGTGGCGCTTGGCGCTGTGCACCGCCGGATACTCGTAATAGTGATAATACATAGATTTACGCCAATCTTTGGGCGTTTTGCCCTGCAGCAGCGTGCGTATGGAGCGGCCTTGCACGTCGGCTGGTTTAGAAACGCCGGCAAAATCCAAAAAGGTCGGCGCAAAGTCCAGGTTCATGACAATATCGTTGTTGACCGAGCCGGGCTTGATTTCCTTCGGATATCGCACCAAAAGCGGCATCCGCAGCGACTCTTCATACATAAACCGCTTATCGAACCAGCCGTGGTCGCCCAGGTAGAAGCCCTGGTCGGAGGCGTAAATCACAACGGTATTATCTGCCAGGCCGGCCTCATCGAGGTAATCGAGCATCCGCCCAACGTTGTCATCGACCGAGGCAATGCACCGCAGATAGTCTTTGATGTATCTCTGATACTTCCAGCGAACCAGGTCTTTGCCCTGGAGATTTGCCTTACGAAAGGCCTCGTTCTTGGGCTCATAAGCGGCGTCCCAGAGTTTTTTCTGTTCGGGCGTCAGATTTTTCGGAGCGACCAGTTTCACGTCTCTATCGTTCATCGTTTTTTCGATGGTCATATCCTGCTCCTTTGCTGCTCGCCCCCGGTTGGAGTAGTCATCGAATAGAGTCGGCGGCTCAGGGATCGTGACATCATCGTATAAGGTCAGGTATTTGGGCGCCGGCTCCCATTCTCGATGCGGAGCTTTGTGGTGGTACATCAGGCAGAATGGCTTATCGGGCGTACGTTCTTTCAGCCAATTCAGGCAATGGTCGGTGATTATATCCGTAACATAGCCGGCGTATTTTTTCTTTTGGCCCATCTCGATCATAATTGGGTTGTAGTACACTCCCTGGCCGGGCAGAATGTTCCAGTAATCAAAGCCGGTCGGGTCGGTCTTGAGGTGCCACTTGCCGATGACGGCGGTTTCGTAACCGGCTTTCTGCAGCAGTTTGGGGAAGGTCTGCTGGCTGCCGTCAAATTCCTTTGCGTTGTCAATTACGCCGTTGATGTGGCTGTATTTGCCGGTCAGGATTACCGCCCGGCTCGGTGCACAGATGGAGTTGGTGCAGAAACAGTTGGCAAATCGCATACCTTCTCTGGCGATGCGATCCAGATTCGGCGTTTTATTGATTTTACTCCCATAGCAGCTTATGGCGTGCGCAGCGTGGTCGTCGGTCATAATATATATGATGTTGGGCGGTTTTTTTTCCGCCCCCAGCGTTTGGGCAATGCTGGTATAACCGGGCAGCAGTGACATCGCTCCGCCCGAAGCCGCCGCGCAGCCGATGCTTTTGAGGAATTGCCTTCTTGTTTGTTTCGCCATTTCCGCGTCCTTTCCTATTGTTGTTTCGAGTATACATCCGCAGAGTATCGGGGCATACTTAGCACACGGCCAACACCCGTTACTATAGTAAAGAATAATATAGGGCTTGTCCAATGAATTGGCGGCACTTCAAAGCACTTGAAATAGTTGCAATTTCCGAATGAATCCGCTAAGCTTTACCGAATTGTTCGTCAAGTGCGTGTCGTGAAGTGTATATGGGCGCCCGCGCAGCCGGAACCGCTCCGGCGTTTGGATCATCGCTTCAGAAACGACACTTCATGCCGCGGCATTGGAAAGTAGGTTATGCCTCGCAAGAACAACCAGATGGAGTTTTCATCGCTTTTTCGTCCATCTCATGTGATGTGTCAGACCGAGCAGACGGACCGTGACGCTATATTAATGGACCTGCTTCGGCTGTTGGGTTACGAGCACGGGATCGGAAATGTAGAGCAGGCGTACCGAGCGGTTCTGGAACGCGAAAATGATATGCCGACCATCGTCGGCCCCGGTATCGCGCTGCCGCACGCTCGAATGGAGGCAATCGAGTCAATTGTAGTTGGGGTGGTAACATCAAAGAAGGGCATAATATACAGCCGCAGTTGTCCCGACAACCCGATCAAGCTCATAATCCTGACCCTTGTCCCAAAAGCTGCACCGGGGGCGTACCTTCAGGCGATAAGCTCCCTTGCCAAGATTTGCCAGGACCCTTCCACAGCCGACGTGGTGGCGAATCTCTCCTCGCCCCAGGAGGTGTGGAGCTTCTTCAACAGAGGCCGTATTATTCTTCCGGACCATCTGCGGGCATCCGATATAATGGAGCCGGTAAAAGTCAAATTGCAGGAACAAGATACGCTGGAGCGGGCCATTGACCTATTCGTACACTACGGGCTGAATGAGCTGCCCGTTGTAGACAAGGACGATGAGCTGATTGGTGTGGTAACAACCTATGAGCTGTTGCGGGTTTGTCTGCCGGACTATATCCTCTGGATGGAAGACCTGACGCCCGTTCTGAATTTCGAGCCATTCGCAGCAATCCTGCGCAAAGAAAGCAAGACCTGGCTGGCTGAGATAATGACCAGCGAATACGCAACCGTGCAGGAGACCTCGCCGGCGGTTCAAGTAGCCAAGGAGATTACCCGGCGACGGGCCGACCAGGCTTATGTAATCCGTGGTCGCAAACTCGTCGGCGTGGTTTCGTTAGGAACTTTCTTGAGCAAAATTCTTCGGGAATAAGCTATGGATACTGACCTCAGCGAGACCCATTCGACAAGCTCAGCTCAGGCCTCGACCGGGTGGGTCGAGTCGCTCAGGCGAGGGGTAGAGGCGAAAAAGCCCGTAGTCAGAACTGTCGTCTGTGTCCTTATTATGCTCGGCGTCAGCGCTGCGATAGGATTGCTGGCGCATTCATTGGGGCTGAACCGCCAGCAGGTAATCTCCTGCTCGGTTTTTATTATGGTAATAATGGCCACCCTGCTGTTTTGGCAGTATCGCTTGGCCATAGCGTTTCTCGGGATTGGTGCGCTAATGGGTACCAATGTCCTAACGCTGCCGATGTTTATTCGCGAATGTAAGCTGGATGTAATCCTGTTTCTGGTCGGTATGATGGTCATTGTTGGCGTGCTCAAGGACCTTGGACTTTTCACCTGGATTATCCAGAGCGTCATTGCGATTCACGGCATCACCGGTCCGATGTTTGTTGTTATTATCGTATTCCTGGGAGCATTTATGGCCTGCGCCGTCGACGAGGTTACCTCCATCGTATTTATTGCCACGCTGATATTCCAGGTCTGCGACACGCTGAAGGTGCGTCCGGTTCCCTTTGTAATCATTGCCGTGCTGGGCACAAACATCGGCTCGAGCGGCACGATGCTTGGGAACCCTGTTGGAATCCTGATAGGGCAAAACGCCTCGCCGCCTCTTAGCTTTATCGACTTTCTGACCTGGTCGTTCCCAATAATGTTAGTGACACTCACGGTTTCGCTAATCATACTTATGTGGTACTTCAGGGCAGAGATTCGCCTTCTTTCGGAGCGTCTTGCAGCAAGGCGAGACTTGGGGCTGGGCTTAGGCCCACTGGTGCAGGTTCCCTACAAGCGAGGTCTTAGTATTCTGGCCGGTACGATATGCTTTATCGCATTGCATCATCATCTGGAGGACTACCTTGGGCTTGCCCCAAATACCGTGCTGATTGTTGCACCGCTGGTCATAGCAGGCCTTCTGATGCTCTGGCGCCACCAGCGGTGTCGGCACTACATCGAATCCGAGGTCGACTGGTGGACGCTTCTATTCTTTATGATGCTCTTTGCCAAAGCTGGCACCCTGCAAGAAACACGTGTCACCGAGGAAATTGCCGGCTATTTTCAGCAGGTCTTCGGTGATCGGCTGTCGGTTCTAACGCCGGTAATTATCGGCATCTCGGCGATGGGTTCGGCTTTCGTGGACAACATCGTATTCGTAGCGGCATTTATGCCAATCGTTGACAAGCTGCAACAAACGCCCCTATTATGGGCTCTGCTGCAGGGGACGTGCCTGGGCGGCAATATCACAATGATTGGCTCTACCGCCAACATTGTGGCCTTGGGGATGCTCGAGAAACGCTACCGCGCACATGTGCATTTCGGAGAGTGGCTGAAGGTGGGTGCAATCGTAGGCGTCGCCTCGTGTTTGTTGGCGTGGGCCGGCATAGCAGCTCTGTCACCCTATATGCCCACGGTCGCACAGCGTCAGCAAAAAGTTGCCGCGCGCCAGGATGTTCGCTCGGCGGTCTCGCCGGCACACGGCGACCCGGCAAAAAGTACCGATCCGAACAACAAATTCTAATATTTAGCCCCGCAATTTGTACGTGTTTAGCTGACTCTGGACACTGCCATCTCCAAGCCCTGCCCCTCCGGCTACGGCTTGGCGCTTCGCCGAGACGAGTGCTTGCGCAGGACCAGGGCTTGAGGCTGCCACTCCCGTCGCAGCTTACTGCGGGGGGTCCGACGCCGTGCCAGCGTCGGCTAAACCCCGACAAGTCGGGGTCCAAAAATTGGTATGCAGAAACCTGCATACCCTACGGACTTGCCCTGCCCCGCGGCCAGCGCAGCGAGCTGAGCTTGCCGAAGGGACGGGTTTATTGCGGGGTTTGGCTTGTGGGCAATTTATTGGCGGGTTTTCTCCTGCATTTGATGTTTGGCGGTCGCCTCGGGCGTGTTGCCGTAAGCGCCGATATTGACCCTGCCGGCGTTCGGCTGCGGTTCAAGCGAGAAGTCCCCGTTAGGATCGCCCGCGTCTATGCAGGGTGACACAGGCAGCAGATGATAATCGCCCTCAACCCAGACCGCATTTGTGCCGCCTGGTTTGGCTGGAACAGCAGGGTTGTCGGCGTCGGCCCAGCGGCCTGGCCGGACAAAGCGAGGCTCGTCATCGATGTTGCCTGCGCCCGCGTATACACTGGCATCGTTGGGGTCGGCATCCTGAATACAGTTGTACGTGACGATGGACCTGCCACCACAGATTTGCTGTGAGTCTATTGTCTTGCTGCTGTCGCTGTTGTCCCAGAGAATGCAGTTGGTTAACGTAAGGGTGCTTTGGCTGCTGGAGTCGGTGTCGCCGGTAAGAATTCCCCCGCCTTGACCTCTTGCGAAATTGCTGCTCAGGGTGGAATTTACCAGCACTGTTTTACTGTTGTTGTTTAGCGCTCCGCCATTCTCGCCGGCAAGATTGGCGCTGAAGATGCAGTTGGTCAGTGTCGCTGTGCCGTCACGGCTGTATATGCCGCCTCCGCTATTAGTCGCTCGGTTTTGGCTGAATTTGCACTTTGTCAGCGTTGGGCTGCTGCTGCCGTTGAATATCCCGCCGCCGTTGTCGTTACCGATGTTGTTGTTGAAAATGCAGCCCGTCAAGATGGGGCTGGTGTAAAGGTTATACACTCCGCCCCCATTGTCGCTGGCGGAGTTTCCGCTGAATATGCAGTCAGTTGATTCCGGTTTGCCGCCCAGGTTGTATATCCCGCCGCCGTTGCTTTTGGCCGAATTCTTGGTGAACGTGCAGCCGGTCAGGCTGGGACTACTCTGATAGTTATCCATGCCGGCGCCGCGGTTATTTGCGGAGTTCTGACTGAATGTGCAGTCGGTTAGTTTTGGATTGCTGTTATCGTGATTTTGCATCCCTCCGCCGCCGTACTTGGCCCAATTTTTAATGAAGGTGCATTTGGTTAGAGCTGGGCCGGCCGTGCTATTATTTTGCATTCCGCCGCCGCCGTAATACGCCCAGTTCTCGCTGAAGGTACAGTTGGTCAGTGTAGGCTTGGCGTTATTATTGCACATTCCTCCGCCGACATACTTGGCCCAGTTATTTTTGAAAACGCAGTTAGTGAGTGTTGGGCTGCTGTTGGTGCAGTAGATTCCGCCGCCATTCATCTGGTAGCCATTTATGATGGTCAGCCCCGCTAAGACCGAGCCTGCGCCCTCACGACTGCGGAAGTCAAATGCCCGGCCTTCCTTTTCACAGTCAATAATTGTTGCGGCGACCACGTTGGGGTCTTCTGGGTCGGTGCTTCTAACGGTGATTGCCTTACCCTTAAAGTCGACGTCTCGATTGCCGGGGCCTTTGTAGCTGCCGGGGCTGATAATGACAACGTCACCCTCGACTGCGGCATCAATAGCCGCTTGAATGGTGGCGTATGCGCCCGGCACCAGACGTCTGTTGTCGTATTCGTCGGCGCCGATGTCAACTCGCTTATTGATTATCCGCGGCTGGGCATCGATGTCGGTGCTGTCGGCCGCCGCCACATAGTTCGGCTCACCGGCATCGATGCAGGGCGACCTGGGCAGTAAGCGGTAGTCGCCGGCAGCCGCATCTACAAAGTTCGGGTCCGCGTGTATATTGCCGATTCCTGCCAGTGTGCCGGTCCAATGCTGGATGCAGCAGTAGTTGACGGTGGGTCTACTATCAAGGGAAAAAATCTGTGCTGCTTCATTTGCCCCGTTAGCATCGTTATTCAGCCAAAGGATGCAGTTGGTTAGCGTTGGACTGCTGCCGTTGTGGTTGGAAATTCCGCCGCCGGCTTCTTTTGCCGTGTTGTGGCTGAGCGTGCAGTTGACCAGCGTTGGGCTGCTCTCGAAGTTGCGTATCGCACCGCCGTAGCCCTGCGTTGTGTTGCGGCTGAACACACAACTGGTGAGCGTAGGACTGCTGCTATTGTTGTTTATCGCACCGCCGTCACCGTTGGCGGAGTTTCCGCTGAATATGCAGGTTACCAGCGTCGGGCTGCTTTTATAATTGCGCATTGCGCCGCCGAACTCTGCTGAGTTTTCGCTGAGCTTGCAGTTGGCCAGCACCGGGTTGCTGTTGAAGTAGTTGGCTATCGCTCCACTATACTGGGCGGAGTTTTTGCTGAACGTGCAGTTACTCAGCATTGGATGGCTGTCGGCGTGATTGTACATCCCGCCTCCGTTGGAGGCCCGGTTATCGCTGAAGGTGCAGCCGATTAGCTTCGGGCTGCTGGCGAGATTGTACATCCCGCCGCCGGCGTGTTCTGCCAGATTGTTGGTGAAGGTGCAATTTGTTAGCGTGGGCTTGCTGTAATAGTTTCGCATCGCTCCGCCGTGCCACGCCGAATTGTCTTTGAATGTGCAGTTGATTATTGTAGGGCTGCCGGATTTGTTGTACATCCCTGCGCCTGTAATTGTGAAGCCGTCAAGCACAGCCGTTTCGTCCGCACCGCTGCCGGTTACTACGTGGTAGCTGTTCTCGGCGGAGCTCGCGAAGTTCGGCTCATCATTACTGTTTAGGTCGCCGCTCAGAATGCTCTGGTAAGTGGCAATGTCGCGGGCGTTAGGGTCTGCTTGGCCGTGGCCGGCATAGCCGCCTTTTATGGTTACGTTGTTCTTGAGCCCAAACGTTGCTGCTCGGTCGCCCGGCGCGACAGCTTTACCGCTGTCAGGTTTGTAAGTGCCTTGCGCGACCAGAACTTCATCTCCGGCGGAGGCGGCAGCAAGTGCGTCCTGAAGGAGATTGTAGGCGTTAGCCCAGCTCGAGCCGTCATTGTTTCCGGCAGCATCTATGTCCACGAAGATTTGCCGTGCGAAGGTGGCCTCTGCCATCGCCAATAAAAGACCGGACACTATCAGCACGAGCTTCAGATTTATTCTGGCATTCATTCTGTCCCCTTGTACGCTGCGTTTTCTCACCCAGTGCAAGCCGATGTTGCCTGCACCATTGAGGCGGTGTTGTCGCCCCGAGCCAGGCGCATACCTTCTAAACCTGATTGGAGCTGAGCCTGGGAAACCTCCATATCTCTGTTTTTTCTTGCCCTCTTGGCAGATATATTCTATCCTGAAAGGCGTCAAAATTCAAGAGAATTTTTGGTTCGCGTATCCTCTGTCGTTTTGCCTTTGTCGAGATGATCCTTGTCCTATAATAGGCTCGACCGAGGCACAATTGACGAGGCACGACCGACGATGGACGACATACGAGATACGAACTTATAGGAGCTGATATATCAGAGGCTTATATGACACAGGACGGCCAGTGCCCAGAGCAAGTCCTTTTTGGGCACAACCTTAGTTTCATATCTTTCGTTTATCGGAATCAGGTGCACTTCCGTATCGGTGGTTCTTATGAGCTTGCACGTTACCCCTATCTGGCCGGCAAGGCGTGCAATCCCGATTTGTCCTTGCGCCGCCGGCACAGAGGGGCTTACTATAACAATATCTCCGTCATTTATTCGCGGCGACATGCTGTCGCCGTCTACCTGTAATGCGAAACTGTCCGGAAACAGCTTGTGGATGTCTTCAGACTGCACAAACTCGACTATTGGCTCGTGCTCGCCGCCGCCCACCTGAATGAGGTTAACCTGGCGGTTTTTGACCCCGTCCACCAAGGTTTGTGCTCGCAGGTCTATAGCCACTGTGCCGTCCACCGACCTCAGGATAGTTTTGCCGGTATGCTTGCTGACCAGCTCGTCAAGCTGGGTAATAGCCTGTTTGGGTTCGGGCAAAAATTTTTGGTCCCAAAAATGGACTATTCCTGCGGCGGTTCGTCCCAGCACCGGAATCCAGCCTGGCCGAGCGACTTTGGCGGACTTGATTTGGACGAGTCCTTTCTGAAAGCCTTTTTTCTCGCACAGTAGCTCAACGAACGCCTGAACCGGCTCCGCCAGCTCGGGATTATTGCTGAGCAGGTCATCGAGCTGCTCCAGGAGTGGCTTGTTTGACCCAGATGCGAATTTCTTTTCCGCCTTTCGGCCTGTGAGCAGCCAATCTAAGTCCGCTCCTGTAACCTCAGATATCTTTAACAAGACCGTAATTGGCGGCACGCGGTTATGTTCATAATAGCTGTAGCTGGAAGGACTTATGCCCAAAGCTTGGGCGAATTTGCTTTTGCCTCTGCTGCCGGCGTATTCCTTGCGAAGCAGCTTGATCCGCTCAATTATCGTGTTTGCGATAAAATCTTCCATATTTTTTACCTATTTGCGAAATTCTTCTTGCGCATCTTCGCGTTTAGCATTAAATTGCAGCTAAGTACCTTGTCAAAAACGCAATTTTAGACCCGAAGGCGAATTTTGTCAATCAAGTGGCTGAAAACAAATGGCAAAATCTAAAAAAATAAGGGCGGCAAAAGTAACTTCCGCTCAAAAAGGCGCGCAACCTCGGACTAAAGCGGCGGAATATGTGGGCTACCTTTTGGAACTGCACAAACTGCAAGGAGTCTTGCTGAACCGCCTGGACAAGGAAGTCTGACCAGGATCAGCAGACCGTATCGGCGATTATCTCGGCTGAGATTGTTCTGCCGCGGGGATTTTTCATAATGCCGTGTTCATGTTGTGGGCGTTTCGCCGATCGGGCAGAGATTTGCCAAGGTTAACCGCAGAGCATGCCGAGCCGTTCAGGTCCGGCAGGGCTGGGCCTGCCGGCCCTGACGGGACCGCTGAGGTTTAAAATAAAGAGGGTTTTCTCTGCGACCTCTGCGGTCTCAGCGGTAAAGAAAAGGTAATCGTTCGCAGGGTAACATGTCCAATTTGGTCATTTTTGGTCATTGCGAGCGAGGCAGAGCCGAGCGCGGCAATCTTTCGGCTATGAGAGGTTGAGATTGCTTCGGCCTAAAGGCCTCGCAATGACATAAAAACGCCAATTTATTGCTGTGAACGGTTACAAAATAAAGAGGGTTTTCTCTTCGACCTCTGCGGTCTCAGCGGTAAAGAAAAGCTATAAAACATGCAGTGATTAGTTTGCTATGACGCGATTTGGTGGGCCAGAGACGAAGACAGGCGCTGGACCATAGGGCCGAAGATGTACCTTTGACGGCATGTTTAGTGTGGGGCGGTGGACTCGATCTTGTGGATTTTGGGGGCGAGCTTTTGGCCGGCGTAGTGGAAGGATTTCATTAGCATAAAAAAGAAGATTGCAGCAGCCAATACCAACGCAACGGCAGTGAGCCAATGTCGAGGGCGAAATCTATTTAGCGAGCGGGCAAAAGCAATAAGGGCAAAGCTGGCGGCGAGGACAATAATGGCATCCCAACTGGCACGCTGCCAATAGCTGCCGCCCAGATGTATCCACATTCCGAACTCGTCAAAGGTCAGCGCCATACCAATACCGTAAAGCACAGCCGCCCGTTGTAGCTTTCGCCCGGTGGGTCGGGCCAGCACGAGATACCCGGCAACGGCTGAGAGCAGAAAAATGCCGTAGTTCAGATGGTGAACATGCGTACCGCCCAGATGTAGATAAAGGTCCGGAATAGTGCGTGACATAATCAAAAACACAATTATCCTGACCGATATGAAAGTCAAAAGGAACGCCGCCAGCACGATGCGAGCCAAGTGGGTAACCAGTGCAGGCTGGAACGCGGTAGTTTTGCCGTTTTGGGCCATTGTGAGCTGTCCTCAAAGGATCGTTGCAAAACTGCGAAAAGTCGAAGACCACGCCGAAATAACTATCCAGCAATCTTGATTGTGTCAATGCTTGGCGAAGAATTTTGTCGATCGTTCTGCCTTCCTTTGATTGTTGACTATTTGTTTTGACCGCAGTTCCGATCGTCGGTATTGTACAGCACTGACAGCGGCAAAAAGTGAAACTCTGCGGGTTCTGGAAAGGAGAATTTTAAGATGAATAGACGCAGTTTTTTGGCGGCAGGTCTGGCTGGAGTGACGGGCATAAATGCCGTCGCTGCTGCCGGCCAACCAAAAGGTCAAGGCGAACGAGACTACTTCGAGCTGAGGCGATACCACTTGCTCAACCGGGCCAAGGCTGGCGTGTTTGAAAACTTCCTGCGTGACGTGGCAATCCCGGCGCTGAACCGGATAGGAATCCAGCCGGTCGGCGTCTTCAACGTGATGTATGGCCCCGATCAGTCCACGCTTTACGTATTGCTGGTGCACAAGTCTTTAGAGTCCGTCGCCCAAGTATCGGCGCGATTGCTCGCAGACGCTGAGTTCGCAAAGGCAGATTTGGTCAATGCTCCGTTAGCTGAGCCTGGATATGTGCGGTATGAGAGTTCGCTGATGGCAGCTTTCAAGGATATGCCCAGGCTTGAGGCGCCGCAGAAGAAGTCCCGGATATTCGAGCTTCGCACGTATGAAAGTCACAGCATTAAGGCGGCGAAGAAAAAGATCGAAATGTTCAACGAGGGCGGAGAGATAGCGGTTTTCCGTAAGACGGGTCTGCAGGTGGTCTTTTTCGGCGAGACGCTGATCGGATCCAATCAACCGAACCTGACGTATATGCTGGCTTTCGATGATCTGGCACATCGTGACAAGCAATGGAGCGTGTTCGGCTCAGATCCGGATTGGCAGAAGCTGCGGGTGGATCCGGCTTACAAAGACACGGTCTCGAACGTCACCGATATTATTCTGCGGCCGAGTTCGTATTCCCAGATCTGACTTGTACAAGATCACTATCAGGTTGGGCTTTATTTTCAGTTTGTTCGCCCGGTTTGAAAGGCAGCGGCCGGCCAAACTGAATAGCAATGCGGCGCAAGAAGTCGTTTACCTGATCGACCCGGCAGATGTGAGCGGAACGGGTGAAATTGGCCATGTCAAAAGAGTCGTCCTCGCCGTAGCGGGGCACGCTAAAGCGAGCGGTTATCTGCTGGCCGAGATAGGGACAGGTGTCGTCTGCCCGGCAGGTAAAAGAAGCACCTCTGCTGGAAAGGTCGACCATCTGGCCCTGGGCGAGCTCTCCGTTGAAGTCTTGGGCGAACCAGATAGGCCAGTGGTATCGCAGTCTCTGTTCTGTTCTTCGGTCGATGTTATTATCCATACCTACAAATCGGCAGATTCCGAGAGCTACTTTACGAAGTGCCGCCCCAAAATCGATTTTGCTTAGACTAAAACACACAGTCTGGTTGTATTATAGGTGGCAAACGTTTGTCACAGGGCGCAACCGCGAGGACTATAGATGATAGAAGACAAGCTGCTTATATGGAAATTCAAGCGAGGCAGCAGTGACGCCCTGTGCCGCATCTACCAGAAGTACAAAGGTAGTCTGCTGAGACTGGCATCGGGTCTGTTGAACGATACGGCTGCTGCTGAGGATATTGTCCACGATTGCTTTGTGTCCTTTGCCCAATCTTCGCAGCGTCTGAAGGTCAACGGCAATTTGAAAGGCTATCTGGCGGCTTCTGTCGCCAATCGTGCCCGCAATTGGAACCGGGCAAGGCAGCGATGGGCAACAGCCGGCCCAAATGAGACTGGACAAATCCTCTCGGGCACAAAAAGGCCCGAACAGTGGATTATTCACACCGAACAGTTCAGACAGCTCAATGAAGCGCTTGCCCAGCTTTCATACGAGCAGCGAGAGGCGATAACTCTGCACTTGCAGGGAGAAATGAAATTCAAGGTAATTGCCGAGCTGCAGGGCGTTTCAATTAACACAGTCCAGAGCAGGTACCGCTATGGACTGGATAAGCTGCGATCAATTTTAGATAGTGAGGCTATATTATGAGGTCTGCAGGAAATATGGAAAAACTGGTCAAGAATGTAGATATTGACACCAATGCCAAGATGGATGAAGCCGTCCGGAACGATGTCCTCAAGGCATTCGAGCAATCAAAGGCGCAAAAGTCGGCGGTGGTTGAGCCGAGTATGTGGAGAATAATTATGAAAAGCCCAATCACAAAATTAGCCGCTGCGGCGGTGATAATAATAGTATTAGGCAGGGTTGCGTTCTGGCCCAATGATGGCTCGCAGACCAGCAAATGGTGGCTGGGGTCACCAGCAGCGT
>Ga0315274_10003927_pt1 | contig 21971 bp, 12 predicted proteins | sample YL17G02_20_MG_FD_203700 | JGI IMG/M metagenome (GOLD analysis project Ga0315274, IMG submission 203700) | Sediment microbial communities from Yellowstone Lake, YNP, Wyoming, USA - YL17G02_20 | ecosystem: Environmental > Aquatic > Freshwater > Lake > Sediment | place: USA: Wyoming | collected...
ATGGGCGAGTCTCGTACCGTGGATGTTCACGTGCAGCGCATACGATCCAAGATCGAGCCGAACCCAGACGAGCCGCATTACCTGCTCACGGTTCGAGGCATCGGTTACCGCTTTGCCACTGAGGAACAGCTGTGAACCTGGATCCTCCGCCAACTACCCAACCTCTGTTCAGCCTGCCCCTGGGCGCGGTTGCCCTGGGATTGGTGCTGATCGTGGGCGGCGTCACGCTGGCCGCAATCCTGTTGGCGCGGCGCAGATCGGGGTCACCTGCTCTCGACACAGGCCGAGCATCCTGGCTGCATCAGCTCATCGAGGCGCTTCCTCAGGCTGCCCTGATCGTTGATTCCAGTGGTCACTTGATCGCCTGTAGTGCGGCAGCGGCCCGCGTCCTGTCTATGGACACCAACGCCCCATCGCTGCCTTCCGATGTCGCTGCCCTGGTAGGCCGCGTGCGCAAGTCGGGCACCGCAGAGACCATCGAGCTGGCCGCCCCCGATAGGCCGGAGCGCCATCTGCGCGTCACCGCCTCGGCCCTCGGAGGCGAGGACCACCCCTTTGGTGTCCTGGCCCTGATGCACGATCCCACCCGTGAGGGCAGGGGGGCTGAGTCCTATCGCCGTTTGATGAGCGCCGTATCCCACGAGTTGCGCACCCCCTTGACGGCGATCCTGGGGCATGCCGACATCCTGGGCAGTTGCGATCCAGAGCAAGACCAAGCCCTCTGGCGACGCTCGCGCGATTTCATCGCTAGCGAGGCGCACCGGCTGGCACGCCTGGTAGAAGATCTGCTGACGTTATCCCGCCTGGACCTGACTCCCTTACGGCGCGCGCCGGTCAACGTGCGTGCCATCGCCGAAGAGGCCATATCGTCTCTGTTCCAGGCTGCCGAGGCACGCCAGGTGCGATTGGCTCTCCAGTCGCCCCCAAGCCTGTCACGCGTGCTGGGTGACCGAGACCGGTTGTACCAGGCGTTCCTCAACCTCATCGACAACGCAGTCAAGTACTCCCCAGCGGGTGGTCAGGTGACCGTCAGCCTGGTACCAGAAGAGCGAGCCGTGCAGGTCGAGGTGCGTGACACCGGCCGGGGCATCCAGCCACAAGACCTACCCTACATCTTTGAGCCCCTTTACCGCAGTGAAGGCGCACGAGACGTACCAGGCACTGGCTTGGGATTGACCATCGTGCGCACCATCCTGGAACGGCATGGCACCACGATCGAGGTCGAGAGTGCGCCTGGTCAGGGCACAACCTTCCGCTTTCGCCTCCCGTATGCCCAGGGCAGCCAATCGGGCCGCTCCGATTCGTCCTGGAGGTAGGGCAAGGGCAGTTGTTTACGAGATGTTTACATTCCTGTGATCCGCCCGTTACCCGAGCGTGGTATACTATCATCGAGAGAGGAACGGCTTCAGACCTGCGAGGTCTTCAAGACCTCGCAGGTCTAGCCCCCGCACGGGTGGAGGTGAGGCATGGATGAGCTGATTGGCAGAGAACTGGGGCCCTACCGCATCCTGGAACAGATCGGTGCGGGTGGCATGTCCACCGTGTACAAGGCTTACCACGCAGCCATGGACCGCTATGTGGCAGTCAAGATCCTGCCCACGCAGATGGGCTGGGACACGGAACTGCACAAGCGCTTTGACCGCGAGGTGAAAGTCATCGCCAGGCTGGAGCATCCCCGTATCCTCCCTGTACACGACTATGGCGAGTCCGGCAAGCGGCTGTACATGGTGATGCGCTACATCGAGGCCGGTACCCTCAAAGATCGACTCAGCACAACATCGATGGGCCTGGCCGAGGTAGACCGCATCCTGCAGCAGGTGGGCGGGGCCCTCAACTATGCTCATCGCCTGGGGGTGGTGCACCGGGATATCAAGCCCAGCAACGTGCTGATGGATGCCCACGGGGACTGCTACCTGACCGACTTTGGCCTGGCCCAGATCATGGAGGCCTCTATCAAGCTCACGGCGACGGGGGTAGGCGTGGGAACGCCGGCCTACATGAGCCCGGAGCAGGGGCAGGGCGAGCAGGTCGATGCCTGCAGCGACATCTATTCGCTGGGGGTGATGCTCTACGAGATGGTGACCGGCCAGGTGCCGTACCGGGCGGAGACGCCCATGGCCGTGGTGCTCAAGCACATCAATGCCCCCTTGCCGTTGCCTCGCAGTGTCAAGCCAGACCTGCCCGAGGAGGTGGAGCGTGTGATTCTGAAGGCCATGGCCAAGAATCCCGATGACCGGTTCCAAACGGTGGGCGAGATGGTAGCTGCCTTTGGTGCCTCGGTCCGCCTGGCCGAGGCAGAGAGGCCAACTGTGGTTCCTGCCGGCGTGCCGGCCGAGGCAGCAGGCCAGCCCAGCCAGGAGCCCCCGGCGCGGGCGATAGCTGGCACGGGCAAGGCGTTCCAGGCCGGGTGGGTCCGAGCAGCGGCCTGGACAGCGATAGGTGCCGTTGCCCTGCTGGCTTTCTTCCTCATTCTCAGTCGCATTCCGCTCAAGGTGCGGGTCAGGGGTGGGCAGTTGGAGGTGATGCGGGTGGTGGACGTGACGCCGACGGCAGCGACGCCCACAGCGCCGGCCACACAGCCTGCCGCCTCGCTGACAGCCACGCGAGAAGTGGCAGTGAGCGCGGCGACGGCAACACCCACCTCCCAGCCTACGGCGACATTCGCCTCTACGCCCATGGCTGGGGATACACCTGTACTGACTATGGTGCCAACAGCGCCTCAAGAACACGCCTCTGCTGCCGTTCTCAACTCGACGGTGGAACAAGCCCGCGCCTTTGCGGAGCCGATCCTGTCGGCCATCGCGAACAAGCCACCGGACTATGCTGACGATTTCAGCGATCCAAGCAGCGGATGGCCCACTGGCTCAACCCCCGCCGGGGACGAATGGGGCTACCAAGGCGGTGCCTACTCGATCGCGGCCACCTATCGCCCCCGAGGTGACTGCTGCATTGGTGCTGGGTCAGACCATGTGCCGCCGTTCTCTGATTTGGTACTGGATGTGGACGTTCAGGTAACCTCAGGCGAATCAGGTGGCTGGTACGTGCTAGTCCGCGATTCATCGGGAACCGCTCAAGAGCCTGTAGGAGCCTCCTATGGCGTGGGGGTCTACCTCGACGGCATGGTCGGCTTGTGGAAGAACGTCAGCGGAACCCACGTGGGATTGGTACAGGGCGAGTATTTCCACACCCTCACCTTCATCAAGCAAGGTCTTTCGACCAATCATCTGACCATCATTGCTCAAGGCCCACAGATCGCGATCTATGTGAACGAAGAGCCGGTGTGGTTTGTACAAGACGAATCTTCAAGCCGAGGCTTGGTTCACCTGGGACTCAACAATGGAACTCCTAACACGGTGCTTCGGGTACGCTTTGACAATCTCAAGGTGTGGGACATCTCAGCTCTCCCCAGGCCATCGCCTGCCCGCACATCCGGTATGGGGCCCCAATGGGAAAGGGCGTACGATGGCAGCGTGTTCCGCCGTGCCGATGTGGCAGCTCTGGCCGTTGACCCGCAGGACCCGAACGTGGTGTACGCCGCTACAGGGCCGACCACCTGGAGCGGCGGCGTCGGTGTGGGTATGTTCAAGTCCACCGATGGCGGCGAGACCTGGGCACACATCAGCGCCGGCATACCCTATCAGTCCTTCTCCGCACTGTTGGTGGACCCGCTTCATCCGCAGACCCTGTACGCGGCCACCACAGGCGAAGGGCTGTACAAGTCGATTGATGGAGGAATGGCGTGGCGGCGCTTGACTGGAATCCCCACGACCAACCCCTGGTCGGCGCAGGTCTTTGGCGTGGACCCGGCCGACAGCCAGCACCTCTATTTCCTGAATCCAGATTACCTGTACGAGACCAGGGACGGAGGGGAATCCTGGAAGGCATCGGCGATCCCTTGTGGTGGACTGGTGCTGGCGGTCGACCCGAAGGATGGGAATCATCTGGTCATGGGCAACTCCGCCACGTCTTCACCGGGTTGTGCGGGGTTCAACGAGTCTACCGACGGCGGGCAGACGTGGAGCAGCCCCGGCTCGCCGGCAAAGGATGGGTGTGACATCTGGGCTCTAGCGATGGACCCCCAAGATGCGCGTATACTCTACGCCCAATACGGGACCTCCCAGAGTGGGGCTGCCTTGGCCAAGTCGAGCGATGGCGGAAAGACGTGGACCCGCTTGCGCCAGCATATAGGTGGGCGGCCCGGCCTGGCGGTCAGCCCGGCGAATTCGGGGTTGGTCATCGCCGCCGAGCCTTCGCAGTGGGCCGCCGGTGCCATCCATCGTTCTGTTGACGGGGGGGCCGTATGGGAAATGGCGGGCTCAGCCACGGGTGGGGCGAACGCTGTTGTCTTTGCGCCCGGTGACCCGCATATCGTCTACCTGGCCTCGGCCGGAGTCTACCGCTCGACAGACCGTGGCGCTTCGTGGACATTGAAAGCCGGGAGCTTTCCCGTCGGCTACCTGGCCCTGTATGCCTATCCGAGCAAGGAGGGGGTCCTGTTTGCCGAGGATCGCTTCGGCGGGTTGTATCGCTCGGAGGACGGTGGCGCTACATGGGCGCAGTTGGATGTGTCTGGCTTTGGGCTGGGCATTGATGCCCGTTCTGGCACGCTCTACCGGTCCGATCAAAGGCGGATCTGGCGATCAACCGATGCTGGAAAGACATGGACATCCATCCCGAATGCTCTCGGTTGCCCTGAAGTCTGTATGCCTTGGATCCATGTGAATCCAGCGGATGCCCAGACGCTCTACCTGGACTCTGGAGTCTCGCTCTATGAATCGGGCGATGCGGGGCAGACGTGGCCGTCGGTGCCCAAGGCCCTGCCACTGATCCAGACGTTGACAAGGCTCTATTTTGGCCCCAATGGCCGTCGCGTGTATGATGTGGCGGCCGATGGCACGGTGTTCGTTTCGGACGATGGCGGCCAGACCTGGGAGAAAAGCGCCGCGGGCGGCCAAGTTCCTGCTCGGTTTCCGGTGGCCGCTTTCTACCCCGGCGATGCGGACAAGCTACTCGTGGCCGTGCCCGGATATGGCATTCGCAAGACGGAGGATGGCGGGCAGACATGGATGATGTACAACGCCGGGCTGACCAGCCTGTACTTAAACTCCCTGGCCTTTGATCCGACCAACCCCAAAGTCGCCTATGCAGCCACCGACGGCGGGCTCTTTTATACTGCGAATGGCGGTACAGACTGGCATCCCCTTCAAGAGGGATTGGGGGCGAACTCGGTCGTATACTCCGTCGCTGTCGATCCCAATGACTCGAGCAAGGTCTATGCCGCCACACCAGATGGGGTCTACGGGCTGGCTGGGCAATAGAGCTGTGGATGCAGTGTTTACCGAGTGTTTACACGCTGATGATGCGCTGGTTACACGGGCATGGTATACTGACAGCAGAAACCTCAGACCTTATGCGACGGAGGCGGCACAATGGCAAACCTGGAAGGCACAGAGCTGGGCCCCTACCGGGTACTGGAACAGATCGGCAGCGGCGGCATGGCCACTGTCTACAGGGCCTACCATGCCACCATGGATCGCTACGTTGCGATCAAGGTGCTGCCCGAGCAGATGAGCCAGGACCCGGAGCTGATCAGTCGGTTCCGGCGCGAAGCCCAGGTCATCGCCAAACTGGAGCACGCCCACATTCTACCGGTCTATGACTATGGGGAGTCTACTGGACGGCTCTACCTGGTGATGCGCTACATCGCCGCTGGGACACTCAAGGAGCACATCGCCCACGGTCCGATGGGCCTGGCCGAGGCGAACCGCGTCGTCAGCCAGGTGAGCGGGGCCCTCGACTATGCTCATCACCTGGGCGTGGTCCACCGCGACATCAAGCCCAGCAATGTGCTGATCGATGCCCATGGGAACTGCTACCTGGCTGACTTTGGCCTGGCCCGGATCCTGGAAGCCTCCATGAAACTGACTGCGACCGGGGTGGGGGTTGGCACACCGGCCTACATGAGCCCCGAGCAGGGACAGGGCGAGCAGGCCGACGCCCGCAGTGACATCTACTCCCTGGGCGTGATGCTCTATGAAATGGTCACCGGCCAGGTACCCTATCGGGCCGAGACGCCGATGGCGGTTGTGCTGCAGCACATCACTGCACCGCTTCCCCTGCCCAGCCGCGTCAACCCCGACGTCCCACCAGAGATCGAGCGCGTGATCCTGAAGGCCATGGCCAAGGACCCCAACGATCGGTTCCAGACAGCAGCAGCCCTGGCAGCCGCTTTCGATGCGGCGGTGCGCTCGGCACAGGCCAGGGCGCCACAAGAGCATCGTACACCCAGCTTATCCGCAGCGGCCCAGCCGCCCGTCACCGCTGCTGCGCCCTGGTCACAGGCCCCCGTGCGCAAACCGGAAACCAAGGGGGCAAGCTGGGTGCAGCCTGTCCTCTGGGCAGCAGGCGGGCTGGTCGCTCTGCTCATCCTGATTTTCGCCCTGAGCCGCATCCCGCTCAAGGTGCAGATCAGTGGCGGACGATTGGAGGTATTGCGCATCGTAGAGGGAACAGGTACGGCGGCAGCCGCTGCGCCAACGTCGACGCCGGCCATCCAGCCTACGCTGACGGGCACACCGGGCGCAACGCGGGCTGCTGGAACAGCAACTCTTGCTCCAACGCTCACGCCCATCCGAACTTCCCCGGCTGCTACCACCACGCCAGTTCCTGCTGCACAGTCTGGGCAAGAGTGGACTGCTCTTCGTTCCTTTCCCGCCCCAGGGGCGCATCCTTCCATGGTCATCCGCACAGGGGACAGCCTGCGGGTGGTCACTGCCTCAGATAGGCAGCTCTACCGCCTGGATCTGGAGGGGAATATCCTCGGCCAGGTAGACATCATCGTCGGCTGTGACCAATGGGGGTGGGACGGCGAGTCGTTGTGGGGCGCCTGCCCTGCGAACGGCTACCTGGTACGCGTCGATCCTGCCACCGGACAGGAGCTGAGCCGCGTCGAGGTAGGCATGGACAACATCGTTGGCATGACCTGGGACGGGTCGGCGCTGTGGATCGTCAATGTGAATGGCACCCTGGCCAGCTATGACCGCGGTGGTCAGCGCCTGCGCCAGCTCGCCGTGTCAGTGTTTGGCGGGATCGTGGGCATGGCCTGGGTGGATGGCGAGCTGTGGATCGCCGATGTGTTTGGAACAGTGACACGCTTTGACAGCAAGTTCAACAAGGTCAGTTCGTTCTCCCTGAGCCAGTGCGGAGCGGGTCCCTTTCCCTTTGAGGTCGCCATGTTCTGGGACGGCGAGACCTTGTGGCTGGCCGACGCAACTCAGAACCGCATCATCCAGTGTCAGCCGACCGTCGGATCGCCGACGCCAGCCGTGTCATCCCCCACCGTTGCGCCGATGGTAGAGCCCAGTGCCACAGCCGCACCCACATTGGCACCCACCGCGATTCCGTGGGCGGAGCCGTTTGTGCCGCTGACAGTGGTAAAGCAAGAGGGCAAGGCGGTGGCGTTCTCACCGGATGGCAAGCTGTTGGCCGTTGCCGGACGCCAGATTGTCCTCTATGACACGCAGACCTGGAAGCCGGTACGCACCATCACCACAGATCGTGGCGCCGACGGCATCGTCTTCTCCCCGGACGGCAAGACCCTGGCCGCGGTCATGGGCAAGCTTTCGCTCTTTGACGTGGCCACCGGCGCTGAGCGGCTCACGCTGCCCGGAGTGGAGTTTGGCACCTCGGCCGCAGGGAGTTCCTTTGTCTCCTTCTCTCCCGATGGCCAGACGCTGGCCGTGGTGGTGGACGAGGTGGTGAAGCTGTTCGAGGTGCAGAGCGGACGCGAGATTGGCCTTATCCTGGCCAAGGGTCCCCGCGCCATCGCCTTCTCTCCCGATGGAAAGACCCTGGCTACCGCTGGATGGAGCGGCGGCGTTGTGCTGTGGGATGCCAAGAGCAGCCAGCAGATACGCACCTTTGGCGAACGCCTCGGTGCCAACCGTATCACCTTTTCTCCCGATGGCAGCAAGCTGGCCACCGCCGGGACGGGCTCCGAGCCGATCTCCCTGTGGGAGGTGTCCAGCGGCCGCGCTGTCCAGACCTTTAGGGGGCACACGGGCACCGCCAACAGCCTGGCCTTCTCTCCGGACGGACGGCTGTTGGCCACCGCTTCCGCCGATGTCACTGTCAAGCTGTGGGAGGTGGCCACCGGTCGTGAGCTCCAGACCCTACTCGGCCATACCAGGGGCGTGGAGAGCGCCGCCTTTTCGCCTGACGGGGCGACACTGGCCACCGCCTCCTGGGATGGAACGGCGCGCCTGTGGAGCGTCGCCCAGGGAGGGGCGACACCGACGCCGCAGCCTGCTCCAGCATCGTCTGGCCCAACCATGACCCCGGTTCCACCGTCCGCGTCGGCCATCTCCCCCGAGAACGCTGCCCAGGTCAAGCAGGCGACGATGGTCAAGCAGGAGGGCAAGGCGGTGGCATTCTCGCCCGACGGCAAGCTGCTGGCCGTTGCCGGACACCAGATCATCCTCCATGACACGCAGGCCTGGAAGCCGGTACGCACCATCGCCGGAGAGCGTGGCGCTGACGGCATCGTCTTTTCCCCCGACGGCAAGACCCTGGCCGCGGTCATGGGCAAGCTTTCGCTCTTTGACGTGGCCACCGGTGCTGAGCGGCTCACACTGCCCGGAGTCGAGTTCAGCACCTCGGCCGCAGGGAGTTCCTTTGTCTCCTTCTCCCCGGATGGCCAGACGCTGGCTGTGGTGGTGGACGAGGTGGCCAAGCTGTTCGAGACGCAGAGTGGACGCGAGATCGGCCTCATCCTGGCGAAGGGTCCCTACGCCATCGCTTTCTCCCCCGATGGAAAGACCCTGGCTACCGCTGGATGGAGCGGCGGCGTTGTGCTGTGGGACATCAAGAGCAGCCAGCAGATACCCACCTTCGGCGCACTCGTCGGTGCCAACCGCATCGCCTTCACTCCCGATGGCAGCAGGCTGGCTACTATCGAAATCGGGAGCGATTCCATTACCCTGTGGGAGGTGTCCAGCGGACGCGCCTTGCAGACCTTTAGCGGACACACCGGCACTGTCAACAGCATGGCCTTCTCCCCAGACGGCCGGCTATTGGCCACCGCTTCCGCCGATGTCACTGTCAAGCTGTGGGAGGTGGCCACTGGACGCGAGCTTCAGACCCTACTCGGCCACACCAAGGCGGTGGAAAGCGTCGCGTTTTCGCCTGACGGGGCGACACTGGCCACCGTTTCTTGGGATGGGACAACGCGCCTGTGGGGCGTGCAGAAATAGGCCACTCTGGCGCCGGTCCTGGCAGTGCGACGAGGAAGGACTGGCCCATTGATACGACGAGGAGGAAACATGGCTGTGGGATGGAGAACCTGCCCCCAGTGTGGGAAGAACAACGAGCCAGGCAAGCGGTATTGCGTCGAGTGCGGCGCTAGTCTGACGGAGAATGTGGCAGCGTACCAGGAGGCGATTCGACTGCTGCAGACGGTCACCGACCATCCCGGCTCACCGGACGATCCTGACCAGGAGGAACGGATCGGGCGTCTGATCGGCATGGGACCAGGCGTCGTACCGACCATCGCGGGAGCCATCTGGTCGGCCGCTCGCTATGGGACGGGTGCGTATCAGGTGCAAAACGCGGGGCTGCTGTGTGAGGCCCTGGGCAGGATCGGAGGCGACAAAGCGTTCGATGCCCTGACCCGGTTTGCCAGCCTGGATCCCGGTGCTGTGGCCGACCGCACTATCCGGTTGGGGGCCATCCGCGGCCTGGGCCTGTTGGGTGATCCGCGAGCCGAGCAGACGCTGGCATCCGCGCGGCAGGACCCCGACGAGGAGGTGCGTGACGCTGCCACCTGCGCGCTGGATCAGCTTCAACAGCAAGGCGCCGGGTCACCACATGATGAGGTCGCTGCCCCAGCAGTGCCACAGGCCACTGCTGAGGTCGTGCCGGCGCCAACAGCCAAGCCGCCCGCAGACACCGAGCCTTTCTACCATGAGGAATGGAACTCTGCCATCGCCCATCCTGCAGGCTGGGAGGTCATCTCTCAGGACGAACCTGCTGGATCGTGGACGATGCCGCCAGAGACAGGTGCAAATAGGAGTAGAAGCATGGAAGCCACCCCACTCACCTGCAGCATCGAGCCGTTCTCCATCGAAAACACCGCGCTCAAGACTCAGCTTGACTCCGGTCCCCTGGTCGCCCTCTTTCACCAGGAGTTGGCCGGCCAGCTTGCCCGGCACGGCCTGGCTGTCCAGGAATCGCACCCCAGCCTGGCCCAGCCACACTTTAGCATCGAGGGCGCATTCGTGCGCATCGACGAGGGCAACCGCGTTGCCCGCTACTTTCTTTCCTGGATGGCGGGACAAGCCGTGGTAGAGGTAGAAGGCTGGCTGTACCAGAACAACCGGCCGGTCCGCGAGCTGTACGCCAAGGGTAGCCAGGGAGCCGGCATCTTTGGCGGAGCGGCCGAGGGGTTGCTGAAAAAGTCTGCTTCGTTTGCTGCCAAGCAGATCGCGAACCAGGTCGCCCAGGCGCTGATCAATCAGTAGGAGGAAGGACCATGAATGTCGAGAACAGAACCCTGTCCGGCCGCTCGCCCCGCCAGTGGCAGGCCCACGTCGAGATGCAGATCCAGGCAGGCGAATCGGGCCGGCTACTCATCGACGAGATGGTGACCAGCGGCTATGCGCCTGCCGACGCCCACGCCATCGTATCCAAGGCGGTCCGCGCCCGTCAAGGCAAATTGGGCACATTGCTGGGATGCAGCACTCTGGCCGTCCTGTTCGGAGTTGGCACCCTGCTGTCGGCCATCGCTGCCTCCGAGACCCCCCAGTACATCTGGATCGGCGGGATGGTGTGCGGCCTGGTCGGCATCGTCTACGCCATCTCCCAACTGGCCAAGGCGCGCTGAGCCGGAAAACCAACACAGGAGGTACACCCCATGAAGGGCAATCGCCGCGAAATGACTCTCCGTATCCTGGCCGGTTCCTTTGGCCTGGCATGGCTCCTGGGCTGGCCGTTCATGATGCTGGGCCAGGACCGGCCTGCCCTGATGGTCTTCGTGGCTGTCTTCTGGTTGCTAGCCTATGTGGGCGGGCCGATCGTAGCGGTGCTGCTTTCGAAAGAGCTCGCCGAGGGCTCCGCTTACCTGTGGGCCGTGGGCGGCTTTTTCGCCCCTGGCATCGTCTTGCCTATCCTGGCGCTGCGGCATCTGCGGCGCTCGCTGCGCCCGGACACGGTGCGATACCCAGAGGGAGCCGTGGTAGGAGGCGGCCCTCAACGGGCACTCGGGGTAGGGCTAGCGCCCATTGCCCCCAAGCAGAGCATGGTCGGGGGCACGCTACTCGTTGGCACTCCTCCTGGACCGTCTGTGGCGCCCCCGTCGAGCGCCCTGAGCGCAGCGGAGCCATTTGCCCGCGCCGAAGCCGTGCGTGCCCTGGGCCAGGCCGGTGACCCAGGTGCTGCCGGGCTGCTCCTGGTCGCACTGGGGGATCGCGATCCGTTCGTGCGGCGGGCAGCCGCTCAGGCCTTGGGTCGGCTCGGCGGCTATCGGCTGGTGAGCTCGCTCATCTCCCGCCTGCGCGATCCGGCTGCCGCGGTACGGCGCCAGGCCGCACTGGCCCTCGGCCGGATCGGCGCCGCCACGCGAGACCAGGTTGGGCGTAGCTCGGCCGCCACCGCCCTGGCCGAGCGCTTCCGGGACCCCGACCCCAGCGTGCGCAAGTACGCGGCGGAGATGGTCGGTACCCTACGCGACCCGCGGGCCGGCGCTCCTCTCGCCGGGCTGCTGCAGGACGCCGACGCGGGGGTGCGCGCCGGGGCGGCATTGGGGCTGGGTTGGTTGGGCGACGGCCGTGCCGGCGAGGCACTCACCCGCTGCCTTCAGGACCCGGACACCGGGGTACGGCAGTACGCAACCTGGGCGCTGTCCCGCCTCGAGCCACGGCCCGAGGCGGCCACAGAGGGGTGGCCCACCGACGGCCTGGCCGCGGTGCAGCCTGCAACCGGCCCTCTGCCGACAGAGCCCGTCGTGGCGTCTGCCTTCGCCGGCGAGACCCCTGAAGGACAGCCGCCGGCGATAGTCCTGCCTGCATCCGCAGCTGCCAAAGAGGCTGACACCGCCACCGCGGCCCCGCCGGCCTGGCAGCCCGCGCCGGCTACCCAGGAGATGGTGGTACTGCCCGCCCAGGTCCGGGCGCCGGGCGTCTTTGCGCCCGAGACCCATACGCTGGCCATTGCCAGCCTGGCCACGGGCATTGCGACCTGGATCATTCTGCCGATTGCCGGCGCCATTGCGGCCATCATCACCGGCCATCTGGCCAAGAAACAGATGCGCCAGCAGCCCGAACGCTGGCGCGGAAGCGGACTGGCCACTGCGGGCCTGGTGTTGGGTTATACTCAGATCGCTCTGCTGGCCGGGCTCTTCGTGGTGCTCGTCATCACCGCCCTGCTGCGGCCGCGCATGTCCACCACGGTTGAAGACACAGTCCCTGCGCCCAGGCCTACCAGCACACTGGCCCGTGTGGTCGTCGTGCTGACCGCTACACCGGCACCGCAACGCGCAACCATCGCAGTCCAGATGCAGGCCACCGCCACTGCGCAGGCCGTTCAGGCAGCCATGACCACCCAGGCCATGCGGGCCACCGTCGATGCCCAGGTGGCGCAAGCTACCGCCGTAGCGCAGGCCGTACAAGCCGCAGCGACGGCGCAGGCGATACAGGCCACCCTGGCGGCACAGGCCATCCAGGCAACGGCAGCCGCCCAGGCCGCGGTACAGGCCAGCTCCCAATGGCCCGTTGTGTTCGTCGACGACTTTGCCGGAAACACAAACAACTGGCCTATCATGAGCGCCCGCGACCAGTATGCCGCCATGACCAGGAGCTTTGTCGACGGCAAGTACCGATGGGACATGGAGGCCGTGCAAGGGGTCCACGCCACTGGAGGGCCCAGTGCACTGGGTTCGGTCTCCGATTTTGCCGCGTCCGTAGACGCTCAGGCGATCAGCGCTCCTGCCAACTTTAGCTACGGCGTAGCATTCCGCATCGATGGCATGAACCACTACTATTTCGGCGTATACCACAGCCAGTACGTGGCTTTCTCTGTGGCACAGAACGGTCAGTGGACGGCGCTGCTCGGCTTGACGCCATGCCCGTCCCTGCGGGCCGGCGGGCCAAACCGGATCACGGTCATCGCCCAAGGTTCGCACTTTGCCTTCCTGATCAATGACACTCTGGTTGCACAGGTAGATGACACCCGCCTGTCCAAAGGGGGGTTCGCCCTGGCCGCCGAGCTCTTTCAGCCGGGGGACAAGGCCATCTTGGAGTTCGACAACCTGCAACTGCGCACCCCGACCGGCACTGTTCTCGCGCGAGCCACTGCAACAGGCGTGAGCGGAGCCACATCAACTCCGATTGCCACACCAGCGACGCCGCCCGGCGCCGAGTCCAGCCCGACTCGAGCTGCGCCGGGAGAACCGGTCGTCCTGAGCCAGAGGCTGCGGTTCGACGGAGTTCCCCAGGTCGTGATCCCCTACCTCGATGGCCAGGCGGTGAATCTGTCGGATCTGCAGGTCAACAGCAACGGCACCGACATCACGGGCCAGATGCGCTATACACGGTATCAGCAAGATGATTTCACGCTGGTGGTCTGTATCAGTGACCCGAGCCGCCTGTTGATCGTGTATCTCGATCCGGCACAGCGCCAGATCCTGGTTGAGCCCAAGGGCCCGAGCGGCAATACCTTGCTGGGCCCACAGGGGTATAGGTTGCAGGACGGATCGGACCCGGGGCTCATCGAGTTCTCATTCCCGGTCCGGGTTGTGGGGGTCTATGATCTGAGCGGTACACAGGGAAAGGCCTATGCCTTCTGCGTCCGAGGCAGGATCAACAGCACAGGTGTCCTGCCGGGCGAGCGTCAGAGCTCCGGGGTCTTTGTGGCCGATTCCAATGTGCTCGCGGTGGATGTAGCCTACTGACTCTGCCCCCTCCATCTCTGGGTGCCTGCGCTGCTGCGCAGCAGCGCAGGCACCGCGAAAACAGCCCGAGCGCAGCCCGAGCGCAGCCATTCTTTGACTTTTGGCCCGCAATGTGCTAAGATCGGATCTTGGTGTCATCATTCGTTTTTTCTTCATGGATTCGCCCGATCCTCAACCGGAGGAGGTACTCCATCTATCCGATAACTGCGTGATCAGGTGCAACGCAAGGAGGCTAGAATGAGCATCGAGTTTGTGTTGCGGCTGATCGGCATGGTGGTCCTGGCCATTGGCGGATGGCAGTTGGGTGTATACCTGGCAAACAGACCTGGTCAATTTCCCGAGGACTATGTCCGGTACGTACTCATTCTTTCGTTATCTGGCGCTGCACTGGGTCTTCTGCTCGCCCCCTGGGTCACCACCAGGCCGTTCAACTGGGTCCGCAAACGAATCCAACAGTTGCCTGCTCAAAAGCTCGCCGCGATCATCGTGGGCCTGGTAGTGGGCCTGATCGTTGGCGCTCTGTTGGCCATCCCTCTGGGTCAGCTTCCCGATCCCGTTGGCGCGGTGATGCCCTTTGTAGGCACTGTGCTCTTTGCCTGGCTGGGCGTCTCGATCATGGTCATGCGCGCCAACGACATCGCCAGCTTGATCAGCGCCCGACAGCAGACGTACAACCTCAAGAGCGGCGCGCACTCCCAGAACGACCGCATGATCCTGATCGACACCAGCGTGATCATTGACGGGCGCATCGCTGACATTGCGCAGACCGGGTTCATCCAGAACCCAATGATCGTCCCTCGCTTCGTGCTCAGCGAAGTCCAGCACATCGCCGACTCCCCCGAAGAGATCCGCCGGAACCGCGGCCGCAGGGGCCTGGAAGTGCTGAACCGCCTACGCAAGAACTCCTTGGTCCCCGTGCGCATCACCGACATGGATATTGAGGATGTCTATGATGTCGATGACAAGCTCGTCCTCTTGGCCCGGCAACTGCACTGTCCGGTGATGACCAATGACTATAACCTGAACCGCGTAGCCGAGATCCAGGGTGTGCAGGTGCTCAACATCAACGAGTTGACCAACGCGGTCAAGGCCGTCTACCTGCCTGGCGAGAGCTTTGCCGTGCGCATCATCCAGCAGGGCACGGAGACCGATCAGGGAGTTGGCTATCTCGACGATGGGACGATGGTCGTCGTCCAGAACGGCATTCAGCACATGGACCGAACGATCACCGTGCAGGTCACCAAAACCATCCAGACCGCTGCAGGGCGCATGATTTTTGCCAAGCCCGAGTAGAAAAGGGGTGTCTTACCCATCGTCAAGGGCTGGAAACCCCTTTGTTAACTGCGTGTTGCGTTCTCTGCCCAGGCGTGGTATAATGGGGTCACACTGGAGAGTTGAGCCATGCACGCATTCAAGTCGGATCTGACTACCTGCATCTGTGCGCCCATCAGCGCTAGCGATTTTCCGCCGGATGGATGATTCGGCAGGTAGGTCATGTGTTGTCTGACCCCCCTCCGTCCTGCGGCAGGGGGTTTTTCTTTGTCACTGCCCAACGACCGGCAGCGATCCCAGGAGGAGACCCGATGTCCCTACAGCTCTACAACTATAGGGTCCGCGAGAAACAGGCCTTTGTTCCCTTACACGAAGGGTTTGTGGGCATGTACGTCTGCGGCCCCACTGTCTATGGACACGCACACATTGGCCACGCCAAAGCCTATATCACCTTCGATGTACTGCACCGGTATCTGGAACACGTGGGCTACCGAGTGCGCTATGTGCAGAACATCACCGACGTAGGCCACCTCACGGATGATGCCGACGAGGGTGAGGACAAGATCTCCCGGCAGGCCCGGCGCGAGCGCCACGAACCTATGGAGGTCGTCGAAGCATACACCCGGTCCTACTTTGAGGACATGGACCGGCTGAACATCCGACGCCCAGACATCTCGCCGCGTGCCAGCGGCCACGTGCCAGAGCAGATCGAGTTGGCCCAGATCCTGATCGAGAAGGGGCTCGCTTACGAAAGCAATGGCTCGGTCTTTTTCTCGGTGGCAAACTGGCCTGCCTATGGCAAGCTGTCCGGGCGCAGGATCGAGGACCAGGAAGAGGGAGCCCGATTGGAGGTGAACCCTGACAAGCGCGATGCGCGCGACTTTGCGGTGTGGCGGGCCGCAGCGCCAGAACACATCCTACAGTGGCGCAGTCCGTGGGGGCCAGGCTATCCCGGCTGGCATGCCGAGTGCACTGTCATGGCTCGCAAATACCTGGGTCTGCCCTTTGACATCCACGGCGGTGGGCTGGAGAACATCTTCCCGCACAACGAGAGCGAAGTCGCCCAGTGTGAGGCTGCGTACGGCGCCGAGTTTGCCCGCTACTGGGTGCTGAACAACATGGTCACCGTAAACGGGACCAAGATGGGCAAGAGCCTGAGCAACTTTACCACCATCAAGGATGCCCTGAAAAAGCACGAGCCGATGACCATCCGCTTTTACATCCTCAGCGGCCACTATCGCTCCAACACCGACTTTTCCGACGCAGCCCTGGACGGAGCGGGGAAAGGATACGAACGGCTGATCGGCACCGTGCGGTTGGTGCGCGAGCGGCTGGCGAGCGCCCAGGACGAAGCGGGAAGCCAAGCTGACGACGACGCAGGGTTCGCTGCGGCGATCGAGGAGCACAAGGTACGCTTCCTGGCAGCCATGGATGATGACTTGAACGCCCCCCAGGCACTGGCGGCGCTCTTTGACCTGAATAAGGTGGTCAACACGTTGCTGAACAGTGGCCGGCATGTCGGCCGCGCTGCCCTGGTCGCGATCGACGAGATGTACCGCACCTTGGGCGGTGACATCCTGGGGCTTGTACCAGACGAGCTGCCACAGGTAGGAGCCGCGCTGGACAACGCCTTGATGAGCATCCTGATCGACCTGCGTGCCCAGGCACGCCAGGCCAAGGACTGGGCCACCGCCGACGTGATCCGCCGCCGGCTAGCCGAGATCGGCGTGTTGATCGAGGACCGCCCCGAGGGCACGGCCTGGCGCCTCGACAAGTAAAAGGACGCCCTGGCGCGGCGTTGTATCGCGCCAGGGCGTCCTTTCACAGATAAGCTGCTCCAGAGCGGCATTCCAACAGAACGCCGCCATCCAGGCGCGCTCAGGCCAGACGTTCCTGCTCCATGTCCAGCACAAACACCGTCGCTGCGCCGGTCTGATGCTGGCCCGGCCTGAGCCACCACCCCTTGCGAGAACGCGCGTGTGTGTTCTCGCGGATGATCTCCATCACCTCATCCACCTGGTCTGGATGCACCCCAATCAGCAGCGTGGCCATGCCCTGCCGCAGGAACCCGCCGGTTGTGGATGCGCGTGTTGAGCGCAGGCCTGTTTCGTTCAATGCCTGAACCAGGTTCTCCACGTCCTCGGGATGGACGATGCACATCACCATTTTGCCAGCCACTTGACACCCCCTTCTGCAGATCCCCACTCTTGTGCCCCCATTATAGCAAAAGCACGCCGGACTGTCAATGCAACCGGTGTCGGAGGTGCGGTTCGGCTATGGCGTGAACAGTGGATGTAGGCGCGATTTCCGAATCGCATCAATCCATGCTGTGCGGATGCTCGCATCTCCATTGTACGCGCATGGGAATCCGTGCCTACGGGTTCTCGGCGGGACGTCCCCTGAGACTATAATGCGCCCGCCGAGCCCACGTTGCCAACACGGCGGGCAAACCCAGGCGAAGAGAGAGAATAGAGCCTGGCGCTCCGGCGTTGGTTTGCCCGAAGCGCCACAGGTCGCGATGTCTCTCATAGCGTGCCGAGGGTCGCCTGGCGCCCTCTACTTTTTGCCCATATCCTCCACCGACTGCAGGAGGTCGTGGCGCATCTTGGCAATCTTGGCAGTCACCGACTCGATACGGTCAAAGAGCGGGCAGCTGCCTTCGATGCCACGTTGCAAGAGGAACGCGGCGCTCTCGGATCGGCTCTTGCAGATCCCGGCCTCAACCAGCATGTCGAGCTTTTGCAGGGCCTCATCGTTGACACGCACCATGACCGTGTTGCCTCGGCCAGACAGCGCAGCCTCCAGCGTCTCCATAAAGTTGTTAATGGCCTGGCCGACGCTCTTGCCGCTGGGCACTTCCTTCTTGGGTTCCTGAACGACCTCGACCTGCACCTCTTCCGGGTTCTCGCTCATGTTCGTGCTCCTTTTCTGGCGGACAGCGTCCGCGGTGGCGTGGGAATACGTGCTATCCGTATTACGTGTAAGGGCCTAGCAAGGTTTCACTGATTCCTGTAATGGTGTCCGTTGCAGACCCGATACGATTGCGGACCGGCGGCTACAGGCGAGGCGCGTTTGTTCTCTGGGGCAGGCCTACTCCCAAGTGCGTGCACTCGGCGGGCGAGGCATTCCGACAGCATGTCACCATACAGAGCAGATCCCCACCGTGCTGAGGTACACTCTCTCTTGCGCTTGGCCTGGAATGCCTCTCCCCCACCGCCCCCAGGGACAGGCACGCCCCTCGGCCTTGCAGCTTTGACCCCGGTTAGGTTTTCTGTTATACTGACAAAGGGCTTGTAGGGGAGGGCAATCAACGATGAGCAAACCGCAGGACTCGAGCAAGTGGCGCAAGTCAGACCACAGGCCGATGAAGGAACTGGGGAACCAGGTTGGGGCGGGCCAAAGCCCCCGGTTCGCCGCCGAATGGGCCAACCGCGGGGAGGCGTTGCGGGAACGTGGGCAGCGCGAGCAGGCCATCGCCGCGTTCGATCGGGCCCTGACGCTGAACCCAGAGTACGGTTGGGCATGGGCTCACCGGGGTGAGGCGCTGCGGCAGTTGGGCCGTTATGAAGATGCGATCGCCTCTCTTTCGCGCGCAACCGAGTTGGACCCCGAGTATGCCTGGGCATGGGGCAACATCGGGGAAGCCCTGCGGCAGATGGGGCGCTACAAAGAGTGTCTACCGCACTTTGACCGGGCCATCGAGTTGAACCCCGACGGCGCCTGGGTCATCGGCAGCAAGGGGCAGGCCCTGCGCCAATATGGCCAGTTTGAGGAGGCGCTGACCCATCTGGACCGCGCGCTGGGGCTCGATCCACAGGGTTCATGGATGTGGGCCGAGAAGGGCGAGGCGCTTGCGTCTCTGGGGCGCTATGACGAGGCCCTGGCTGCTTTTGACCAGGCACTGGCCATCAACCCAGAGTACGGCTGGGCGTGGGCACACAAGGGTGAATCGCTGCGCCAGGCAGCGCGGTACGAAGAGGCCCTAGAAGCTCTGGACCGGGCCATCTCACTCGACGCGGGCAATGCCTGGGCGTGGGCCAGCAAAGGAGAGACGCTGCGGCAACTGGGACGGTACGACGAGGCCATTGCTGCCTTTTCCGAGTCGCTCGCCCTGGATCCCGACTATGTCTGGGCGTTGGCAAGCTTGGGCCAATCGTTGCGCCAGGCCAGCCGGTACGAGGCAGCTCTGGAACCATTGGCGCAGGCGTTAGCCCTCGGGCCGGAGAGTTGGATCTGGGCTGAGAAAGGGGAGGCTTTGCGTGAGTTGGGTCGCCCGGACGAAGCCATTGACGCTTTCCAGGAAGCGATCCGCATGCAGCCCGGCTATGATTGGGCGTGGGCACACCTGGGAGTAGCTTTGTCTCAGAAAGGGCAATATGACCAGGCAGAGTCGGCTTTTGCGCGGGCCACTGAGGTGCGGCCTGACTATGCCTGGGCATGGGCGCACCGGGGCGAATCCCGGAGGCGAGCGGGTCAGTATGACCAGGCGGTCGAGGCACTGGATCAGGCTTTGGCACGGGACCCGAGCTATGCGTGGGCCTGGGCGACTAAAGGTGAAGCGCTGCGACAAAAGGGAGATCATGGGCCGGCGATCGACGCGTTTCGCCAGGCCATCGCACTAGACCAGCAATATGCCTGGGCGTGGGGCAGCCTGGGGCAGACCCTGCGCCTCGCCGGGCGGTACGATGAGGCACTCGAAGCACTGGAGCGTGCACTGCAGATCGATGGGTCTGCGGCCTGGGTGTGGGCGGAGAAAGGAGAGACCTGCCGGCGTGTGCAGAACTATGACGAGTCGGTAGTCGATCTCCGGAAAGCTGTGGAGTTGGACGAGGGCTACACATGGGCCTGGACGAACCTGGGGCGTGCGCTGGCTGAGGCCGGGCGATACGACGAGGCGCTGGCCGCTCTGGATCGGTCCTTGAAGCTCGACGAGGGGAGCGCCTGGGCCTGGGCGCAGAAAGGAGAGGCTTTGCGCCTGTCGGGCGACTATGAGGAGGCGGTAGCCGCTTTTGGCAAAGCAGTCGCCCTCGATGACAGGTATTCCTGGGCCTGGGGCGGCCTGGGTCAGGCAATGCGTCAGGGGGAACGGCTGCAAGACGCGCTACCTGCCCTGGACAAGGCGCTGGCCCTCGATCCGGCTGCCGCCTGGATTTGGGCGGAGAAAGGGGAGGTCCTGCGTTGCCTGGAGAGGTTCGACGATGCTCTGAACGCCTTTGATGAGGCGATCCTGCTGGACAGTGGCCAGGGCTGGGCCTATGCTCACAAGGGACAGGCACTGGCCGATGCAGAAAGGTACCAGGAGGCGCTGGCCGCCTTTGACCGAGCCCTGGCCATCGATCCCGAGTACGAGTGGACCAGGATGCGTCGGGAAGAGGTACTCGATCATCTGAAGGCAGGGTAGGCCAAGATGGAGGCCATCTACCAAGCGGACGCCAGCCGGGTGGGCACCCAACGGGAGACTGTGGCGCAACCGGTAGCGGGTGTACCGGAGATGGGTTCGGCGGAGGAGCCCTTGTTCGTTGGGGCAGCGAAGCGCTCGATCACGCCGACCGTTCGTGGGCGCAAGGTATTCATGGCCGGCCACCATCGTGGCCGTCTGGCGACGGACATCCACGACGAGTTGTGGGTGCGGGCTGTCGCCGTACGGCTCCGGGAGTCCACCGTGATCCTGGCCGGCCTGGACTTGATTGGGCTGTTCCGCGAGGATGTTGAGGCCATCCGGAGCATGGTCGCCGCTGCTGGAGTGCCGGCAGATAGCTTGATCGTAACATGCACAGGCAATCATTCTGGACCTGATACGTTGGGATTGTGGAGAAAAGGGCCACGAAGCCTTGGGCTCAACGTCCGATATACCGATTTCCTGCGGGAACAAGTGGCACAGGTGATCCGCCTGGCAGTGGAAGCGATGGAACCCGCACAAGCGTACATGGCCTGTGCAGAGATGGATGAGCTGGGTAGAGAGGCGGAGACTGCTAGCCTGTCCGTGATGCAGTTTCGCGACTTGGCCGGAAGGCAAGTGGCTACAGTGGTCAATGGCCCCCTGGTGCCCCAGGTTCTGGAAGAGGCCAATACCGCCATCAGCGCCGATTTCGTGAACTGGTTGTACCTCGATCTGGAGCGCACGCGCGACGATGTGGTTCTGTACGTCTGTGCTGAGGCTGGCGAACCTTCACTGGTTCGAGAGCACTCCTGGAGTGAAGCGGAGCGGGTCGGCTGTCTGTTGGCGTCGATGGTGCGGCATGCAGTGGAGAACGCACCGCCGATGGCGATTGCCCACCTGGCCGTGTGGCGCAGGCCGATCTCCATTCCCCCCGATCGCAGTCGGCTGGTCTGGCCCAAAGATGCTGGCGGGCGACCTGGCGGGGAATGGCGCACAGAGAGCGAGGTGGGCCTGGTTGAGTTTGGCCCGCTGCGCATGGTCGCTTTGCCCGGTCTGGCTGCGCCCGAGATGGGTTTCGAGCTGCGCAAAGCCCTGGACGCGCCCTATCGGTGGCTGCTATGCATGAGCAACGACAGTCTGGGCACCATTCGGCTGTGGCAAGGCCTGCCACGGCACGAGGGATTCTCCTCCTCTGCATCTGGGCCTCCGCCAAGCCGAGCCATTCCCTGCGTCCGGGTCGGCTCGCAGGTCGGTACGATCATCATGGATCAGGTGGCGGACCTGATGCTGGAAGTGCGCGGGCGGTGACGGTGACGGGTGTTTGACACCGCCCATATCTGCACTATAATCGGCCAGGGCTGGGCCCGGGCCGCGGAG
>Ga0315274_10003928_pt1 | contig 21967 bp, 17 predicted proteins | sample YL17G02_20_MG_FD_203700 | JGI IMG/M metagenome (GOLD analysis project Ga0315274, IMG submission 203700) | Sediment microbial communities from Yellowstone Lake, YNP, Wyoming, USA - YL17G02_20 | ecosystem: Environmental > Aquatic > Freshwater > Lake > Sediment | place: USA: Wyoming | collected...
GAAAGACGGCTCACGTAAGGTCTTTCCTTTGCTCAGCAACATAACGGTAATCGGCCGCCGCGGCGATTGTGACCTGCACATCCCGCTTATGGCCGTTTCGCGAAGACACTGCCAGCTGAACCAGAACAAGGATACTCTGAAAATTCGTGACCTGGGCTCACGCAACGGTACCTACCTCAACGACGAGCACATAGACGCGGCGACTGCCCGTGCAGGTGATTACCTCAGAATAGGGCCGCTTGTCTTTATGCTGCAAATCAACGGCCAGCCTAAAGAGATTGTTCCTCCGGAGCTCGCCGCACCAAAACGGGCCAAGCAAGAAAAACCCGCTGCAAAAGCCGCCGTAGAAAAGGAATCGGACATATTCGCTGATGTCGACGAGGACGCATCAGATTCCTTCTTGGCTGAACTGGAAGACCTTTGAACCCGCTGTCTTCGGAGCGTTTTCTGGAGAAACCTTATGCAAGCAGCGAACTTCAGCCCGGGTTTCTCAGCAATTGCATACTCTTCCTGGTTAGGTGATTTCACCCAACCCTCATCTGCATTATCGCTGCCTTTTAGTCCGGTCAGACTCATCTGCCTGGTCGTATGGGTATATTTGTGTCTGTATTTTGTCCAAATTGTCCAATTCAGCCCGCTGGTATCCAAGAAGTTCAGGCCGATTGCCAACATCATAACTCTCTTCGCAGGGCCGTTGCTGCTGCTGGGGCTGCTGATAGCCGATGCGGCCAAAAAGTCTTCGCAGGGCGACCAGAGCCTCTTTGAAGTGCTAAAAGACCAGATAATAAATGCTCTGGCTAATATTCGTTCGCAAAGGACTGCCCGACAACAGGACGTTTCAGCCATAAGGCTGCTCGATTCGTCGGGCAGAACCATTGATGAGATATATGGTCACGGCTCCAAGAAGGCACAGCGCAGTCAAATCCTTGAGCTGACCGAACAGATTATTGGCGATGCGCTCCAGCAGCGGGCAAGTGACATCCTAATTGACCCGAAGGACGAAGCGACCTACACGATCAGGTTTCGCATCGATGGAGTGCTAAGAGCCGTAAGGAAACTCAAATCCGACACCTGCCAGGCGGTCGTAAATAGTATCAAAGCCGTCTCCGGCATGGATATTGCCGAGAAAAGGAGGCCTCAGGATGGCGCCTTTATCGCAAAGAAGGGCCAGGCTACTTCTTCGTTTCGGGTGGCAAGTGCCGGTGTCCTTAACGGCGAAAAGTTGTCCATACGGGTGCTCAATCAAAATGCCGGCACTTTTACTCTGGCCGACATCGGCTTTACCGACAAGCAGCTGTCAACTATCAAATCTGCGATAAGTAAGCCCTCCGGCATGGTGCTGATGTGCGGCCCGACCGGCAGCGGTAAAACTACCACAATGTACGCTGCGCTCAATGCTATCGAACGATTTACCCGAAACGTGATCACCGTGGAAGACCCTATAGAATCTGTCCTGCCGGAGGCCAGCCAGATTGAAATCAATCCCAAAGCCGACATCACTTTTGCAAAGGCCTTACGCAGTATCCTCAGGCAGGACCCGGACGTCATCTGTGTCGGTGAAATACGTGACGAAGAAACGGCTGAGATCGGGCTTCGGGCGTCTCAGACCGGCCATCTCGTCTTGGCTACAATACACTGTGATAGCAACGCGGGCGCCCTAATTAGATTGCTTGACCTGGGCATATCGCCGATCCTTCTGTCATCCAGCCTGAGTGCGCTGGTCTCACAACGATTGCTCCGCGTGCTTTGCAATCGCTGTAAGAAGCCCGCGAAGCTGACCCGAGGCTTAATCGAAGAATTTGAAAACAAACACATAGATTACTCACGCATGTTTAAGGCCGTGGGCTGTAAATACTGCGGCGGGACCGGCTACTACGCAAGGACCGCTATCTGCGATATCCTGGTTCTGACCGACGAAATCAGGGCCGACATCGCCAGTAACGAAGGACTGCTGCGCCACCTTAGAACTGAGGGCAGAAGAAAAGATAGAACCAATCTGCGGAAAGAAGGGCTAAAAAAGGTGGCTCTGGGAGTAACAAGTCTCGAAGAGCTAAAAAGAGTGGTGGGCTGAATCTTATGGTCTTTTGGGCAGGGATATTAGCTGCGGCATTCTTCGCTTGGCTGGCCGTCAAGATCGGCTTCTATGAGACCTGGACTATGCTCTTTAATATAGTCATATCTATTTATCTGAGCGTCTTTCTGACGCCGGTGATTACTACTATGGTTCCTGCTGCCAGCGATACCGCTTATGGCAATGCCTTGACCTTGATAACCGTGGCAGCCGGGGCATTTCTTATCCTACATGGCGTATCATATAGCTTTCTCACCGGGCGGTTCAGCGTCTGGTTTCCGCGGCCAATCGACAATGTCGGCAGCGGGCTGCTCGGCTTCCTGGGGGGCTTACTCGTCTGGAGTTTTGTGACCCTTGTTATCTCGGTAAGTCCGCTCTCTCAGGCTGGCTTCGCGCGAGACATCGGCTTAAGAAGCACCGTTGAGCAGAGCAGTGTTCCCTACGTCGCATGGTGGTGCGACATGGTCAACGCGGCAGCAGCGGCGGGCGACAACAAGCAGACCACACGGCAGGTCATTAGCAAGTTACTTAAGCCGGCTCAGGAGGGATCAACACGCAAACCGGCCGGTCAATCCAAACCAGGCGAGTTTTTAATCGCTTGGCTTGAGAAAGACGATCTCCCATTTTGACACTCCGGCGACAAAAAGCCGGGCGGTTCTTCCAGCCAGTTTGTCGGTCTGGCGATTTGCTGTATCCAAGCCAAGCACCTGCGGATACCATTTTGACTTTTCAAGCTCATTGGCATCCAGAATCTTTACCGGCTGTGTCCAACCAGCCGGGCCGGCAAGGTCCGCGTTGAAACTCACATAAATCCCTTCCTGCGTCCAATCCTTATCGTTGGCACGATTGAGCAGCATCACCCACGCATCCAGGTAAGCATTGTAGTGGATAGAAGGACCCCAGAACGCATCGGCATCGCTGCGGTGCCAATCGGCAGCAACAGGAAAAATCGGCGTTACGTGCCCGCCGAGGCCCGGCTCGTTCCACCCTCCTTGATGCCACTTCACGACCTTGCCTCTGGGTGCATCACGGTCCTCGTACCGCATACGCGCCAGCGCAACGCCCTGCTCGGCTTTGTCCCTGTGATAGGTGCTTATGAAGAAGTAGAAGTGCTCTTTCTCATTATCCGCGATGACCGCGAAATCGCCGTTGCCGCCCACAAAATACTTGTTGGCAGATTCGGCATTGTCGGAACCAGCCGGCGCTTCAAGAACAATACCTAAATCGTGCCAGGTAAAGCCGTTATCGGTCGAGACCATTGCGCCAATCCGCGGCGCCGTCCTGCCGGATGCCAGCGGCGGCTCGTTGTGATACCACATATAGAGCCTGCCGTCATCTGCCTTGTGCGTTGATTCGATCCAACGTCCGCCCATTGTCCAGGCTGCCTCGTTGTCGAAACTAACCCGCTGCGAAGGTCGGCTCAGGTGAAAAAGGTCAGGCCCTAAGCTGCGAAATGGGTGCCCCGTCGAGTAAAACATATACATCGTATCGGCGTCCCAATGTGCGGGACTGCTGCAATCGACATCTCCGGCCGTATTCTTGTCCATACCTTGACCAATTACGCCGGGGAGCTGCAGTCTTGGCCCGGCACGAATGATAACCAGGTTCTGTCCCTGGATACGCGCACCGCCGGCAGCCAAAACCATCACCAAAAACACCGACCGTACCATCTGGATTTTCATAACGCTCCACTTTCGGGAAACAGCACTTTTAGAATCTGCTCCTGCCCCGAGAAGTCCGGCACAATGATATGTGCGCCCGCCTTTACCAGGCGGGTACGTTTTTCGATGTTTAAGCCATGCCGGCGGATTTCATCGCTGGCCACGCCGACAGCAATACCCTCGCGTTTTCGGCACTCGCGCAGCTCGACCGGTCCATCGCCGAATACCGCCAGCTCCGGGCCTTCCAGGCGATTTTCCGTCATTATCCTTTCGATAACCATCTTCTTGGAGCACGTGGTGACATCGCCAATTGCGCCGTAAATTCGGCCATCGAAAAGCTCAGCATACCCAAGTACTTTGGATTCTGCCACCACGTCCTGATGGTCTGTTCCGCTTGCCAGATAGAGTTTTACGCCGCGTTTTCGCAGCGTTTTTAGAAATGCCACACCGCCTTTTATCGTGTAGTCACTTACATCCAGCTCCCCGCGTTTGAGCTTCTCGATTCGCTGGTTGACAAGTTGCATCAAGGCATCGTTGTAAATCTCCTTATAACCGAACTTATCGAGGATTTTATCCGCAGGAACCAGTCCGAGCTCCTTGACCATCTCCACAAGAGCTTCCATCTGCAAGATGGTTTGAATCCCGGTGGATTTGTCGATGTACTCCAGGACGTGGTTTTTGACCCTGTTATAAAGGGTCTCGCTGACGGCCTGATATTTATCGCCCAGTATGGCCTTTATCATTACCGGGGCCATAATCTGTTCCCAGCCCTGTCGCAAGGTGCTTATGGTGCCGTCATTATCAAAGAGGGCGTGTTTTATTTGGCCAAGCGGAATTGACTCATAGCACAATTCTATCTCGGTATCCTCAACATAGCGGGCCTTACGCCGATCGCAAGCAAGCTCAGGCTGATAGATGTAATCGGGGTCGTGGGCAGCTTCGAGGATTTCGGCACCCGATGCGGTGCCGGTCTGGAACAATTTCTGGACGGTGACAGCGGCGGCAAAATTCGCAAATTCAGCCGCTTCAGCGGGCGGAACGCCGGCGCCCAGGCACAACGCCAGCGCACTTGTCACGGTGTCGCCGGCGCCTACCGGGTCAAGTTTTTTTAGAAGCTGTATGCCCGGGGCCTGGTGCACACCCTCGGAATCGACAGTCAAAATACCACGTGGGCCGCGGGTCAAAAATACGGGCTTATTGAATCGCCTATAAAGATTTTGCCCGTACCTAACTAAATCCAACAGGTCTATAACATCATCCAAATTAACAGAGACGCCGTTAAGTCTGGCCGCCTCCAAATCATTCGTTTTGCGGTAGATGAACTTAAACTTTTGCCCATAGTGTCTGGTATCGAGCAAAGCTACCCTGTTAGAAAACTTCTCGAAAAGGCTGTTCGCCTGGTCTATGAAAGACTCGTTGGTGATGCTGCCGGGCACCTGCTGATTAACAATCAAGGCGTCCGCCGCTTGCAGGGCGTGTCGGATGCCATCGAGCAGCGCCTTATCGGTTGCTTCGGTTCGCCTGTTGAAAAAGCCGAAATCAATTCGCGGCTGTTCGTTGCCCTCGAGGTAGGGCTTACCGAAAGTCACGGTGTCGAAGTTTTCCTTCTGCACTACCAGATAGGTCGTATCGACCTTCAACTGGTGGAGCTGGCGTGTCAGCTCTCTGCCGAAAATATCATCGCCGATGACGCCTATAACCTGTATGGACTTTGGCTCAAGGGCCGATAGATTCGCGACGACGTTGGAAGCACCGCCGAGCGAGTAGTAGTGCTTGCCGATCGCCCTACCCTGCCGGCCGGTCTCAACGGAGCGCTCAGAGCCGGCAGCATCGAGTATCCAATAGGCGTCAAGACAAAAGTCGCCGTAGACTGCTATGTTTACATTTTTAATCCGACCAAGGATCTCTTTAATGCGTTGTTCTTTCATAGTCCAGTGCCTTGGGATTATCAATCTGGCTTTTTATACTCGGTATCGTCGATTTAATCGAGCCGAGACTGCCGCAAAGACCTGCGGATCTGGGCAGCCCTGTCGAAAATCTCTTCTTTAGTAATGCCCGCTTCATCGTACATGGCAAAGATATTGTCATCCGGGGTTTCCGGAGGCACGGTATGGGAAGCGGCAAAGATGTAGCCGCCGCCATCGGCGGTCATTCCTTCGAGCAATTCGGCTGTCGCTTTACGCACCTGGTCGGCTGTGCCATTAGGTAGAACGCCCTGCGTGTCGACCCCGCCCATAAAGGCAAGGTCCTTGCCGAATTCCTTCTTCAGCTCCAGAGGGTTCATGCCGGGACAGCTGCACTGGATGGGGTTCAGTACGTCTACACCGATTTCGATTAAGTCCGGAATGATGGGCCGGATGGCGCCGCAGGAATGGAACGCCACGTAAACACCGTGTCTCTTGCCCACCTCAGCGTTCTGCTTTAAGAGAGGCTTTACCATTTGCCGCCAGATATCCGGACTCATCAGCATAGACTGCTGGCCGGCAGCGTCGTCACCCAGCCAAAGCCAATCCAGGTCGAATCGCTGACAGGCTGCTTCCGATAGTTCTATAGAAAATTCTGCGCATCGCCTCAGCATTTTTCGCGTCAGGTTGGGCTTGAGAGCGATTTCCATCAAGGTGTTTTCCATGCCGCGCAAACGCCAGTACATTTCAAAAACGCACGGCGAGACGTCACAGCCCACGAAGTAGTCGTCTTCGGATTCAATGACCGGCTTCATCAGGTCCACGAGCGGATCGATGCGGCCAAATGGAAACTTGTATTGTAAAACCTGCTTTTCGCCGGCATCAGCCAGAGGGTATTTGGAGATCTGGTTGAAGCCGCCGGTGCGAGTCCATTCTATTGCCCAGTCATCCACGTGCGACTGCCCATCGTGCTCGTGCACAATCCCCTCCATTGCGTAATTATTACTCACCCACGCCTGGCGGATATCGTCCCCCATAGCCAGAGGCACATATTTGGCGGGAATCTCCAGTAGTTTTCCCAGCCTTTTGGCGGTTTGGGGGTGGTACCACATAAAAATCGGAACACGGTCCGTAGGTTTTCGTTGCAGCGCGAAATGTACACGCCCTTTTGAGGTCATCAACAGTTTCTTACAAAAACGCAATAATTTCAAACAGCATGAGATGTATTCTATTACCGGCGCTACAGGTGCTCAAGAATTCTTTTGTAAAGCAGAGGTATGGTCTGTTTTTGATCGCCTTGTACATAGTAACCCCTGCCGGAGAAAGCCTGCGGGATACGTGTGACAACACTCTTTTGGTCGCGGAAATAGTAACCCTGGGCGGATTCATCGGTCATCTGCTCAGGGCTGTAGTCTCGCAGGTCAAAGTCGGCGGTGATTATATTTCTTGGGGTATTGCCCACGTTGGCAGCCATTGAGACAGCTTTCAGAAAAACTTCCGGGCCGGTGACAGCGCTACCGATATTCAAGAATACTCCGCCGTCCGTAAGTTTGGCTACTTCACTTGCGAAAATCAAGAAATCTCTGCCGGAGCAGCCGCCTTTTGCCTCGCCGTCAAAAGACGGGTGCTGGTCGGTTACGTCCGTGCCTATGCCGGCGTGGACGGTAAAGGGGACATCACTCCTGTAACATGCAGCCAGGACACTCACTTGCGGATGAAGAAAATCGTTAGCTGAATTCTCGCCCGGCAGCAAAGCAAAAACTTCCCCGCGGAAATCCTTGTCACAAATCATCCTGCCCAGGGCTTCGCCGAAACCGAGCTTTTGCTTATTGCCAAAAGATATGGCGGCATTGATATAGGCGAATTCGTGGGCCATTCCAAATTGGCCCTTACCCAGAGCGTCAGGGACATTTTCGCTTGTCTGGCCTATCAGCGCAAGCTCAAAATCATGGATAGCCGCGGCAGCATTTCCGGCAACGAGCGTAATCACGCCGCGCTTTACAAGCTCGATGAGCAGAACACCAAGACCATTTTTTATTAGGTGAGCGCCGGTAAAAAGAATAACGGGCGAGCCCGCCTTTCGCGCTGAAACTATAGCCTGAGAAACGGCTTCGATGTCACTTAGCGTTTCGCCGGGCACCTTGGCCGGAAGATTCTCGACGTCAGCCGGCAATATGATGTCTTTCAATGTCACTTTATTTACGCGCGCACTCAACGGATACGTACGGATTTTGCTGGGGTCAAACACCTTGTACTTGCCGCGGTAGTCCATAAACCAATACTATTTTTGAATTTTCGCAAGCAACTTTTCCAGCCGCTTGATGGATTGTATCATGCACCGAACGGTGTGGTAGTTTACCTTCCAGGAATGGCTCATGTGCGTCCAGATGGGTTTGCCTTCTCTTGTAAGCAGCGGCCACCACTCCCCTACCGGATGATTTATCATTTTGTCGAAGACGAATCGGTGCACGTTTTCGTATGCACGCCAGTATTTTTCCGAGCCAAAGCGCAGGCATGCCTCTAACATACCAATCATAACCTCGGCCTGCTGCCAGAATTCCTTTTCCGTATCGTAGACGCCGCCCGAGTGCGGGCCTTCGACATAGACGCCGCCGAATTCCCAATCGATGCCGTTTTTGAAGCCGTGATCGAACGACTTTTTTATGACGGTCTTGTATTGCTCGAAGAACCCGTCACCCAGAATATCAGCACCGTGGGCAAGCAGCCAGGCAAATTCAACATTGTGCCCGGCGGAAGTATTGTCCTCAGCGTGGGCTTTTTTGCCGCCCTCAGCGAAGCGGTCCCAGCCCCAGACGATGTCGAACTTTATCTGCGGGGCGACCTTCCAATCGGGCGTAAACTGCGGTATGCCGGTGCCGTATTTTCGGTGCAGGATTCTTTTTATCAGGATGTCAATATCTTCCAGCAGCGTTCGGCGGTGGACGCTTTTCCGCGTACATTCATAGAGATTCGTAAAGGCCTCTACCAGGTGCATGTGGGCATCGAGGGTTTTTCTGTCGCCGCCCTGGCTGCCGGGGCCGCACAGGTCCCAGTTCCGCTCGAACATCTCAAAATATCCGCCGTACATCGTGTCGGCAGCGTATTTTTTCATAAGGTCAAAGACTTTCTCAGCGTATTCCCGTCCTCGCGGGTCGCCGGTCGCCATCGTATATTCGCTCAGCGAGTAAATCGCAAAGCTCAGGCCGTAGAGGATTTTTTTGTCGATGGTGACGTCACCCTTGCGGTTCAGCATCCAGTAGAATCCGCCGAAGTCGTTGTCCCACATCTTATTGATGAGAAAATCGACGCCATGCTTAGCGTACTCGGCACACTTCCCCTCGCCGTAGCCTGCCCGGTGGGCTGCGGACATTGTGTAGACCGTTCGTGTTTGCGAGATAAGCGACTTTTCGTCTGTGCCGCTGTCTTTGCCGTCTTTATCGAAGTGCGTAATAAATCCGCCGTATTGGTCGTCTTTGCAGCGGTTCAGCCAGAAAGGCAGTAACTCAGCGGTCAAGTGTTTCTTACATTCTTCCAGGCACACAGATACCTTTCTTGCGCTAATAGCCATTTTGCAATCCTTTCATTCGGTCGTTGGCACATTGGTCAGAAAGCCAGCGTATAATAACAAAAATGCCCGTCAGCATCAACGGGCACAAAACCGGAAATTTTGCCTGATGATTCTAAGGTCGTATTAAGAATCCTGTTTCGGGAATCCCCTTTTATAGCGTTCCCAGCATAAAAGAAGTCCAGAGGGGTTGTGCATAAGTCTTTTGCAAAATGTTATGTATCTGAAACTACCCTGTACGTATTTATTTCCCTCTCGGATCAAAATAACCTAATACAAGAAAATCTTTAATCAAGAATGATCCCTCTTTGTTTTTCCAATCAAGTATAGATGAATTTAAAGGTATCAAATTATTCTTGACATACTGATATGGAGATCTTTTGCCTGCCAAATTTAGCTGGATGTAATTATTTGGAACTATTAGACACCCAAATCCGTACACCAACGGGTACCTGTAAATTGAACTAATTATTTTCATCAAATCTAATTCAAGGCGCGGTAATTTTCCTTTTTCAATTTCAATTAAAGTAGGCGGTTTTGTTGGCAGAATAAAATCCACCGTAAACTGATTTTCTGGAGCCATTGGAGGAAAGTCTTTTTCAACGTTTTCTCCAAAATTTGCAATTAGCAGCTTAAATAGCTTTGCATCCAACTGAGTCACTTCCCGTTTGAGTGGTGAGCCATCCTTTTCAAAAAAACATCATCTGGAATACCTTCCAGTGAGTCCACAAGTGGTTTAATCCATTCATGCGTTAAACTACGATACGAGAAGACTGCTTTTATTTTCATCTTCAAATCCCCGCGGTTATATCACTTAACTTAAAATAATTGAGCTCCTTTACGGTACAGACGGGCAGGCACTTATGGAGGATTATAGGCAAATCTTATCCAAATGCAATTATTTATTTTCGTGCCGACTTACGAAATGATAAGCAGATTGCCGCGTTTGTTTGCGTGGACTCGTAATGGCAAAGCTGGAGGATAGAATTTACTTTGTCGGCCAGATCCTTCGACTCCGCTACGCTTCGCTCAGAGGTGGCCCTGAGCTTGTCAAAGGGATGACAAGAATAGGTCCCCGCTTGAGCGGGGATTTCCGCTGCGCTTCAGCTTTTTGCCTGGTCGAGGATGAGGTCTTTGACCTTTCGGCTGGGTAGGTTCAAAGCGCCATAAGCAGCGGCGGCGGCTGCGCGAAGGTCGGGCTCAGTTTGATCCGAGCTAATCAGGGCGTAAATCTCCCCGATGATATTGTCAGGCAGCATGTTCGCGTGCAACTTCGCTGACGCAGCAAGTGAATCAAACGCTGCTATCCGCACGTTAGGATCGTTGCCGGCGTCCAGAGCCATCGTCGCAATTGTCCGCTGGGCATTAGGACTAACCAGATGGGCTAAGACCTGGCCGGCAAGAATCTGAATCTCCGGCCGCTTGGTTTGCGTCGCATTCATAAGCGCAACCTGGGCGCCCGATAGGTCAATAGCGGGATTGCGGGTTTGAGCAAGTTTGAGCATAACTTCAGCCGCCCGCAGCGAATAATTGCCGGCGAGCTCCTGGCTCCATCTCGGCGTATCCGCCAACGGCAGACTGACCTGCTGGGCGCTTTGACCGAGAGCCTCGGCTAAATTCTTGATGACCAGCGTACTTTCAGCGAATCTTTCCTGAGGCCCTGCTGCGGCTATCGCTATCGCCGCACTATACCTTACGGCTCTGTCATCGAAAGACAATGCCTGAAGCAGCGGCTGGACTGGGCCTACAGTATAGTACAGAGATTTCTCGCCCGCGGTAATGGCCAACGCCTCAACTGCGCCAAGAGCGACATCAGGGTTTTTGTCTTTCACCGCCCGCGCCAGCGCCTGATGAAGATATTCGGGGCCAGCAGTGGTGGCGTATACAAGCGCGTCTGCGTGCCGGTCGCCAAAATAGGCCGGCATTTCCACACCGGTGGCTTCAGCTTTGAAAAAGGCGGCCAGCCAAAGGCCTATCGCCCAGCCGAATCCCTCATCAGCCTTGAGCGACCACTCGCAGCAGCGCATGGCCATAAGCTCGTGAAAGTAGCTCTTGTCAACCTCCTGCCGGGCGAGCCGCTGCTGGGCTGAATCCCAGAACCATATATTGGCAAAATTAGCATCTTGCGCAGGGGCAAGAGACTGTGAATGGTCGTAATATGCTTCCGCTAATTGGAACAATAGCTGTGCCGCCGGAGCCGCTATCGCCGCCGGGTCGATCTGCTTGATGCTTTCAGCGGCCAGCTGGCGCATTTCCGGCGAATCAGACTTTTCAATAACGTACTTCAGGTAGCCCAGAGACTGCGGATACGCGATCTTGCCCAGCGCCTTTATTATCTGGGCTTCGACCTGCACATTTTCAGTCTGCAGCCCGGCTGCCAGCGGTCTAACAGCAGGCAGACCAATCTGTGGAAGCGCCTCTACAATGTTCGGCAGCTCCTCTGCACGGGCAGGGTCGGCCATCGCATCAAGCATATACGGTATTGCATATTCGCCGGCATTTTTCAGCCGTTCGGTCGCCATAAGTTTGCCGCGCTCTGTCTTGCTTAGCCTTCTTATCTCCTCCACGATAATCTTGGGGTCGGATCGGCGGACAAATTGGCCCCGCTCGATAATCGCCAGTACCTTGCCGCTAAGCGCGACCAGTTCGGCATCGGACGCACTTTCACGGACCTTTAGCAGAATGGCATAGCCTTCCGGATTATCCTTGCTCAAAGCTAATAGTTGGACGGGATCGGGATTGCTTTGCAGGATGACCTGGGCGTAGGCTTTGGCCAAATCCAGCCGTCCGATTGCCGTATAGTGCAGAAAATCGTTCCAATTCTGTTCGAGGGTCTGACCAAAGCCGGCAGTGACCAGCAAAAGCGCTGCTGCCAGAAATGCTGCGAGAGTTTTTTTGCTGAGCATCTAAGAAGCCTCCAAAATACGTGCCTAACCTGCATAGTCCGCCCCGGCGCACCGGGACTCCTCCCTGCGGCTAAAACCACAACTTTATAGATATTCGTCCTTTATGCAAATATACTACAGATAAATCCCCTCTATGTCAATAAAAAAGGCCGTGTCGCCACTTTCGCGGGCAAGACAACCGGCCAATGGCTCCCTTATATCCCTCACCAAGAACCTGGCCAAAGATTACCCCGACATGGTCAAGCGTCTGACCAAACTGCACGAAGAATGGGTCGGAGAAGTCAAGCAGCAGTGACGGAAATGCCGCTGCCGGGGCTATACGTGTAGGTTATCGTATGCCGTGTCGGATCTAGGTCAGGGGACTTTTTCCACCGAACGTTGTCTATCCATCCGGACCTTTCTCCAGAAGAGCTGCTCAGGCGTGGGTTTGTAATCACCTTCACGTGATGCAGCACGCAACTTAACAGGATCTGACTTGTGCCCGGCTTTATCATAAAGATATACGTATACATCGACCCTATTGGTCTCTGGGATGGAAATCCATAACGGCGGTAAGGTCTCTATCCAGTAGTCTCGCGATTGAAGGCTGCTCACATCAATCCCTTCACCTTTGACATATCCATCCCATAGTTGGGCGTTCTTACGCTGGTCGGCATCACGAATCTTCACGGCGCAGAGGCGTGAGAGCAGCACTTCAGACGTCATCCGATGCACGAAAGCGGGGTATTCCTCTGTCAATACGGTTTTCAAACCATTTACATCGGTGTGTTCTTCCCTTATACCAAGCCCGAGTATGTCCCTATCTTCATCGAATGTTTCAAGGTGAAGATACCTACCTGATCCTGTCTCCCTTCCTAATAGAGCAATGAGCAGAATGGGTTCAGGGTCTATAACCCGGTTCCGCAACCTCGACAAGGCCAGTTCGGAATGTTCCTCAAACTCTCTAAACCCCTTTGCCTTTGCCTCTTCCTTATCGCGCTCCAGCGCGTCTACGAGAGGGTCACGCCTGCAACCTGAAATGGTCGGCACAAAAATAACAAACAACAACGCCTGTATGAGTCTCCGCTTATTCATATTAACCTCCGCTCAAAAAATCATAACGCCCACTCTTACCGCATGGATAGGTTTCCTGCCCATGCTCAACATTCTGCTCTACTCGTTTAGCAAGGGTGGTCATCCCCGACGGTCTCTTTCCAAATCTTGTCACTTTGGTCCGTAAAGAACTTCTGCCTATCCTTGTCGGTCTCGCGCGTCAGGTGATTTTATACGCTCTTTCAGCTTCATCGCGACAACCCTTGTCAAAGTCCTCGTCATAAGTGAGCCTAATGCGTTTGTCTATCTAAAATAAACGCCTTTCGGGACCTGTTCAGCAAAAATGTAGACGAGACCTCGGTCTTTAAATAAGAGAACCCGGTAGAAGACTAATCTGGACCTGTCGTCGAGTTCCAAGTAGTAGCCAGTGACTGCATTCTCCGGATAACGTCCTGTACCAGCATATTCTAGGAAATCAGTATGTACTCGATCAAGCAAGTCTTTATGAAACACGACCACGCCAAGCTTCTTCTGGAACTCGCACCCCGCCTCAAAACCGGACATATCGGGGATATGTTCAAGGTGAGGAAATTCCCAGGTCCGAACATGTTGCCCGCCAAATGCATCCAGGATGTATAAACAGCCCTCTTGGTCGGTCCTAAATGCCACGAAGAGATCTTCTAAACCCCTGTACCTGTATAGGATAGCTCGAGGATCCTGCACTTTGGTCGGCAAGTCCCGTCCGGTTATGCCTTTCAACAGTGGCCTAATCTCTTCTTGGGGTAGTTCCCGATATTTCTTATCCCCAGTAGACCTACGTGAGCAACTCAAACAAATCGAGACGGTAGGAATCGTTATCAACGCGATAAGGCGTATTAGAATTCCGGTCTTTCCCACTTTTCTCTCCCTGTTTATTCGGCATACGCCCAGAACTCTCGACCGAACGCACCAACACGGATGTCTCGGCAGCGACATTAGCCAAAGGCTTTACGCAGCAGGGCAAGGCTCTTGGGGATGGCGGTTTTGTAGTCTTCATTGCCCTCGAATTCGAGCGACACATAGCCGTGGAAATTGTGCTCACGCATAATCTTGGCAATTCGGTCATAGTCAAGCTCCAGGCTGTACCATAGTCCGCCGCCATAGTAAGTCTTGGCGTGCATATAAACGGCCTGGGGGGCGCACCGCTCAATTTTATCGTATGGCTCCTCCAGAAAATTGCCGGTGTCCAGCAAGACCTGCAGCCAGGGCGAGCTAATCGCGTTGACAATCTTGAGCAGCCCATCCGGCGTGCGGGCGAGTCCCCAGTGATTCTCCAGAGCCAGAATGACCCCACATTTTTCGGCGGCAGGCAGACATTTTTCGATGCTATCAACGACCCATTTGAAGCCATCCTCGTCGGTGTAGCCTGGCAGCGGCGGCTCGATGCCGCGATTTTTCATCAGCTCGTCGAAGCTCCCGGTGGTCCCCCATCTTCCCGTGTTAAGGCGCATCATTGGTATTCCGAGCCTGTAAGCCAGCTCGATGCAGTTGACAGTATGGTCGATGTTCTTCTGCCTTTTTTCTTCATCCGGCGAGACGAAGCCCTGGTGGATACCCAGGGAACATAAATCGAGACCATTGACAATCGCACGGCGTTTGAGGTCTTGCAGATACTCGTTGGATTCTTTTTCCATTTGAATCTGAAGTATCTCCACCGCGTCAAAACCCATCTCGGCAGCCTGGTCAATACAGGTCTCGATCGGGAGCTTCAAACCTTCTTTGAAACGCCAAAATGAATAGGTGGAAACGGCCATGCGATTGGTGCAGTGCGACCTCTGGGCTGTGCCGGATGCTGCTGTTGACGGTCGGCTGTCGGATAACTGGCTGGATGAACAGCCAGCAAGACCAAGGCCGGCAGCGGCGGCAATAGACCGGACGAGGAAGGTTCTGCGCTTGATTGGTTTCATAACTTGTCCTTTCTAAACTCATTGAACTAAGGGCTGCCTTTTCGGCGCTAACCCGGCATTAACCTGGGCAGCAATTTGGCTAAACTTCGGCATCGTGTACTCAAAAAAACGTTTATACGCTTCACAGAAATAGCTTTCTCTGCCGAAATTATCCTTGTCGAAAGGAGCTCTATCCTTCATACAGCCGCCGCGACATACGGCTAGATATCGGCAGACCAGGCATTTGCTGCACAGATTTTGCTTGGCTCGGGCAAATGCACGCTTTTTGCCGCCGGCGGCCAGCTCTTGAATCGGCGTTTCAAAAATGTTACCCAATCGCCACCTCGGCTCAACAAAAAAATCGCAGCAGAAGGCGTCACCGGTGTGCTCAATGACAATGTACTGACTGCATTGTCTATCGAACGTGCAAATCGTGTGTTTGCCCGTCAGATAGAATGCGAGGATCGAGTCAAAATCTCGGATGCTCAGGTTCGTCGGCCCATACTTATACCAGCGGTCGAACATCCTGCACCAGAACTCGCCAAGCTGCTGCGGCGTAACCGAGAAATCGGCAACTTTGCCCGTGACCGGGTCAACCTCCACGCAGGGGATAAATTGCAGATACCGAACGCCGGTTTTTACGAAGAAGTCAAACAGGTCATCCGGATGGCCGGCAGTTTTGCTGTTCAGCAAAGTAAGAGTATTAAACGCGACCTGATATTGTCTACATTTTTCGATGGCCTTATTTACCTTATCGAACGTGCCCAAGCCGGCGTGATCCAGACGGTAGTAATCGTGCAATTCTTTAGGGCCGTCAACACTTACGCCCACGAGAAAATCGTTGTCGTGCAAAAATCTGCACCAATCATCGTTAAGCAGGATTGCGTTGGTTTGCAGCGAGTTGCCCACTTTCTGCCCGGCGTTGCCGTATTTTTTTTGTAGTTCTACCGCCTGTTTATAGAAGTCAAGGCCCATCAGCGTAGGCTCACCGCCCTGCCAGGCAAAGCCCGCCACGGGAAAACGCAGCTGCATATAATCCTTGATCAGTTTCTCGAGCACCTCTTCGCTCATCCGCTGCCTGCCCCGGCCGACCTGCGGCGCTCTGTGCTTGTAGAAACAGTATTTGCAGTCCAGGTTGCAATCCGAGCCGCTCGGTTTTATTAGCAGAGTAAATGGCTCCATCGGTTTTTGTGTCCCTATGGTCCCCGCGGAGCAGCGTTCCTTCACGGGGGCTCAGAACATTTTATCAAATTCGCAGCCGAACATTCTCGGCGGAACGTGTGTGCCGGTCCAGAGAACCGGCCTTGATTGCCGCCGCTATCTGCACAAGCCGTGGGATTGTGTAATCAAAGAGCTGCTTGTAGCCCCGGCAGAAATAGCTTTCTCGCCCAGGTTCGCCGGCCAAACGCACTCTGTCTTTCATACAGCCGCCGCGACAAATGTCAACGTACCTGCAAACAAGACACCGGTCGGCGAGTTTTTCCTTATCCTGCGCAAAAGCTCGCTTTTTATCGCCTGTTGCAAGCTCCTGGAGCGGCGTCTCCAATATATTACCTAAGTGCCATTTTGGCTCCACAAAAAACTCGCAGCAAAAAGCGTCACCTGTGTGCTCGATGACAACAAAACCTGCACACTGCCTGCTATAAGTGCACATTGTGTGTTTGCCCATAACGTAATAGGTTACTATCGAATCAAACTCACGAATGTTCACCTTTTGCGGTCCATAATTGTACCACAGGTCAAATAGCCCACATAAAAAGTCGCCATACTGCTGCGGCGTGATGGCGAAATCTGCTATTTTGCCCGTTGCCGGATCAATTTCCACACAAGGGATAAATTGTAGATAGGTGATGTCATTTTCGAGAAAGAAATCAAACAGGCGCTGCGGCTGTCCCACGTTCCGATTGTTCAGCAGAATAAGGGCGTTAAACTCGACCTGGTGCTCCGTGCACTTTTTTATCGCCTTCATTACCTTTGTAAAAGTGCCTGAACCAGAGCGATCGAGGCGATAAAGATTGTGGAATTCCTCCGGTCCATCAATGCTTATGCCGAGCAGAAACTTATTCTCGTGAAAAAAGCTGCACCAGTCGTCATTCAGCAGAACACCGTTAGTTTGGAGCGTGTTGCTGACCAGTTGACCGGGCTTACCATGTTTCTTCTGAAGCTCGACCGCCCTTTTGAAGAAATCGACGCCCATCAAGGTCGGCTCGCCCCCCTGCCAGGCAAAACCTGCAAGCGGGAAATCCAATTGCATATAATCTTTGACCAATTTCTCCAGAACATCCTGGCTCATTCGCTGTTTGCCCCTGCCGAATTCAGGAGCACGATTTTTGTAGAAACAGTATCTGCAGTCAATGTTGCAGTCTGAACCGGATGGTTTAATCAAAAGCGTAAAAGGCTGCATTACAATTCAGTATCGTCTGTCGTATATGATTCGAGGCCCAGTCACGCTCAACCAAAGGCCAAGCATCTGGCATCCGTAGTATAACCCCCATTCCACCCCCACGTCCAGTTCCATAGTTCCGCCGCCGGGATCAACGAATGTTCGCCATAACGCTCATACGAGACAGACACCTTCAAAGAAAGAAACCCTCAAAAGACGACCCCAGTCCTCTGAGGGTTCGATTACGAGGCTTCCAACATGCTTATCAGCAGCGCGGCTTGCCAGCGTCTGACGAATCAGCTTGTTGCGTCTTCAGGACGCTCGATTTTCAACCAGATATGCAACGGCGTCGCGGGAATCTTGCATTTAGGACTGGAAGCCCGGCTCTGAAAGAATGTTCTTATTCCTATAGTCAAGCGCATCCGCTCCGGCGAATTGTTAGCCGGCGACCGCCAACTGCGCAAGCCCGTTAAACCCGATCGACGGTACTCGGTGTGTGAGGAAGTACTGTATCGCCTGGCGAGTTTCCGGCTTTTCGGCAGCCCGCCACGCCAAGAGAAGAAGATCGCCGAAATACTCGTACCCACCCCCAGCTCTCATGAGAGCCGCAATCGCGAGGGCATCTCGTTCAACATCTGCTCGCTCTGGATCTTCGGCCCAGCGAACCAGTAATTCGATCTGTTCAGTGCGATACCGCGGTAAGCCGACCGCAGGAGCCGGCGTTTTGAGCTGTCCTTCATACTCTCTCAATGGCACCTCAGATGAAATTCGCTTCCGCATCATCCCGTACAAGGCGGGCCAGCACGATGTTTCCAGTGCATGCGCCCAAGAGTTCCGTTCGTGTCGGGCCAAATGCTCGTCCATCCATGGCTCCCGCCCGATTGCCTTTCCTCCCTTCGGGAGTTGCCAGGACGATCGCACAGCGGACAGTGCCTCAACATACGCTTCCCCCGACCGCTCTCGCGGCTGGGCATTCGCAACCGCCAGGGTCTTCCATATCTTTGCCATCTCGCCCACCAGGCGCTCCACCACCTTCATTTCGCCGTCGTGAAACGACCGCTTCTCAAGCAATACCTCCCTGATTACCGCACGTAACGCCGCGGACCGCTCCAGGAGGGCAGCGATCCAAATGTGGGCGAGCGCAAAGCGTGCGTCCCTGCCGTGCGTCGGGTCGTCGTCAAGCATCCCCTTCTCAATTACGCGAAGGCTGGCGTCGACACTTCGCGTAAAGGTTTCAGCGGCGGCCTCATACTCCTCCATCAGGTACTCGATGTACCCAAGCTCGTAGAGAATTGTATCTAGCCGCGTCGAGCCGGCCTTTCCCGAGTCGCTCGCTTCAGCGATCTCACGCTTTTGTTGCCAAAAGTCCTGAGCTTCCCGCAACATAAGCCGGAACTCTTGTTCGTCCTCCGGGTAGCACCCCCGGGCTAGCTTCAGCCACCACAGAGTAAGGTCGTCGCCAAGGGCGAGTTCAGCAGAGAATTTGCTGTCGACCTCTGCCAATTCCTTGAGGAACCCCAATGCACCTGCAAGCGGCTCGCGCACTCCTGACCATTCTGCAAAATCGAATAGCTCTTTTAGTCGGCCCTTCAGCCGTCCTCGCGGAATGAACGCAAGGCAATACAGAGCAAAAGTAACGTCAGAAATGCTCCGCGCATCTACGTCAATGGGTTTTCCCACACGCTTTGACAACCACCGCATCAAGGCTCCATGGGCACGCGTACGAGCACTCGCCGAAGCCAGCACCTTCAGTTGTCGGCGAACTTGGAAGGGATGTTCCGTTAGGACCACATCGTCGGCTCCCCTCCGGGTGACAAGCCCCTCGCGTCTCATGCGTTCGACAGCGGTTATGGGATCGAGGTCGAGCAGATTGAGAAATGTCTGTTCGACAGTGCAGCCAAGTGAGCCGAAGGGAAGAAGGTTCAGGTAACCTTCATATGCGTCGCCCAACAGCTCGCTGATGCGGACAATCGAAGCTCGAGCGAGATCGTCAACTTCCTGAGCCAGGTACCGGGTGAATTCCTCTACGGCCCCTCCCCCCAGATCAGCGCGCGGCTCACGACCCCGTGTCTGAAGCGCCTTTGCGACGCGAGGATCCAGTTGACCTTCCAGCGCGGCAAGAATCCTCTGCCAGTGAGCGTAGCGGTCAAGGCGAATAAGGAATAGCGAAACGACCCTGTCAAGCGGAAACTCCTCAATGAGAGGAGCCGGAACCCGCGCCCCTGACAACTTCGATGCGATGTCCCTATCCCTCGAAACCCACAGGACTTGTACACCTTGGGGCCTGCTTTCATAGAGTCGGTCCATCTCGATGACCCAGTTCCGTATGTCTGGACCGGCGAAGTGCACATCATCCACGATCACAAGCATCGGCTTGTCCGGGTCCACGAGCTCCGTAGCCTGGCCCACGTCATTAGGTGTATGGAACCTGGCGTTTAGAAAGAACGCATGCGCAGCGGGATCCGCCCGGTTGAGCCATAACCAACCTTGCCGGGCAGCCAGCGTGGTCTTCCCAATGTTTGGCGGCCCGTAAAGGAGGATCGGTTGCTCGAATACGAACGTGGCCATGTCCATGGGTTCATCAAGAACTGCCCGTATGTTTGGAAGACCGATTTCAGCCCCCCCTCGCTCGATTAGTGCTTCGAGTGACGTTTTGGCGAAACGTGTGCTGCTGTTCGGTAGCATCTCTGGGAAGAAGATCGAGGCGAGTGTGGCATCATTTGCGAGGAACGTAGCGAGGGCGTGGGCGTCCCAGATCTCGAGATCAACCAGCTTATATTTCTTTCTCACTTGCAGCCAATAGGAAACAGGGATTTCGACGGTGGTGGCTATGAACGACTGTGTCCCTAAGCTTCCGAGTGCCTTCAATTTTTGAACGCGCTTCCTCAACGTGGAAACGTCCCATGTACGGACAAGCGTATCGAGTTCATGTAGGCTAGTTATCTCGTTCCGCTGATATGCCTTGCACTCGATCTGCGCGACGAATTTTTCTGGATGCAGCGGATCCTGGACCAGGATATCGAACAGTCCCTCTTTATCTGATGAGCGTCGAACTACGTCATGACCCCAGCGGTGCCGAGCAAGGATCGTGCAGAACTCTTCGAACTTCTTCGCAGCCTTGGGTCCAGCGAGGGTCCGGACAGCGTTAAGATACGGGTCTGCCATGGGGGTTCCTCCTCGAGAGATTGGTTTTGAGTCGCATCTACCATAGGTCATCCATGATGGCGAGAGTTGGGCAAAGCAACCCTGTTCGGGATAGGTATCCGGCCAACAATGTATATATGGTTTCCGTATAAGACTCCAGACCTCTCTGAGTGTCAGTATAACACCCTTCTGCCCGAAGGTTGTTGGAGTCTCCCATCTTTATTTCGCTGGGTGAAACGTATCACATCGTAATGTACCCGTCAACTGCGAATCTCGGAAGTAAACGCCACAAATCGCGGAAAAGATCACTGGTGGGTCGAGTGCTTTTTGAGCCATTGGCTGCCCCATTTTTCAGCTTGCGCGGGGGTTTTTACGATGCCCTCCAGTTGGGCGATGTACATCTCCTGGGCCAATTGTCCCAACGCCGGACCCGGCAGCGCGCCTAACCGAATCAAGTCATGGCCGTTGAGCAGCGGCTTGGGCCGTAGCTCGACGTCACCAAGTGCTCTTATTCTTTTGCGCAGTCTGATCAACGGAGCAAGATTTTCCCGCCCGCCGCCTTGGGCCTTTTGAATCGCTTTTTGCAGCTCATACAGGTCCGAGAAATACGGTTCGGAAACAATCATTCGTAGTTCCGCCAGTGACATCTGCTCATTTAGGAGTTGGCCTCTATTGGTCAGCAGGAATTTAAGATGCCTGGTTTGATTTCTGCTTAGCCTCAAAACCCGGCACCTCTCCAGCGCAAATTCGGTCGGGCAGCCGGCAAAGAGGCCGGCCAGAGCCAGAGCAAAATCAACCTTTTTCCGCAGACTTCCCAGCATGCTATCGGCCAGTTTTGCCTGCTCGCTCGTAAAGCCTGGGAAGACCGCTTCAGCCAAGCCGCTCTCGGCAAGCAGGGATACCCCTGCCGAGCGGTTAGGATCAACAAGAATGCCCTCAAGCTCGGTTGCTATGCGTTCGCCGCTTATCTTGATTATGTTTTCTGCGAGCCGGCGGATCGCCGAGAAAGTCGCCGGCTCAATCGCAAAACCAAGCTGGGTAGAAAATCGCACCGCCCGCAGCATCCGCAGGTAATCCTCGGCAAATCGCTCTTCGGGCTTGCCAATGGTTCGCACTATTTGCTTTCTCAGGTCAGCCTGTCCCTGGACGTAATCAATAACCTTGTCGACCCGCGGGTCGTAAAACATGCCGTTGATGGTGAAGTCTCTGCGACCGGCGTCTTCTGCAGCGGTGGCGAACCTAACTGCGCTTGGGTGTCTGCCGTCGGTGTATCCGCCTTCCGTTCTGAATGTGGCCACTTCCACTTGCTGGTCGTTACTTAATACAATTACGACGCCGAACTGGGCCCCCACCTTTAATGTGCGTCTAAATAATCT
>Ga0315274_10003929_pt1 | contig 21967 bp, 18 predicted proteins | sample YL17G02_20_MG_FD_203700 | JGI IMG/M metagenome (GOLD analysis project Ga0315274, IMG submission 203700) | Sediment microbial communities from Yellowstone Lake, YNP, Wyoming, USA - YL17G02_20 | ecosystem: Environmental > Aquatic > Freshwater > Lake > Sediment | place: USA: Wyoming | collected...
GGACTGCATACCTACAAGCCCGACTATACCGCCGGCCGACGCCACACGCTCCGGATAGTCCTGAGCGATCCGCGCCGTCTGGATAGCACGGCGCGCGTCGCGCGGAGGGCGCTGCTCGTGGCGGCCCGAGCCACGGCGAAGCGCGTGCTGCAGCGATCCTCATGAGCGCCGCACGGCAACCGACAACCCCGGACCGAGCCGCCCGCCTGGCTGCGCTGCAAGATGAGCGGGGCCGCCTGTCGCGCCTGATCGGTGAGGGCAAGCAGCGGGGCGAGGACGTCTCCGAGCAGATCGCCCGGTCCCGGGAGCTGTCGCAGCAGATCAAGCAACTGGAGGCGGAGGAGACGACGCCCGAACCGCCCGCGGCCGAGCCGCTGACGGAGCCCGCAGCTTTGCAGGGCGCGGTGCTCTCCGATCCCGCGCAGTGGGCTGATCTGCGGGAGGAGTGGGATGAGCTCCTCGCGCAGAGCGACAGCCCCTGCATCTTCCTGACCTGGGAATGGGTCACCACCTGCTGGCGCTTCTACGGGCCCCCGCACACGCCGCTCCTCGTCACGGTGCGCACACCGGAGGGGGAGCTCGTGGGGCTGGCGCCGTGCTTCGTGACACAGACTCCGGCCCGGCACCTCCCCCGCGGCGCGCTCGCCTTCATCGGCTCCGGCACGGAGGCAGATGGAGACTATCTGGACCTGATCCTCCATCCCCGCTTCCGCGCGCAGGCCCTGGAGACCATCCTGGACGTCCTGCTGGCCCAGCGGCCGCTCTGGTCACAGATCGTCTGGCAGCATGTGGCGGCAGAGACCCCCGCGCTGCCGCTGCTGCTCTCCGCCCTGGGCGAGCGCGGACTGCTGCTGGCCGCCGTCCCGGAACGGCGCACGGTCTGCGGCGTCCTCCCCGACTCCTTCGCGGCCTTCCTGGAGAACCTCCCCTCCCGGCATCGCCGCCGCTTTGCGGGCCAGATTGCTCGGCGGCTGGAGCGGGACTTCGGGTCCATCGAGTACCGCACCGACGCCGGGAGTGAAGCGTTCGTGGAACGCTTCCACGCCATGGGGCGGCTGCATAGCCAGCGTTTCGAGAGCAAGGGTGAGCACGGCAGCTTCGCGAACGAACAGTGCTACCAGTTCGTGCTCGAGACCTCGCGGCTCTTCGCCGAGCGCGGCTGGGTGCGGCTCAGAGAGCTGCATCTCGACGGGCGGCTCGTCGCCTCCCGCCTGGGCTTCCTCTACGCCGGCACCTGCTACGACTTCAACGGGGGCTTCGACCCCGAGTACGCCACCCACGAGGTGTCCCACGCGCTGCTGAGCCGGTGCGTCGAAGACAGTATCGCCGAGAGGGTGCGCGTCTACGACCTGCTGGCCGGGGAGCACTTCTACAAGACGCAGTACTTCGCCGGCCGCCGCTCCCTGTTGACCCTGAACCTCTGGCCGCAGGAGGCCGGCGCCACCGCCAAGGTCGGCGCTCGGCTGGCGCTCCGGGAGTTGCGGCGCAGCGTGCGGCGCTGGAGGTCGCGTGCCTAAAGAGGAAGCTGTTACGCCCGACAGCCCCGCGCCCGGACGGAGGGCACGAGACCGGCTGTGGTGGTTGGACGCGATCCGCGCGTACGCGATCCTCTGGGTGGTCGGCGTACACTCGTACGACACGGGCTTCCCCTTGGGGCGCGCCGGTTTCGACGGATCGTACTTCGCCCACTTCACCCACGAGAGCCTCCCGACTATCCTGGTCAAGGCGTGGCTCGACTACGGCTTCCTGGGCGTGAACCTCTTCGTCATCATCAGCACGCTCAGTCTGGTCCTCTCCGAACGAGAGGCCGAGCCAACGGGTCAGTGGCTGCTGCGCCGCGGCCGACGCGTACTGCCTCCCTACTACGTGCTGCTGCTGGCAGTGTGGCTGTGGCGTGTGGCCGGGGGCTCCCTGACCTGGCCGCGGTCCCTGACCTCCCTCGTGCTGCACCTGCTGATGTTGCACAATCTGAGTGCGGCCTACGTGTCGAATCTGGTCGGGTCCCTATGGTTCGTGGGGATCCTCTTGCAGATCTACGTTGGCTTTGCGCTCTTCCGTCGCATCAGCGACCGAACGCCCTCGTGGGTAGTGCTGGCGGTGGGCGCGGTGGTGGGGCTGGGGACGCGGTCGGTCATCAACCTGACCTCGTTCGACACGATTCGGTTGTCCCTGCCGGCGTATGCGCTGGAGGCGGCTGTCGGTGTGGTGGTCGGCCGTGCGCTCCTGAGGCCCGGCGGTCAGGTGGGGCACCTACGCATTTATCTGGCGCTGCTGGCCATCCCCGGCATCCTCACCTTGGACAACCGCGTACTATGGCCCCTGGGGATGCCGCTGCTCTCTCTGGGCATCTTCGGTGTGCTCTGGATTCTCCTGCGCGCCCTCGAGTCTACGTTCCTCGTACGCTGGTTGGCCTGGGTGGGACGCTACAGCTACGGGATCTACCTGGTGAACCTGTGGCCTGTTCATCCGGTCGTGGCCAAGGTGGCGCATTTGCTGGTGGCGCCGGCCTGGTATCCCGCGGCGATGGTCGTGCTGATGCCCGCAGTGTCCATCCCCGCCGGCCTGCTCTTTGAGCGGAGCGTGTACTGGGTGGTGGGGCGGCGGTGGAGGGCAGGATTCCCGGGTGCGCGTCGTGCTAACAGTCAGACCACACCTTGAGGCCGCGGGACCCTCGGCAGCTCCCAGCGCCGAAGGTGCCCGAGGCAGGGGACAGAGGACCGCCAGACAGGCTGGAGGCCGGGCGCCGTGAAGACGGGCACGCTCCGCTTGGCCATCACGATCGATACGGAGCTGGACAACCAGTGGGACGTGGCTCCCACGGCGCCGACCTTCCGTAACACGCAGGAGTTGGCGCCGCTCCACGAGGCCATCCGCGGCGCAGGCTTCCTGCCGACGTACCTGGTCACCTACTCGGTCGCCCGGGACGAGCCGAGTCGCGCGCTGCTCAGGAGTTGGCTCGAGGCGGGGGAGTGCGAGGTCGGCGCGCACTTGCACGCCTGGGAGACTCCTCCGCTCTGGAACGACCAGCCGCACATCCACTCCTACATCTACGAGTACCCCACCGAGGTGCGCCGCGAGAAGCTGCGGGTGCTCACCGAGCAGCTCCGGGCGAGCTTCGGCGTGGCGCCCCGCTCCTACCGGGCCGGACGGTGGGGCGTGGACGCCACCGAGATCGCCCACCTGGCCGAGTTGGGCTACCGGGTGGACACGAGCGTCGTGCCAGGGGTCTCCTTCCGCCGCTCTCTGGGCCGCAGGCAACCCGGACCGAGCTTCGCGCCGCTGCTGGGCCGCCGGATCGCGCAGTTCCCCCTGGACGCCGCGTCGGAGCAGCAGCGCCTGCGCGAAGTGCCGGTCTCCACCGCCCCCCTGGGGGCGCTCCACAGCCCCGCTGCCGCCCGGACCGCGGCCACGCTGACCTGGGCCCTGCCCACGCCTCTAGCGCGCGTGGCGGCCAAGGCGCTGAAGGTGTGCGGTCTGCTGAGCGTAGCCTGGCTGCGGCCGGGCATGTTCTCGCTGCCGGAGATGCAGCAGGTAGCCGACTGGAGCCTGCGCCAGGGAGCCGGACCGCTCAACCTGGCCTTCCACTCCTCTGAGGCAGTGCTGCACACCTCGCCGCTGACGGAGACGGAGGAGGCCCTGGAGCGGTTCTACGCCGGCCTGGGCGGTATCTTGGCCTACGTGCGGGATACCTACGGCGTGTCCGATGTCACGTTGAGCGGCGCGACGGATCCTGGCGAAGCAGACGGCGCGCCGGCTCCGACGGGTTAGCAGGAGCCTGTCCCCGAAGCCGGCTGGAGGCCGGCCTGTTTGCGCTCCGGACACACGGCCGAAGAAAGGACCTGTGCCGCGGCAGTTACACTGACCTCGCTCCCCTGCAGCGGCGTTCCCGCGGCAGGTCTGACGCCGAGCCACTGACGCGCTATCCGGCTGAACGTTCCAGATGGCAGCCGGTAGGGCGGATCGCGACCGTAGCTCAGGGGGGGTGAACTCCTCCGTTGTAAGGTGGTGGCCTTCGTACGATGACCATGACTGCGCCGCAGGAGGGACCGCGCCCGACCCCGTTGGGAAACAGGCGGCAGGCCGAGTGCCTGCTGGGCATCATCGGCTGCGAGGGTTCCGGAGCGGAGCTACAGGCTCTGCTGGAACGCGGCCTGGGGGCGGAGCCGAACACCGAGATCGCCGCCGGAGACGCCTGGGCGCTGGGGGTTCGTCGAGTGCCCCACGGGGCGGCGGGGACGGGCCTGGCCAGTTGCCGCGAGGGAGCGCTCTGCGTCGGGTTCGTGGGAGAGCTGTTCGACCCCGAGGCCGCCGCCGAGGGCGGCGCTCTGGAGGCGGTGGCCGCGGTCTATGAGTCGCGTGGGGTCCGACCGCTCGGGGAGCTGAACGGCCACTTCGCCGCCGCCGTGTGGGATGCGCAGGTGCGGAAGCTGGTGTTGCTGGTCGACTGGGTCGGCGGGGTGCGCAGCCTCTACTATGCCGTGTTGCCCGAGGGGATCGCCTTTGCTACGCGGCTGGAGCCGTTGCTGCGACTCCTGCCGCAGCGCCGCGTGAACGAAGAGGCCCTGTTCGAGCTGCTCACCTTCGGGCGGGTGCTGCCACCGGCCACGATGCTGGCCGACGTCCGGCGGGTCACACCCGGAGAGATCGTGATCTGGGAGGCAGGACGGATCACGAGCGAGCCCGGGTGGCACCTGCGTGCCCCTGCCCAGCCGGAGCCCGCGAGCAGCGCACGGTTCCTGGGGCTCTATGACGACGCGGTGCGCCGCCGGCTGGAGACGGCGGAGCGCTGGGGTGCGTTCCTGAGCGGCGGTCTGGATAGCAGCCTGAACGTGGCGACGATCCACGAGTTGGTGGGGCCAGGCTTCCCCACGTTCTCAGTGGCCTATCCGGGATATGAAGAGGATGAGAGTGCATATTCCCGGTTGGTCGCCGAGCAGTTCGGCACCGAGCATCACGAGCTGTCGCTGACCTCGGCGCAATATCTGCAGCGCCTCCCGGACATGGTCTGGGCCACGGAGGAGCCCCATAGCGACTCCTCCTTCATCCCCACCTACCTGCTCACCGAGGCGATGGGCGACCAGGTGGCTGTAGGCATCGGCGGCGATGGGCCAGACCATATCCTGGGCCGCATCTTCGACAAGGCCTCCTTCCGGTCCACCGGACGCGTGGTGCCGGGCGGCTGGCTCAGCGCTCTGGCTCTGGGGCCCTTCGCTCCACCTGAGGGCCGGCGGGTGGCCTTCTGGCAACAGCTATTGCAGTCCGGTCGCGGTAGCCGGGTGTGGAACCGCCTGGCCGCGGCCGCGGGCTCGGTCGAGCAGGCGTACCTGCGCACGGTCTGTGCGCGTTCCGTCTGGCAGCGCCTAGCGCCGACCACCGCCTACGAGTTGCTCTCGGAGGACCTGCGGCGTCGTGTGGCGCTACCGGCGGATTGGGTATGGGAGCCGGCGCGGTCGCTGGGACGCCCCTTTGAGCAGATGACGGCGCTCGACACGCTGCTGGACGGCAGCATGGGTGTGTTCGTCAAGGTGGGCAAGGCCGCCGAGACGCATGGACTGGTCTTGCGCGAGCCGTACCTGGATCGGCAGATCGCGGAGTACGTGGCCGGCCTGCCGGCGAGCTGGAAGGTGGCGGCCACGTTCCGGGAGGCGCTGCAGGGCAAAGGACGGCGCAAGCACATCCTGCGCCTCGCCGCCAAGAGCCGCGTGCCGGAGGCCGTGCTGACCAAGCCCAAGCAGGGCTTCGCCGCACCGGTCAAGGAGTGGATGAACGAGCTAACGGAAGGCGTCGAGCCGCGACAGGTCCTGGGCTCCTTGGCCCAGCACACCGATTGGCTCAACTGGTCGCTGGTGGAGCGCTTGTTCGCCAGCCAGCGAGCCGGCCGGCGCCACGACCGCATCCTGTTCCTGCTGGCCTGCCTGGACTTGTGGCACCGCATCTATGTGGTCGGCGACGGGCGGCCGCTGCAGGCGGGGTGGGGCGAGCTGTTCTGAGTGCCCAAAGCTGCACGCCTACCCCGCGGGGTAGAGGGTTGGTGGACCGCATGGCCCGCAGACCCCCTGGACGCCTATGTGCTGGGGCACTACCAGCTCGTGGAGACCGTCGGGGGCGTCTTCCAGGTGCGGGTGCGCCGTACCAGCGGGGCGGTGCGTGACTGACACCGGGCGGCGGTTCTCCGCGCATGAGCCAAGGCGGCGTTGGGGAGGGACTGTTTGCCGCCCGGACATACAGCCGAGAGGGGAATCTGCGCGGGGGGGGTGTATACTTCCGGCAGTCCGCTGTCGGCCAGGTTCAACACAGGGAGCAGAAGCCACGATGACGCGCATTGCGGTGATCGGCTGTGGCCGATGGGGGCCGAATTACGTCCGCAACTTCGCGGAACTGGACAACGCGGAGGTCGTTGCGGTCAGTGACCCCAATGCCGAAGCGGTAGGCCGCGTTAAGCACCGGTTCCCTGAAGTTGAGCCTTACGCCGACTACCGCAAGCTCCTTCAGGAGGCCCCGTGCGACGCGATCGTTGTCGTCACCCCGGCCAGTACTCACCGGGAGATCACCGAGGCCTGCCTCGGGGCCGGCAAGCACGTGCTCGTAGAGAAGCCACTGGCCGATAACCCCGGCGACGCTCTGGCGTTGGCTCGGTGCGCGCGCGCGCCGGGCCAGATCCTGATGGTGGGCCACATCTTCCGGTTCAACGCGGCCATCAACAAGATGCGCGACCTGATCTACGACGGCACCATCGGGCAGGTCCGCTACATCCACTGCGCCCGCACGAACCTGGGGCCAGTCCGCGCGGACGTGTCCGTGTTCGGAGACCTGGCACCGCATGACATCTCCATCGTGCTGCACCTGCTGAACGAGATGCCGGTAACCGTCTCGGCCACGCTCGCCACTTACGTGGAGTCCGGTGGTGACCTGGGCATCATGCGGATGCGGTTTGAGAGCGGCGTAGTCGCCGTCGTCTATGTGAGCTGGCTCGATCCCCGCAAGCGGCGCGAGGTCGAGGTGATCGGCTCAAACGCCGCGTTGGAGTTCGATGACATGAACCTGTCCGAACCGCTGCGCATCTCACAAAAGGCCCTCCGGGCCGAACCCTCCTACAGCACGTTCGGCGAGTTCCAGTTCGTCGCGCATGCCAGCAACGTGATCATCCCCGCCATCGAGATGCGGGAGCCACTGCGGGTACAGTGTGAGCACTTTCTGCAGTGCATCCAGACTGGGCGTCAACCCCTCACCGATGTCGAAGATGGCCTGCGCACCTGTCTGATTCTGGCCGCCGCTGAACGGTCGGCGCAGATGGACGGCAGCCCCGTGGCTCTGGCCGGACTCCCCGAGTCCGGCCAGTAGCCGCGGATCGGGCCGCGTGAACCCCATCGAGAGAGGCCAGGGATGGCAGTCGAGCGTTTGTCCGCCCACCTGGAACTCCCGCCGGATCTGCAGCAAGAGCCGGGCGTGGTGCTCGGATACCTGACCGGACGCCGGATCGCTTCTGATCGGCTACGCATTGGGCCCGGGGCTTACCTGCGGAGCGGCACAGTAGTCTATGCCGGCACGGTCATTGGCGCCGGGCTGCAGACCGGACACAACGTCGTCATCCGGGAGGAGAACGAGATCGGCGATGAGTTCAATATCTGGAACAACTCAACGGTGGACTACGGTTGCCGCCTCGGCCACCGGGTGAAGATCCACTGCAACTGCTACGTAGCGCAGTTCACCGTGCTGGAGGATGATGTGTTCCTGGGCCCCGGTGTGATCGCGACGAACGATCCGCACCCGGGGTGCCCCCAGTTCCGCCAGTGTATGCGTGGTCCGACGCTGCGGCGGGGAGCCAAGATCGGGGGCAACACCACCCTGCTGCCCTTCGTCGAGATCGGCGCAGGGAGCTTGATCGGTGCGGGGAGTGTGGTGACCCGCGACATCCCCCCTGGGGTGCTGGCTTACGGGAACCCGGCTCGCGTGGTGAAGCGCGTGGAGGAGTTGACCTGTGAGTTCGGGTTCCGCGAGGGGCCTTACCGCGATGTCTGATAGTGAGCGGCAGCAGAGCGCGCGGGAGCTGGACGAGGCCGAGGCCACCGGCTGGCCGCGGACGCTGGTGTGCCCCTTCGCCTACAACGAGGGCCGCAAGATCCGCGACACCTTGGCTCGCTTCCCTCAGCCGCGCGCCTATGACGTGCTGGTCCTGGATGACGGCTCCACCGACGGGTCTACAGAGGGCCTGGCGGAGGAGTTCGGGGTCAAGGTGCTGCGCCACGACCGCAACTACGGGCTCGGGCGAGCCTTCAAGACGGCGTTCGCGTACGCCCTGGAGCACGACTACGAAGTCGTCGTGCCCATGGCAGGCAACAACAAGGACGAGCCTCATGAGATCCCGCGCCTCGTCACGCCCATTGCCCGCGATCAGGCCGACTACGTACAGGGCTCGCGGTTCCTGGCTGGCGGCAACTACGGGAACATGCCTCTGTATCGGGAGTTTGCGACCCGCCTGCATCCGTGGCTATTCTCGCTGTTCCTGGGGAAACGGATCACGGAGAGCACCAACGGCTTCTGCGCCTACCGCACCACCATCCTGCGTGACGGGCGAGTAGACTGGGACCAGCTCTGGCTGGATAAGTACGAGCTGGAGCGCTACATCCTCTTCAAGACGATCCGACTGGGGTACCGCCACACCGAGGTGCCCTGCACCAAGATCTACCCCCCCAAGCACCTGGGCCAGACGAAGATGAAGGCCATCACCGGCTGGTGGAGTATGCTGCGGCCCATCTTCCTCCTGGGCTTAGGTCTGCGCAAGTAGACGCCCTGCACGGAGGCCACTCATGTCGGTTCCGTTCATGGACTTGAGCCGGATGCACGATCCCCTGCGGCCAGCACTTGATGCGGCTATGGCTGCGGTTATTGACCGCAACAGCTATATCCTCGGCGAGGAGGTGAAGCAGTTCGAGCACGCCTTTGCCGCTTACTGCGAGACGGCGCACGCGGTGGGACTGGATACGGGTACATCCGCTCTCGAACTGGCGCTGCGTGCGTGGGGCATTGGCCCGGGCGATGAGGTGATCACGGCGCCCAACTCCTTCATCGCCACCGCTTCGGGCATCGCGTTTACCGGAGCGACGCCCGTCTTCGTGGACATTGACCCGCGGACGTACACCATCAACGTGGAGCAGATCGAGGCGGCGATCACGCCCCGCACGAAGGCCATCGTGCCGGTGCATCTGTACGGCCAGCCGGCCGACATGGACCCCATCCTAGCGATAGCGGCAGCGCACGGTCTGAAGGTGCTCGAGGATGCCTGCCAGGCGCACGGGGCGCGGTACCAGGGGCGCCGCTGCGGCAGCCTGGGGGACGCAGCCGCCTTCAGCTTCTACCCGGCCAAGAACCTGGGAGCGTTCGGGGACGGCGGCGCGCTGGTCACCAACGACGAAGCCACAGCACAGCAGGTGAGGATGCTGCGCAACTACGGGCAGGAGGAGAAGTACCACCACCTCTTCCTGGCGTACAACCGACGCCTCGATACGCTGCAGGCCGCGGTGCTGCAGGTCAAACTGCCTGAGCTTGACGCGTGGAATGCCGCGCGGCGTCAGGTGGCTGCCTGGTATGAGGAGTTGCTGGCTGGGGCGTCGGTGATTACACCGCCGACGGCAGCGTACGCCGAGCACGTGTACCACCTGTACGTCATCCGCTGCGCTGACCGCGAGGCGCTGAGCGCGCAGCTACAGGCGGCCGGAGTGGGCTGGGGTCTCCACTACCCGGTCCCGATCCACCTCCAGGAGGCCTATGCTTACCTGGGTCTGGGACGCGGGAGCTTCCCGGAAGCGGAGCGGGCGTGTGCGGGCCTCATCTCGCTGCCCATGTTCCCGCGGATGACGCGCGAGGAGGCGGAGCAAGTGGCGGACGCAGTCCGCGGGGCCTGAGGGCACCGGTACAGGGGGGGGACCGGACCCACCGCCGCCGCGCCGGCTGGGTGGTCGGCTACGGGCAAGGAGGAGCGGCAATGAAAGTCTTGGTCACGGGTGGTGCGGGCCTGATCGGCTCGCACCTGGTAGATCTGCTGCTGCAGCGGGGCTACGAAGTGCGCGTGCTGGACTCGCTGGCCCTGCCTACACATCTGGGGGGGCCTCCGTCTCACCTGCGGGCAGAGGCGGAGTTCCACTGGGCCGATGTCGCGGACGCCGAGGCCGTGCGCCGGGCGCTGCTGGGTGTGCAGGCCGTCTGCCACCTAGCGGCGGCGGGCGGCTTCAGCGGCGACATGCAGGGCTACATGCGGGACAACTCCTGGGCGACTGCCGGGTTGCTCGACGCCATTCGCAACTATGGTCTGCCGATCGAGAAGATCGTCGTCGCCTCCTCGGTGGCGGTCTATGGCGAAGGCCTCTATCGCTGTGCGGAGCATGGGCGGCTGCACCCGCCGATGCGCAGCCCCGAGCAACTGGGGACGGGTCAATGGGAGCTGCTGTGCCCGCACTGCGCGCAGCCGCTGGAGCCCCTGCTGACGACAGAGGATACCGGTGTCTCTCCGGAGACGGTCTACTCGCTCAGCAAGTACGACGAGGAGCGGCTGGCGCTGTTGTTCGAGCGCCAGACCGGCATTCCCGTGGCGCCGTTGCGTTTCTTCCTGACCTACGGTCCGCGGCAGTCAGTATCTAACCCGTATACGGGCATCTGCTCCATCTTCGCCACGCGGCTGCTGACCGGGAAGTCGGTCGTGATCTATGAGGATGGCCGGCAGACGCGCGATTTCGTGGCGGCGGGTGATGTGGCGCGTGCCTGCCTCCTGGCGCTCGAGCATCCCGACGCCCACGGGCGCCCCTACAACGTAGGGACCGGTCGCCCGACCACGATCCTGGAGTTCGCCCGCACACTGGCCGAGGTCCTGGGTAAGGGGGAGCGATTGGAGACCGAGTTGGGGGGCAAGTACCGCCTCGGCGACGTGCGGCACCTCGCGGCGGACATCACGGCGTTGAGCGCCCTGGGGTTCACACCGCAGTACGCGCTGCATGAGGGGCTGCAGGCGTACGCCGCCTGGATCGGCGCGCTGTCCGGCCTGCAGGATCGCTTCCAGGAGGCCGAGCAACGGCTGATGGCGCAGGGCGTGGTGCGCAGCCGGGGTTCGGCATAACCGGGGTGCATGCCGCCATGTCGGATGCGCCGCCACGTGTGGGGAGGGCCTGGGCGCGCCCGGGCTACTGGCTCGGTGCGCTGCTGCTAGGCCACGCCCTTGTGGCCACAGGCCTCTGCCGGCGCACCATGTCCGTGCTGGGCCCCGACCAGACCTCGTACCTGGACCTCGCCTCGCAGTTGGCCGCTGGACGCCCTGCCGCTTCGGTATCCGGACACTGGTCTCCGCTGATCATCTGGTTGAGCGCGCTGCTGCTGCGCTGCGGAGCGGCCGGGCCAGTGGCTCTGCACGTCGTGGGGACCGTGGCCGGCAGCCTCTGGATGCTGGGGGCCTGGTTCCTGGCGGTGCGGTATAGGTTGCCGGTGGGGGCGCGGCTGGTGGTGGCGGCAGTGGTGGGGCTGTGGGCGGCGCGGTATGCCGCTACCGGCAGCGGCGCCGACCTGTGCCTGACGGCAGCGCTGACGTGGTACTGGTGGGCAGCCACGCATCCCGACCTCAGCCGGCGTACGTGGCCGAGCGTGGTGGTGGGAGTGCTGGGGGGCCTCGCGTACCTGGCCAAGGCGTATGCTCTCCCCTTCGTTGGTCTGCATTACGCGCTGTCATGCATCCTCCGGGCGCGCACCGAGCGATCGGTGGAGCCGGGTGCGCCGTCCACGTACTGGCGGTCCTGGCTCGTGGGGACAGTGACGCTGGTGCTGGTGGCTGCGCCCTGGGTGGCCGCGCTCAGTGGGCGCTATGGGGGTCTGATCATCAGCACACTACCGGAGTCGGGTCGGCGACAGCTCGACTACGGGACAGACGAGGGGCGCTGGTATCAGCGGGGCTTGCACGCACCCCGACCAGGGGCCCTCAGCGTCTGGGTAGATCCGGCGGCCTATGAGCGGGCCCATCCCGATGAGGCGCCGGTCCGCCTCACGTGGGCCAAGCGAGTGCGGCTCTTTGCCGGCAACGTGCTCGAGCTGCGGGACAAGGTGGTCCGCCGGCTGGATGTAGCCGGTCTGGCGCCGGCAGCGCTGTGTCTGCTGGTGGTGGTGGTTGCCGGCCGCCTGCGAGCTCCCGCTAACGGTGGACTGGAGTGGCCGGCGTGGACGCTGCTCACGTTTCTCTGCTATGTGAGTGGGTATCTCCTCACCGGCGTGCCGGCGGAGCGCTACTACCTGCCGGCCTGGATGTTGCTCTTCCTCAATACGTTAGCGCTGGCGTGCTGGGGGCAGACGCTGCTGGCGGCGCGCAGTCGGGTGGCCGGGAGGCTCCTCGGCCTCCTGGTCGCCGGGTCGCTGCTCGTGGGTGGACTCAACGTCGTGGCCGACCAAGCCCGCTTCCGCGACCCTGGCACTGAGCAGACTCTGGGGCGGCAACTGCGGGCGCTGCCGGTGGTAGCGCCGCTGGCGGTGGAGCCGCGGGGGTACACCCCTTCGGATCGCGACACGTGGAGCGTGGGCCTGAAGATTGCCTACTGGGCCGGTCTACAGTACCTGGGGGTACCGAACGGCACTGAGCCCCAGCGGATGGCTGCCGAACTGGAGGCTGCTGGCGTGCGCACCTTCCTCGTGCGTCCCGAGGACCTCACCGCAGGCTACCTGGCGGGACGGGCGGGATGGCGTCAGGTGGGGCAGATCACAGCCGCCGGCCAGGGCGGCCAGCTCATCCGCTATGAGGTGTTGGCCTTCGCCCCATGACGATCGTGGTGTGCGCGGGGGACTTACGCGCCCGGGGTGAGGGGATGGTGCATGGCCCCAGGACCGGCCACCGCCTGGCCCGACAGGAGTGTCAGGCCTACTGGTGACCCAGCGCAACGCCGTCCGGCCGGTCGGCTCACATCGCACCCGCCGTTAGCGTGGACAGGCTGGCGGAGCAAGGTAGAGAGTGACGGACCGCATGGCCGCCGAGCCATCCATCTGCTTCGTCAACACCGGTCCGGCGATGCCGGGCTTCTTTGCGGCTGGCGCGCCGGCGCAGGTGGGCGGCGTGGAGCTGCAGCTCTACCACATCTCCCGGGAACTGCAGGCCCGGGACTGGGCCGTCAGCTTCGTGCTGGGCGACTACGGCCAGCAGACACCCGCCTGTACCCCGGAGGGCATCCGGCTGATTGTGGGTCATGCGCCCCATGCCCACGATGGCCTGCGCAGCTTCCTGCGGCAGGGCCTGCGCCCGCTCTGGCGGGCGCTGGATGCGGCCGACAGCGCCATCTACTTCCAGCACGGCGTGGGGGCTCTGACCGGGCTGCTGGCCTTCTACGCTCGCCGCCGAGGCGCCCAGTTCGCGTTTGCTGCAGCCTGCAATGCGGACCTGTTGTGTCGCCTACCCGGGGCTTCGCGCTTGCCGCGGAGCCAGCGCTGGACGGCCGCCTATGGTCTGCGGCACGCGGACCTGCTGCTGGCCCAGTCCGAGGAGCAGCAGGAGATCGTAGCGACGCACTGGGGGCGCCTGGCGCCCCTCATGCGCAACGTCTGGCCCGGCCCCTACGGGGTTGCGGACGAGGAGCAGGATCAGGTGGTGCTCTGGGTGGGGGGGATGCGGCCGGTCAAACGGCCGGAGCTGGCGCTGGAACTGGCGCAGCGGCTGCCGGAGTTGCAGTTCACGATAGTCGGCGGGCCCAGCGGGAGACACGACGAACTCTTTGCGCGGATCAAAGCGCAAGGGGAGGCCATGTCCAACGTACGGATCGAGGGTTTCGTGCCGTTCGGCGAGGTGGACCGCCACTTCCGCGAGGCGGCGGTGCTGCTGAACACCTCGGCCGTAGAGGGCTTTCCGAACGCCTTTCTGCACGCCTGGGGGCGACACAAGCCGGTCGTGTCCATGGTGGACCCCAATCATCTGCTGCGGGAGCGGGAGTTTGGTCGGTGCGGCCCGAATCTTGAGGAGCTAGCCGCCGCGCTCCGCGAGCTGTGTGCCGACCGCGCCCAGCGCCGGCGGATCGGCGCCGCGGCGGCCGAGTATGTGCAGCAGCACCATGCACCCTCAGCGGTGATGGCGGCTCTGGAGACGGAGTTGCTGCGGCTGGGGGGGAGCGCCAGGGGAAGTCTGACGGCGGAGCAGAGCACGCACGATGAGTGAACCGCTCAACCACAGCACCAGTTGGCAGGCAATCCAACGGCAGCTCCAGCGCTATCGGCCGTTGATGGGCAAGGTGGCCATCGGCGGCGCGCTGCTGATCAGTCTGCTGCTGGCACTGATGATGGCTTCGCTGGTCCAGCCGAAGACGGTGTGTGTGGTGGTGGGGGGGGGCGTGATGCTGGCCGTCCTCCTGACGCGCCCCACGCTTGTCCTGGCGGTACTCGCCTACGGCCTGTACTTGGTCCCGCCGGGGTCCCTGGTGCTCGGTATCCGGGTGCCGCAGTACTACCAGATCCTCATGCCCGTGGGACTACTCAGTGCGCTGGTTCCGGTGGTGCGGGGCCGGAAGCTGAGCCTGGGGCTTGAGGAGACCTTGATCCCCCTCGCGCTCCTGGGCTCGATGTGGATCAGCACGGTGCTAGGCGGGGAGGTGCAGAGCGGCACGTTCTTTGTCAAGGCCTTCGTGGTGCCGGTGGGTGCGTACTGGCTGCTGCGTCTGCAGGCCGACCGGCTAGGCGGGATGGAGGTCCTCTTCCGCCGGATGCTGGCCTGCTACGCCGTGTACACAGCGATCCTGCTCGCCGAGCAGGTTGTCGGCAGCAGGTTCATCTATGGCTCGGGGGAGCAGGTCGCCGGCGAGGAGATGGACCTCGGCGGGTCTGCCGCGTTCATGCGGGCTGCCGTTGCCGCCATACTCTTCCCGCTCGTGTTGATGCAGGCCGTACGGGCGCCCAGCAAGCGCGAGCAATGGCTGTGGTTGGGCCTCGCCATTGCCCCCGCGGCGCAGGTAGTGTTCAACGTGGAGCGCTCTGGTGTGATCGGGATGGCTCTCGGCATCATGGTGCTGCTCCTCTATCGACGCGCGCACCGTGTGGTCGTGCCCGTGGTCGTGCTGGGGCTCCTGCTGGGCCTGTACGGCTGGCAGACCTCCTACCAAGCGTTGGGGCGTATCCGGAACAAGGCGCCGGTGGAGTATCGCCACGCCTACTGGACCGTAGCCTGGGGCTTGCTGCAAAGCGACCGCTGGCCCAAGGCGTTTGGCTTCGGCTTCAATGGCTACCAGGAAGTCGTCTCGGACCTGCTGGGCTCCAGCCCGGATACTGTCCCGGACATTACTGTAGAGCGCACAGATAGGAGCACGCTGCAGGATGTGCGGGCGTGGTTTGAGGCCGAGGGCATGCGGCGCGCCCACAACGACCTGCTCTCCTTCCCGCTGGAGTTTGGCATCGTCGGATCTGTCCTGATGGGCGCAGGACTGGTGGCAGTCGGTCTACACTGGGGGCGCGTCTACCGGGCGGGTAGGCGGGGTGACGTGAGCGCCATGGATTGGTCGGTCGCCATGGCCGCCTCCTGCGCGGCGTGGTTTGTCAATGTGTTCACGCACAATCTGTACATTCTGATCCAGGTGTCGTTGACGCTGGCGCCGATCCTGGCGCTGCTGGTGATGCTGTCGCGCCGGGACGCTCGCCAACGGCAGCAGACCGGCTTGGCCGCGGCACCCGCTGCGCCGAAGCGAGGGCCGCTCGGCACCTACCCTTAGGCCGCCGCCGCGACTCCTCCTGTGCCCCTGGCCCCTCAAGAGGAGTGAAGTGCCGGCGCCCACTGGCTCTCAGGTCCCAGGCCGGGGGGATACCGCTTCGGCGAACAGCCGCTCTAGCTCAGAGACGTGCCTAGCGACCGAGTAGACCGTTCGGATCCTCTCTCGTGCTGCTGCCCCCTGGCTAGCCAGCAATGCGGGCTGCGCCAGGGCCGCTTTCATCTGTCGGGCCAGGTCCTCCGGGTCACCGGGCTCAAACAGCCATCCGGTTCCCTCGTCCACCTGCTCCGGGATCCCGCCAATACGAGCTGCGAGCACTGGAGTTCCCTGGGCGTAGCTCTCCAGGATCGCCATCGGGCAGTTGTCGTACCAGCGGGAGGGGAATACGGTGAACAGGGCGCCCGCCACCAGCTCCTCCACCTGCTCGCGCGAGCAGTGGCCGAGGAACCGCACCTGCTCCAGGCCCAACTGAGCGCACAGCGCCTGTAGCCGCTGCGTCTCGCCTTGCCGGTCGCCCCCGGCGATCAGCAGCTCCACCTCCGGCCGGAGGAGGGCCAGCGCCCGGATCAGGACATCGAGCCCCTTCTCCGGCGAGACTCGCCCGAAGTACAGCAGGTGCGTGCGGGGCCGAGTGCTGAGGCTCTGAGCGTCTGCTCCCGCCTCATAACAGCTCGGCACGTGCGTGATCCTGTCGGGCGGGAACCCGCCCTGAATCATCAGGTCACGCATGAACCGCGAGGGCGTGATGAAGCGCTGGATGTGCTGGTAGATGCGCAGCCAGCGATGCACATACATCGAGAACACGCGCGCCGCCGTGGCGGCCAGAGACCCCTTCACACAGCGCCGCGGCAGAGCCTGGAGGTAGCCGCGCCCCACGCAAGCCGTGCAGGGACGACCCCGCCGGAAGCAGGAGTACTCCGGGCACAGCAGGTTGTAGTCCGCCACCCGCATCACGACCGGGACCCCGGCATCCCGGCACGCATGGATGAGACTAGGCGACATGTAGTTGTACACGTTGTGCAGGTAGGCCAGCTCCACTCCTGCCTCGGCGATCAAGGACGCCGCCTTGCGGCGGGCCTCGAGCGAGTAGGTGGCGCGGCCTAACAGGCGGAGGGCGTTGGCTGGGGTGCGACGGAGGTGCCGGAAATGCGTGGACGCAGCATCGGCGGTCGGCGGGGACACCCAGAACCGCTCGTACTCCCGCGGGGCCTCGGTCTGAGCATAGGCCACCGTGAAGGGGATCACCTGATGCCCGCGCGCCTCCAACTCCCGGGTCACGGTGAACAGGTACGTCGCCGTGCCCCCTCCTCGGAAGTAGTACTTGTGTGCGGACAAGATGACCATGGGGTCCCCCGGGGGGGGATTATACCACAGCCCCTGGCGCCGCCTTCTGTCCCCTCCTGCAGTCGGCGTGGGGCGGGCACAGGCCGCCGCCGTTGGTGGGACCGGTTGTCTCAACCGGTCCGGGGTGGTTGGCGGCTCGGGTTCGTTTCGCACTCACCCCTCAGCGACCACGAGTCACTCTCAGCGCCCCAGGAGGCCCGACACTCCTGTCGGGCCGCTGTGGCCGGAGGTGGTTCCCTGCGCCCCCCGCCTGGTCGGGCGGGACGCCCAACCTACGCGGTCCCAGCCGCGTTGTAGCGGCAATGTGCTACTATGGATACGCGCTCCCCACCCCAAGACTGATATACTCGGGGCGGCGGCGCGTCGGCCGGGGGAGAGGCCCTAGCCAGGGGCGAACTGTGGACGAGCAACGGGCCCGGGAGACCCGGTCGAGGAGGCTGCTCTCGCGATGAGGATCGCGATGCTGGGCGTCAAAGCGGTGCCGGCGATCGGGGGCATCCAGCTCTACACCGAAGAGGTAGGCAAGCGACTGGTAGCCCGTGGCCATCAGGTGAGGGTGTACTGCCGGCGCCAGTACATGGAGAATGGCGCGGCGCCTGACTACTGCGGCCTCACGCGCCGGTTGACCCCTGGCATCCGCGGCAAGCACCTCGATGCGCTGACCCACACTGCCACCGCGGCCTGGCACTGCCGCCGGCACCCCGTCGATGTCGCCCACTTCCATGGGATCGGGCCGACCGCCTTCGCGCCGCTCGTGCGGCGTGGTGGGCGCACCAAGATCGTGATCACCATCCATGGCCTGGACTGGCAACGCCAGAAATGGGGACGCGCGGCTAGGGCCTGTCTGCGCAGCACCGCCCGGGCCTCGCTGCGCTGGGCTGATGCTGTGACCGCCGTCTCCCGCAGCGTGCAGCGCTTCTATCGGGAACAGTTCGGGCAAGAGATCGCTTATGTCCCCAGCGGCATCACGCCGCAGTTGCCCGAGCCGCCGGAGGAGATCCTGAAGCTGGGCCTGGAGCCGGGGCGGTACGTGCTGTACCTGGCTCGGCTGGTGCCGGAGAAGGGGAGCCACTATCTGCTGCAGGCCTTCCGGGAGCTGGGCACCGATCAGCGCCTGGTCATCGCTGGAGGCAGCAACTACCGTGACCCGTATGTAGACCGTCTGCGGGGGATGGCCGATGAGCGGGTGCTCTTCCCGGGCTACGTGCGGGGGCGCCTGCAGCGCGAACTCTACGGGCACGCCTATCTCTACGTGCTCCCCTCGGATCTAGAGGGACTGCCGCTGACGATCCTGGAGGCACTGAGCTATGGGCGTTGCGTGCTCGCCAGCGACATCGAGCCGAATGTGGAGGCGCTAGGCGGCTGTGGCTACACGTTCCGGCAGGGCGATGTGGCCGATCTCCGGCAGCATCTGGCGCACTTGCTCGAGCGCCCGGACCTGGTAGCGGCCGAGACCGAGAAGGCGCAGACCTACATCGCCCGGGAGCGCAACTGGGAGACCACGACGGACGCCTTCGAGCAGCTCTATGGCCAGTTGCTTGGCAGTGCAGCATAGGGGAACGCCTACACCGGCAGCGGTCCCGGCCGGGCCCGTCAGGAGAGCCGTGCATGTCATCATCCTCCGGCTGGCAGCGTGTCCTCCCGACCAGCCCGGCGCCAGTGCCCTACTTCTGGCGTTGCCCGCTCTGGGTAGGCCTTCAGGCTTGTCGGCGGCTGACCAAGAGGACGCTCAGCCGCATGCCCTGGACCTCGCGGCTGGTCTCGTGTCTGCAGCAGCGCCAGTGGGGTCCAGGGACCGTGCTCTACAGTGGCGAGGTGTTTGGTCGTTACTGGCCACGTTTCGTAGCGACCGGCTTGCCCGCGCCGGAGAGCATCGTCTGCGAGGTGGGCCCCGGCCCCAGCCTCGACGTGTCGCTGATGTTTGCGCTGGCCGGGGTGCGAGAGGCCGTGGCAGTGGACTACGCGCCGTGGGCCTCCCGCGAGGCGAGCCTGGCTCGCGCGGGGGAGCTAGCCGAGGTCATGCTGGCGCAGGGAGGGTGGTCGGATGAGGAACAAGCTGCCATCCGTCGGCGAGCCGCGCAGGGCGGTCTGCCCCTACGCTATGAGCAGCACCCGCTGGAGGACCTGCAGCTACCCGCGGGGAGCGTGGACTTCCTCTTCTCCCACGCGGTGCTGGAGCACATCAGCGATCCGGCGGCAGCCTTTGCCAGCATCGCCCGCGTGCTCTCTCCGCGGGGCGTGGCGATCCACCACATTGACCTGAAGGACCACGGCTTCCTGCGGAACCGCAATCCGGTCCTAATGCTGCAGTTCCCCCGCTGGCTGTGGGACTGCTGCACGCGTGGAGTGCCGGGGAGCATCAGCCGGCGACGCCTGAGTGCCTACCTCCAAGCCGCCACGCAAGCGGGCCTGGAGGTACATGTGCTGCAGCGGCACATGCTACCGCAGTGTCCGGTGCCGTCCGGCCAACTGGCGGTGGAGTTCCGGGGGTTGTCGGCGGAGGATCTCTGTACACTCGATGCTGAGGTGCTCTGCTGCCATGCCAGTCCCATCGCGGCGGTCGAGATCCGTCGGCACGTAGCGCTATAGCCGTCCGCGGCAGGTATCTGAGCAGACTGCGGGGGCTGGGGAGGACGGGTAAGCTAGGCCGCCCGGCGCTGCGGGAGCTCGGCCAGGTCGGCCAGGAGCTGCTGCTCCGCCCGACCGCCGGCGGCGCAGCAGAGCACACCCACGAGACCGATGCCGAATGCGACGACCGCCATCAACACAAGTACTGTGAGCATAAGGGTCTCCTCTACAACCTTTATGCCTGGAAGAGGCCGCTCGCTCACCACCCAAGATTCGGGCGGGCAGTATCCGGACTGTGAAACTGTGGCTCGGTTCGGGTACGTGTAGGGGGGGCAAGGAGGAAGTTGCTGACGATGGACTTGGCACAGAAGATCGAGAGCCGCAGCGCCGTCTGCGGAGTCATCGGCTTGGGCTACGTAGGACTGCCGTTGCTGACGCGCCTGGCCCGGGTAGGCTACACCGCGGTCGGGATTGACGTGGACGAGCAGCGCGTGGCGGAGCTGCGGGCGGGGCGCTCCTACGTCGGCGACGTGACCGACGCGGAGATCAGCACGCCGCTGGCCGCGGGCAAGCTGCGTGCCACCACCGACTTCGCGGCCGTGGCTGAGCTGGACACCGTCAACATCTGCGTCCCCACGCCCCTGGGGAAGAGCCGCCAGCCGGATCTGTCCTATGTGAGCGCGGCGCTGGAGGCGGTCGCCCAGCATCTGCACCGCGATCAACTGGTGATCCTGGAGAGCACCACCTACCCGGGCACGACCGAGGAGGTCGCCGCGCCGGCCCTGGAATGCAGCGGCCTCAAGGGGGGCGAGGACTTCTTCCTGGCCTTCAGTCCGGAGCGCATTGACCCGGGCAACAAGAGCTTCCCCCTCGAGCGGATCCCCAAGGTGGTCGGTGGGCTGACTCCCCGCTGCACGGAACTGGCGGCCGCGTTCTACCGACAGCTCCTGCCCCAGGTGGTGCCGGTTTCGTCGGCGCGCACGGCGGAGATGGTGAAGCTGCTCGAGAACACGTTCCGCATCGTCAACATCGGGCTGATCAACGAGCTGGCCCTGCTCTCCGATCGCCTGCAGGTGAGTATCTGGGAAGTCGTGGACGCCGCGGCCACGAAGCCCTTCGGCTTCATGCCCTTCTACCCGGGACCCGGCCTGGGTGGGCACTGTATCCCGGTGGACCCCTTCTACCTGTCCTGGAAGGTGCGCGAGAACGGCCAGGAGGCACGCTTCATCGAGCTGGCCGGGGACATCAACCGGCGCATGCCGCTGCACGTGCGGGAGAGGGTCACCGAGGCCCTCAACGATCAGCGCAAGAGTCTGAATGGCGCGCGGGTGCTCATCCTGGGGGTGACCTACAAGAAGGACGTCGCCGATACGCGTGAGTCGGCCGCCCTGGACCTCATCTACTTGCTGCAGGAGCGGAGCGCCGAAGTGGTGTTCCACGACCCGTTCGTGGAGGTGCTCCGCCTCGACGGTGAGGAACGACGCGGCGTGGAGCTGAGCGCGGAGGAGCTGCGGCGGGCCGACTGTGTGGTCATCGTGGCCGACCACTCGGCGTACGACTATGCCTGGATTGTCGCCGAGGCCCAGGCGGTGGTGGACACGCGCAACGCGACGCGGGCCGTGGTGGCGCCGGCCCGGAAGGTCTGGAAGCTGTAGCGCGTGCAGCTGCGGCGCGTGTCGGCCCAAGACGACCGTGGGACCTATGACTGGTGGGGCGCGGGGTCCTACAGGGGGGCAGCACTGGTGAAGGGCGTCATCCTGGCCGGGGGCACCGGCAGCCGTCTCGATCCCTTGACGCGCGTGATCAACAAGCACCTGCTCCCGGTGGGCCGGGTGCCGATGGTCTACTACCCCCTGCGCACGCTGGTGGAGGCCGGCCTCCGGGACATCATGATCGTCACCGGCGGCAACAACGCCGGGATGTTCCTGGAGCTGCTGGGCAACGGGCGCGAGTTCGGGCTGCGGCACCTCGACTACGCCTACCAGGAGCGACCGGGCGGCATCGCCGAGGCGCTGGGCATGGCCCGCGACTTCGTGGGCGAGGCCCGGTGTGTGGTCCACCTCGGCGACAACATCCTGAGCGGCAGCATCCGCCCGTATGTGGAGCAGTTCCGCGCGCAGCCGGCGGGGGCCATGATCCTGCTCCACGAGGTGCCGCATCCGGAGGCCTACGGCGTACCAGCCTTGGCGGCGAACGGCACGATCACGCAGATCATCGAGAAACCGGCGGAACCGCCCTCTCCGTACGCGGTGGTGGGCGTGTACATGTACGACACGCAGGTCTGGGACATCATCCCGGCGCTCCGGCCCTCGGGGCGCGGGGAGCTGGAGATCACCGACGTCAACAACGCCTAC
>Ga0315274_10003930_pt1 | contig 21965 bp, 14 predicted proteins | sample YL17G02_20_MG_FD_203700 | JGI IMG/M metagenome (GOLD analysis project Ga0315274, IMG submission 203700) | Sediment microbial communities from Yellowstone Lake, YNP, Wyoming, USA - YL17G02_20 | ecosystem: Environmental > Aquatic > Freshwater > Lake > Sediment | place: USA: Wyoming | collected...
GCGGTCCAGGTCGAACAGTTCGCGCACGGCGAGGGTGTGCTTCTCGGTGAGGCGATAGTTCATGTCGAAGCCGAGCAGGTTCGATTCGCTCTGGTCGATGAAGCGGTATCCGATGAGGTAGCTGAACCGCGGCGTCCGCTCGACGGCGAGGGAGAGGTTGAGGACGTCGACTTGGCCGTCGTTCAGGTCATAGTTTGTCTCGCTGAGCAGTGCGGTGCGGTCGTTGATCCGCCAGATCGTCGAGGAGTTGACGTAGTTGTGGGAGATGCTGTTTTCCGGACGGGTGGAGGAGGTGTAGCCGTTCGTGGTCTCGTCGCCCTCGGCGTCGTTGAACACGCCCAGCCCGAGATCGTGGGTGAAGACGTCCACCACGCGGCGATTGTCACCGGCCCCGCGCTTGGTTTGCCACCGCTGGCGGACGCCCAATGCGGTGCCGTCCGTTCCGGCGATTTTTTCGACGGTTTCGTCGAACGGGAATAGCTCGTTCTTATCGTGGCTGGTCTCGGAGGTCCACGCGGTGATGGTGGGCTTGATAATGTGGCGAAGGCCGTCCACGTCGAACATCGTGGAGCGCACGTCGGGATAGAGGCGCGTGAAGTACATGCTGCCGCGAACGCCGACGATGCCGAATCCGCGGGTGAGTCCGCCTTCGTCGGGCGATTCACTCCACGTCGTGCCGCGTCCGGCCACAAACGGCACAAAACGCATCGGTCCGAAGTCCAGGGGTAGGTCCACCTCTTGGCGGGTATCGGCGCGGGCGGTCGACCCGGAACTGACGGTCCGCCCGTCGCGCAACAGTTCGCGGAAGGTCTGGTCGGCGGCGCGGTAGCGGACGATGCCGGCGCGGTTCTCGCTGAACCAGGCGCCGCGGTCGCCGAGCGATTCGCCGGCGAGGTGCAAGCTGAAGTCGGGGAGCCGTTCGGTCTGGGTGGTGAAGTCCAGGAACCGACTCTGCAAGGCCGCGGTGAAGGCCCAGTTGTCCCGCTGCTTCTTCAGGTATAGGAGCGTTTCCTGCTCTTTGTCGGTGTCAAACTCCTTCTTGAAGAACTCTTCGAGGAACGACTTATCGGAAAGGTAGGACAACTCCAACGAGACCTGCCAGTCGTCCTCAAGGTACTGCCGGTGGCGGAACAGGAAGCGCCCGCGGATGTCGTGCTGCGATTGCTCCTCGCGCTCACGTCCGAGGGTATCTTCACCGCTGTCGGCGATGACGTAGCTCTTCAGCGTGCCAAAGTAGCGATCGCGGGCATAGTCGACGTCGACGCCCGCGGCCGGGCCGCGCTTGGAGAAGTATTCCAGATTGAGCGTAGAATCGAACCCGGTCGGCGTCTCCAGCCCCAACAGGTTAAAGAGGCTCCACTTGGTCTCCAGCTCCCACCCAAACTTACCGCTGAACCCCGTGCGCACGCTTTTGACGGCCGTTTCGCTGGTATCGACGTTGCCGCGAATGAACGGCCAGTAGGCGACCGCGTGCCCGCTGAGATTGAAGGTCGCATCGTTGATGCGGAAGCTGCCGGCGCGGATGCCGGCCTGTCGTTCGCCGGGTTCCGGCGGCGTACGGTTGATGAGGTCCACTCGGCTGGCCCCGATGTGATAGTGCGGAGTGTGGAACTCGCTCGTGGTGAGGACGGCATTCTCGGCGGTGAACTCGTTGGCGGAGAGCTGCCGGATCTCCGACGCCCGAACGTAGAGCGGGACGTTGCGCTGGACGAGCGTGGTCCGCACCACGGCGTCCAGGATCAAAGCGCGATCCTGTAGGAAATCGTAATACAGCCGCGAGGCGCGGATGGCGTTGAGCCCCTGGGACAACTGCACGTCACCTTCAAGGTAGGCAGCCTCCACTTCGACGTCGCCGAAGCCCGTGGACATGAGTTGACGATCGGGGGAGTCCGTGCGCTCTTTTTTCGCCGCCGAACCTCGCGCCACGTCGCCGCCTAGTCCGGCGGGCTCCGCACCCTCCGTGCCGGGCAAGCCCTTCCCCGGGGGCAGGAAGACGACCACCGAGTCGGCCTGAATCTCCAGATAGTCGCCGGTGCTGGGCACGCCCCGGGCCAGGTAGACCCCGCCGATCATCGTCATGACCTGCCGGCCGTCGTCGGTCTTGGACATGGTCATCTCGCCGCGGGATTGAAAATGGATGATCGGGCGCGGCGCGGGTTTTTCGGCTTTGGCTCCGAGTCCGGAGGGGTCGAAAACACGCAGCGACGCCTCCTCGTCTTTGCCCGGCAGTTTCCCGGCGGCGAAGGCCTGTCGGATGGTGTTGCCCTCGCGGTAGACCTGGGTGTCGGCGGAGGACTGCATGGCCACGTCGTCGGCGTGAGTGGTGATCTCGGCGAAGGTGCTCAAGGTCACGAACAGCGCCGGACCGGTGGTCAGCGTGCCGCCGGTTTCGTCCACTTCCGCGTCACGCCACAGGAGAACCTGGAGGCGGCGGTAGGGTCGGTCGTCGTACCGGCGATTGTCGATCCAGACCACGGCCTCTTTGCTGTGAAGTTTTTGGGGTTCCCGTTCGCCGACGGTGAGTACGAAGTCCCCGATGAAATGGAGGGCGTCGGTGCCGTCGTCGTCCTTGAAGACGTAGACCAGTTCGCCGTTGAGCTGGACGGGGAACTCGGTGATGCCGCTGGGGAGCAGGGGCTGTTCGATGCGGTCGGCGAGCGGCGCGGGCTGCTGCCCGTATGCGGCCGCGCCGAGACAGCATAGTACGGCCAGCCGACCGATCCGAGGCCGCGTCCACATTCAGGATTGGACCCGTTGGAGAGGGTCAATCACGGGACGACGCGAAGGTTCCGCGCCTTGTCCGCCGCCGTCCGCGTGTACCGGGGGCAGTATAGGTGGCCGGTCGCGGGTGTCAATTGAACCCTTGCGGCCCAGCCGCCCTCGGTTGGGACAGGCAACGCGGCACCCGCCTCGGCGGGGGGTTCGTAACGGCTGACCGCCAGGCGGCATCCGACGCGCCGGGCCTGGGATCCAACGGTCAGGTCCACCAGGCCGACCCAACTTTGAAGATTTCTTTGCGATTTGATCCGTCGTTTGCGCGGGTTCGGTGTTATTATAGGTAGAGCGCCTTTCGTCCTTGCCTGTACGTGTCGCCAGCGACGCCGCGATCACAGAGGCGCGCAACAACGGAGGATGACCATGCGATCGGTCTCGATGACAATTCTCGGATTGGCGGTGTGCGTTCTCAGTGTAGCGGGACCCAGCGGCACTGGACTCGCCCGCGGTGAGCAGGCCAGCGGTTCCATCGTCGGCTGGGGATCACAGGTTGTCGGCGTGGACCTGTCGCACGGGTTCGTGTCCGTCGCCGCAGGCTGGTATCACAGTCTGGCTCTCAAGGACGACGGCTCGATCGTGGCGTGGGGAAACAACTCATCCGGTCAGAGCAATGTTCCCGCGCCCAATACCAGCTTCATCGCCGTCTCCGCGGGCGGACATCATAGCTTGGGTCTCAAGGCCGACGGAACCGTCCAGGCATGGGGATACACAGCCTGGGGTCAAACCGACGTTCCGGGGCCGAATACGGGTTTCATCGCCATTGCCGCGGGCTATGGGCATAGCCTCGGGCTCAAGAGCGACGGCTCGATCGTGGCGTGGGGAAGCAACTATTGGGGTCAGACAAACGTATCAGCACCCAACACGGGCTTCGTCGCCATCGCTGCCGGCCAAGTCCACAGTCTAGGTCTCAGAGCGGACGGTTCCGTCGTCGCGTGGGGAGATAACAGCCACGGACAGACTTTTGTTCCCGCGCCGAATGCCGGCTTCATCGCCATCTCGGCAGGTGGGGTGCACAGTCTCGGTCTAAAGGCTGACGGATCGATTGTAGCCTGGGGATGTATGCCGAATAACTACAACTACGGGCAATGCGACGTTCCCGCGCCCAACACCGGTTTCATCGCCGTGGCTGCCGGCGTTTCTTACAGTCTGGGCCTCAGGGGCGACGGATCCATCGTAACATGGGGGGACAACTGGGCCGGGCAAATAAACGTGCCCGCGCCGAATACCGGGTTCATCGCCCTCTCGGCAGGCGGGGCCCACAATCTGGGTCTGGAGGCCGACGGGTCCATCGTCGCGTGGGGATCCAACAGTCGCGGGCAGACGAACATTCCTTGGCCCAACACGGGCTTCATCGCCGTGGCCGCGGGCAACAATCACAGCCTAGGCCTCAAGGCCGATGGTGCCGTTGCCGGGTGGGGAGACAACTACTTGGGGCAGACGAACATCCCCCCACCCAACGCCGGCTTCATCGCCGTCTGCGGGGGCCTTTTCCACAGCCTGGGTGTGAAGGGCGACGGCTCTATTGTTGCATGGGGACGCAACAACTACGGTCAGACGAACGTCCCGCTCCCCAACACCGGCTTCATTGCGGTAGCCGCGGGCGAGGTGCACAGTTTGGCTGTGAAAGCCGACGGTTCCGTTCGCGCGTGGGGAAACAATGACGACGGTCAGACGAGCGAGCCGTTCCCGAACGCCGGCTTCATCGCCGTCGCCGCGGGCGAAGCGCACAGCCTGGGTCTCAAGGGCGACGGCACCATTGTCGCCTGGGGAGACAACCAACGCGGTCAGACGAACGTCCCACCACCCAACAGGAGCTTCATCGCCATCGCAGGGGGCGAGTCCCACAGTCTGGCTCTGAAAGGCGACGGTACCGTTGTTGCATGGGGAACCAACGACGACGGCCAGACGAACGTTCCGTCACCCAACATGGGTTTCGTCGCCATCGCCGCGGGCGGGGCGCACAGTCTGGGTCTCAAGGTCGACGGATCGATCGTCGCGTGGGGAAATAACCAATTCGGGCAGACCGACGTTCCCGCGCCCAATAGCGGCTTCATCGCCATCGCCGCAGGCGCGGGCCACAGCGTGGGCGTAAGAGCGGACAGTGACTCCGATACGGTCGCGGACGTGTTCGACAATTGTCCGGCAGTCGCGAACCCCGATCAGGCCGACGTAGATCATGATGAAATCGGCGATGCGTGCGACGACTGTCCGGGCTCCGATGTCAGAGAAACCGTCGTGATCGAGGAGTGTGATACCGGCATCGACAATGCGGCGTTCGACGACGGCTGCACGATGGCCGACCGGATCGCGGAGTGCGCCGCCGACGCGGGAAATCATGGGGCTTTCGTCAGTTGCGTCGCCCACCTCACGCACGACTGGACGGACCAGGGCGTTCTCACTCCGCGGGACAAGGGCCCGATCCAGCGCTGCGCGGCCCAGGCACGTTTGCCTGCGTCACACGTCGACGAGCGCAACCCGCCGAAGAGTGAATCGCGCTCCCTGCTCGAACCATTGAGGCGGCGGTAGACGACGGCCATCCGAACGATGGGTGCAGCCGTCGGGTCCGTCTCGCCGCGCTGCGACAGCACGAGCCGACTGACCCTCAGCAAAACAAACCGTGCTTGATTTCTCGACGCCGGAGTGCATATTCTGAAAAAAGTTATCGGGGGGCTTTCCCGGGGCTTGACATTGTGGTACGATACAAGTGCTACGAGCGGGCGGTTTCGGCGGCGTTTATCGGTTCTACACTTTGCTGTAGGCGATGTGCGTCGCACCCGCGGTCAACAGTTTACTCGCCGTCCAATCCCCCATTGGACGGTTCCCTAAGGCCCGGTTCACCCCACCGGGCCGCTTTTTTGCGCGGGCGGCTCACGGCGCGGGCGGCGAAGTCGGCATGGTGGTGGGCGACACCGACCGGCTGCGGGCGAGCAAGTCGATGTTCTTTCGTACCGCTTCCGGTGAAAAACTAATGATTAGCCGATCGTCCGCGACGGCGAGCGCCGGTCCTGCGATGCCAAAGTAAAGATACCACACGCCGTCCGCTTCACGGCGAAGCTGGATCGACGCTTCCTTGGCCAGCTCGACCCGCGCTACGTCCAACAAATGGTCCAGGTTGCGACGGACAGCCGCGGGGTCGTCCAACGGGATTACCCGCGTCCAGGCGAAGGGGAGTCGAAGGGCGTGTTGCGGGTAGTCGTGAATGACCATCGGCTCACGCAAGTGGGCGAGGATGTCGGCGTCGATGGACACGCCCGCCCGCTCTTGCAACCTCTCCCAAAACTCGCGGCTCTTTCGCTCGGCCTGGGGACTCTTCGTACTGAGGTACGCTTTCGACACGGTGTTGATCAGGGCGCGGGGTTCCACGTCGAGGACGATGTACCAGGTCGCTTCGTCGGGGATCACGCCCGGCGGAAGGCCGGCGTCGCCACTGCGTGTGATAGGCACCCATTCGTCACGGTCGCCGCGACGCAGAAACGCATCGGCGGCGATGATGCGGGCACGACGCCCCAGGGTCCACAATCCACGGTCGACCCCGGTCAGCAGTAGGGTTTCTTGCACCCGTTCGATCTTGGAAACGAGCAGATCATCGGCGGCGGCACGGGCGGCGTCGAAGCGAATCTGACCGGCGAGCGACGCGGCAGGCCCGCCGGCAGTCTCCGATGCTTTGCTGAACCACGCGTCGTCCGCCAGGCTCGACGTACGGTCGGCCATCGTCGCCACGATGCGCTCGAAGCTGCCCGCTCCCATCGCGACGATGTAGTGGTCCCCCACCGCTCCCCAGGTCAACTCGACCCAATCGGGGAGGCGGCCGTCGCGTAGAGTAAACACCGCGGCGCCGTCGCGCTCGCGGTGGGAGAGAGTCGAGTTCTCGTTGTTCGTATAGCTGTTGAGGAGATGCTGGATGCGCTGCTCGATGCGGGTGTTGGCGCCGTCGGTGCGGAGGATGAGGGCGGCGTGAAGCCCGGCCAGTTGGTGCCCGCCGTCGGAGCGCGGTGCGGCTCGGAAATCCAGCAGCACTCCCGCGTGCGGGTAGTCGAGCAACTCCGAAATCGCGGCGAACTCGTCAACCCATATCCGCGTTCGCTTACTGAGTGCGGATAGAAGGCCGAAGTCCTGGGCGTGTTCGATCACGAACGCGGCCAACCCCAACGAGGAGGCCGCGCCGCCGCTTGCCGCGTCGGAATCGGAACCGGCTACAAAGTACGAGGCGACGGAATCCTTCGGAACGGCCTGGACCAGCGACTCCGGCATCGAGCCGAGAGCGACGCTGGGCGCGACGAAGATCGCTGCGGCGATCAGGCTCGGCAATCGTCGCAACCCGGTTGTCATTCTGGGGAGTCTGTTCATTTCGGGGCATTGTACAGGCCTGGGAGGGCGACGGGGGCGGGGGCGGGTCAAATCCTTCGAGGCTCAGGACAAGTCTTGTGCAGTCAACGCCGACGCCGAATTGGGGTACACTGCAACCATGCCCCGGCGAATCCGGTTTCGGGTATCCCTGGCCCGTAAGATCAGCTTGCTGTTCGGTGCGGCGGTGCTGCTCACCATCGCGGCCACGCTGCTATTCCCGTGGTTACACATGACGGCGCTGAATGAGCAGTCGATGCTCTGGCAGGCGAAGCGTGTGGCCGCCGCGGCGTACCTCACCGCGGACCTCCACCAGCCGGACTGGCGTGTGACGGAGCAAGAGCTCGGTCGGGAGTGGCCCGACTTGGTACGGGAGTTGGGGGCGCTTCCGCATCAACGACCGCGTCTGGTCCCCATCGGGAGCGAGGGATCGGGGTTCCAGGCGGACGCCATCGAACGCCTCATCCGCAATCCTGGGCAGCAATACTACTGGCGGATTCAAGACGAAGGCCGGATGTTCCGGTTCGCCATGGCCGTCCGCGGCACGGACGTCGATGCCCATCCCGATGTTCTCCACGGAATCATCGACGTGGCCTTGCCCATCGCCCAGGACGAGGGGGTGTGGAATTCTGTGGTGACGGCGCTGGCCGGGGCGAGCGGCGCGGTGCTGGCGATCCTCGCGTTCTACATGATCGCGCAGCGGATTGTGCTCTCGCCGGTGACGACCCTGCGAAGGGCGGCCGAGCAGGTTGCGACCGGGGACATCGGCGTCCGCTCCGCGATCACCACGGGGGACGAGTTCGAGGAACTGTCGGATGCCTTCAACGACATGCTCACTCACCTCAAGGCCGCCCAGGACGAACAGCGCACGATCAACCGTTCGCTGGACATAAAGCTCGGCGAGCTGGCCGAGACCAACGTCGCCTTGTACGAGTCGAACCGGCTGAAGAGCGAGTTTCTCGCCAACGTCACCCATGAACTCCGCACGCCGTTGGTGTCCATCATCGGGTTCGCCGAGCTGCTCCGCGACGCGGTGCAAACTCCGGAAGTGGACTCCAAGCGCCTGGGACGGTACTCGGAGAACATCCTGACCAGCGGACGGAGTCTGTTGGAAATCATCAATGACCTGCTGGACATGGCCAAAGTGGAGGCGGGCAAGCTGGAGCTGCACGTCTCCGAGTTCTCGATCGCGGAACTGTGCACGGACCTGATGGACTTCGTCCGCCCGCTGGCCGACAAGCGGAACCAGACCTTGGACGCGCGGCTGGCGGCGGACCTCCCCCGCTGTCGAAGCGATTCCGGCAAAATCAAGCAAATCCTCTACAACTTGCTCAGCAACGCGGTGAAGTTCACGCCGACCGGCGGGGCCGTCTCGCTCACCGTCGACCGCGTCGGAGACCAGGGCGTCCGATTGATCGTTCGCGACACCGGACCGGGCATCCCCACATCGCAGCGTCAGGCCATCTTCGAGAAATTTCACCAACTGGATTCCTCGGAGACGCGCGAGCACGCGGGGACCGGACTCGGTCTGGCGATCACCAAGGACCTGGTTCAGATACTGGGGGGAACCATCGAGTTGGAAAGCACGCCGGGCGAGGGTGCGGCCTTCATCGTCGTGCTGCCGATTCAAACCGAGCGCGCGGTTCCTCGCCCGCCGATCCGGCTGACGTAGGCGGTGGTTGGAAAAAACCCGCCGCCGCGCCTAGGATCATCGGGCGGCGGATCGCGGCGAACGCAGTGCCGTTGCATGGCCCCCCAAAGATCGGATAGCCTCGGGTGTGAGAATGGGCGAGCCGTGGTTGCCGATGGTGTGCCTCCGCGATAATCTGTTTCAGCGCGCGCATCGATCGTGACGATATGAGGGCGTATTTCCACCGGTAAAGAACCGGGGCCCCTGAGAACGCAAGGACGCTGATAGGAGCAGGGTATGCCGACGGTACGGGGCGGCGGGAGCGACGGCGGCGGACGGGTCCGCCGGGCCAGCACGTGCAGCTTCTGCGGCAAAGGACAGCGCGACGCCGGTCCGATGGTGGAGGGCCCGCGGGACGTCTTCATCTGCAAGGCCTGCGTCGAACTCTGCCACAACATCATCAAGCAGGAGACACGGCGGGCGTCGACCTCGCGGGCGGTGGTCCGTGAGATTCCGACCCCGCGCGAGATTGATTCGTTCCTCGAGCAATACTGCATCGGCCAGGAGCGGGCCAAGCGCATCCTCGCCGTCGCCGTCCACAACCACTACAAGCGGCTCCAACACGTCGACGCCGGCGGCGTCGACGAAGTGGAGATTGACAAGTCCAACGTTCTGGTGCTGGGGCCGACCGGTTCGGGCAAGACCTTGCTCGCCAAAACCCTCGCCCGGACGCTCAACGTCCCCTTCGCCATCGGCGACGCCACGACGCTGACGGAGGCCGGTTACGTCGGCGAGGACGTCGAGAACATCCTCCTGCGTCTGCTGCAGAACGCCGAGTTCGACCTGGAACTCGCCCAGCGCGGCATCGTGTACATCGACGAGATCGACAAGATCGGGCGCACCTCGCACAACGTCAGCATCACGCGCGATGTCTCCGGCGAGGGCGTGCAGCAAAGCCTGCTGAAGATGCTCGAAGGGACGGTCTCCAACATCCCGCCGCAAGGTGGGCGGAAGCATCCCGAGCAGCAATACATCCAGATGGACACCACGCACATCCTGTTTATCTGCGGCGGCACGTTCGTCGGACTTTCGGACATCATCCGTCGCCGGTTGGGGCAGAGCGCCATCGGGTTCAGCAACGAGGGCGAGCCGCGGGACATGACCAAGGAGGAGGGCGAGGTGCTCGCGGCGGTGAGTCCGGAGGACTTGGTCGAGTTCGGAATGATCCCCGAGTTGGTGGGCCGACTGCCCGTCGTCGCTACGCTCGAACCGCTCGACGTGGAAACGCTCATGCGGATCCTCACCGAGCCGAAGAACGCGTTGGTCAAGCAATATCAGAAGCTCTTCGAATACGAGAGCTGTCCGCTCGAATTCGAGCCGGACGCGCTGCGGGCGATCGCCGAGAAGGCCCAGGAGCGGAAGACGGGCGCCCGCGGCCTGCGGGCGGTGATGGAAGAACTGATGCTTGGGCCGATGTACGAACTGCCCGATCACGCCGATTCCGGCAAGAAGGTCGTGACCTCGGCCGTCGTGTTCGGCAGCGAGCCTCTCATCCCCGCCAAAGCCCGCCGTCGCCGCGAGTCGGCGTGACACGAGTCACGTCCCTTTCGCTTCGCGCCAAGATCGCACGCTCATGAGCATCGCGGTTATCGGATCGCGCCGCGTACATCAAGTGCGCGCCGAGCCGCGTCGATAGCCTTCCAGAGAACGCTCCGCTCCTTTGGTGCGGAGGTTATCGGAGTCGGGGTCCATCATGGCGGTGACGTTGCTTTGTCCGCGACTGAGCTGTCGCGCGATCCTGCGGGTGCCGGACAGCGTGCGCGGGCAGCGCGTGCGTTGCAGCGAATGCGGCATGGCCTTCGTCGTTCCGCAAGTCTCCAAGTCCACGCCGCCGCGACCGAAGCCCACGGAACAAAAGACATCGACCTGACGGCGTCCGCGCCTTCGCCGAGGCCCATGCGGCGCCGATGCCTACCGATGAAATCCCAGTCTCGCGAATGCGATGAACAGGTTCAGGCAAAAGAGCAGAACGATGCCTCCACAACTTGCCAGGGCGATGACCGCCAGGGGGCGACGCGCGCTCCGTCGCAAGGCGAGCAACCCGCACACGGCCGCCGCGACGGAGGTCGCCATGCCCGAAATCTGAAGCAACCCCACCGCCACAAACCATCCTGGAAAACGCCCTCCGTGAGCGCTCACGTATTCCATGATCGCCTGCAACGGCGACCCGGGATTAGCGGTCGATCGTTGTTGCAACTCTTTCTGAAACTGCTCGAGGTCGAGCGAGTGGGAATAAGCAACCGTCACGGCCGACACCATCAGAACCACCGTCAGGCAGGCGAGGATGAAGGCGGCGACGGCCGTCGGGTTGGCGGCGGAGCCGGACGCCGCAGACGAACTCACCGCCGGTGTTGGGAGGGCGACAGCGGCATCGCCGAAGATCAGCGGCGAAGCCATCGGAATCCGACTCAAATCACCTAGCGTCGATTCGGACGGCGAGGTGATCGTCTTTCGGCAGTAGGGGCAGGTGACGGCCTTGAGCGCCCATCCGTCGTCCACCTCGATCGGCTGCGAGCAGGCCGGGCATTGAAATCGGATGGCCATCCATTGCATCGTATCGCCCCGCAGTGCTGATCGTCAAATGCAGGTTCGCACCGCCCCCGCACAAGCGTGCATCCCGTTTGGGGTGGCGAAAATGCCCACGGGATGTCATTCTGAGCGGAGCGAAGAATCTTCTCGCGCGTCCAGATGCTTCGCTCCGGGATTCTTCGCTCCGCTCAGAATGACGCGAAACGATTACCCGCGCAGCACTGGCGCAGATTCGACCGATGAAACACCGTTGCCCGAGCGTCCAGCGCATCGCTCCCTGTATTGCCGTGCGGCCCGGCGCGACTTTCGCCGCAGCAACGCGCAGCGACTGCGCGAAAACGTTGCGCTGAAGCGACGTTCACGTGGGTTGACATCGCTTCAAGGGCGAGGAAACGCGCGACCGATAGACCCTCTAATCCATCCCGTGGCGTGGTCGTGGGGGGATTCGCTTGGGTGATGAAGGGAGCGGAGAAACGGAATGACAAAGAGTGACACCATGGCGGAAATCGTGCGGATCAACCCCACGGTGAGTGCGGCCTTCCTCGCCGAGTTTTCAGCTGAACAACTGAGCGAGTATCTTCACCGCCTCGCCGGCGTATCCGCCCCGAAGAGTTCCTACCCGGCCATGCCGTTCTCGCCATCGACGAGGCGACAGGCTGCGGTCGCCGCCGGAGCGGCGTGAACGCCGCGAATTACAAATTACTAATTACGAATTACGAAGCGGGATGCGGCGCTGCGAGTTGGGCGAGGAGATCGCGCACCGTGACGATCCCGAGGAGTTTCCCGTCGTCGTCCACCACGGGCAGACAGGAGACTCTCTGCGTGAGCATGCGGTCGGCGGCCGCGGTGATGGACTGATCCCCCCCGATGGTGACGGGCTTGCGGGTCATGATCTGATGCACGCGCTTCTTGAGCGTGTTCAGGTCCTGGGGGCGCTCCAGCATCGGGTTGCCCACGAAGGGACTGACGGCCTTTAAGATGTCACGATCCGACACCACACCGTGAACGCGGCCGCGCTCCAACACGACGACATGGTGAAAGTGTTCCCGCTCAAACAGGCTCGCGGCCGTACGGAGGGAGTCGTCCAAGTGCAACGTGTGCACCTGCGCGGTCATGATGTCGCGCACCGATGCGGCGGGCTGGATGACAGCCGTCGGTTCCATAGAGAGACCTCATCAGTGCCGGCCGATCGACGCGGGACCGGCTGTTTCCTGCGTCGGATAGGTCAAGGCGGGACTTGAGGGGATTGCCGGGCGCGGTCTGAGAAACCCACGCCACACTCATTCCCGACCGCATACGTGCGGTTGGAGTGCGGATGACGCTATGGATTCCGCACCGACGTTCTGCCGGAGAACAGGGCAATGGCCGTGACGATCAACCCTACCGACATCACCATGATAATGGGCCGGGTGTGGTTGTCGCAGAAAAGCGCGTCGTAGTTGAAGTCGGGCAGGTACGATCGCGCGCGGGCCAGGGCGACTGGCGGCTCGATGGGTTCACCGACAAACGGCGCTTGCGGCGCGGTCGCGGTCAAGGGGACCGAGACGGCTACCGAAGTGTCGCCGGGTCGGTGAAAGTGCAGATCGCGCTGGGCGAGCCGTCCGATGACCGCCGGGTCGCTCTGCATGGCGTCGAGCAGGTTGCGCTCCCGATCGACGACCCGCTGCATTTCGTCCAGTCGATGCCGCTCCGTCTGCTCCGCCATTCGCAGAGCCTGATACTCCCGCCATTCGGGCAGAACCACACAGGGGGTGAACGTGGCCAAGCCCATGAGGAGCAGCATCCAGTAGACGAAACCGCCGCGGGGCGAATTGCCGATTGCCGATTGCCGATTGCCGATTGTGTCCGTATACGCGCACTCTTCGTTCAATTGGCAATTGGCAATCGGCAATTGGCAATTCTCTTGCGGTCCGTCGCTATGCATTCCGCTTCCCCCATCCCGCTCCATAGACTGCCGACGCTCCCAAATGGTCTTCGATGCGCAGCAGTCGATTGTATTTAGCGATGCGGTCGCTGCGGCAGACGCTGCCGGTCTTGATCTGTCCGGCGTTCGCCGCGACGGCGATGTCGGCGATGGTGGTGTCCTCGGTTTCGCCGCTGCGATGGCTGATGACCGCGCTCCAGCCGTTACGCATGGCCAGGTCGATCGCGGCGAAGGTCTCCGTCAGTGTGCCGATCTGGTTGACCTTGATGAGAATCGCGTTCGCGGCCCCCATCTCCAGCCCTTTCTTGAGCCGCTGGGTGTTGGTGACGAACACGTCATCGCCGACGAGCTGGATGCGATCGCCGAGCCTCGCGGTGAGCCGCTTCCACCCCTCCCAATCGTCCTCCGCCAAGCCGTCCTCGAGGCTGCGGATGGGGTACTTCTCGCACCAACCGGCCCAGAAGGAAATCAGTTCATCCGAGGAGACGCTTTTCTGTGGAGCGGATTTGAAAAAGGAATATCGCCCGGTCTTCTTGTCAAACATTTCCGAAGCGGCCGGGTCGAGGGCGATGAAGATATCCTCGCCCAGCTTGTAGCCCGCCGCGGTGACGGCCTCAACGATGACCTCTAGCGCCTCTTCGTTCGTTTTCAGGTTGGGAGCGAATCCGCCCTCGTCGCCGACGTTGGTGTTGTAGCCGCGCTTTTGGAGGACCTTCCGCAAGGCATGGAAACATTCCGCGCCCATTCGCAACGCCTCTCGGAACGAGGGCGCGCCCCACGGTTGGATCATGAACTCCTGGAAGTCTACGTTGTTGTCGGCGTGCCTGCCGCCGTTGAGGATGTTCATCATGGGGACGGGCAGGACGTGGGCCTTGGGTCCGCCGAGGTATCGAAAGAGCGGCAGGTTGCACGACTGGGCCGCGGCCTTCGCCGTCGCCAGCGAGACGGCAAGGATGGCGTTGGCCCCCAGGCGGGACTTATTCGGCGTCCCGTCCAGGTCGATCATGGTCTGATCGACGTCCTCCTGGTCCGTGGCGTCGAGACCCATGACGGCCTCGGCGATCTCGCCGTTGACGAACTCGACGGCGTTGAGGACGCCCTTGCCGTTGTAACGCCTCGGATCGCCGTCGCGCAGCTCGACGGCCTCGTGCTCGCCGGTCGACGCGCCGGAGGGAACCGCCGCCTCGCCGCAGCTTTCATCCTCCAGCACTACCGATGCTTCGACGGTGGGATAACCGCGGGAGTCAAGAACCTCCCGCGCTTCAACATGAACGATGGTCGTGGACATAAACTCCAAAACGCCGAAACGTCAAAACGCCGAAAAACCTGCGGACCCGCGGTCCGCAGTCCTCGATATCGGCCAGAGGTCCAAGATACCTCCACCGAACGACGGGCACGAACTGTAGTGGGATCGCCACCGGCGTCAATGATGGGGGCGAGCGGTTCGTTTCGTGGGGTGCATCCCGTTCGCGGTGGCGAAAATGCCCACGGGATGTCATTCTGAGCGCAGCGAAGAATCTCCTTGCGCGTCTGGATGCTTCGCTTCGCTCAGCATGACACGAAACGATTACCCCCGCCACCCTTAATGGGATGCACCCCGTTTCGTGCGTGAAAGGACCATCGCGCCGACGACAAATAGCGAGACGGCCAACCCGGCAAGACCGATTCCGGAGACGGCGGGAACGGAGTGCGGAATACAAAGGTCACCCTCGATGTCTGGGACGAGACCGTCGAACGAGACCTTTCCGGTGAAGCACTGTTCGCCCGACCCACCGCCGAACGGCCTGATATCGTACGACACCGCCGGCGGGACGGAGCCGCCGAAGAACGGACCCCATTTGATCTTCTGTTGTTCCGTGTCGAAGACGCCGCTGTGACTAATGGCGGAGACGACCCAGCCGATGGGCGGCTGTTCCTCGATCCCGACGACCGCCGTGCCGCCGGGAGGGTAGAGTGCGATCGAAACCGTGAAGGTTACACCGGGAACGTAGTCAGCCGGCAAGTCGCGCACTGCGTTTTGGGCCGAAACCGTCTCCGCCGAACTCCCGTACACGACGAATGACAACGCCGTGAGAATGAACGCGCGGTGACGCTTCCTCTTCACCCGCCCTCCTCTCTGGCGCGGCGGAATAGGCGCTCCTGCGCACGGCTACCGGACGGCGATCGGGTGATTGACCCCGTCGAACGAAACCGTACCCGACAGACCCATCAACCGCACGCCGCCGCGCAGCGCTCGTGTTTTCCCGCCGCCCGCTTCGATCGCCGGGTGGACCTGGAACATCATCGTCCGCGAGAGGTCATCGAAGAACGGGCCCCACTTGATCTTGCGATGGGCGGCATCCCACGTCCCGTCGTCGCTGATGGTTGTGACCACCCACCCGGCGGGCACCTGGACTTCAAGGGCCGCGGCGGCGGTGCCGCTCGGCGCCTCGATCGTCACCGGGATATTCCAGGCGCGAACGGCTTTGTCGCGGACCGCGCTGAGCGTGGAGGGCACTTCAAGGATGCTCGTGCTGACCTCGACCGCGGCGCTTCCGCCGCTCGAGCCCGGCGTGCTGGCCGGACAGCATCCCGAATCCGGCGCCGGACACGACGTCGGCATCCATTTTTGCTGGCCGTCGTCCCAACAGTAGCACTCGCCGCTTCGCCAGATGTAGGCCGCTCGCGTCATTCCGGAGAGGTCATCATTGCAGCCGCGCATCCATGAGCAGGCGTAGCCGATCACCTCACACAGCGTGACCTGACCGTCCTCGCAAGCCCCCGCGCCGCAACTGCTGCAGTCGCCGACGGGGCACAGGTTGCAGGCCGCTTGCGGCTCGTCGGCCTCCATCCGCGGGCAACAGAAGAGAGCCAAACACATGTCTCCGCAAATCGGCTCGAGGTCCCCATTCACCGATATCTGACCGGCAAAACAAGGTGGAACGTCCGTCACCTCCGTGGGGATCACCTCGTAAGTCAGTGCCGCCGGGAACGGCGGGAACAAGGGGCCCCATTTGACCTTGCCGTTGACCGGGTCGTAGCCGCCGCCGTGACTGATGTTATTAGTCACGATCCAGCCGCGGGGCGGTGAATCCTCCACGCCGAGCACTTGGGCAGTGTTGGGCGGCGTCAGCACGATCCGAACCGGCTTCAGCGATCCGGGACAATACGTTGGTTCCGGGTCGGACAGCACGCGCGACGCGGCACACACCGCCGGAAGACACACACCCGGATGCTTGACGGAGACGGCGGCGCGGTCCGCCTCGCAGGCGTTCCCATAGGTCACGCCGTCGCATCCGCAGACAGGGTCATAGATCTCCGGGCACGCGTTCGGAATCGAGGTGCACACGCCGGTATGATCCGCCGCGTCGGAGCACATTCCCTCCGGGAACTTGCAGAACTCTCCCGGCTCACAACGGTATCCCGTGAAGCCTCCGCAGATTCGCCCGCAAACGTTCCCGCCTGTGGGATCGACGCAGCTTGAACCGAAGCCCTTGGGAATGCCGCCGAAGGCCTCACAGCAGAATCGGCTTATGTCCACACAAGCGCTGTTATCCCAGGGCATGCAACAAGCCTCTGTTGGTTCACAGGTCGTCCCAGGCCCCTGGAAGATGCCTATTTGACACTGATCCGCAGTGGTCTCCGCGCACACCGGCACCGGCAGGGGGGAACCTCCCAAGTCGGTGCAGCACGCGCCCACCTCGCACGGGCCGCGGTGTGCAAGGGAGACGCCGGCCGCATCGGCCTCACACTCGTTGGCGTACGTCCGTCCGTCGCAGCCGCAGACCGGGTCCCAGATCCGCAGACAGCCGCCGCGAATTGGCGTGCAGACGCCCGGAACCGACGCATCGTTGCACGCGCCGATCGGGAACTTGCAGAACTCGCCCGGAGCGCATGTCGCCCCATTGGGATCGCGACCGCAGGTCTGTCGGCACTCGCCGGCATACGCGACGTTCACATGGGCCACGTGGGCTTCGCAGCGATTTCCGTAGGTCTGCCCGTCGCACCCGCACACCGGATCCCACACATCAGGACACGCCGCGGGCACCGGTTCACAAACGCCGAGAAAGTCGCAGCAGCAGCCCCCGTCCGGGAGCACGCAGAAATACCCGGCCGGACACGGGATACCAGTGATACCGCCGCAGGTTCCGACGCACTCGCCGTAATGGGCGACGGGCACACCGGCCCTATCGGCCTCACACTCGTTGCCGTAGGTGCGTCCGTCGCAGCCGCACACCGGCATCCACACCGTCGGGCAGGCCTGCGGGCTCGGCCTGCACACTCCCATCGGATCGCTGATGTTGCACCAGCCGACGGGCAGCTTGCAGAACTCGCCGGGATCGCACGGGAGGCCGCCGATGCCTCCGCAAACCTGACGGCATTCACCGCCATGGGCGATGGATACGCCGGCCCGGTCGGCTTCGCATTCGTTTCCGTAGGTTTTTCCGTCGCAGCCGCAGACCGGGTCCCAGAGGGTGATGCAGGCGCCGGGGATCGGCGCGCACACTCCCTGGTTGTCGACGATGTCGCAGGTGCCGATCGGGAACTTGCAGAATTGCCCTTCCGGGCACGGAATCCCGGCAATGCCGCCGCAGACCTGACGACATTCGCCTCGATAAGCGATGGTCACGCCGGCTCGGTCGGCCTCGCACTCGTTGGCGTAGGTGACTCCGTCACAGCCGCAGACCGGATCCCATAGACGCGGGCAGTCCGTCGGGATCGGAGCGCACACGCCCATGAAGTCGCAACAGCACGCCCCGACGGGCAGCTTGCAGAAGAACCCATCGGGACAAGGAAGTCCGCCGATGCCGCCGCAGATCACGTTGCCCACCGCAGGTTTGGCGACCACGTGCAGCACGCGGTCCCAGCACCACATCCGGTTCATCGAAACGACGATGTCCATCTCCGGAAACTGCCCGCCGCCGGGGATCCATCCGCTGTCAAAGTGCCTCGGGCCGTCGGCGCCGACCCATAGCTCCAGGCTTAGCTGATGCTGAACGGCGAACTCGCCCCCTACTCGGTAGATGCCGTACCCGCGGATCGGGTTGATGATGACGCCCGCCGGCGATAGTACCTCCCAACGAACGTTGAGGACGGCGAATTCGCGGAACAGGCTGTTGTCCGAAAGCGGCGCCAAAGCGAAGTCCCCGACCATCGGCCACGGTTCGTGGAGGATGCAATCGCAGGGATCCCAGCAGCCTTCCTGAAACGTGGCGCCCGGCGCGAGTACATAGGGCGTGATCCGACCGTCCGGGACACGAAAGGCGTCGATGCCAATCACGCGATCGAAGCACCATTGGTTGTGCATGGAGACCGTGATGTGGAGCCGCGACATGTCGCCGAGCGGGACCCACCCGCTGTCGAAGTGTTGCGTCGGATTCTCGCCGACCTTCAAGTCCAGTTCCATCCGCTGCTGCATCAGCGTGATGGGATTCGGGCTGCCGATACGGTACTTGCCCGCCCCGGTCATCCGCAGCTCGGGGTTGAAGAAGGGCACGGTCCAGTTTACGTCTTCGACGGCATAGGTATGCACGCCGGTGTTGTCGAAGCCCTGATACACGAGCTTGAACGTGCCGGTGATCGGCTGCTCGATCATGATCGGGCACATGCAGGGCGGGAAGCAGCCCTCCTGATAAGTTGCCGCCGGGGTCATCATGTAGATCGCCCCGTCGCCCGCGCCAAGCGGGTCGGCCAAGGCGACGACGGGGAAGACCAGAGTCCAGAGAGCGACCGATGCGAACGCTGAGATAGCGGGACGATTGATTCTTGCGGCTTGAACGACCATAGCTCGACCTCCTGAAGCGCACCCCCCCCTCCAGCATGCCAAGAACGATAGGTGATAGGCTAGCACGGCGACCCAAGATCGTCAAGGTGTTTTGTTCGAAGGCGTCACATTTTTTTCGCGTGTTTCGGGGTGTACAGCGGGGCTTTCCCGCGTCGGGGTGGACGGATATGATGCGGGGGTCAGGTTCCTTCCGATAGGAACGAAAACGGAGGACAGCGAACATGAGCGCAATTACGGACTTACTCGGATCGGACGCGGAGACCCTGCTGAGCTACAAATGCCGCGGGATCGAAAAATCGTTGTTGACGCTACCCGGTCCCGACTTCGTGGATCGGGTAATGTCCGTCGGCGATCGGCCTGTCCCCGTCCTGCGTAACATGCAGGGCATCTTCAACAACGGGCGGCTGGCCGGTACGGGGTACCTCTCCATCCTGCCCGTCGATCAGGGCATCGAGCATAGCGCGGGGGCGTCGTTTGCTCCGAACCCGATCTACTTCGACCCCGAGAACATCGTGAAGCTGGCGATCGAAGGCGGCTGCAACGCGGTGGCCTCGACGCTCGGCGTGCTCGGGACGGTGGCGCGGAAGTACGCGCACAAGATTCCATTCATCCTCAAGCTCAATCACAACGAGCTGTTGACCTATCCGAACAAATACGACCAGATCATGTTCGCCAACGTCCACCAGGCCGCCGAGATGGGGGCCGCCGCCGTCGGGGCGACGATCTATTTCGGGTCGGATGAGTCCGCGCGGCAGATTCAGGAAGTGGCCAAGGCCTTCCACGTCGCCCACGAGTTGGGCATGGTCACCGTGCTGTGGTGTTACCTGCGGAACAGCGCCTTCAAGAAGGACGGGGTGGACTATCACACGTCCGCGGATTTGACCAATCAGGCGAACCACCTGGGCGTGACCATCCAGGCCGACATCATCAAGCAAAAGCAAGCGACGAATAACGGCGGTTTCACAGCCCTCAATTTCGGCAAGACCAGCAAGCTCGTCTACGAAAAACTGACGAGCAACAACCCCATCGACCTGACGCGGTATCAAGTCGTCGGCTGCTACATGGGCCGTAGCGGACTGATCAACTCCGGCGGGGAATCATCCGGGGCGAGCGATTTCGCCGACGCGGCCAAGACCGCGGTCATCAACAAACGCGCCGGCGGCATGGGCCTGATCTCCGGCCGAAAAGCCTTCCAACGGCCCATGGCCGAAGGCGTCAAACTGCTCAACACGATTCAGGACGTGTACGCCGACAAGACCATTTCGGTTGCCTAGAATACAGATGGAGTTTGGAGGTGCTTGTGGTATGACCGTCCGGGAAGAACTAATTGAAGAACTCATGGCCCTGCCCGACGCGCTGGTGGCCGAGCTCCTTGAACACGCGCGAACTCTGCGGGGGAAGAATGGGCATCCCGCCCGCGAAACCGCTATCGCCAGTGAGCCTTCGCTGGCCCGCGATTGGCTCCGATCCGAGGAAGACGCAGCGTGGAAGGATTTGTAAAGGGCGACGTAGTCGTCGTTCCTTTTCCTTTCACTGATTTGTCCGCGGCCAAGCGCCGTCCCGCTTTGGTCATCGCGGCTCTTCCTGGGGACGATCTGATCCTTTGTCAAATAACGAGCCAGACGGTCCGTGACGGATTCGCAATTCCGCTAAGTGACGACGATTTCGCCCGCGGCGGGCTGAGGAAACCGAGCAATGTTCGCCCTAACCGCCTTTTCACGGCGGATCGGGAATTGGTTGTCGGCATCGTGGGGCAGGTGAATCAGTCCACGATGCGCAGAGTGATTGACGCCATAGTGCGAATCTTCGAAGCTTGAGGTTGCTTTGGCTGGAGTAGACCCATGAACGCTGGAAACAAGGACCACCCCGATCCCTTGATTGACGAGGTCCGCGAACGCCGCCGACAAATATGGGAGGAGTGTGGCCAGGATTTCGAAAAACTACTCGAGAGGATTCAGCGGCTTCAGGCCGAACACCCGGAAAAGCTCGTCGATCCACGGAAATCGCGGAAAGCGAGCACGAAACAATAGAACCACATGGATCGGAGGGCCGAAAGGCCTTCCAACGACCGATGGCCGAAGGCATCAAGCTGCTGAACACAATTCAGGACGTGTACGCGGACAAAAGCATCACCGTAGCGTGACGATGTAGCGTGGATACTCGGCATCCGCTGCCTATGTCGAGAAGAATCTGGGTCGGAACAACTTGACTTGGCTACGGACGACCGCCGTTTGGTAGGACCGATAATCTCAACACTCACAACGCAGAATGGATCATTGAATCGCGGGCGACGGTGGATTCATGGTCCGCAGGTTGCATAGGATTTTACGAGTTTTCCAGCGAAGGCCGTCGATCGCGGACTCGGGGTCATGGTCTCAGTTCGAGACCAGTGGCCCCGTCCGTTACGGATCGTGAGGGGAGCACCGACCATGAAGCCTGTCTCGCGCGCGTCGGGCCGGCACGCCCACGTTTATCCCTGCCATCGACGGAGAGCCGACGTTCCGAGGTGGGTTCTTGCCCCGCATTGGTTGGGCGCGCTGGCCGTCGGATTCGTCGCTCTGCTGTGGTTGGTGCTGCGGAGCGGCACGAAGCCGAGTCGATTGACGTACCCCTGTCAGCAATCGGCGTTCGGTCTGGCTGCGGCTGCATTCGGCGCCCCGCTGGTCGGAACGGTGGTCGCCGGGCGGGAGAGCTTGGCCGCCGTTCTACGCTGTGGCGCCAACCGAACGGCGGGCGGTTTGCTCGTCATGCTCGCATTGGTCGTATGGGCGGTCGCGTCGATGGAGTCCGCCGCGCCGAACAGCATTTTAACTCCACCCGCCGACTACCGACCGGACGTGTTCGTGGTCAACGATGTCCGCGGCGTATGTCCGGGTCGCTTCGGCGGCGTCGATGACTTGATCACGTTGATGGGCGCCCACGGTTTGAAATGGCATCGC
>Ga0315274_10003931_pt1 | contig 21965 bp, 15 predicted proteins | sample YL17G02_20_MG_FD_203700 | JGI IMG/M metagenome (GOLD analysis project Ga0315274, IMG submission 203700) | Sediment microbial communities from Yellowstone Lake, YNP, Wyoming, USA - YL17G02_20 | ecosystem: Environmental > Aquatic > Freshwater > Lake > Sediment | place: USA: Wyoming | collected...
GGTATCAAGCGCAGTGCAGGACACCAGCGCAACGCATGCAGTCAGGGCCGCCATCGCGGCGGCAAACGAGCTTGCGGATTTCCACACGGTCATGTCGGATTTCCTTTCCTATTCGTACCGAAGCGCATCAATCGGGTCCAGGTTTGCCGCCCGCCCGGCCGGATGACCGGCAGATTGAAATTCATCGCGGAGATCCCCGCCGTTACCTGCTTCCGGGCGCCGGCCTGGGCAGGCGGCCCTACATCAGGTGTAATGGCCGGGGCCCCTGTAACCCACATGTTATGATTCTCCTTTCTTGCGAATCGGAGGACGAGATCTGCGCGGTTTCCCGCCCTGTGCTGTGCAAGTCCTTCTGTGCTGCGCCTCGAGGGTTCTGCACAACATCGAATACCCGGGTATTAATTATGCAACCGGCAATCCGCCAAAGCCAGCGTCTTGTTGCACACATGTGATTTGACTTGCCCGCCGCGGGTGCCATGTAAGCCGTTGAGCACTGCCCCTTCCCGAACGGAGGCGTTCGTGCGCACCCGAACAGCTGCAAATGCGGGGCACACCGGAAGCGCTCAAGGCTCTATCCGCCAGCCGACCTCGCCGGTCTTGTTGAACGAAACCTTCCACTTCCCCTCGAGGCTGACGGTTACTTTCTCGGGCGTCTCACCTACGATTTTGGCCTCGGGCGCTTGTTCGACCGTCGCGTCGCAGGCGTACATTGCCGTCAGGAAGAACGTGGTCTTTTCCTCGGGGGCGATTATGCGAAGGTGGTTCGGGCAATAGAACTGGTCGCTGTAGGCGTCAGGGCCAATCCACGAACGCCCCCCGTAGATCGCAAGACCTTCCTCTTGCCTGACCTCGGCTTTCGCCGGCAGGAGCGACTTCACGAAGAGCCTCCCGGGCGTTTTCGTGTGGTTAGTCGTGGTCGTGGTAATCACAGCTTCGTTGCCGCTGGTGGCCATCTCTTCGGGCGCGTGGAGGTGGAAGGTCTTGACAAAATCCAAGCTGCCTGATGTCACGCGGTCGAAAACAAGCACCCAGTTGGGATACACGAAGACTAATTGCCGGGAGAAGAACGGCACTTTGCCCGGTTTGTAGGCCCTGCCGGCCTCGGCCGCGCAGTAAGTGTACTTGTCGTTCGTCTGGAAGCCCAGCCAATCCACGATGTCGTACATCGGCCCGCCGGTCGTCCGCCGCGCGTTCCTTCGCCATTCTTCCAGCGTCCTCGGCAGGCCCCTCCACTGCTGTATCATCTGGCCGCCGTCGTTGCCCGCGGGAGGCTCGAAGCCGTCCGGGCCTTTGAACTCCTCCTTTGGGTCGAAGACCGTGATGCCGTTGTAGGCTATCGTGCGAATGGAATAGCCGTAGTACTGCTGATGCATTTCGCCGTTGTAGACGCCGTCCTTGACCGCAAGCGGCGCGTTCCTGTAGATGGCAAAGATATTCTGCGCATCGTTCTCGTGGTAAATGTACCAGTCGTTCGCGCGAAATCCGACGAACGTATCGTTGGGGCCCCATCCCGACCGCGCGCATACAAGCCCGATGCCCGGGAAATGACGCGCCTTCGGGAGGTCCGCGAAATCGCGCTCCCTGGCGTTGGGTTCCCAGTAGAGGAAATCGAGCGCCGCGCTGAGCGAGAGTTTTTCGGTGTTCACGTGACTGACGTACCAGTGCGCGTGAGGGTCATCAAACTCCTTCGCCAGTATGACCATCACCTCGCGGTCAAACCTGTGCAGGTAGGGATTGTCGTCATCGTCGACGGGGAAGATGTTGTAACCGTTGGGCAGCAGCGTGTAGATGTGGTAGTATGGCTTATCCTTCCAATGGGCGCTCCTGCTTATGACGTCAATGCCGGTTGCGCTGCGAAGGCCGAGGAAATATAGCAGGGCATACCTCGACGCATGGCGGTCGTAGTCGTGGCTTTCGGGCCAACCGCCTCCGTATGCCGCCCTCCCCAGCATGTCATCCGGCGCGGCCCCGTCACCGGTCATTTTCATCCATTCATCGAACCACGCCTGGACCTTGTCAAGCAACTCCTGGGCGCGAGGGTCGTCGCCCGCGATGGCCAGCGCCGCAAGCCCCGCACCGAGGCGCGCTCCGATGTCATAGTTTCCAAGGACGTAGCCGGGGTCGAATGCCTTGAGGCTCTCAACGGCGAGGTCGCCCAGGCGCCTGGATATCTCCTTGCGCTGCGCCTCGCCAAGCGACATCGCAATCCAGTCGTAGGCAAGGGCATACTCGGCAAGGGCGGCGTTGGTCGCCTTGGCGGCGCGAAGTTCGGCGACAACCGCGCCGAATTTGGCATTGTCCACGGCTATCATGGCCGAAAGGGCCTTCGCCATGATGTGGCCGGATGCGTTGAGGCGGGCGTACTCCTCCGCGTGAGTCTTTGCGCGCTGTGTCAGGCCGTCAGGGTCAATATGACCCGGCGCTGTCTTCACACCGCCGATCCAAAGGCGCGGATGCGGCGGGAGGTTCGAAACGTCCGGCGCGCCGGCAAACGCCGCCCCGCAGAGCATCACGATGAGAAATGTCGCCAATGTGTTCTTCATGGCCTTTCCTTTCCCGACATGCACGGCTGCCGCGGCACCGCGCGGTCTCCTGTCGCCTCCAGCCGGGGTCTCGCCGCGGCCATGCAGAGGTCCTCCTGGCCGCTCCGGTGGGGAGGCCGTGCGGCGGGCCTGGCCAATGACCGGCGGAGAGTCCTCACGTTTCCTCCGCGACGGCGACTTCCGGCGACGCGGGCCTGCGGGTTGGCACGACCGCCTGCTGCCAGGTGCCCCTCCGGAAGAGGTAAAACAGGAACGCCGCCGATATCACATTTCCCGCGACCATGCCCCAGTACACGCCGTGGCTGCCCCAATGCCAGCGGTTGACAAGAAGCCAGCCCACGGGGAGTCGCAGCAGCCACATGCGCAGGATTGTCGCCGCCAGAACGGGCTTGGTGTGCCCGGAGCCTGTGAACGCCGCGGACCAGACCATTATCAGCCCGAAGAAATACGACGATACCGGCACGACGTGGAAAAACCGCGCCGCTTCCACGATAACCTCTGAATCGGGCGTGAACAGGCGCGCGACGGTGTGCCCCCCCCACAGAAGCAGCGCCGCCGCCGGCAGCGTGAAGAACGCGACGATGTTGGCGCAAACCCTGATGGTCCTGCGCGCGAGCCTGTGATTGTTGGCTCCGAGCGCCTGCCCGACGATGGGCGCCGCCGCCATGGCAAGGCATTGCGGGACGATCTGAATGACACTGATTATCCGGAAACCCACTGTAAACGCGGCGACAACCACCGTCCCGAGGGTGTTGACGATCCCCTGGAAAAACGAGAATCCCAAGGCGCCGCTGGAGGCGCTGAGCGCGGCGGGGCCCGCTATGCCGAGGATCTTTCGGAGCATCGGCCAGTCGGGCCGGAGATCGGCCTTTGTTATCTGCAATCCAGCCCGGTGTCTGCGCAGGAGGTGATAGCAGGCGTAAGCGCAGACGCCCTGTGAAATGAACGTGGCCGCGGCCGCACCCGCCACACCCATCGGCGGAACACCGATTCGCTTCCAGCCGAAGATGAGAAGGGGGTCGAGCCCCAGGTTCAACACGTTACCTATGACCTGGATGACAACAACGGTGATCGCGTCGCCGAGCGCCCTCAGCACCGAGGCGTATGCGCCGACAACCGCCACGAACGGCAGGCCGAGCATAAGTATTCGCAGGTAGGTAACGGCCTCCGGCATCATCTCCTGCGGCGTCCTGTACAGGGCGAGTATGTTCGGCGTGAGGATCGCCGCAGGCGCGGCAAGCACGGCTGCCAGCGCCGTCATGATCATGATCGTCTGACCCGCGACATGGTCAGCATCTCGGTGGCGTCCGGCCCCCACGTACTGCGCCACAAGCGCCGTACCGCCGCTGCCGAAACCAAACGCAAGGCTCACCACTATCCACTGGATGGGCATCGCGACCCCGGGAGCCCCGAGACCCTCCTTCGACCATCTGCCGAGCCAGAATGCGTCGACCAGGTTGTACAGAATACCCACCGCCTGCTGGGCGGCCATTGGAAGGCTGAGGCGCAGGAGGTTCCCGTACAGTGAACCGGATGAGAGGTCTCGCTTGGAATAGTCTGCTGTCGGCGCGCCAGTCATAGCAGCACAGCGATTGTATGGGAAAAGGGCCAGGTGTCCAGCGCCCGAACGCCAGGCCCGCGCGACATCCCAGACATCATGTACGCACTCGTAAAATGTTCACCCGCCCTGGCACGATTCGGCATCCGGAACGTTGCAATCGGGGCGGCCTCCATGCATCATGGTACGTGCGGGGAAAGCCCGGCCGTTCACGAAAAAGGAGTCAAGGAAGATGGAGATTCGTTTCTTCGGGGCCGTCAGAACGACTACGGGATCGATGCATCTGGTGTCGGCCAACGGCCGGCGCGTCCTTCTTGAATGCGGCCTCTATCAGGGCAAGCGCAAGGAGGCCTTCGAGCGCAACCGGAACCTGCCCTTCGATCCCCGGGAGGTTGACGCATGCGTGCTTTCTCATGCGCACATCGACCACAGCGGCAACCTGCCGACCCTGGTGCGGCGCGGCTTTCGGGGCCGTGTGTACGCAACGCCGGCGACAGGCGACCTCTGTGACATCATGCTCCGGGATTCGGCCCGCCTTCAGGCGCAGGACGTCGAATATGTGAACAAGGAGCGCCGGCGCCAGGGGCAGAGGGCGTTCGAGCCGCTTTACGAACCGCAGGACGTGGACCGGCTGATGGCGCAGTTGGCGCCCGTCAACTACGAAACGCCAAGGGAGGTCGCCGCCGGGATGAGCATCACCTTTCACGATGCGGGTCATATCCTGGGTTCGGCCATCACGGAGATTCACGTCCGGGAGAACGGCGCCTCGCGCCGCGTGGTTTTCACCGGGGATCTCGGACGAAAGGGCATGCCCATCCTGCGTGACCCGGTCGTGGTGCCGGGCGCCGACACGCTCATCACCGAAAGCACGTACGGCAACCGGGTCCACGAAGCGAAGGAGCGCGTCTCAGACCGCCTGCGCGGCCTCACAAATGAGGCGGCCAAGCGCAGGGCTAAACTCATCATCCCCGCATTCAGCGTGGGGCGAACGCAGCAGATCCTTTACTTTCTTCAGGCGCTTTACGAGAGGGGCGAGGTCAGCGACATCCCCGTTTACGTGGACAGCCCGCTTGCGACGCGGGCCACGGAAGTCTATGAACGCCACGCCGAGTGTTACGACAGCCAGGCCCTGGACCGGCTCAAGACGGGCGTTTCGCCGTTCTCTTTCGCGCGGCTACATTACGTCACTGAAATCGAGGATTCCAAGGCGCTCAACCACAGGGGCGGCCCCATGGTCATCATTGCGGCTTCGGGCATGTGCGAAGGCGGACGGATCCTCCACCACCTGAAGCACGGCATCGGCGATGAACGCAACGTCATCCTCTTCGTGGGGCACCAGGCCGAAAAGACCCTCGGCCGATACCTTGTCGAAGGCGCACGCCTGGTCCGCATCTTCGGCAGGGAATGCCGTGTCCGCGCCCGCATCGAGAAGATCGAGGCGTTGAGCGGCCACGCCGACCGCAACGAACTTGTCGATTATTTCAGGCGCATGGCGACAGGCATCCAGCGCGCGTACATCGTTCACGGAGAGCTTGACGGTTCGGAGGCGTTGGCCTCCCAACTGCGCAACCTGGGGATTCCGCAGGTGGAAATCCCCACCCCGGGAGAGGAAGTCACGCTCTAAGGCAAGTTCGAACCGGCGCGCGGCGGCACGCCGACAAACGTGGCTGCGCTTTCACTCTGCGGCCCGAGTCACTATACTGGGAGCCGGTGTGAGGGAGTTTTCGGGGCAGACTGACGAGAGAGGATCGGGAATGTCAAAGAACGCGTGTGGTTTCGTGGCGGCGGTCGGGGTGCTGGCTGTGTTTGTTATCTTCGGATATGGCCTTACGGCTGAGGAAATGGTGGCGCCGTCGGGGCCTCAGGTCACCATCAAGGGCAACGTAGTGTGCGACCGGACGACCATCCCCGTGCCGTGGGATCAGACCAGCCAGGATGCTCGCCACATTCCGGCAATGTTTGCGTTCGAAGGGACGCCTCAAATCACGGCGGAGTTGGACAGGATAATGAAGGAGTATTACCCGGAGAAGGGCCTGGACGTCGAGGCGGCCCAGAAGTTTCTGGACGAGTTCAGCAAGCGCTTGAAATACTTTGTCGCGCCCAGTCCGCTCACCGACAAGATGCACAAGGAGGTTGAATGGGGTTCACAGATACTTGCCCTGACCGGCGTGTTATCCGAAAAAGACGGCAGGAAGTGGATTACCGTCGACAGGTATGAGCCTACAAAGATAGCGTACCCCCCGAGGATGATCGAGCCGGACAAGCCGTTTGTGATGCCCAAGGAAGAGCCGGTTACCCTGAAGGTGAGCGATGATTTGACCCTGAAGTGTGTCCCAATCCCCGCCGGGAGATTCCTGCAGGGGTCGCCGTTCTACCAGCAGCGCTACCAGGATGAATACCCGCACGAGGTGGTACTGACGAAACCCTACTACATGTCGGAGATCCCGGTGACGCAACAGATGTTCGAAGCGGTCATTGGCAAAAACCCGAGCGGCTTCATGGGCGATTTATTGCCCGTGGACAGCGTGCCCTATTCGGACATACTGGAGTTTTGCCGAAGACTCTCAGAGACCAACGGCAGGACGGTGCGTTTGCCCACGGACGCGGAATGGGAATACGCCGCGCGCGTCGGCACGTCCAATCCGTGCTTTACCGAGAAATACAAGGACCAGATAAGCGGGACGGGCGCCAGGTACAACCCCAAGGCGCCCGACGCCACGACGTTCCCCCTGGTGAAAACCATGAAGCCCAACGCCTGGGGGCTCTACGACATGCTCTGCTGCGGATGGAGCGTCACGAGCAACTATAAGGCTGACAATGTGCGTGAGAAGGAGATCGACCCGCAGGGGCCTCCGAAAGGTGACGGTTCCATTCAGACGAACGATTTCGGCCCGATGCACAAGTCGAGGGGCGGATACCATTACAGCTTCATACGCCCGAATATGCATGGCGCCGTCGGCGAGGACGGCACGATTTGGGAGGGAGGGACTCCGATATTCAGGGTGGTGGTAGAGGCCCAGCCGGCGGCGGTTGCAGCAGAGCCGGGCAAGTAGGCGAACGCAGGCGACACCGGCGTCATGATCTATTCTGCGACCGGACGGCGGCCTTGATGGCTATGTCGCGCGAAGCGCGGAACTCGGCGTAGAGCGCGAGCGCGTTGCAGTCCACTTCGACTGTAGCGGTTTCCTTTCCGGCGCACTTTCGATCCGACCTGGGCCGGTTCCCGGCGGGGCAGGCGAAGGAACGTTGTTATCCCGGCCTCCTGTCCACCACGCGTCCGGCGCCGGCGGCAATATCACGAAGGGATTTCGGCTCGACGAGTGTCACCTTCGCGTCCACATCCAGGGCGGCCTTGATGCGCCTGGTAATCTGTGACCGCAGGGTTTCCAGTGTCCTCAGCACGTCCAGCGAGGGGATCTTGTCCGACACCTCCGCCCTGACCTCAAGGGTGTCCACGCCGCCTTCACGATCAAGGATGACCTGGTAATGCGGGCTCGTGCCCTCGACCTCGGAAAGGATCTCCTCGATCTGAGAGGGGAAGAAACCCATACCGTGAAACAGGATGAGGTCGTCAGCCCGCCGCATTGCCCTGGCCATGCGGGCAAAGGTCCTTCCACATGGACAGGGGGCCGGGTCGACCGACGTAATGTCCCCGGTCCGGTAGCGGATAAGCGGGAAACCCTCTTTTGTTATCGTCGTAAAGACGAGTTCGCCCTCGTCGCCGGCGCCGACAGGATCGAGGGTCCTGGGATCAACGACCTCCACGATGAAATGATCCTCGTTGATGTGCAGGCCACGCCGCAAGGAGCACTCGCCTGCGACCCCCGGCCCCATGATCTCCGCAGGGCCGTACGTGTCCGTCGCGATGATGTGGAGCCGGTCCTCAAGTTGCCGGCGCAGCGGCTCACCCCACTGTTCGCCGCCAAAGAGGCCGAGCCTCAAGTGCAACTGCTCAGGGTGGATATGCACCTGGTCGAGCACCGAGGCAATACTCGCTGCGTGGCTCGGCGTGGATATGAGGGCGGTCGTCTTGAAGTCCCTCATGATTACGACCTGCTTTTCCACGCTTGCCGTCAGGGACGCCGGGATCACCGAAGCGCCAATCTGCTCGGCGCCCTGGTGAAAACCGAATCCACCCGGAAAAAGGCTGTAATCGAGGGCGATCTGGACGACGTCGTGTTCCGTGATTCCGGCGGCCGTCAGGAGACGGGCGGTGCACTCCGTCCAGGTCCTGAGGTCGTTACGGGTGTATCCGACGACGATGGGTTTCCCGGCCGCCGCCGATGTCGAATGGATGCGCACGATGTCCCGGAGCGGGACGGCGAACATGTCATAGGGATAACTCCTGCGCAGGTCCTCCTTCGTGGTGAACGGGAGTTCCCGGAGCGAGCGGACATCCCTGATATTCTCCAGATTGACCCTGTGCGCATCGAATGCCGTGCGGTAGAAGGCTACGTTGCGGTAGACGCGGTTCAGAGTCGATTGCAGCCGCTCGATCTGGAGTTGATCCAGTTCATCGCGAGGTATCTTCTCACACTTGGGATTGTAGAGGATTGACTGGCTCATCGTTTTCTCCCTCATCGATCCTTCGGTACTCCTTCCCGAGGTACGCCCGTTGGACTTCCGGGTTGTTGCCCAGTTCCCGGGACGTGCCCTCAAGCACGACTTGCCCTGTTTCGACGACGTACCCGCGATCCGCCACCGCGAGGGCGGCCCGAGCGTTCTGCTCGACCACCAGGATCGTGAGCCCATCGCGTTTAAGGCGGTCAATGGTTTCATAGATGCTCTTCACCACCAGCGGCGCGACCCCGAGGGAGGGTTCGTCCATCATGAGGAGTTTAGGCTTCGCCATGAGGGCACGGGCGATAGCAAGCATCTGCTGCTCGCCGCCGGAGAGCGTGCCGGCGAGTTGATTCGCGCGTTCCCTGAGGACGCCGAATAGCATGAATACCTCCTCCAGGCTCGCGGCGACGTTCGCCGCGGCGCGGACCTCCCGCCGGCGGGAATACGCGCCGAGAAGGAGATTCTCCTTCACGGTCAAGGTGCTGAAGACGTGGCGTCCCTCGGGGACAAGAGAGCAGCCCAGTGCGACAATCCTCTCCGCGGCCACGCCGTGGATTTCCTTCCTGTCGAAGAGGATGGCGCCGGACCGGGGCCTGATGATGCCGGCGATGGTCTTGAGCAGCGTCGTCTTGCCGGCGCCGTTGGCCCCGATTATGGCGACGGCCTCGCCCGGGGACACGTGAAGCGAGACCCCTTTCAGGACGCGAAGCGGGCCGTAGCCCGCTTCGAGGTTCAGTACCCTAAGCATAGCCGTCACCCAGATAGACGCGGATGACCTCGGGGTCCCGCTGTACCACCCGAGGGGGGCCCTCGGCGATTTTTCTGCCCTGGTCGAGGACGACCACATCGTCCGAAATGTCCATGACGAGGGACATGTCGTGGTCCACGACGAGGCACGTAACGCCGCGACTTCGGATTTGCGCGATGAGGCCGGCGAGCCCCCTGGTCTCATAGATATTGAGCCCCGCCGCCGGCTCGTCCAGGAGGAGCAGGCTTGGTTCCATCGCCAGGGCCCGCGCGAACTCGACGAGGCGCTGCCGGCCGAAGGGGAGTTCCGAGGCGGGCTCGCAAGCGTGCGCTGCAAGGCCGAAGTCCTCAAGGATGGCCATGGCTTTCGCCTCGATTTCACGGTCCTCGCGCCACGTCCGCGGCAGATTCAGCATGCCGGCGAGAAAACCGGACCGCGTGCGGCAATGCCGGCCCACCATGACGTTTTCCAGGACCGTCATGTGGGGGAATAGTTTCGTCGTCTGAAACGTCCGCGCGATTCCCAGTGCGGCAATGGCGTGGGGTTTCCAGGCGGTGACCGGCCTGCCCTGGAAGAAGACCTCGCCGCCGTGCGGCAGAAGCACTCCCGTAATCAGGTTGAAGAGGGTCGTCTTTCCGGCGCCGTTGGGGCCGATAATGGCCTGAATGGCGCCGTGGGGCACGCGGATACTCAGGTCGTCCACCGCGTGAAGGCCGCCGAAAAACCGGTTCAGGTTCCTTGTCTCAAGGAGAACGTCAACCATGCGACCTCCTTGACAACAGCGATGACAGCAGCCGCAAGCGGGGCACCCGCAGCAGCCCTTGGGGAGCAAAGAGCATCATGGCGATCAGGATGGCCCCGAAGACGACGTCGTCGTAAGTCCCGAAGACGCCCCGCAGGGAAAGGAAATTCAGGAGAATCCCCATGGCGAGCGCTCCCCACAGGCTCGCCATCCCGCCGACGGCGACGATGGCAACGTATCGGACCGACTTCATGACAGTGACCTCGCCGGGGCCGATGCTCCCGTTATAGTGGGTCAAGAGCGCTCCGCCGGTCGCAGCAAAGATGGCGCTCAGGACGAAGGTGGCCAGTTTGTAGCGATACGTGTCGATCCCCAGCGAGTGCGCCGCCTCCTCATTCTGATGGATGGAGCGAAGCGCCCGCCCGACTCTCGAGTTGACCAGGCTGATGGCGAGGACCATGGCCGCCATCACCACCGCCCAGGCGATGTAGTAGTTCTGGACTCGAAACGCGGATCTGCCGTTGACCTGGAGGCCGGCGATGAGCGGGAAGGGCGGAACGCTTGAGATGCCGTCGGACTGGCCGAAGAGGCGCGCCCCGAGCACAACGCGGTAGATAATCAGGCCGAAACCCAGAGTGGCCATCGCCAGGTAATGCCCCTTGAGCCGCAGGACCGGCAGCCCGATGAGGAACGCGATCAATCCGGTGAGAACCAGCGCCGCGAGAAACGCGGGCCAGGGGGAAAAGGACAGGATAGTTGCGCCATAGAGGTCCTGCCGCTCGAAAACCAGCCCCAGCGACCGGCACCAGGCGACCAGCGGCGCGTCGCGCCAGGCAATAAGGTTACAGGTAGTCAGGACGGCGGATGTGTATCCGCCGATAGAGAAGAAACCCGCGTGGCCCAGAGATACCTGCCCCGCGTAGCCCATCAGGAGGCAAAGCCCTATTACCACCAAAGCGTAGTAGGCCGACATGGTGATTTGAGTCATATAGTAAGTAGCGCCCGCCGCCGAAAGCGCCACCTGAAAGCCCACAATCAGGAGCGCACCGATGAAGACGGGGAGGTATCTCCGGAACCGCATCACGATGCCCTCAGTGCACCGATCTCGCGCCGGGTGAAGAGACCGTGCGGCCGGAACACGAGGACGAGGAGGAGAACCACGATGGCGACGGCTTCCTTGTATGCGACCTGGAATTGGCTGACCATGAAGACCTCGAGCAGCCCCAGCAGCAGCCCGGCGGCGACAGCGGCTATGCTGTTGCCGAGCCCGCCGAGGATCGCCACGGTGAAGCCCTTGATCGCCAGGGGAGCGCCCATATCGTACTGCGTCTGCGTTACCGGGGAGATGACGCAGCCCGCCAGCGCCCCTATGCCGGCGCTGAGCATGAAGGAGAGGGTAACCATCCAGCGGTCGTTGGTACCGCAGAGGCGGGCGGCCATCCGATCGTCGGCGCAGGCCCTCATGGCCCGGCCGGTCAGCGTGAACCGAAAGAAGAGCGTCAGCGCCGTGACTACCACGGCGCTGACGCCAAGCACCCAGATTACCTGCGGCGAGATATGAGCGCCCAGCAGGCTGACGGTCGAGACCGACGTGCCGGTGAAATACGGCAGGGACCTGACCTTCTCGTCCCAGATGTGGAGCATCGCCTCGCGGATTACTATCGAGAGACCGATCGTGATCACGATGAGTTGCAGCACCGAGGCGTCACGGACCCGCCGGATAAAGACCAGTTCAACAAGCCCGCCGAGGAGCGTCGTAATCAGCACCGCCAGGAGGATGGCGACCGGCAGCGGCACGACCTGGTACAGGCTGACAGCCGTCATAGCGCCGACGATGAGGAACTCGCCTTGGGCGAAGTTGATGATCCCGGTGGCGTTGTAAATGATGTTGAAGCCAATGGCAACGATTGCGTAAACGCTGCCGATGGTAATTCCCGACAGGCAGTATTGTACGATCTGCGTAAGATCCATTCGGCCTCACCCGCCGGCGTTATTCCCGCTTTTCGCCGCCGGCCCTTGACTCTCCTCTGGCAACCGCGAACTTCCCGTCTTTAACCGTCAGCCACTCGAAGGCATCGATGGTCAACCCGTTATGATCCTGAGGCGAGAAGTTGAATATGCCGGCCGTCCCGACGAGGTTCTTCGTGTTCTCGATAGCCTCGCGGACCTTCTCCGGGTCCGGCCCGCCGGCTTTCTTGATCGCCTGGGTCAGGATCAGCAGGGCGTCGTACGCGTGGCCGCCGAAAGTGCTCACATCCTCCTTGTACCGGCTTTCATAGTCCTTCTTGTACTCCATGAGAAGCCCCTTCTGGGGATGGTCATCGGGCAGCACGTCCGCGACCAGCAGGCGCCCGCACGGGAACAACGTGCCGTTGGCCGCCTCACCGGCCTGCTGCGCGTACTTGATGTTCCCGAAGCCGTGGCTCTGGAACAGGGGAACGTCCAGGCCGATCTGCTTCATGTTCTTGGCGATCAGGCTCTGGGCCGGCACAATGGACCAGTTGATAACAGCCTGGACTTCCCTGCCTTTCACCTTGGTGAGAATGTCCGTCAGGTCGGTCGCCGCCTTGTCGTACGCCTCGGAGATAACGATGGTAATTCCGCTCTCAGGGGCGATTTTGTCGAGTTGCTTTCTCCCCGCATCCCCGAAACCGTCGTTGCTCGCGATGACGCCGACCTTCGTGATTTCCCTGGCCTTCATGGCCTTGAAGATCATCCTGACGGCATCGCTGTCCTTTTGCGGCGTCTTGAAAACGTAACTGGCAACGGGATTTACGATGTCTTCCGCGGCCGCGCACGAAAGCAGGATGGTCTTGCCTTCCTGGCAGATATTCTTGATCTGCATGCTTTCGCCGCTGGTCGAGGGGCCGATGATGGCGAGGACCTTGTCCTCCTCAATCAACTGTTTGGCGAAGGAAATGGCGTTCTCCGCCTTGGCTGCGGAGTCCTTCACGATGAGTTGGATCTTCCGGCCGCCGATCCCGCCCGCAGCGTTGATTTTCTCCACAAACATCGTCGCCGTCTTCTCCTCGGGAGCCCCAAGGTACGATGCCGGGCCGGTAATTGCGAAGATGGCGCCGACCTTGATGGGCGGCGGCGCCTCGGCCGACTTCGCATACCCCGACAAGACAACCGCAAGCCCCAAAACGAGAACTCCGAGGATTCCTAAGAACCTTACTCTCATGATCAGCCTCCTTTCGGACTTTCACAAGTCATAGGTTCCGGACCGTCTCCTCCGGCGGGACGTGAATCCCGCCTTTCCTCAACGCGTACGCGGCACGTGCCGCGCTCTCGCTCTTCAAGGCCGCGAAAACATTGTCGCGTTTTTTCTCGAAGAACGCGCGCATGTATTCGATATTAACGCCTTCGTGAATGACGACGCCAACAATCCGGCGCAGGCTGTCCGGCCCCTCCTCGGTTCCGCCGGCGCGGAGGCCGCCTTCCCGGGGGCCGGGACCGTGGACTCCGGGGATGCGAAGACAGCGGATGCGGCCGTTGGCGATAGCCCCCGGGACGCCGAGGGTCGCCGTACCGGCAAGCAGCAGGGCCCGGACGCCGAACACTTCGCCGGCCGGGAGCCCCGTCGCGCCGGCAAGCCTTCCCTTCTCGTGTGCCGCAAAGGCAGAGACTTGCTTGGCGTACATGACGTTCTCCGTCACAGAACGTAGCGCGAAAAGAGGGAATATGATACCCAAGAAAGACCAAGGAAACAAGAAGATACGGTCCGAATCACGCCCGGGAAGGGAATTACCCTGGCAGGCCGGGGCCGGGCGCCAACGGAACAATTTATCGGAACCGGCGGCAACGCTCTCGATTCAAAGGTCCCAAGAGCGGCCTGTTTCAAGCCTGAGATCTCAGAGCGCTGCCCCTGTAGAAGTCTGCAAGGCGTGCACTTACTTGATGCTCAAAGCGAGTCGCCCGACATGGCGCGACGCAGTATCTGATTCGACGGCAGCGGTGCAGGAATGAGCAATACGAGGCCGGGGATAGGTATCGCAACGGTTATTGCAGCGGCGAACCCCCGGCAGCCTCCGGACGATCCCGCCCGTGAAAAGCCCGCGGGCAACCGGCGCCGCCGGAGCGCTCCGGCGTTACGTTATTTGCCTTTGGCCTTGTGGGCCGCGTGCTCGAAGAACGCATAAACAACAGGCACAAAAACAAGCGTTACGAGCGTCGAACTTGTAAGCCCTCCGATTACAGCCCTGGCAAGAGGAGCCTGGGCCTCGCCGCCCTCGCCCAGCCCGAGCGCAAGCGGCGCAAGGCCGAGGATAGTGGTGAGCGCCGTCATGAGGATCGGGCGCAGCCTCCTGCGGCCGGCCTCTTCCAAGGCTTCGCGCACTGCCATCCCGTCGCGCCTTCTCAAGAGATTCGTGTGGTCCACAAGCAATATTGCGTTGTTTACGACGATCCCGCCGAGCATTATGCAGCCTATGTAGGTCTGGACGTTGAAGGTCGTGTTGGTAACAAGCAGTATGAGCACCACACCGATTGTCGCGAACGGGACCGAGAACATCACCACAAAGGGGTCGCGGAGCGATTCGTACTGGCAGGCCATCACCATGTACACGAGCACCAGCGAAAGCGATATGCTCAGGAGCAACTCGTGGAAGGCCTTCTGCTGTTCCTCGTAATCGCCGCCGTAGACTATGCTGAAATCGCGCGGGATCGGCAGCGACAGGAGCGCCTTGCGGACGTCGGAGAGTACCGAACCCATGTCGCGACCGGTCATGTTGGCCGAGACGGTAATGAGGCGTTCCTGGTCTTTTCGCTCGATCTCAACCGGCCCGCGCCGCGCTTGTGTAGTAACCATGCTGCGCAGGATAACCTGCTCGCCGTCGGCATTGGTGACCGTGAGGTCAAGCATGTCGCGCAAGGCAAGCCTGTCGGCTCCGGCCACCCTGACTATAATCGGGTATTCTGTGCCGCCCTGTCTAAAGTAGCCGGCGGTCTTGCCGGAAATGACCGTCTGGAGCATATCGGCGACGTCCGAAACGGTGAGTTTCATGTCGGCCGTCCTGAGCCTGTCGACGATCATGCGCTCCTCGGGCGCGCCGGTTTCGCGGCTGAGCATAACATCGGTGATACCGTCCACCTGGGTAACGATCTCCTTTATGGCTTTGGCGAGGGCGTCGGCGGTTTCCTGATCGTGGCCCCTGACCTCGATCTGAACCCTTTCGGCTCCGCCTGTGCCCATCCTCAGAAAGAAAAGTCCCTGTCCGGCGCGGGTACGGATTTCGACGCCCGGAATGCCCGACAGCGGTTTGCGCAGCGCGTTGGCGATCTGTTCGCTCGAACGCTTGCGGTCCTTCTGGGGTACAAGGGTGATGCGCCCCCAACCCGACCCGGTATCGACGCTGGTGACGACGTTCTTCGCCTCGGGGACGTTCTCCCTGACGATATCCTCTATCAGGCGAACCTTGGCGTCGGCAACCTCGAGCCTCGTGCCGACGTCCATTTCGGCGTTGATGCGCACCTCGCCTTCGTCGCTTGCCGGCATCAACTCCACGCCGATCAGCGGGATGAGCGCCAGGCTCCCCCCCAGAAGCGCTACCACCACGAGGGTCACGAGCGCGCGATGGTCAAGCGCGAAGGTCAGCAGTTCCTTGTAGTAGTCCTCCATGCCCCTGAGCGCGAGGCCCACCAGGTGCATGAGCGCCCGGAGGGGGGCCGGCCCCTTCCCATTGCCGACCACGGGGCCGCGGGAGACACGGGCGGCAAGCATCGGCACAATGGTAAGGGCGGCAACCAGACTGCACAGGAGAGAAAAACCGACGACGTAGGCAAGCTGCCTGAACATCACTCCCGACATGCCGCGGATAAAGATCACCGGCAGGAAGACGACGACCGTTGTGAGCGTGCTGGCCATAATCGCGGAGGTAACCTCTCCAGCGCCGTTAAGGGCTGCGTCCCTGGGCTGGGCGCCGCCCTCGCGCAGGCGGTAGATATTCTCGAGAACGACGATCGAATTATCGACGAGCATCCCGACGCCAAGGGCAAGCCCGCCGAGGGTCATGATGTTCAGGGTGAAGCCGCCCATGTAGAGAAGCGCGAAAGCTGCGATAATTGAGACCGGTATAGCCGTGGCTATGATCATCGTGCTCCTGACGCTCCGGAGGAAGAACAGCAGCACCAGAATGGCCAGACCGCTGCCATAGACTGCGGTGGTGCCGACGTTACTTATCGACCGGCGGATGTACTCGGAAGTATCCATCAGGGGGATGATTTTGATCTGCCTGATGTCTTCGTTTATGCGATCGACTTCCTCAAGGGCGCGGCGGGCGACCTCCACGGTGTTGGTGCCCGACTGCTTGTTGATGGACAGTTGTATCCCGGCCTCGCCGTTGACGCGCACGTAGTGGTCGACCTTGCGCCAGGTGTCCTGGACGCCGGCGATCTCGCTCAGGAGTACCGGAACTCCCTGGCGGACGGCCACGACGGTGTCGCGCAGCGGATCGAGGCTCGTGAATTCGCCGGGGGTACGGATGGTGATATTGTAGTTGCCCCTCTCGACCGTGCCCGCCGGGATGTTGACGTTGCCCGCGCGGATGCGGTCTATTATCTGGTCAAGCGAAAGGCCGAGCGCCTTGATTTTTTCAGCGTCTACGTCCACGTGGATCTGGCGGTCGAGCCCCCCTCTTATGGAGAGCGAGGCCACGCCGGGGACGCGCTCGATACGATACCTGACCTGGTCGTCGATGATGCGTCTGAGTTCAAGGGGGTCGAGCCTGCTTGAAACGCCCAGCATCAGTATCGGGAAACTGGCGATGTCGAACTTCCTCAGGGTCGGCCGTTCGGCGTCGTCGGGAAGCGCCCCAATGACGCGGTCAAGCCGGTCGCGCACGTCGCCCGCGGCGGTGTCGAGGTCGGTGCCCCAGGTGAAGGTCACCCTGACGCGGCTATAGCCTTCAGCCGACGTGGAGGTGATTTCCTCGACGCCGGGGACGGCCGCCATGGCGCGCTCGATGGGTCTGGTTACCAGGTCCTCGATCTCCTCGGGGCTGGCGTTTTCGTAGGAGGTCGCGACAGTCAATGTGGGATACGTGATATCCGGCATCAGGTCGACAGGAAGCCGCACGAGCGAAATCCCGCCCAGTATGATGACCATAAGCGTCACCATCGTGGTAAATATGGGGCGGGATATGGAAGAGCCGGAGAGGTTCATCTGGCGCCTCCGGCGTCCGGCGCCGCGGCGGGTCCGCCCTTCGGCGCTTCCTCGGCGGCGGTTCGCGGTCCCGCCGGGACGGTAATCGCAGCGCCGTCGGAAAGGAGGTGCTGCCCGAGCGTTACCACGTAGCCTGACACTTTGGGCCCGACAATCTCCGCCGATTTCTCGTCCACGATACCGACTGTCACGGGCACGAAGTTCGCCTTCTTAGCGTCGAGGTCGGCGACAAAAACGCCGTCGCGGCCGTCGCGCCGCACGAGCGCCTCGAGGGGGATAACCGTCGCGTTGTCGCGCATGCCGAATTCGATGTGGGCAACGACGAACATCCCCGGCTTGAGGAGCGCGTCCGGATTGGCCACCTCCATCTCGACGCGCGCCTGGCGGGAGCTCTCCTTCAAAAGCGGCGCCACGCGCACGATTGTGCCGTCGACAACGCGCCCGGGAAACGCCTCGGTGGTGATCGCCGCTTTTTGCCCGATGGAGATCTTGGAGTAGTCGCGCTCGATTACGTGCACGACGGCGGTAAGGGTCCCTATGTCAATTATGGACACGATAGGGTCGTTAGCGCGCAGCATGGCCCCCTCGTCCGCGAAGCGCTCGCCGACAACGCGCCTGCCGGCGGCGTCATCCCACGACGCCGCTATCTTCGTGTAAGACAACCGCACTTGTGCGGCCTTGAGCGCGGCGGCCCGCTGCTCGACCTGCGCAAGCGCCACTTTGTACCGGGCCTCCTGGGCATCGTAGCCCGCGCGGGCGATATCGAACTCCGATTCGGACGCTATTTTCTTCTCGCGCAGTTCCTGAACGCGCTGGAATTCCTTCTGTTCGGCCTCGCGGGTACGCTGCGACTCCTCCATGTTGGCTTCGGCAACCTTGAGCTCGGCGCGGGCCTGCTCGACCTGCTGGGCGTATTCCGCGTCCTCCAGCAGGGCTATCAGGTCGCCGCTTTTCACCGTGTCGCCGATATCGACCATCAGTTTCTCAAGCCGGCCGGCGACCTTGGGCGCCACGACAATGCTGGATTTCGGATAAAGCGAGCCGGTGAAGAGGGCTACGTCGCGAATGGTCTGTGTGCGCACGGGCGCAACCTCGACCGCAACCGCCGCCGCGCCCCTTGCGCCGCCGGCATTCCGGCGTGACGCATTCGAACCGGCCGTTGATTTCGAGTATATGCGCCAACCGAGCGCCGCCGCCACCGCGGCAATAATCACCCCCAGTAAGATCTTCCTCACCTTGGGCCTCCCTGACCTGCCCGGCGAAGACGCGCCGGATCGGCCAGTAGTATAGCGACTCGACCGGAGGATAAAAGGGCCTCAACCGGCCCTCGCCGTCCACGGGAAGCAGGGACAGGAACCGGCGGCGCCTTGTTCCTTCCTTTTTGCCGGGCAAGCCGTTATACTGACGGTCGACTTGGACGAATTCCATAGGGCAGGCTTAGAATTCCCGCATGATGGAGGCCGATATGACGACTGATTCGAGGTTCACCCTCACTCTGGCGGCGGCCTTTGCAGCCGCAATTCTTATCGGGTCCGCAGCATGGCCGCAGGAAGCAAAGAATGCCCCCGCTTCGCAATCCGGCCAGACTGACTGCCACGTCGGCCCCGGCCAGACGTACACGAAACTTGTGGACGTCCCGTGGGAAGCACTGAACCCCGGCGACTGCGTCTACATCCACTGGCGTTCGGAAGGAGAGGGCGGTGATTACCACGAAAAAGTCAACCTCACCCGCGCCGGCGCTGAGGGCAAGCCCATCCGTATAGTCGGCGTCAAAGGCCCCAAGGGCCGGCGCCCGTGCCTTAACGGCAAGGATGCCGTGACCCGCACCGTTGACCCGGACGGCAACTCGACGCACTTCCCGGGAAACCAGCAGCGCGGCGTCCTCTGCTTTTCGAGCCGCGCCCACACGCCCGATGACACGCCGGGCGCCGACTACTGGGATGTCTCCGGCCTCAAGATTACCGGCGCGCGTCCGGCCTATGATTTCACCGACTCCTTCGGCAGGAAAAACGACTACCAGCGCAGCCAGGGCGGCCTCGGCTCCGCCGGCGCGGGAGTCTTCGTCGACCGCGGCAATTACCTGCGCTTCTCCGACATGGAACTCACCGATAACAACAACGGATTCTTCGCCTCCAGCGACAACCGCGGCACGACGCACAGGTACGTCCGCGACATCCTTATCGAAAACAGCCTCCTCTACGGCAACGGCGCGCCCAATAACGCGTCCGTACACAACGCCTACGTCGAGGTCGCCAACTGGACCGTGCGCAACAACTACTTCGGCCCGCTCGTCAAGGACTCGGGCGGCTCCCACATCAAGGACCGCGGCGCCAACACCGTCATCGAGGGGAATTTCTTCGACGGTAGCGCCGTGCCGCTCTTTCTCGACCCGCCGGAATACAGCGAAGGCTGGATGGACAAGCAGCCCGGCTTCGACCGCCTGACCCTGCGCAACAACGTCCTGAGAAAAGACGGCGACCTTCCCGTCAACTCCATGGACATCATCATCGTGGGCCTCGGCATCTACGGCAATTTCACGACCGTCCGGACCATAGACATTTCGCATAACACGTTCGTCATCTCCGCCACGCAGCGGCAGAACTGGTCCTTCAACGTCATCGACCTCATGGCGCGTCCGCAGATTATCGAGTGGAACGACAACGTCTTCCTGCGTTTCATTGAAGAGAAAGACGCTGCGCCGTCCGGCGTAGTCTTCGTCTCGCAGATAGACCCCATCGATGAGAAGACGATCGTAGACATCGGCGCGAATAACTTCATGTCCGGCCAGGAGACGCTCACAAAGCAGGCCCAACGCAGCGGCGCCGCGACCATCAACGGCTGGGATAAGCTGAACATGCTCCCCTCCATGACGCGCGCCGAACTCGAGGCGAAATTCGGCATCAACCTCCACGACGCGCACTCGCCGGATTTCGGGAGGTTCAACGCCGAAACGAACAAATGGTTCCTCGATCACAAAGCCGGGGCCAACTTTACACCGGGCAAGGATACGGTGCCGGCCTTCAAGCCGACGCCTTCCCCGTCCGGGGTTGAGGCCCAATAAGAGCAGTCCGGCCGCCGCGCCGCCGGAATACTGAACAAATTCCCGCCCCGAAGCGCTCTAATAGGCGGCTGAGGCAGTTGTGTCAGCCGTCACGGTCATTGCCGCTGAGGGGAGGTTGCACATGCGTTCAGGAATGGTATCGGTCGTTGCCTGTCTGATTGTCATTGTGGCCGCCTCACGCGCTTACGGCGCGTCGTCCGACGAACGCGCGTCCGCCGCCGGAGAGAGGGCCTATCTCTTCGCGACCGAGCGGGACCGCCTCGACTGGGAGTATGTCACTCCAGGCCAGGGCAACGAATTCGCCGGCGGAGCGGCCCGCATGTCAGCGCCGCGGGGCAGGGCGTTTCTCCTCAATACCGTTTCTCAGCCTGCCGACGTCGCGGTTGAAGTCAAGGCGGCCAACGAGTCAGGCCCCGCGTTTGCCTGGATTCTCCTGCGCTGGAGGGATGCCAACAACTTCTACGAAGTCGCCCTGAAGAAAAGCCACATTGAAGTATGGCGCAAGCACGAAGGCCGGTACCTTCCCATCCTCCGCCGCCTCGGTATCGAACTTGCCGACGCCGCAGCGCCCCACGTCCTGAAGGCGCAGATCGTCGGGCCGATCCCCACGATTACCGTCTGGCTCGACGGTCGCCTCCTCTGGTCCGGTAGAGAAGAACTGGGACTGCAGCCTTCCGACGGCCGCTCCGTTGCGCTGGAGACCGAATTCTCCACCGTTGCCGTCCACAGCGTGAGTATTCTGACGCCCGATACGACCGCGCCTGCGACAGGTAGTCCGACGGCCTCCGGGGGAACCGCCGCGTTGTCTGAAAAACAGCCCCCTGTCGGCTCCAAGGCGAATTACGAGGAGGCATTCGCCGACCTGTACAACACACTGGGACGGGATTACCCGTGCTTTCAACTCAAAGGAATCGACTGGAAGGCGGTCGGGGCCCAGATGCTCCCGCGCGCAAAGAACGTCAAGACCGATGAGGAGTTCGGGCTCTTATGTCTGGAACTCGTGGCGAAACTGGAGGACAGCCACGCGTCACTTCTTGAGGGGAAACTCAAACCTCCGTATCCGTCCTTCCCGCAGTGGGATTGCGGCTTCTCGTGCCTTATCGACGACTGCCAGAAGCCAGTCATCTATTACGTTGACCAGGGCGGACCGGCGTACAACGCAGGCCTCCGCCCGGGAACGACAGTGGTGTCCATCGACGGGCAGGAGGCCCTCGACGTGATGAAAGCAACCATGGACCAGGTCAGCAAGTACGTGGGGTATTCGAGCGACAGGTACTTGCGGTACCACGCGGCACAATGGCTGGGGCGACAGATGAACCAGGGAGCGAAGGTCACCCTGGCCGTCAAGGACGCCGAGGAAAAGACGAAGACTTTCGAACTGCCCGCTACACTTGGTATGCGTTACCTGCCCCGGCTCCCCGTCCCTGTCGAGGGCGTTTCCGACTCCGCCAACGTGTCGTGGGTCATGCTCGGGGACAATATCGGGTATGTCTACGTCCGGCGCATCGGTGATGACCTCGTCGAAAGGCTGGACAAAGCAGCAGGCCAGCTGAAGGATGCAAAGGGGCTGATCATCGACGTCCGCGGC
>Ga0315274_10003932_pt1 | contig 21963 bp, 19 predicted proteins | sample YL17G02_20_MG_FD_203700 | JGI IMG/M metagenome (GOLD analysis project Ga0315274, IMG submission 203700) | Sediment microbial communities from Yellowstone Lake, YNP, Wyoming, USA - YL17G02_20 | ecosystem: Environmental > Aquatic > Freshwater > Lake > Sediment | place: USA: Wyoming | collected...
CGGTTCGAAAACGGAGCGAAGGGATGCCTGTGGGTGTCCCAGACCACGGCCGGCAGGAAGAACTGTCTGCGGTTCGAGATCGCGGGTGCCAAAACCACCCTGTACTGGAACAGCGAAAAACCGAACACCATGTGGGTGGGATCGAGGGATAAAGCCAACGAGCTTCTGCTCAAGGATCCCGGCCTGCTTTCCGACGCCGTGCGGCCCTATGTCGGATATCCCGGCGGACACAACGAAGGGTACCCTGACACGTTCAAAATGTGCTTCAAGGCGTTTTATTCCTACATCGCAAAAGGCGACTTCAAGGCGGTCCCCACGTTCCCCACCTTCGAGGACGGGCACCGCGAAGTACTGCTCTGCGAGGCGATTCTCAAGAGCCACAAAAAGGGCGGCTGGATTAATCTATAAAAAAAACAGAACACGGATTGAGCGGATCAGGCGGATTGTAGCGGATAAGAAAATAATTATATTAATGTTCGATCCGTCCCGATCTGTTCTATCCGTCAAATCCGTGTTCCAATGATTTTCAGAGGAGGAAATAATGAAACTCGGATTCGTGAGCGCGATTCTGCCCGATCTGGGACTCGAGGACGTGCTGAAATTCGCAAAGGAAACCGGATACACCTGCGTCGAGCCCATGTGCTGGCCCAAGGGCAAGGCCGAGCGGCGGTACGCCGGCGTGACGCATGTCGACGTGACGGGAATGACCAAAGACCAGGCCGCGAAAACAGTGGATACGGTCAAGGCATCCGGGGTGGAGTTGAGCGGGCTGGGGTACTATCCCAATCCCCTCGCGCCGGACGCGGCCGAGGCGTCCGTCTATGTCGGGCATCTGAAGGAAGTCATCAAGGCCGCGAAACTGCTCGGGGTGGCCGTGGTCAACACTTTCATCGGGCGCGACTGGACGAAAACGGTGGACGACAACTGGCCGCGGTTCAAGCAGGTCTGGCCGCCGCTCGTGAAGTTCGCGGAAGACAACGGAATCAAGATCGCGATCGAGAACTGCCCCATGTACTTCAGCAAGGACGAATGGCCGGGCGGCAAGAACCTCGCGCACACGCCCGCGGTCTGGCGGCGCATGTTTGAGGAAATTCCGAACGCGAATTTCGGACTCAATTTCGATCCTTCCCATCTGGTCTGGCAGAAGATCGACGCCATCCGGGCGGCGCGCGAATTCGCCTCCAGGATATTCCACGCGCACGCCAAGGACTGCCGGGTGGATCAGAACCGCCTCGATGAAGTCGGCATTCTTGCGACGCCGCTCGAGTTTCACACGCCGAAGCTGCCGGGGCTCGGTGAAGTGGATTGGGGCCGGCTTATCTCTGTTCTGGGCGACGCGGGATACCGCGGCCCCCTCTGCGTTGAGGTCGAGGATAGGACATACGAAGGGTCGATTGAAAACCGCATGGCGGCATTGAAGCAGAGTGCCCGGTACCTCAGGCAGTTTATTGAAGGATAAAATAAATGGAACACGGATTGTGCGGAAAAAAACGGATTCAATCGGGCTGTCAGAAGCCCGTAGTTGATTCGTCATTAGCGGAATAAGTCATTTTCCACGGGCTTCTGACAGCCCGACGGGTCTGATTCCCCGCCGCTTGCGGCGGGGTAGTTCATTCGGAAAAAATAATTTAATAATATGTTAACCCGTTCCGATCCGTGTTCCATTTTTCTCAAAACCAAAGAAGGGAAAATAAATGGCCGCCGTGAAGATTCTGAATGAGAAGAACATCCCCAACCTGCCGTGGGAAGAAAGGCCGGCGGGATCCGCCAAACCGGTGTGGAGGTATTCGAAGAATCCCGTGATTCCCCGGGACCTTCTTCCGACCTCGAACAGCATTTTCAACAGCGCGGCCGTTCCGTTCAAGGGGACGTTCGCGGGCGTGTTCCGGGTCGATGACACGTCCCGGAAAATGCAGCTCCACCGCGGATTCAGTCCAGACGGGCTGAAATGGAAGATCGACGAGACGCCGATCCGTTTCCAATGCGACGATCCGGAGGTCGGGAATTTCGTTTACGGGTACGACCCGCGCGTCGTGTGGGTAGAGGACCGGTACTACGTCACCTGGTGCAACTATTACCACGGGCCCACCATCGGCGTGGCCTGGACGAAGGAATTCGAAACGTTTCATCAGCACGAGAACGCGTTCCTGCCGTTCAACCGCAACGGGATCCTGTTCCCGCGGAGGCTCCACGGGAATTTCGCCATGCTGTCGAGGCCGTCGGACAACGGGCACACGCCGTTCGGCGACATCTACTACAGCGAGAGTCCGGATCTCTGCTACTGGGGAAAACACCGGCACGTCATGAGTCCCGTCGGCAACTCGTGGATGTACACCAAGATCGGCGGCGGACCGGTTCCCGTCGAGACTACCGAGGGATGGCTGCTGATCTACCACGGCGTTCTGCAGTCGTGCAACGGATTCGTTTACAGCGCGGGCGTCGCGCTGCTCGATCTCGACAAGCCGTGGAAGGTGATCGCGCGATCGCGGCACTACATCCTCTCTCCGCAGATGCAGTACGAATGCGTGGGGGACGTACCGAACGTGGTGTTTCCGTGCGCGCTCCTGTGCGACGCGGCCACGGGCAGGCTCGCCATCTACTACGGCGCGGCGGACACGTGCACGGGCATGGCTTTCTCGACCGTGGACGAGCTGGTGGCGTTCGCGAAAAAGGATTCGCTGGTCTGAGGATGAATCCAGATTAACAATTTCAGATTTATTACTCAGAGCGCTTTATGGGTTGACCAAAATCGGCAATAGATTCGGTTACGGCCACTTCCCGAAGGCTGCAGCCTTCGGGAAGTGGCCGATTTATTCATATACGCGAAAAAAAGTACGAATGCATGTTTCCGGTCGATTTGAGGTCCAAAATACCCTAAATTGTGGATACGACCGATCCTAAAAGGTCGGCAACCCTCATTCTTCGAATCGCGCAAACAATCCATGGGGTCAATCCATATGAAATACCGCCACATGAACCGAATGGCACTTGCCGGCTTCATTTCCCTGATCATGGTTTTGTCGCAGGTGGCCGGGCAGGACGGATCCGCTCATCCGCCAATCGAAAAGTCATTCAAAATCAATCCATCTCCGGTACGCACCCGCATTGTCCCCGAACTCAAAGACCTGCTCGATCGGCTGGCCCGGGCATCCGACAACGCGTTTTTTCAGAACCACTGCCTGTCCATCATCTCCGTCCTGGATGGGTTACTCAAGCCGACCGGCAATGATTCCCTTCTGCTGGAAGGGCTTTATACGGCTTTTTCCGACACGACGGTTGCATGGAACGCCGGCCGGCTGTCATCCTATCTCGAGAGAAAGCGTCCTTTCATCCTCTCCTGGACTTCGCCCGCGGACGGAGCGGTATCCTTGGCCTGGCTGATTCCTCCCGAAAACTGGAATCCGGAACTATCCTACCCGCTTTATGTCCGGCTTCACGGACTTTCGGACATCTATGGCAGCCGGATTCAGTACTTGACCCGTTATCTGGGTCCCCAACTGGTTTATGAAGGAACCTTTGAGGACGGTTACACCCTCCTGCCCTGGGGACGCGGAAATTTGTGGTATCAGGGAATCGGAGAAACCGACGTTTGGGATTGCATCAGCGCGGCGGAAGCCCATATCCATGTAAACTCCGCAAGAAAGTATCTGACGGGAATGTCCATGGGCGGCTACGGGGCCTGGAAGATCGGCGCGAAATCCCCGGAAACCTGGGCCGCGCTCGGGATTTACGCCGCAGCCCTGTGGTACGGCGGTTCCGATGTCATGAACGCGGATGTTATTGACAATCTGAAGAACGTACCGGTCTTCTTCGTCTGTGGAACCGGCGACGGACTCCTGGCAGAGAATCAACGGGCCCTCCAGCTGCTGCAGGATGCAGGCGATCCAAACCTGGAGTTCGAGACGTTCGCCGGAGGCCATGAATCCCGTCTCGAAAACTGGCAAACGATGTACGCCTGGATCCGGAATTTTTCAAAAGACACCTCGGAATCGGTGGATCGTCACGATCCATCCCGGCCGTCGCGCGCCGGACTCATCGGAAATTATCCGAATCCCTTCAACTCGGGGACCGTTTTCCTGTATGCAATCAGGACACAATCCGATGTCGAGCTCACGGTCTACGACCCGGCCGGGCGGAAAATCCGCATGATATTCAGGCCTTCCGAAAAACCGGGAGAACACGAAATCCGCTGGGACGGCAGGGACGATTCCGGCGCGCCGGTTCCGAGCGGCATGTATGTCTGCCGCATGATGATGAAGGAATCCAGAACTTCTCTGAAGATCCTGATGCTGAAATAGAATGGCACAATGATGACGACATGAAAACAATATGGGCGCATTTTCGACATCATGCCGGAGGAATCGACGCACACGAAGACACAAAGGGCGTAAAGAAAGACGGATGATTTAATTTATTAATAAAAAAAAATAAATGGAGACTCGTCATATGTTGAATCGACGAATTCTTTTCCTTGCCGTCGCGGCGTTCTGGGCCCCGAGCTCCGGAAGGACGATCAACGGACTCGAATCCGCGTTCTTTCAAAACGTCCAGGCCAAGGCTTTCCTCGTGAACGACGATACCCTTGGCGGATGCGCCCAGACTTTCCCTGCGGTCGCCGCGGATGGAAGCGGCGGTTTCGTCATGGCCTGGGCGGACCAGCGCAACGGCCATTATGGAAATTGGGGAGACGGGTATTTTTACCGGGGAAACGACGTGTATTTCCAGCGTTTCGACGAGGGCGGCAGCCCGCTCGGCCCCAACCGGAAGGTCAACGAGGGCGCCGGAAACCTGGCGCGCAACTCGAAACATTCCGTTTCCATAGCCGCGAACCGGAGCGGCCGTTTCGTGATCGCGTGGGAGGACGTCCGGGGCAATCCGGATTTGAACCAGGACATCTTTTTCCAGATTTTCAACGCGCAGGGAAACGCGCTGGGGCCCAATCAAAGGGCGAATGAAGCGGATGCGGGCTTCTCTCAATACGCTCCTGCCGTCTCCATGGATCAAAACGGAGGCTTCGTGATCGTCTGGGGGCAGTATGGCCCGGATTACCAGGATCCAGGCATCCTGTTCCGGCGGTTCGACGCCGAAGGCAATCCGCTGGGCGGAAATCAAAACGCCCCCGCAGGCGGCGGAACACTCTGGATATGGACGGACGGCCCCTGCATCGCCGTGGACGGCTCGGGACGGTTCGCGATCGCCTGGGTCGGCCGGATAGACGAGGGATCGACTCCCGACATCTGTTTTCAACGTTTCGACGCTTCGGCCAACCCGATCGGTCCCAATCGGACCGCCAATGACACGACGGTGTGGGCGGAGCCGGCGTCCCCATCCATCGGCATGAACGGACATGGCGATTTCGTCATCGCATGGCTGGACTCGCGCAACCATTCCGGAGAGGACGTCGATTATTATGACGTCTATTTTCAGCAATATGATTCCTCCGGCCAGGCGGCAGGCGGCAACCGAACGGCCCTTGGCGACACCGGATCGGAGGGGCAGTATCATCCGACCGTGGCCATCGGAGACGATGGAAGACTCGCGATCGCCTGGAATGACAACCGGATCGACCGGTCGCAGTCGGACGCTTATTTTCAGCGATACGACGGGGAAGGCCATGCCCTCGGGGGCAGCGTCAAGGCGGGCGCGGCCGGCGAGAATTCGTCCCAGACCGCTTCCCAACTTGTGATTGACAGCGCCGGAGGATTCATCGTCGTGTGGGAGGACGACTTGAACGGCAAAGTGAATACCGACGTCTTTTGCCAGCGGTTTGACGCCGAAGGAAACGCACGGGAGGCATGCCGGAGGGCCAACGACGATTCCGGCAGCGCCGATCAGACCCGTCCCGCCGTGGCCATGGCGGGAAACAGCGGTTTCATCGTCGCCTGGACCGACGAAAGGAACTCGTTTCAGGATCCGTTCCTCACTTACGACATTTTTTTCCGGCAGTATGACGCCAAGGGAAATCCCATGGGCCCGAGCCGGCAGGTGAACGAGGAGATCAGCAAGATCAGGGACTCGACCAATCCGGCCGTGGCCTCGGACGCGGACGGTAACTTTGTGATCGCCTGGACGGACAACCGGATTCACAGCTGGGACATCTACTGTCAACGTTTTGACGCCTCGGGCCAGGCTCTGGGTTCCAATGAAATGGTCAACACGGGCGGCAATTACGACTCGGAAGAACGTTCCCCGGCCATCGCCATGAACTCCCGCGGTGATTATGTGATCGCCTGGATGAGTTCGCAGGCCTGGGACTCCGGCATCTGTTTTCAGCGGTTCGACTCGGACGGCCACCGGATCGGAGCGAATCGGGAATCCGGTTATGGCAGCGGAGGGGACTTGCCGTCAGTCGTCATGGACGAATCGGGGCGCATCGCCTTGGCCTGGTATGTGAACGCCTATTATGACATAAACGGCGCGGTCACCCTCCTTTCGGAGGTGTTTGTCGAGCGTTTTGACGCCGAAGGAAAATCACTCGGACGGTCACAAAGAGCGAACGATGTCGCCAACGGGCCGCGCGGCGCGCCCTCCCTGGCGATGAACCGGGCCGGTGAATTCGTGGCCGCGTGGCAGGACAGGCGGAACGGGAAAAACGAAGTTTACCATCAGTTGTACGATTCCAATGGAAACCCGCTTGGAACCAACCAAAAAAGCGAACGACGACGCCGGAATCGCCGAGCCGTATCCGCCCGCGGTGATCCTCGATGAAAGCGGCCGGTATGTCGTTGCCTGGTCGGACGAAAGGATGGGATCCGGAAGCTCGATTCTGATGGGGCAGGGTTTCAACACGGACGGAAGCAAGGATGGGGACAATTTCCTGGTATCCGACGGCCCCTCCGCCCGTTTGCCGGAGGCCGCGTCGAACGCGGAACAAATTCTGTTCGCCTGGCAGGATAACCGACGGTCTAAGGGGTTCGATATTTACGCCAAATTGATTTCATGGGAGGACGCTTCGGTCGTGTCCGATCACATCGTCCTTCCGCAGAGCCATGCCCTGATGGCGAATTATCCTAACCCGTTCAATCCCGAAACGGTAATTCCCTACCGGCTTTCAACATCCGGTATGGTCCGATTGAGCATCTTCAACCTGGCCGGTCAATGTGTTCGCAACCTGGTCGGCCGCGAAGAGCCAGCCGGTCTCCGGCGGGTCGTGTGGGACGGAACCGACTCGCGGGGCGGAAGAATGAACAGCGGCGTGTATTTCTGCAGGATGAGCGTGGAAAGAGGCGGACGAGTCTCTCAGTTTACCCGGAAACTCTGTCTGGTCCGGTAATTTAAATTTTATGGAAATTACAGATTTATCAGCAAGCCTTTCAATAACCGTCACTTAGAAAAATCCCGGGGTCTAGGAATCTCTCGCGGATGTCGTATCATCCGATTCCAAGACCCCGGGGTTTTTTATGAATCATTTTTAACTTGTTTAATTTGAATCCAGACGTTAAATTTGGCCTTGCGCAAACGTTTCCGGTCGATATGCTGATCCGCCGGAATTCCTCCAATTGAAAATAACAACAACAGGCAAACCGGAACCCAAATCATGCAATTCGGACATTTCGACGATTTGAAAAAGGAATACGTCATCGACCGGCCCGATACGCCGCGGTCCTGGAGCAACTACCTGGGTTCCACGACTTACGGCGCGATCATCACAAACAACGCGGGCGGTTACAGCTTTTTCCACTCCGCGGCACAGGGGCGGTTCATGCGATGGCGGCCCAACATGCTTCCTCTGGACCAGCCGGGCCGGTATTTTTATCTGAGGGACAGGGACAACGGAGATTTTTGGTCCGCATCGTGGCAGCCGGTCGGCAAACCGCTGGACAAGTACAAATCCGTTTGCAGGCACGGAACCGCATATACCCTCATAGAATCCGTTTATGACCGCATTCAAACCGAATCCACCTACTTCGTTCCACTTGACCGTGAATTCGAATGCTGGCTGCTGAAGGTCTCCAATAACGACACGAAGACGCGGCGGCTCTCGGTGTTTCCGTTCGTCGAATACGCCGGCCACTGGCAGCTCTGGATGGACTGGGTGAATCTTCAGTACACGCAGTACATTCTTGAAATGAAGGTCGTGGACGGCATCATCAACCACTGCACGAATCCCTTCCTGCCCGTTGTGCGAGGAGATTTCGCCGCGGATCCCCAGTCCCGGCACACGTTTTTCGCATTGGTCGGGGCGGAAATCCGCGGATACGACACGGATCGTGATAAATTCATAGGGCCATATCGCGGATATGGCACTCCCATAACCGTTGAGAAAGGGCAATGCACGAACTCCCTCGCGGTCGGAGACAACGGGTGCGGCGCTTTCCAGACGGACATCGACCTGAAGCCGGGCGAATCCCGTGAAATTCTGGTGCTCATGGGCATCGGCCAGGCCGAAGTGGAGGGCAGTGCCGCGAGAAAGGAATTTTCTGACCTGGCCCGGGGCCGGAGCGAGTTCGAGCGCGTCAGAACGTTCTGGCATTCGCGGCTGCAGGCCATGACCGTTGACACGCCGGACCTGGAATTCAACAGCATGATGAACACGTGGAGTCCATACAATTGCCTCATCACCTATGCCTGGTCGCGGGCGGCGAGTCTGGTTTACACCGGGGAAAGGGACGGGCTGGGTTACCGTGATTCGGTGCAGGACGTGCTCGGCGTGCTTCCCGCGATCCCAGACGAGGCGGGCAGAAGGCTCGAACTGATGATCACGGGGCAGGCAGCCACCGGTGGGGCCATGCCCGTGGTGAGGCAGTACAGCCACCGGCCGGGAAAAGAGAAAGCGCCCCTTGAAAAGGAATACCGCTCGGACGACTGTCTGTGGTTGTTCAACTCCGTGCCCGCGTATGTAAAAGAAACCGGTCGTACGGATTTCTACCGGAAGATTCTCCCTTTTGCAGACGAAGGGGAAGCAACGGTTCTCGGCCATCTGCGCAGGGCCATCGAATTCAGCCTGGAACGGTCGGGAGCGCACGGCCTGCCCTGCGGACTTTCCGCTGACTGGAACGACTGCATTCAGCTTGGACCGAAAGGCGAGTCCGTTTTCGTCGCGTTTCAACTACGGTTCGCCCTCAAGGCGTATATTGAAATTTGTGAACTTTTGAAGGATGACCGAGAAGAGGCCTGGTCGAAGGGTCATCTCAGCACTTTGGACGCCAATCTGCAGGAGCATGCCTGGGACGGCCGATGGTTCCTCCGCGGTTATCGCGAGGACGGGATGACCTTCGGATCGCATCAAAACGAAGAAGGGCAAATCTTCCTGAGTCCCCAGTCCTGGGCGGTGATCAGCGGGCACGCCTCCGGAAAACAATCGGAGGAACTCATGCGGGTCGTCCATGATAGGCTGGAGACGGAGTACGGACTGATGATCTGCGATCCACCCTACGAGAAGACGGATATTTCCGTCATGAAAGCGGCCCTGTTCAACAAAGGCATGAAGGAGAACGGCTCGATCTTCTGCCACATCCAGGGCTGGGCCATCATCGCAGAGACGATGCTCGGACACGGAAACCGGGCCCATCGCCTTTTCCGGTCCACCATGCCCGCGGCTTACAATGAAAAGGCGGAGATCCGGGAAATCGAGCCGTACGTCTACTGCCAATTCACAAACAGTCCTCACAGTCCCCGCCGGGGCGCCTCCCGGCTTCCGTGGCTTTCCGGATCGGCGGCCTGGTCCTATTTCACGGCAACGCAGTACATTTTAGGCATCCGGCCGGAAGTCGAAGGCCTGCGGATCGATCCGTGCATTCCTTCGGGCTGGAAATCCTTCTCGGTCGTGAGGCGCTTCAGGGGCAAAACACTCAGTATCCACGTCGAAAATCCGGACGGGGTCGAAAAGGGTGTACGGGAGATCACGGTGAACGGGAGCCGCATCGACGGGAACGTGGTTTTATCGGATCACATGCGCGACCTCAATGAAGTGCGCGTCAGGATGGGAATCGAATGACGATTATCCTTTTTCACCCTTAAAAAAAGGAGCGGTCATGAGCGCGGACAAGCAAAAACTGTCTTTCTGGGAAAAGGCCGGATTCGGCTGTGGCGATTTCGCCTCGTGTCTGTTCTGGCAAACCATCACGCTTTACCTCCTCTTTTTCTACACGGATGTATTCGGCCTCACGGCCTCGGCAGCCGGGACCATGATCGCCATTTCCAGGCTGCTTGACGCCCTGTTCGACGTCGTGATCGGGATGACTGCCGACCGCACCAGCACGCGATGGGGCAAATTCAGGCCGTATATCCTGTGGTTCGCCGTCCCCCTCGCGGTCGCCGCGTTTTTCGCATTCACCACGCCGAATTTCGGTGAAACGGCGAAACTGGTGTATGCCTACATCACCTTCATCCTGTTCATGTTCATGTACTCGGCGGTCAACATCCCCTACACGGCGCTGCTGGGTGTCATCAGTCCGGATCCCCATCAACGCACGAGCGCCTCCTCGTTCAAATTCATCGGCGCCTACATCGCGGGATTCATCGTTTCCGCCACGATGCTGCCCTTTGCCGGCCATTTCGGGAAAGGCAATGACGCAAGGGGATGGCAGATGACGCTGGCCATATACGGCGTGGTTGCGGTCTTCTTCTTCCTGATCACTTTCCTCTCAACCCATGAGCGCGTCCAACCGATCGTGAAGGAGAAAGTGTCCATACGAAAGGACCTGAAGGATCTGTCGCTCAACGTCCCCTGGATTCTGCTCTTTCTCGTGACCATTCTGTTCATCCTCTTCGTCTGCATCCGAATGAGCGTGACCACCCATTATTTCAAGTATTACATCGGGGAACAGACGATCACCCTGTTCGGCAAGGCGCACATGTACGGATATAAATATCTGGCATCCGCCTTTAACACGATCGGGCAGGGATTCGCGATTCTGGGCGTCATCCTGGTTCCCTGGTTCTCCAGACAATTCGGAAAGAGGCGGGCCGTGATCATCCTGTTCATTACCGCGCTGATCTGCACTGGGTCCTTCTATTACCTGAAGCCGAACCACATGGCGCTGATTTTCATTCTGCAGACCATCGGTTCCCTGACCGGAGGCCCCATTTCCACTCTGCTGTGGGCCATGTATGCAGACACGGCCGATTATTCGGAATGGAAGACGGGCAGAAGGGCCACGGGACTCGTGTATTCCGCCTCCATCATGTCCAATAAAATCGGGTGGGCGATCGGAACCGTAATCGCGGGCGGTCTTCTGGCGTGGACCGGATTCAAGGCCAACGTGGCCCAGAATCCCGACGTTCTGAACGGCTTGAAGTCCATGATGAGCATCATACCCTTCGTTACCGGCGTGGTCGCACTGATCGTCCTTTTCTTCTACAAGCTTGACGAACCGCTCATGAAACAGATCAAGGAGGAACTGGACGCGCGGCGGGCGAGAATCGCGAAATAGAAAATGATCTCAGATTGCAGATTAACGATTTCAGATTGGAGCTTATACAATCTGAAATCGAATATCGTTAATCTGATATCTGAGATCGTTTTTTTCATCAACACCAAAATTCCAATAAGAGGTTCCAATGCAGTACGGCCACTTCGACGACAGGAACAAGGAATACGTGATCGACCGGCCCGACACGCCGAAGGCCTGGAGCAACTACCTCGGTTCCACGGAGTACGGCGCCATCATCACGAACAACGCGGGTGGATACGGGTTCTACAAGTCCGGCGGCATGGGGCGTTTCATCCGGTTCCGGTTCAACTCCATCCCCATGGACCAGCCGGGCCGGTATATTTATTTTCACGACCACGAATCCAGGGATTTCTGGTCGGCCTCGTGGCAGCCTGTCGGCAAGTCTCTGGACAAATTCCAATCCGTGTGCCGTCACGGGACCGCTTACACGGTCATCACCTCGAAATACCGAGGCATCGAATCCGAAGCCACATACTTCGTGCCTCTTGGAAGGAACTTTGAGGTCTGGAAGGTCCGCGTGACCAACACGACCCGGAAGAAGAGGACGCTCTCCGCCTTCACTTACCTTGAGTACGCCGGGAATTGGAGCGCCATCGACGATCTTCTGAATATCCAGTACGTCCAATACACCTCACAGATGAAGGCCGAAAACGGCATCATCGACCACGGTACCAACGTGTACATTCCCGAAATGCCGGACAATTTCAAGGAAAAGGACCAGGGTCGGCACACGTTCCAGGCAATCGTCGGGGCCAAGGTCGCGGGATTCGACACGGACCGCGAGGCGTTTCTCGGGCCGTACCGGACCTACGCCAATCCCATCGCCGTGGAGAAGGGAAAATGCTCCGGCAGCCTCGGCTACGGAGACAATCCGTGCGGATCACTGCAGGTCAAACTCACGCTGAATCCCGGACAGTCCAGGGAGTTCCTCGTGATTGCGGGGATCGGACGAGCCGAAACGGAGGGCAAGCTTGCGGCGGAGGAATTTGCGGATCTTTCCAAGGCCGACGAAGAGCTCGAAAAACTCAAGGCGCACTGGCATTCGAAGATCGAGGGATTTTCGGCGAAAACGCCGGATCCGGAGCTGAACGCCACGATCAACACCTGGGGCATCTACAACTGCATGATCACCTTCGCCTGGTCCCGCGCCGCGAGCTTGATCTACTCCGGCATCGACCGGGACGGCCTGGGCTACCGCGACACGGTTCAGGATTTTCTAGGAGTCATGCACGCCATACCGGAGGAGGCTGGGCAGCGGCTCGAGCTCATGATCACGGGCCAGGTTTCCACGGGCGGGGCCATGCCCTGCGTGATGCCGTTCGGACACAGGCCGGGGCAGGAACCCCCGCCGAAAGAGGAGGAATACCGCTCGGACGACTGCATGTGGCTGTTCAACGCGATTCCCGCGTACGTCGGCGAGACGGGCGACGTCGCGTTCTACGAAAAAACGCTGCCGTATTCGGACATGGGAGAGGACACCGTGTTCGGCCACATGAAACGGGCCATCCAGTTCAGCCTGGACCGGTCCGGCAGCCACGGCCTGCCGTGCGGGCTGCGCGCCGACTGGAACGACTGCCTGCGATTCGGGCACAACGGCGAATCGGTGTTCGTGGCCCTGCAGCTCCGGCTCGCGCTCAAGGTGTTCATCGAGACCGCCCGGTTGCTTGATAAAAGGGAGGAGGAGGCCTGGGCGCAACCGATCCTCAGCCGGCTGGACGATAACATTCAGCGTCACGCATGGGACGGGGAATGGTTCATTCGCGGGTATCGGTACGACGGCATGAAATTCGGATCGAGGGAATGCGCGGAAGGGCAGATCTTCCTGAACACGCAGTCGTGGGCCGTGCTCTCGGGAGCGGCCTCGCCTGAACAGGCTGAAACCAGTTTGCGCAAGGTCAACGAGAGGCTCGCGACCGCATACGGGCTCGCGCTATGCGACCCGCCGTTCACGGAAACGGATTTCAATATCGTGCGCGCGGCCCTGATGAACCCCGGAACCAAGGAGAACGGCGGCATTTTCGTGCACACGCAGGGATGGGCGGTGATGGCCGAGGCCATGCTGGGGCACGGCAACCGGGCGTATCAGTACCTTCGCGCCTACCTTCCCGCCGCCTACAACAAAAAAGCGGACATCCGCGAGATCGAGCCTTACGTGGTTTGCCAGTCCACGCATTCCAAACAAAGCCCGAAGCACGGCGTGTCGCGCATTCCGTGGCTTTCCGGGTCCGCCGCGTGGACCTATCTCGCCATCACGCAGTACATACTCGGCATCCAGCCGGAAGTGGGGGGATTGCGCATCGATCCCTGCATCCCCGCGAAGTGGAAGGGATTCACCGTCCAGCGAGCCTTCCGGGACAAAGTCCTCCGCATCCGCGTTGAGAATCCGGACGGCGTGGAAAAAGGCGTGAAACGGCTGACGCTGAACGGAGAAACCATTACAGGGACGCTTGTTCCGGTCCAAAAAATGGAGGATGAGAACGAGGTGTCGGTGTTGATGGGGTAAAGGTTATTCGGCTTTGAATTTTTTCGCGCTTTTTATTCTGAGTCCCGAGTCAGCGCCTTGGAGTTGACCTGCAGATGATCAGGTAAATTTGGCCGTTCGTCCTTCGACAAGCTCAGGATGAACGGCCTTTTTACTGATAATTTTCTTGAAATAAACCAATCTTTTACCTATATTTACTTGATTTGATATTTTCAACCAACCCCTAATAAAATGAGCAAATCATCATGCCAACCCTGCAATTCAAAGGCAAGAATATTATTTGACTGGGAAGAGAAGAAGAAAAGATAGACTGGTAGAGTATCGTGGTTGCGGAAAAAAATTTTGGGCGAATGTGATACAATGATCCGAGTCGAGATCAAACCTGAAATGCTGCGTTGGGCACGCGACCGGGCCAGGGTAGGACCAGGCGCGCTTTCCAGACGCTTTCCACAGTTGGATGCCTGGGAACGCGGCAGAGTGCATCCTACGCTCAAACAAATGGAGCGTTTTGCTAATGCCATGCATACTCCCATCGGTTATCTCTTTCTCCAAGAACCGCCTATTGAGCGAGTTCCAATCCCTGACTTCCGTGCCTTCGGCAGAGAACACTATGAGCACCCAAGCCCAGACTTACTGGACACTATCTATATATGTCAACAGCGCCAGGAATGGTACCATGATTTCGCGTATTCCGCCGGTGAGGAACCGCTCCCATTCGTCGGCTCCGCGAATCTGATGAGCAGTATTGAAACGACTGCGGCAGGCATGCGGCACGCATTGGGGTTCGACCTCGATGAACGCCGTCGGATGCCGACTTGGACCGATGCGCTGCGCCATTTTATCGAACAAGCGGACACTCTGGGGATACTCGTCATGTGCAGCGGCGTAGTGCAAAACAACAACCGCCGGCGTCTCGATCCTGACGAGTTTCGTGGTTTCGCGATGGTTGATGTTTTGGCACCGCTGGTGTTTATCAACGGAGGGGACACCAAAGCGGCCCAGATGTTTTCGCTGGCGCATGAACTGGCCCATATCTGGCTTGGCCAATCCGCTGTTTCCGACGCGCAGGCGTCCATAATACCGAATCATGAGGTTGAGCGCTGGTGCAACCAGGTCGCTGCTGAACTTCTGGTGCCGCTCGCCATTCTGCGTAAAGAGTATCAGGGGAGCAGCGAATTACGCGACGAAACCAGCCGCCTGGCTCGTCGCTTTAAGGTGAGCACATTGGTTATCCTGCGCAGGATCTGCGATGCTGGCGGGATCACACGGCAGCAGCTCGGGTATGAGTATCAGGAAGAACTTGAACGTCTTCGGAAAATTCTCAAAGGAAGCGGCGGTAATTTTTACCTCACCCAGGCGGCGCGGGTCAGCAAACGCTTCGCCCGGGCTCTCATCGCAAGCACGCTCGAGGGGCAAACACTGCACCGCGATGCTTTCCGAATGCTCGGTTTCACCAAACTGGAGACTTTCAGCGAGCTTGGGCGCAGCCTGGGGGTGGACTTCTGATGGCATACCTGCTCGACGCCAATGTTTTTATACAGGCAAAGAATCTTCACTACGGCCTTGATTTCTGTCCGGCTTTCTGGGAATGGCTTATCACTAACAATGCGGCTGGCTTGGTATTTAGCATAGAGAAAGTAGGCGATGAGATTGAAGCTGGAAGTGATGAGCTTTCCACATGGGCCGCGCAACGCGGACATGGATTCTTTCTGAAGCCGGACGCTTCGATGCTGGCCGCTCTCGGCAGGGTCAGTAACTGGGCGACGAGCCGGCGTTACGAACCTGCGGCGACGAGCATGTTCCTTCAAGACCCCGACTACTAATTGGTGGTTCATGCGCTTGCCCATGGGCATATCCTGGTAACACACGAGGTTGCGTCTTCATCGATCAAAAAAATCAAAATACCCGACGCCTGCATCGGCCTGGGTATCAAATGCATGACCCCGTTCGAAATGCTTCGGCATGAACGTGCGCGGTTTATTCTAAAGCCGTAGAGATGAATTTCGGAGGCATCATGCCCACCCTGCAATTCAAAGGCAAAAACATAATTTGGAACCATCACCTGTCGGTCCCTTATCACACTCTCGACGAGGACCCGAAGCTCGATTTTCAGGCCAAAAAGGGCGACGGGAACCTGATAATAGAAGGCGACAACCTGCCGGCTCTCAAGGCGCTGCTTCCTGAATACGCGGGCAGGGTGAAGTGCATTTATATCGATCCGCCATACAATATAGGAAATGAAGGTTGGGTTTATAATGACAAAGTGAACAGTCCTTTAATAATGGAATGGCTTGGGAAAGAGGTAGGCAAGGATGATCTGACGAAGCATGATAAATGGTTGTGCATGATGGTTCCTCGATTAAAATTATTAAGAGAATTATTAGCAGATGATGGAGCTATTTGTATAAGTATTGATGATATAGAGTTAGGGTGTTTGCTTCGAACAATGGATGAAATTTTTGGGGAACAAAATAAAGAAGAAGTAATATGTTGGCGAAGACGACATAATCAACCAAATGATAAAAGTAAAGCAATAAGTAAAGTCGCTGAATTTATTGTCGTTTATGCGAAAGATTTAGAATATTTAAAGGCAAAGGGTACTTTTAATGGTTTACCTTTAACGGGTGATTTTTCAAACCCGGATAATGACCCAAAAGGCGATTGGGCTTCGAAACCATGGAAATCCGGGACCAATCAAACAGGAACTGTATATCAAATCAAAACTCCAAGCGGTAGAGTATTAGAAGAAGAATGGTTGGGTACTGAAGATACATACAAACAATACTTGAGTGAAGGAAGAATATATTGGCTCCAAATATTTACACAAAAAGATTCTATTTTTTTAACACCTTTGCAGGCTCAGGGACAACAATGCATGCGGTGATGGATTTGAACAAGGAGGATGGGGGCAATCGGAAGTGCATTCTCGTTCAAATGACGGAGGCTACGGATGCGGAGCCGAAGAAGAATATATGCCGCGATATCACGCGTGAGCGGGTGAAAAGGGCGATCCAAAAGTATGGTTATGAAAGCGGGTTTAAGTACCTGCGAGTCGGAGATCCGATTGATTCTGAAAGCATGTTATCGGACGTTCTACCGACCTTTAAGCAGTTGGCTTAATATGTTTATTATCTGTGTACGGGCGAATATCTTCGAGACGAAAGCAGTATAAATGAAAAGAATTATTTTGCAGGGACATTAAACCTACCCATGGCCGATGAAATGGCCAAGGAACACCCCGATCATAAGCTGATCATCTACGCCCCGGCATGCTTTCTCGACGAGGATTATTTACAGGCGAAGAGTATTGAATATGTAGGCATTCCATACAACCTATTCCGAAGACAGGCGTAAAGGAGAAAAATCATGTCAAATTCCATTGTGACGCACGGAGAAGTGATCGACAAAGAAACGATTCATCTTGAAAAACCGCTTCCGATTGATCACGGTAAAGTGAAGTTGGTAATAGAACCGGAGGATATGCAAAAAAGTCGTAAACGATTGTTTGGGATTGCGAAAGGAGCAATCATCATGCATGCTGATTTCGACGCTCCAATACAGGATTTAAAGGAGTACATGGAATGAAATTTCTGATTGATACAAACGTACTGCTTTGGCATATTGGCGGTGATGCCAGGATGCCCGAATCAATCAGGGAAACCATCGACGATCCAGAATCGACCCTCACAGTAAGCATTGCGTCGATTTGGGAAATCGGAATAAAATACAGCCTGAATCGTCTTGACCTGAAACCGGATTTGGATGGATTTTTGGAAAAATATATTATGAATCGAGACATTATTATTCTTCCGATTGAAATCAAACATGTATCGTTTGTCTCGAAATAGTAAATTATTATGAAAAGCCCGGGAAAAAAAATAGAAAACAGGGAAGAGCAGGCTTTAAGAACGTTGTTGAAGTGATTTTCGCCGGTTTTTTATTATTTTATCTTTTGACCTTCCCGATTCTGCGTCGTATCATGAATAGAAATGACTGAACTTGGCAGGAGACTGAAACGGTTTGAATGCCCCTGGGTACGAATTGTTCCAACGGTCCAGAAACGGCGATGCCGAGGCCTTCCGCCGGATCGTCGAGAGCCACCAGTCCTATGCGTTCGCGATCGCGTTCCGGTTTCTGGGGAATGAAGCGGACGCCGAAGACGTCGTTCAGGAATCTTTTATCAATGTCTGGAAGCATCTGGCGGATTATGATCCCCGGAAGAAATTCTCGACATGGCTCTACCGCATCGTGGCGAACCGATGCCTCGATTGCATCAAGTCCAGAAACAGGCGAAGGGAATCGGGTCCAATGGATCCGGAAGGCGTCGATTCGAGGCAGTCGATCGAAGATCCGGAGAAAACCGGCGACGATCGGGAAAGGCTGAAGCTGGTGAACGCGCTCGTCCGCGAACTTCCCGAAAAACAGAGGTTGGTGTTCATCCTGCGGGACCTGCAGGATTTGAGCATCGAGGAAACCTCGGGAATTTTAACAATATCCAAAGCCTCGGTGAAAAGCAATCTCTTTCACGCGCGGAAATTCCTGCGCGAGAGAATCGAGCAACTGGATAAAAAAGGGCTCTGACATGAACTGCAAACGGAATCAAAAATGGCTTCACCTTTACCGGGAAGGCGAATTGTCCGGCCGGCGGGCGAAGTCGCTCAACCGCCACATTGAACGGTGTCCGGAATGCGCCGCAGTCCGCAAACGGATTGCCCGGATGGAGGCAACCGTCGGCCGAATTCGGGTAAATGCCCCGCAATCGGAACATCCCGAAATGATCCGCAACCGGATCATGGATGCGATCGCATCGCTCCCGAGGGATTCCCGGAGAGCCGAGACTTCGGTCGCTCAGAATGACGGATTAAACCCGAAATGGAAGTCTGACCGTTTCGGCCGTTTTGCATTGGGCATTCTTTTTCATGCACGCAGGATTCGGTTCGGTCTCGCCATCGCGGCGGCGATGATCGTGCTCGTTTTCTTCGTCCAAGAGTCGATGATTTTATCGAGGATATCAAGGCTTGAGGACCGCATGTCAACTGTGGCGATGAATCCCGCCGCAGCAACGCCGATGCGGTCCGGTATTCCATTGACCCTGGCTGGAATAAGAAATATCCCGGAGGCCGCAGTCGGCGCAGCGGCGATCGGGGAGGAGTGGATTACGGTCCGCAGAGCAGATATCGAGACGCTTTTACGCTCGGTTCAGGATTCCAGGCGTTTCAACGCCCTGATTCTGAAAATCATCCAAAAACAATATCCGGCGATTCGTCAGCTTGACGAGGAAATGTTTCTTGATTCCGAAAAGGTGATCCGATTATTACGTGAAAATCCGATGATCATACGGCAATTTCTTCAATCATCCGAAACAGGAGGTCGAACATGAATCAATCTTTGAAAAGGCTTGGCCTGTTGTGCGCGATTCTCGCGGTGGCCGCGCTGACGGGATGCCGGGAAATCACCACCACAACCCGGGTTTTTTCCGACGGGTCGTGCGAACGAACCATTGATGTTACCGGTGATTCCGTCACCGTCGATTCCGTTTTTACCGGACCGTTTCCAATGCCTGTCGATTCGACTTGGAGGATCACCCAGAGAGTTGATTCCACACAGAAAACCACGCAGGTCAAAGCGGGAAAGAAGACGGAGAAAAATGACAAACGGACGATCGTCGCGACCAAACGGTTTCCTCATGTTGCGGATCTGAACCGTCTGTATCCTAAAAAGGGCCGGGATTCGCTGAAAGTGCGGGTGGATGTCCGGCTTGGTCGAAGATTCCGGTGGTTTAACACTTTTATCGAATACAGGGAGACCTACAAGGCCTGTACTCCCTTCAGGCGGGTTCCCATTACTGATTTTTTAAGCCCAAGAGAACTTTCCCTTTATTATTTGAAGGAAGACACGCTGAAGCTGGACAAGAAGGTGGAGCAATGGCTTGCCCGCAGTTATTTTGAAGAGCTCTTTCATGCGATGCTGCAGGCCGCGGATTCGATTCCTATTCCGGACCTCGACGCCGGAGTCCTCCACAAAAGCAGGGAAACACTGTTTACAGCCCTCCTGAATTTGGATAACCAGAAATCAGGCGGCGAAATGTTCGACGGTCAGAAGATCCTGAAATTTCTTGAAGGATTTTATCGTAACAAGAATATCGGGAAGTGGTCCTTAAATATCGACAAGGCGATGAAGGCAATCGAGAAAAAGCAGGAATTCCTCATGAACCTGGACAGTGATTCGTACGTCAACCGGGTCGTCATGCCGGGGTTGATACTCGACACGAATGCCCCGTCTGTGGAGGGGAACACCGTCGAATGGAAGCTGAAGAGCAACCGGTTCTACTGGGAAGACTACGTGATGCGGGTGGAATCGCGGGTTGTGAACCGCTGGGCGATCTGGGTGACGGCCGCGCTGCTTCTGGCGGTTCTCGCGGCGCTGGCGGTTTTGGTGATTCGCAGGAAATAAACGAGAGTCGTGATCATTAAAAAATCGAACCCTTGACAAGATCTGAGACAACATGACGGGGTAGCCGCAAGCTTCAGCTTGCGGCTACCGACGGTGTTCAGGAACCACTTTCCGATTTATCAATTCCCCGCTGACGGTCCGGGCGATGAGGTCGAACGTTTTATTCTGGTAATGGACGTCGTCATAGAAAAATTCCAATGTCTTGGGAATCCTGCTTTCGAGGTCGATCAGGAACACTTTCCTTTCGACGGCGGTTTCAATAACGGCATTTCGGTATTGACGGAATCCGTTCAACACGGTTTGATAGCTCCACTGTCTATCGGGCCCGACTGCCTCCTGATTCAGCATGCGCAGAGCCCGCTTCGATTCAGGTGAAATCGTATCCGGATACAAATTGGGCTGGGTCATGAGCACCACCGGGATTCCGTCCTTTTGCGCGAGGTCGATCAGCGTATTCAGGTTGCGCCGGAAGGACGGGAGGCCGGGAAACGTGTCCTGCTCAACTAGGGTTCTCGGCTTGAAGTACCAGTAATGCCCCAGAAATTCGGCGGCGGCCGGTAAAATCCCATGATGATTGAATATCCGCGTCATCGGTCCGTAGAAATGTCCATAGTCCTCGCGGAACGGCCCGCCGCTGAAATAGCTGAAATCGGCGTTAACCAAGAGGTCGTTGACCGTCTCCATCACAATGACCGCATCAGGACGGTATTTCCGCAGATTGGATTCGTAATGAATCAGCATGTGCAGGGTCGTGTACCACTGCCTGCCGAAATTGAAAACACGGATATCGGAACGATCCAATTGTTTTCCGAGGTTTTCTTCCACGCGAGAGGGCCAGTCCCTGCCGGAACTGTCCGCAAATTCGGTGGTCGAACCCCCGAGACAGAAAATCATGAAAGAGTCGCGGGCTTTCCCGAGCCGATCGGCATCCACTACGGGCGCGAGCTGCAGGAACGGGTGCACCTCATCCGCCCTGTGCCGTTTTCCCATGGACCGGTGATAGCGCCCGTCGGCGATGGGGTAGAGAAGGAGCAGGAGGAAAAACAAAGTGAGGGAAAAGACCGCCGCATTGACGGCTGAGATTTTTCCCGTCCGGATTTTAAAATAGACCCACAATAGAGCCGCGGACCCCGCAGGGATGAAAAGCCGCTCGGTCCACAGGAACAGGCGGCTCAGGAGGGGCCAGTGTTCCAGCGCGTATGGATCAGGATGGAAGAAGCCGAGCGTCACGATGCCGGCCGCAACGCAGAAAACGGAGACGGCGGTCCATTCCAGTATTCTGAAGGGAATCCGTTTTGGTGTTGGTTTCATGCACAGTCCTTTCTGGACTTTGGTTTATGCTTTATTCTGCTTCTCCTATGTTCTTTTTGTTCCTTTGTACCTCCGTGTAAGATTTTTTATCACACAAAACCACAAAGACACAAAGATTTTATTATATTACCGGACTTTATAGTTTTTAAGAATCCTGCTTCTGTACAAACAGACGGATGACGTTTTCCGCTGTGTCCTGGATTAACTCTCCTGCCTCCTCCATCGCCCGATCGAGAGGCATGGGGCCCGGGCAGATGGAGAAAATCGAGGTGACTCCCTCCGAATACAGACGCTCGATGCCTTTTTCGACGCGTCCCGCCA
>Ga0315274_10003933_pt1 | contig 21956 bp, 2 predicted proteins | sample YL17G02_20_MG_FD_203700 | JGI IMG/M metagenome (GOLD analysis project Ga0315274, IMG submission 203700) | Sediment microbial communities from Yellowstone Lake, YNP, Wyoming, USA - YL17G02_20 | ecosystem: Environmental > Aquatic > Freshwater > Lake > Sediment | place: USA: Wyoming | collected...
ATATCCCAGTGCCGGGTACAAAGATAAGTTATACGATACCATGGACAAAAGTGAGCATAACAAAGCCGGGTGTTTTACCGTCTGGCATTTCGTATAATGCGGCGGTTCAGGTGGCGGTACCATTTGACCAATTTGCTGGTACCTATCGTGGTATTGTAACCGCGACTGGTTATGCGGGTGGCGGTGTAGCATTCCCGGGAACTCCGACCGATATGTTTACGTTAGAAGTAATAGTGGGCGCGTATGATGATTTAGATATTGCGGAAGCATCAGTGAGCGGTATTGGTAATCATGGTACGACAGTTAATGTTGCACCGTTTACAGTTTGGTCGACCGATTCGATTTCGGCACCGATTAATCATAATCCTGACCCAGACCCAGCGGGCAATACGACATTATATGGCGTGACTTTCTCGAGTACTGATTTGAGAGGATTAGCACCTTATAACAATATAGTAATACCAGCAGCAAATGTGGCGTTTGTACCAACGATGATTGATAGTATCCGACCGGGCACAAATCGAACCGTTGTTACAAAAGTTAATATTCCGTATGGTCAATATGCAACGACTTATCGAGGCGTTGCGACTGCAAGAAATGACATTGGCACGACCTCTGACACGGTTTATATTGTGGTTACCGTTTTACCATCTTACGACTTGGATATTTCCGATAATACGGGTAATCTGGTTAATAACTGGATGACCTTAGAGGTATTACCATTGCCTTATCAATCAGCTGACTCCGGTCATTTTGTAATGTTTAACCCGAATACACCCGACTTGAATGTTGACCCTGACCAGTATGGTAATGCCGACCTTCTCAACATTTCTTATTCAGTTGATGACTTACTGCATACTATCGACGCATTGGCTTATATTCCCAAAGAGAGTGTGCACGTTCGGATTACAACACCCGATACATTGCTCTCCGGTGCATCGGAAAATGTTGGAGTAGTAGTTTATGTGCCAATCTATCAGTATGCCGGATTATATAAAACCTGGATTAGAGTATTTGATAATGTTGCGCAGGTCGCTGACTCGTTCGTGTTATTGGTTGATGTTGATACTTTAAAAGATGTTGATATCATCGAGCCGAACGTAACGAGAAATAATGTTGGTGCGGGTGATTCGCTAGTTTATGTCGGCACCTTCACGGTGGTCAACCCGACTTTATTATATAACTTTGATAATGACGGACCGTGTAACGTCAATCTTTATAATTTGAGATTTTCCGCTACTAATATTTTGTATAATACTGACCCGACTCGATTTATTCCATCTTCACAGGTTTATTTAGCAGTGCGCGGATTCCAGCCCGCTCTTGCTTCCGATGCGTTTATTGATATGCTTGCGTTAGGCGATAACGCATTAGTTGGACTTTATGTGAACGTGCCAAGAGGCACGCGAACCGGTGGTTATACCGGACAGATTCGAGTCTCGGACGATGATGGTCAGACCGCGGATGACATTTCCGTGTTTGTGAACGTGCTTCCGTACTATGACCTTGATATCTCGGATAACGAAGCGAACTTAAGTGAAAATAAGATGTCCCTTGCCGGTCCGATGTCGGGCTCAACCCAGACCGGTTATTTCCGTCTGATTAACCCGAATACGCCGACTCTTAATGTTGACCCGGATGTTTTTGGTAATGCCGACTTTACGAGCTTTACTTATATAGTAACCGCTCCATTACAATACGTCTCAGTGCCAGGTCTCAAGATAAATTACACGATTCCAACTGGCGCGGTCTCGTTTATCAATACGGTTCAATTCTTAGCTAATGGCGATGCTCGTAATGTTGGTGTCCGAGTTGCGATTCCACCCAATACATTCTCCGGTATTTATCGTGGCGTGGTGAGAGTTACCGGTTATTTGGGTGTTCCAGGAACTCCAGCTGACTCGTTCTTGCTTGAGGTTTTTGTTGGTGCGATTGACGACTTAGATATTACCGAGCCGTCCGTCTCAGCACCAATTATGCCGCACGGAACTTATGCGACAACACCCCGATTCCATCTCTGGTCAACCGATTCATTACCATTACATAACCCCGATGCCTATGACGGGCCGGGTAACACAACCTTATACGGCATCACCTTCACCAATACTGAATTAAGAGGTTTAGCGCCTTATGCCAACCTTGTAATTCCAGAGGCAAATGTTACTTTAATTCCTGCCCAAATCGATTCAATTCGTAACGGTACACAAGACAGCGCCTTTGTGCGGGTCTTTATCCCGTTTGGAACTTTCGCAACGACCTATTCGGGCCTGGTAACCGCAACTAATAATACCGGCACAACCTCGGATACGATTAGAATTTTTGTGACGGTTGATAAGTATTATGACTTAGATATCGCAGATAATGAAGCGAACTTGACTGCGAATAAAATGACTTTAGCCGCAGCAATGGGACAGTCAACTCAGACCGGTTATTTCCGAATGATTAATCCCAATACGCCAGACTTGAATGTTGACCCAGATATGTACGGCAATGCTGATTTTACGGGCTTTTTAACCAGCGTTACAACTTTAACCTATGTGCCAGTACCAGGCAATGAATACAAGAGCGTTTATACCATCCCAGCCGGACAAGTGACCATAACTACTCCGGCAGGACTTTCATCCGGTGCTTCCGGTAACGGTTCAGTACAGGTTCTAATACCAAGAAATACCTTTGCCGGTACTTATCGCGGAACAATTACTGTTTCTGGTTATGATGGAACCGTGATACCTTCGTCACCGAATACACCGACCGATTCGTTTACTCTGGAAGTAGTCGTTGGTGCAGTCGATGACTTGGATATCGATTCAGCAATGGTGCGTACTACGGGTCCTCACGGCGCAACAACTCCTTTAACCACAACCTTTAGAGTCTATTCCGCGGATTCATTAAATAACCCAGATACTTATGACCGATATGGTAATACGACCCTTTATGGCATTACCTTTACTATGCAGGACTTAAAAGATTCAACCGGCACAAGAATAATTCCAGCCGCAAATGTAATGTTTACGCCAACGATGATTGAATCAGTGCCATCCGGTGCCAATCGTGCAGTTCGCGCGACGGTCTATGTTCCTTATGGAACTTATGCGACCTATTATACCGGTCTTGCCACCGCAACTAATAATACCGGCACAACTTCAGATACGGTTCGGATTATGGTTACGGTAGCTCGCTATTATGACTTAGATATTGCGGATAATGAACAGAGCTTAGTAGCTAATAAGATGACATTAGCCGCAGCGATGGGCTTTGATACACCGACCGGTTATTTCCGTCTGATTAACCCGAATACCGCAGACTTGAATGTTGACCCTGACCAGTATGGTAACTTTAACTTTACCAGCTTCTCAATAATCCGTCCAACCTTAACCTACTACCCAGTAGCGGGCGGGCTGAAAGCAGGCGATAGCCCGAAATCATTCTATACGATTCCGAATTCGCAAGTTAATGTTACAGTGCCAGCCGGACTTGCCTCAGGTACTTCCGGTAATGGTTCGGTTTATGTTTCGGTCCCAATGAATACCTTTGCCGGTACCTATCGCGGAACCGTTACGGTGATTGGTTATGCCGGTAGTGTTCCTGCAACACCAGGGACACCGCTTGACGTGTTTAACTTAGAAGTAGTGGTCGGCGCGTATGACGACTTAGATATTGACCTTGCGTCAGTATCGCAGACTGGAGACCACGGTGCGGTTGTCTATACACCAGTATTCAATGTCTGGTCAACCGATTCATTCAATAACCCTGACCCAGACCCGTATGGTAATACAACTTTATATGGCATTAACTTTACCGTGCAAGATTTAAGACACATTTCAGTTTCGAATAAACTGATTCCAGCTTCGAATGTTATGGTCTATCCGGTGACAATCGACTCGATTAAACCCGGTACTTTCTGGCCCTGTTCGGTGAAAGTAGCGATTCCTTACGGAACTTATTTTGGCACATATACCGGTCTCGTGACTGCCGAAAATAATACCGGCACTACTTCAGATACGATTCGGGTAAGAATCACGGTCAACGGATATGCCGACTTAGATATTGCGGATAATCAGGCAAACTTAGTCGGTAATGTGATGAGCTTATCTGGTCCGATGAACGGGCGCGATTCGGCTTATTTCCGAATGGTTAACCCGAACACACCGGAACTGAACATTGACCCGGATATGTATGGTAATGTCGGACTCAACTTCACTCTGGCAAGTTTTGTTGCGACTAATCTTCGTTTCGTACCGGTACACGGCGAAAAGATTGATACGATGATGCCGGCCGGTGCCGTACAATTCTTTAATACTACTACGACTTTACCATCCGGCAACTCATGGTCAGTGGGAACTAGAATTGTGATTCCAACCAATCAGTTAGCCGGTCTATATCGCGGAGGAGTTCGCGTGACCGGTACACCGGAAATCGCTTGTCCGGGTACGCCTTCGGATTCGTTTATGCTTGAAGTATTGGTTGGCGCGGTCGAAGATTTAGATATCGATGTTGCGTCAGTCGCAAGAACCGCTAATCATGGTGCGAATGCGATTACACCTTCGTTTAGAGTCTATGCAACCGATGCCGCGAATAACCCAGACCCGTATCCAGATGGTCCGGGCAATACGACCTTATTCGGTATCAATTTCTTAAAACAAGACTTGAAGAATACCATTGACCCAGCACGGATAATTCCAGCGAATAATTTAGAAATTATCCCGGCGACGATTGATTCAATCCACGTCGGAACTTACAAACCATGTTCAGTCAGAGTATTAATTCCTTACGGAACATATACCGGCACTTATACCGGATTAATAACCGCTTTAAACAATACCGGCACAACTTCAGATACGATTCGGGTAAGAATCACGGTCAATGCAATGTATGATTTAGATATTTCAGATAACGAGCAGAATTTAATTGCGAATAAGATGCATTTAGCTGGTGCGATGAATACAACTCAGCAAGGTCGTTTCCGATTAATCAATCCTGACCGACCAGAAAATAATGTTGACCCAGACCCGTTTGGCAATGCTGACTTTACCGGTCTTAGTTATGTCGCAACCCAGTTAACTTATGTGCCTATAGCGGGCGAGAAAATTAATGTAGTGATTCCTTCCAGCGCAGTTACGTTCTTTGATTCGACTCCGCCATTGAACTATGGTGCGTCAAAGAATGTTGGCGTGAGAGTTGCGATTCCAACTAATGTCTTAGCCGGTACTTATCGCGGAACAGTGACCGTAACCGGTACACCAGGCGACCCGGGTACACCAACTGATGTGTTTACCCTTGAAGTCTTGGTCGGCGCGGTAGAAGACTTAGATATTGCCGAAGCATCGGTTTCGACCGGTGGTCTGCAGGGTTCGATATGCACAACCACTCCGTTTAAAGTGTGGTCAACCGATGCTACAGAAGGTCATAACCCTGACCCAGACGGACCGGGTAATATAACCCTGTATGGCATCAACTTTATTGCTCAGGACTTGACCCTGAATTCAGTTCAGGGTGGCGATAGGATTCCAGCCGCGAATATTCAGTTTACGCCGCCGGCAATCTCAACACTTTATCCCGGAACTTATGAGTCAGTGCGAGCATCAGTTAGTATTCCTTACGGAACTTATACCGGAATGTATTCCGGCCTGGTAACCGCACAGAATAATACTGGTTCAACATCAGATACGGTTAGAATCTATGTCACGGTCGAACCAGAATATGACCTGGATATTGCCGACAATCTCTCCAATCTCGTGACTAACAAGATGACGTTACAATTAATTCCTAACCTGACTGCCACCGGACAATTCTTACTCGTTAATCCGGACCGAAGCGAAAATAACTATGACCCAGACCCATATGGCAATGCGAACTTAACCAGTATACATTACGACCGTCCCGAAAGATTTATATCAAACGAAGGATATACTTTAGCATCAAGCGCAATCTCAATCACTATTCCCGAAGGCTTAGCATGGGGCGCTTCTCAGAATGTAAGTGTCACGGCAACCGTCACGACTGACCAACACTATGCAACCTATTATGGAATCATTACGGTTTATGATAATGAAGGTGAGGTCCGAGTAACCGCGGATTCGTTTATGCTCGAAGTAGTGGTCGGACCAATCGATGCCTTCATAATGCCGGAGACGGTTTATGTCTATGGCAATGCCGGTACATTTGCTGACACTGCATTCTTTGTCAAAAATATCGGAAATAAGACGATTGAACGAATTGAACTCTTCTCAATGACTGACTTCTATTCTGCAGGTGGTGTTAGGATTCCAATGTCGAATATTCAATTTACGCCACCAATTATAATCGATTCGATGAAATTGGGTGAATCAACCGAAGTGAGTGTGAGAGTTGACATCCCAAGAGCAACCTTACCAACTACCTATGTCGCGCGGGCTAAAGCAATGCAGCAGAGTGGTAACCCGGCTAAGAATTTCGTCATCATCCTGGGTGTCCTATATGAGTCGGATATTTCGGAAGGAGTGATTATCTCGGATAATCCAGTCACCGGCTCGTATGTTGATATTGCGGTGATTGGTGATGCCGGAACTAAACCTCGCCTTACGATCATGAACATGGCGGCGGAGATTGTTGTGACCGCGGAAGTCGAGTTACCGAAATATGGTGCGGTAACAACCAATCCCAGCGGTATCTATCACTGGACTTTAAACAATGCGAATGGCAAACCGGTTGCTTCCGGACTCTATGTCGTAATTGCTCAAACTAAAGTGGCAGGTATTGATAAAGTCTTTACCAAAAAACTGCTGATTGTGAAATAAGAGGAAAATAAATATGCCACAGATGAGCACTGATAAAAATACGCCACTGATGGGCACAGATATGAAAAAATTATGTAAAAATCTGTGTTTATCTGTGGCAAAAAATCTGTGTTTATCTGTGGCTAATTCTTTTGGAGGAAAAATGAAAAATAGAATTATATATCTTGCATCCGCTATCTTACTTCTTACGTCTCTCTCTTATGCAATCTCTCCTAATGCGGGAAGTTCGGTTGTCTCGCCATTTGAAATCGGAATTACCGCGCGCCAGTCGGGTGTCGGTGAAGCATTTACCGGCTATTATGACTGTAACTCGATTCTGTATAATCCAGCATCGTTAGCAATGCTTGATAAAGAATACTTTACCGTCACCCATGAAAAGTGGATTGTTGGTTCATCGCAATCTTATTTTTCAATGGGACTGCCCTTTAACTGGGGATTTGTTTCGGCGGGTATCGTTTACTTTAATCAGGGTGAAATCGAACTGAGAAATAACTGGACTTATTCAGGTGAACGAAAACGCGTATCTGACTTAGGTGCTGTTTTAGGTTATGGTGGCAGATTTCATAAATATCTTGCCCTCGGTGCTAATGTTAAATTCCTTTATTACAACTGGGCTGATTACACTGCAACTGGTTTTGCTGCCGATATCGGCGCCTTTATGCCGAGCTATACTTTACCCTATGGCATCGGTGACCTGCATGCCGGTTTAGTCGTGCAAAATATCGGTACCAAAGTCCGTGTCCGTGATGTCGCTTTTGACCAACCGCTAACACCAAAACTCGGTTTTTCGGTTAATTTCCCGAAAGTATCGGTGTTTGATTTTCTATTCTTAGGTGATGCGTCGTATCCAATTTATGATGCGGGTTTTCGGGCTAATCTCGGTTTAGAAGTCGGTATCTATGATTATTTTGCTCTGCGCGCCGGTTATCGAATCGGGTATGATGTCAGCCAATCTGCTTTAACGTTAGGCGGTGGACTAAAATATAAGAGTTTCCAATTTGATTATGCGATGATTAATTATGATTTTGCCGGTCTGACGCATCGTTTTACTTTATGTATGGCGCTTAATGAAATGAAACCAGTCGGACCATTCCGAGTACTGGATAGAAAACTTGACGATGCTAACGCGAAACTGGATAAGTTAGCACAAGATGTGACTGACTTGAAAATGTCAATCGAAGATGTGAAAGGGCTTATCAAAACATCGTTACGAACCGCGATTGATATGTTCTATATCAAACATTTCTTAAATGTCAATTTCCCGTTTGATTCGTACAAGATTCCCAAATCCGAATATTGGAAGATTGATGAAGCGGTTCGCGTGATTAATGCTTATTATCCGGATATTGTCGTGGTCTTGGAAGGTCATACTGATATTGCCGGTACCAATCCATATAATCAGACGCTTTCGGAACGACGCGCGAATGCGGTGAAAGATTATATGATTTCAAAAGGTATGAGCGCGGATAAACTACTACTTCGTGCCAAAGGCGAAACATATCCCTTGACACTCGAACATGGACCAGGCAAAACCGGCGTCGAAAACCGAAGAGTAATTTTTGTCGTTACAGAATGAAATTTAACCACGAATGACACGAAACAAATCGGAGAACACGAATTACACTAATGGACGAATGTCACGAATAAAAGAAAAGACCCTGAACTTGTTTCAGGGAATTCGTGTTATTCGGTTATTCGTGCTATTCGTGGTAATTTTATAGATAAATGAAAGGAGAAGTTATATGATAAAAAAATATACAGTAATACTATTAGCGCTCGGATTTATGCTACCGCTCTTTGCTGATATCCTGATGAGACAGAATTTCGATAGCTTGGATGTGACGATACCAAATCCTCCCACTGGCTGGATGGTAAAAGATTATAATGGGGACGGTAAGAAATGGGCAACGACAACCTCTCATCCTTATTCATCGCCCAATTGTATCCGTTATAATTATTCAAGAACCGCAGCGGCTCGTGATTGGTTCTTTACCGGTCCTTTGACATTAACCGCTAATATACCCTACACCGTCGGATTTTTCTATCGGGGCTCGTCGCCGAGTTTTCCAGAAAAATTAAAGGTGTGGGTGTGTTCTACTCAGGACTCAATCGGAAAAATCGGGTCCGCAATATATAATAATAATAATATAATTAATACGGTTTATCAATCAGACCTTGCTGATTTCTCGGTTGCTTCAACCGGCACTTATTATCTTGGTTTTGAGTGTTATTCACCGGCTAATATGTGGAATCTTCGAATCGATGATATAACCGTGTATGTTGATGTGCACGATGTCGGGGTTGATACAATCTATTCACCGTTGAGCGGTTCATATACTTTTGGTTCGGTCTTAACACCAAAGTTTCTCGTGAGGAATTATGGACAGAATACGGGTGGTGAAGTGGTACCAGTGCATTGTGCGTTTGTCCGTTATCCGCCGTCATCGCCACCGGAAACTCTGTATCGCTGTGATACTATCATCCGGGTTGAAATCTGTAATCCAGAAACAATATACTGTTCGCCGTGGTCACCACAACTTCCTTGTAATCATAAGTTTATTGCCTGGACTGACCTTGCGACTGACCAGAATCATGCTAATGATAAGAAAGAGCGCTCGTTTACGGTTGATTTCCGTGATGTGCGACCGACCTCAATTACCAAACCACCCGCGACTATGAAATGGTGTACCGAATCGATTCCGACCGTAATTGTGAAAAATGAAGGTCATCAGACCGAATCGTTCTGGACTTTCTTTAAGTCAACCGATACTTTGTCCCAACTGGAATATCTTGATTCAATACCTGTTACTAATTTAGCGGCGGGACAGCAAACAACCCTTACGTTTAAGAAGTGGCATTTCCCGGTTTGTAATCATATTGCTTATGCCTGGACCGCTTTGGCTGGTGATGAGAATCGTCATAACGACACGATTTCTATCCGATATACGGTCTATTTGATTGATGCGGAAGTTAAATGGATTATTGCACCGGATACGGTTACTGCTTGTACACCGTTTAGTGCCTGGGCAACGATTCATAATAATGGACCGCATTATGTCTTAGAATCGGGCTGGTGGGTTCATGCCAAGATTTATGACTCGCTTCATGTTATGATTGATAATGAGTCAAGTTATGTTCAGGTGCCTTTGGCATATTGCGAGACTTTGAGAGTTTATTTCCCGAATCTGCATATTCCGAATCCGTGCCGTCATACGCTTGAGATTTATACTGCATATCCGTCTGACCAGGTGCCGGCTAACGATTTAAAGAGTAAGACCATCTATGCGAAACGAATTGATGCCGAGATTACCAAGATTATTGCACCGGATACGATTCGAGTCTGTACGACTTTTACGGTCTCGGTCAAAGTGCATAATGCCGGCTATCATAACATCTTACCAGCGGGCTGGTGGGTCTATTGTCAGATTCCGAATCTTGATAAAGCCCGACAAGGTGGACAGGTTGATTCGGTTCAGGTGCCAGTGCCGTTAATGCCATGTGAAACCGCAACCGTGACGTTCCAGAAACATATCTACGAACCGTGCAACCATATTATTCACGCATGGATTCACTATCCTAACGATGCGAATCCTTTGAATGATACGATGTCAAAAGGTATTGTTGCCAAATGGTATGATGTCGAAGCCGTGCCGCCAATTGTTAACGTGCCAGATACGGTCGATTTCTGCACCACCATCTATCCTAAGATTGTCGTGCATAATAACGGCGTACATGTGCCGACACAAACCGGCTGGGTGATTTATACAATTCTACGCTCGCGTGATGGGAATAATTATTACCCAGTTCTTATTGATTCAGTGCAAAAGACACTCACTTATTGCGTTTATGATACCGTAACATTCGCCTATCATCCGGACAGTGCCTGCTGGCATACGGTTAGTGCGTACGTGAGATTTAATCCTGACCAGAACCTTAATAATAATTTTGTCACCAAGAACTTTGTCGTCCGCAAAATCGATATGGAAGCAGTGACGATTGTTGGTATTCCTGATACCGCACAGGTCTGTAACTGGTATAATCCCGGCGTTGTGGTTCATAATAATGGCACGCATACCGGTGCGCGAAGCGCAACCGTGTTTTTGCAGGTTTACCGTAATGGTCTGCCATTCGGACCAATCTTACAAGGCGCGTCAAAACTCTTAATGCCATGTCAATACGATACGGTTCGGTTTGAATGGCATGCGGATAGCGCCTGTAACCATACGATTAAAGCCTGGATTACACCGCCTGACCAGGACCCGACCAATGATTCGGTGTGGCGAAACTTTGTCGTCAAGTATTATGACTTTGGCGTGTATGCGATTCTGGATGTGCCGGATACTTTAACTTTCTGCACTACGATAAACCCGAAAGTGGTAATCCATAATAACGGTATTCATACCTTTGCCCAAAACGGCTGGGTTTACTTGAAAGATTATCGCAATCAAGTCTTAATGTGGCAGGAATCAGTACCAGTGAGCGGTTCAGTGCCTTGTCATTGGGATACTTTGACCTTTACTTATCATCCGGATACCTGTAATCACCAGCTGGTTGCTTCGATTAAATTCGTGCCCGACCAGAATGCGGCTAATGATATGATTACTAAGAATTATACGGTTAAGTATTCTGACTTTGGCGTCGTTGCGATTTCGAACGTACCGGATACGATTCAACTCTGCACAACCTTAAATCCCTGGATTGTAATTCGTAATAATGGCGTGCATACGAGAGCCGAATCGTGCCGGGTCTATTATGAGTTCTATCGTAATAGCGTGCTCATGTATAATAGCAACGCAATGGTCAGAAACTCGCTACCGGGTAAACTGGATACAGTCAGATTTTCGTATCATCCAGATTCATCCTGTAACTGGTATTTGAAAGCATATCTCGCTTGCCCGAATGACCAGAACCGATCTAATGATACGATGTATCGCTACTTTGTCGTCAAATATTCCGACATCGGCGCGGTTGCAATCATTGATGTCCCGGATACTCTACAATTCTGCACCACGATTTATCCGAAAGTGGTAATCCATAATAACGGCGTTCATACCCGGGCACAAAATGGCTGGGTTTATCTTAAAGATTATCGCAATCAAGTCTTAATGTGGCAGGAATCAGTACCAGTGACCGGCTCAGTGCCTTGTCATTGGGATACTTTGACCTTTACTTATCATCCAGATACCTGTAATCACCAGCTCATCGCAAATGTGAAATTTGTTGATGACCAGAATCCAGCAAATGATACCGTGAAGAAAAACTATACGGTTAAGTATTATGATTTCGGCGCTTATGCCGTGCTTAATATCCCGGATACGGTTGATTTCTGCAACACGATTAATCCGAAAGTTGTAATCCATAATAATGGCGTGCATACCTTTGCCCAATCGGGTTGGGTCTTCATTAACTATTATCGTGACGAAGGTATCACGAAGGGCGTACCCGTCGGACCGATGCTTGTGAAACGAGACTCGCAATATGTCACAAACTCAGTGCCTTGTCATTGGGATACAATAACCTTCTCATGGCATCCGGACAGTGCTTGTAACCACTCGGCAAAAGCTTGGGTGCGATTCTTACCTGACCAGAATCCCGCGAACGATACCGCTCCAGTAAGAAACTTTGTCGTGCGACTCTATGACTTTGAAGTCGTAGCAATTCATGGCATGCCCGCGAACGATACCGCACAGGTCTGCAATACTTATTATCCATGGGTCATTGTCCATAATAACGGCAAACATACTGGACCACAAAATGCGACCGTCTCCTTGCGTATTTATCGTAATAGTAATCTAATCTACTCGGCAGCTGGTTCGGTCAATAATCTTGAACCTTGTCATCTTGATTCATTCCAATTCCAGTGGCATGCTGATTCAGGTTGCTTCCATACCCTCATCGCGAAAGTGACCGCTCCGATTGACCAGAACCATTCCAACGATTCAATGATTAAGAACTTTGTCGTCAAATATTACGACATCGGCGCTTATGCAATCCTTGGCTTACCATCATCAGATACGATTCAACTCTGCAATACGTTATACCCCAAAGTTGTGATTCATAATAACGGTATCCACACCTTCCCGCAAGACGGCTGGGTTCATCTCACTGACTATCGTAATAATCTCTTAGTCTATAACGAGTCCACATTCGTGACCGGTACTTATCCATGTCATTGGGATACGATAGCCTTCCCTTCTTATCATCCCGATACTTGTAACCACCAGTTTGTTGCTTGGGTCAAGTTTATTCCTGACCAGAATACTCTAAACGATACGGTTAAACGAAGCTATGTGGTCAAATATAATGACATCGAAGCTTACGCAATCATAATACCAGCGGACACAGTTCGAAGCTGCAGTACTTATACACCGACCGTGGTTGTTAAAAACAATGGTTCTCATGTGCCGTCTCAAATCTGCACCTTGAACTTAAAAATCTGGCGCTATAAGATAAAGCTCGATTCGCTCTGCCATATCTCACCTGATACGACGCAATCGATTCTGATTTACGATTCGAGTATCGTCGTAACCGCCCTGGCTGGTTCGAATACCTTTACCTTCCCGCCCTGGCATCCGTTATGGTCGGATTACTATTTGGTTGGACAACACCATCGAATATTACTCTGGGTTCATACCGCTCTTGACCAAGATACATCCAATAATCATTATCAGAAGAACTTCGTCGTCAAAGCTCGTAAATATGACTTACAAGTGAATTATATCGGACTATTACGCGGGGTCGAAGTAGTAAATGGCGATACGATTAGTGTTGGTGTATCTTACAACCCTGTGTCAGTTGTGTCGAACTCACCATACGGACCGACCGCCAGCTTCCGCGCCTGGTATAAGGTAATTCGGATGTTGACCGGAACCGTAGTCTATTCCCGTTACTTAGACAAGACCTTAGCCGCTGGCCAATACGCCTGTCTCTATTACTATTCAGGATGGGTGCCGTCTGACTCCGGAATGTATAAAGTCACCAGTTATCTCGAAACTCGACCCGGTGTTGACTCGATTGTCGCAAATAATCAGTTAGAACGGCTATTCTATGCCAGGCTATCCACGCCCAAGTTGGACAATAATGCGAATAATAATGCTCAGGGCGATAATGCGAACTTACCAAAAGTCTTTGCGATGGCTCAGAACTATCCGAACCCAATCTTCGCGACGACCACGATTAAATGGCAGATTCCAACCACCGCAAAAGTTAAAATCTCAGTCTATGATGCAACCGGACGAATAATCAAAACACTAACCAATAACGAATATACCCCCGGCTACTATAACTCGATTTGGAACTGCACCGATGATAACTCAAGGAATGTCTCAGCTGGAATCTACTTCTACGAAATGCAGGCGAATGAATTCCACGCACGTTACAAGATGGTCATTGCTCGATAAAACTAAATAATTAACGGCTTTCGGGGCTTGTGCCGACGAACAAGCCCCGTTAGAAATCTTATCGGGCGGAAATATTATTCGTGACTATTATTAAAAACTACACGACGATGAAATTTCTAACAGGGACAAGCCCCTCAAAAAATATTGATGAGTTTAGATAACTTTAAAATTAACCCCGCTCTTCCTTACTTGCTTATGGCCATTAGCCAATGGCTCATAGCCATTTTTTTGAAGGGCGGGGTAAATTATTATTGTAGATATATTTGAATATAAGATATAAGATTATTAGAGATTTATGTTGAGAATTATTTGTAGTAGAAGTTGGTTAGTAAATATTTGAGAAAGGCGGATGATTGAAAGACGGGATAGATATTTTTAGTGCGAGTTATTACACTATAAATAATATTCATATTAATTATATATCGGAATGTCGGTCATTGAGCAAGGTGAGCGGCATTTTTAGTATTTTATTATTTGTGCGTAAGCACAATACCTTGCAAAATAATCTATGGAGGTATGTATGAAAAGTTATAAAAGTATGCTAGTAATAATAGCCTTAGTGCTATTATCATCAACCACCGCGATAGCGCAAGTTAATTATACGTTCTCAGCGGTATCAGGATCTTTTTCCGCATTGACTGGTGCAACGGCACCTGCATTAGCAGGCGGTACTTCGGATGATGGTTATTATCCTTTAGTACCAATCGGTTTTACGTTTACCTATAATGGCATTGCCTACACACAAATGTCGGCAGGGACTAATGGTTGGTGTACCCTTGACCAGTTAGCGACTATTGAGCTTGCAAATAACCTTACGAGTGGAACACCAAGACCAATTATTGGACCGCTCTGGGATGACTTAGAGGTATCTACCACCGGTGTGTTTTCCTATAAAACCGAAGGTTCTACACCAAACCGAATATTTACTGCCGAATGGCTGAATATGGAATGGAGCTGGAGTGCCGCAGGTCCAGTCATTTCTTTTCAAGTGAAATTATATGAGACAACAAATATTATTGAATTTATCTATCGCCCGGAGGCAAATCCAGTAGTTGGCGGTTCAGCATCAATTGGTATCACTGCCATCGCAACCGGCTCGGGGAATTTTCTTTCATTAGATGGCACCGGCACAAGTCCGAATGCGAGTTCGACCATAGAAACAACTACTTTGAGTACTGCTCCAGCTTCAGGACAGATATATCGCTTCACACCTTTCGCGGTTATTCCACCAGCAATAATCCATACTGCTCTTACTGGTACTGGTTCAACTGCGCCACGCTTGGTATCAGCGACGATTACTTCTTCATTTGGCATTGCGGGTGGCAGTAACCGACCGCGAGTTTACTATCGAGGTGATGCCATTAGTCCTTATTCATTTGTTTTAATGACAAACACTTCAGGAAATATCTGGCAGGCAAATATACCAGGATATCCAGCTGGTACAACCGTTCAATATTATATCGCGGCGCAGGATTTATATTCACCGCCAAACGTTTCGACTTCTCCTTCGGGTGGTAGCGGAGTAAATCCACCCGGGACAACGCCTCCGACCACACCTTATTCGTATTCAATTATTGCGGTTTATCTAGACTATTCTTTTGAAGCGGCGAGTGGAACTTTTACGCCATTAACTGGTGCGACGGTTGCTACATTGTCTGGTGGCAGTTTAGATGATGGCTGGTACAATAATCTTCCCATAGGATTTACCTTTAACTACAATGGTGTAGATTACACAACGCTATCCACAACCACCAATGGATGTGCATTCTTAGGGCAAGCTTTAACTACTTATTATGCCAGTAACAACCTAACATCTGGTTTACCCAGACCAGTGCTTGCACCGCTTTGGGATGATAATGATATGGCATCAGGAACAATGTCGTACAAAACTGAAGGTACTGCACCAAACCGAATATTCACGATTGAATGGTTAAATGTTGAATGGTATTACAGTGCAGCAGGCCCGGTAATTTCTTTCCAGGTAAAACTTTATGAAGCGACAAGCAACATCGAGTTTATCTATCGGCAGGATGCTAATCCAGTAGTTAGCGGTTCAGCATCAATTGGTATTACCGCGATTGGGACTGGTATTGGTTATTTTCTTTCTTTAGATGGCACGGGGACAAGTCCAAATGCCAGTCCGTCAACTGAAGTTACAACATTAAGTACAGCACCGGCGACTGGTCAGATATATAGATTTGTCGCGATTCCATATCCAAGAATTTCTCATACACCGTTGACCAACACAACATCAACTGGTGCTCGATTGGTTTCAGCTGTAATTACGAGTTCAGTTGGATTAGCGGGCTCTCCTAATCAACCGCGGACATACTATCGTCCAGGAACAAGCGGTAATTATACGGCAGTAGTAATGACTTATATGACTGGTGATACCTGGCAGGCAACCCTACCTGGTCAACCTGGCGGGACATTAGTTCAGTATTACCTTGCGGCACAAGATATCAGTACTCCACCATTAGTCAGAACTGCACCGCTCGGAGGAAGCGGTTACACTCCGCCGGGTTCGACACCACCTGCAACACCTTATTCTTATTATGTGCAGGGTACGATAAGCGGCACAAAATACATTGTGAATGGTGTTACTGCACAAGATACCTATCCCAGTTTCACCGCCGCAATCAATGCTTTAAATCCCAGCTTGATTGGTAGCGGTGGTGTAATATTTAATGTACCGGCCGGACAGATATTTGACGAGACGCCACCTACGCTTATCTCAACCGGAACTTTAGGGAATGGGATTACTTTCCAGAAGTCTGGTTCAGGTGCCAATCCGTTAGTCAGACCGAGTGTTGCTGGTACGAAAACGACAGCGACCATTGCTTATAATGGTGATGCGATCTTCAAAATTGGCGGTGGTGATTACATTACATTTAATGAGATTAATGTCCAGGATACATTCTCAGCAAGTGCTACCGTATGTTATGAATATGGTTATATGTTAACTAAAGCATCCGTGACGGATGCCTGTAAAAATATTACAATCAGGAACTGTAATATTCAACTTAAAAAGACAACTGGATATTCAGCGGGTATATGTATTTCTAATACCGATAATATCGGTACTGACAATATTACCGTAACTGCCGAAGGTGGACGTAGTGAAAACATTTATATTTACTGGAACACGATTTCCAATGTGTATTTCGGCATTGTACAAAGAGGGTATGCGCATTCAGTATTACCATATAATTTACAAGACCAAAATATTTATATTGGTGATGCCGGCGGAAACAACATTTCTAACTATGGCGGCGGTGCAGTAACCACATATGCGTTTTATGGAATATACTACAACAATCTAAAAGTTAATAATAATACGATTACTGGAGGCGCGGGTACAACTACGATCACTTATGGTATTATGGCTTCATCTGGTTATAACGCAAACATGGATATTATTAACAATGACATATCAATTGCAACCAGCGCGCTAACAAATAATTTTGTCTCAATATACATAGGTGGTGGCGCAAGCGGCATTGATAATACAATAAATGTTAAGAAGAATCTTATCCACGACATGACCTATGCCACTGCTACAACCGGCGTTTGTTATGGAATTTACCAAGCTACATCCGGTGCAATAACCACGAATATTGACAGCAATGTTGTCAGAAACATCTCACATGGATCAGCGACCGCATCGGGAGCGTTTTATGGTATCTACGGATACTATGGCACAAATCAGAACATTAGATGGAATCAGGTATATAGTATAACTTTAAATGGTTCTGGTGCTCAAGCCTTTTATGGTATTTATGCTTATTATACCACTACGACCAATAAAACGGTTACTTACAATACGGTCCACGACATCACGGTTGCCGGAACCGGTAGTTTTTATGGCATTGATGCCTACTATAGTCCGAATATTAATATGAGTTATAACAAAATATACAATTGCATCAAGACCGGTACGAGTGGAACTATGTATTTAGCCTATTTCTACCCTTATAGTACTGGGGCCAGTACATGTTCATACAATGAGATATACAATTGCGGTGGTTCGAATGCCAGTTATACAGGAGCTGTATATGCAATGTACCACTCCAGTTCAGCAATAAATGCGAACGTCTACAATAATAATATCCATAATATCTATGCCGGTGGTGCCGGTATAGTTTATGGATTGTATTCATATCCGACTGGTCCAGCACATAATGTCTATAACAATACGATTGATAGTTTATCTTCGGGCGGTTCGAGTGTTTACGGATTGTATGTATATGCCGGCGCTCCAGCATATGTTTATAATAATAATATCTGGTTGTTAAAGAGCACTGGAATAAGCGGAGCGGTTTACGGCTTAACGATTGCCGGTGGTACAACCATGAACGTCTATAATAACTTTGTGACCGACCTGCATACTCCAACTTCGACATCAACTAATGCCATTAATGGGCTTTATATCAGTGGTGGTACGACGGTCAATGCCTACTACAACACAGTCTTCCTTAATGATACAAGTTCGTCGGCGACTACTTATGGCAATACGGCAATCTATGCTTCAACTACACCAACCGTAACATTAATCAATAATGTCGGAGTCAACCTATCAAAACCTGGTCCGACTGCAGGTTGTGTTGTGGCATATCGAAGAAGTACCGCTACGCTTACCACTTATGCCAGCACCTCTAATAATAACTGTTTTTATGCGGGCACGCCAGGTGGGCAAAACGTAATTTATTATCAAGCGGTTAATGATTCGAGCGTGACCTTAGCCGATTTCAAGACCCGAGTTACGCCAAGAGATGGAGTATCAGTAACCGAATTGCCTTCGTTTGTTAATGTTGCGACCAGACCTTATAACCTGCATATTAACGCCGCAATCGCAACTAGACTTGAATCGGGTGGACAGCCAATCACGGGTATTACAACTGATATTGATGGTGACATTAGAGCCAGTGGTTCCAAAGTCCATAATAATGTTGCACCCGACCTCGGCGCCGATGAATTTTTAGGTATCGCGATTGATGAAGTTGGACCGATGATAACATATACACTTTTACCATATACCAGCTCATTTTCCAACCGCACTTTAACCGCATTGATTAAAGACCCAGTATCCGGTGTAACAGTTGCAGCCGGTCAAAGACCGACACTTTTCTTTAATAAGAATCGCGGAACATGGTATCGTGATTCGTTATATACTTCACCGTGGATGTTTACGTTTGACCACAGTAAAGTTGGCGGTGTCGTTGCTGGCGATACAATTTTCTATTATGTTTCTGCTTATGACTCGAGTGGTAATGTATCAGTAAATCCAGGAACTGCGCCAACTACTTCTAACTACTACCTAATTACCCAAGCATCGCTATCCGGTAACTATACGGTTGGTCTGGCAGAGTTCAATAAATTAACCGGCAGAAACATTTATTTTGAGAAATCAGTCAAGAAAGTAATGAGAGAAATTCAGGTTTTTGATATTAAAAATACCACAGAGCCACAGAGCCACGGAGAAATAAATCCTGTTAATCCTGTCGAAAATCGAGAAAGAGATAAAGATAGTCCTGAGGCGTTTAGCGATGATATGTTAACCACACGGACTGAATGGGTTGAAGTTGAAGAAATTGCCTGGATTCCAATGGAAAACGGTAAGGTTTATACCGGTGACCTGTATGTTAAAAAATCGGAACACCCAGAGCTGAGTTTCGGAGGGACGGATGGTGATTATGCAACCATTACCGCCGCAGTTGCTGACCTTAATCTTCGCGGCGTCAGTGGTCCCACCAATTTCGTATTGGTAGATGCCGCATATCCCAGTGAAACATATCCAATTATTATTAATGTGGCAAATGAGGTGAAGCCAACCGCATTGAATCGCGTAACAATAAAACCTAATACCGGCATGTCGCCAATTATTGCCGGGGCTTCGGCAAGTTCTCAGATATTCAGAATCGTGTCCTCCTACATTACGATTGACGGTTCAAATTCGGGGGGCTTCACGAGAAACCTGACGATCCAAAATACCAGTACAACTACTCCTCAAGTAATCAGTGTTACTCCAAGCGGAAACTTACCAACCGTCGGAGTAACATTAAAGAATTGTGTTATCATAAACGGAATCAATTCATCGAGCGCGGTTGTCGTAGGTAATCCCGGATACTTTAATGATATCACTATTCAGAACAACAGTATTCAATTAGCTTATATCGGTCTTTATGTAAATGCTACGGTCGCCCCCGGAAATGGGAGCGGAACACTTATTACCGGAAATGATTTGAATACAGCCGGCACTAATTCGATTACTTTAGTGGGCGTTTATGTTCAAGGTGTTGATGGAGCAACTGTATCTAATAATAATATTGGAAACTACACTACCACCTACACGGCTAATATTACCGGCATCTGGTTTGCGACCGCGACAATCAATAGTTTCATAGCTAATAATACAATCGGTCCAATAAACATAACAACCGCTCCACCAAGGGGCATTGCTATCTCGTCCGGTCTCTTAAACTCAAACATTACGATATCGGGTAACGTTATTACCGGTCTAATCACAAGTTATTCAGGTGCCGAATACGGTATTTATATCTTTTCAACTACAACCGGAGTAATAGTTGCGAAGAACAAAATAAGTACTCTCTTCAACTCAAGTGCCAGTGGTTATAGTGCGGTAGGCATTGCATTGGCGGTAACGGTTTCGACGGCAAACGTTACGGTTTCAAATAACTTTATATGGGATGTGGCGGCTTATGGTTATAGTTCATCAACAACGGATAACGGTTACGGTATTTGGATAGTGAGCGGTGACGGTTATAAAATCTACTACAACTCGATAAACTTAGCTACTAACCAAACATCAGTTAGCGGTATTCCTGCTTGTTTAATTATTAGTTCAGCAGTAACAACCGCAGGTGCACTTGACATAAAGAACAATATATTTTCAATACCGGCGACCGTCGGAACTAACCGTTATGCGGTTCTTTGCAATGCACTAAATACCGTTTTCTCAAACATTGATTACAATGATTATTTAACCTCAGGACCTAATCTTGGATATATCGTTTCAGATAGGGCAAACTTGACTGCCTGGCGAACCGGCACTGGTCAAGATGTGCACTCTATTTCCGCTGACCCGTTATATACCAGCGCATCGGAGCTACATATTCCGCTTACGGTAAATTCACCAATTAATCGAGCAGCAACACCAATTAGTGGTATTTTAAATGACATTGATAACGAAGTGCGTAATTTGACCTGGCCTGATATTGGAGCGGATGAATATACACCGAATGGACCAGCTACACCAACACTAATTAGCCCTCTCAACAGTTCCATTGATAACGCAGTGTCAGGACAGTTAATCTGGAATAAATCTATTCCGGCGTTATATTATGATGTCAAGCTTGATACCGTTAATCCACCAGTAAATATTATTAGTCATTTACAGACGGATACGACTTATAATTACTCGCTTACGCGTGGTAAATGGTACTATTGGCAAGTAATTGCTTACAATGATACGGGCATACCATATAAATCACAACTCGCGCCGTCAGCAATCTGGTCATTTAGAGTAATCAATATCGATGTTGGATGTACTAAAATTATGGCACCAATCGGAACGTTTGATTCCTTATCGACTATTACACCGACTTGCTCATTATATAATTATGGAACTACAACTGAGAACTATGTTGTGCGAATGACAATTGGCGGCATATATATGGCGGCATTCGCAGTTCCGAATCACGCACCGCTAACCTATAAACACATTACTTTCGGTAACTGGTTTGTCCAGCGCGGAACTTAT
>Ga0315274_10003934_pt1 | contig 21954 bp, 21 predicted proteins | sample YL17G02_20_MG_FD_203700 | JGI IMG/M metagenome (GOLD analysis project Ga0315274, IMG submission 203700) | Sediment microbial communities from Yellowstone Lake, YNP, Wyoming, USA - YL17G02_20 | ecosystem: Environmental > Aquatic > Freshwater > Lake > Sediment | place: USA: Wyoming | collected...
CGATAGAATCGCGCGGAACGACGTTTACTTCGACAGGACCGCGTTGCAGTCTTTGCTCCAGTCGTGAAGCGGCGGGCTAACTTAGCGGCCATCATGAACCTGTCGGTTCACTTACGGGGCGGATTCGGAAAGGCCTCTCTTCAGGACGACAAAAACGTTTGTTGTACATCTTTAGGGTGCGAGTCAGCAGCCAGATCCCAGGCTAAAGCCTGTACAACAAACACGCATTATTGAAAGGTGCAGACCTCCGAACAGAAATGTATTTCCTGCCGGAATATGGTATCCTTCGTGATCTGCTGTGTCGGAGCATCTTTGCATGAGAGCCGTGAAGTGGTTCGGGCCGCGCGATATGCGTTTGGTCGAGACGGAAAGGCCCGCGCCGAAACCCCATGAAGCATTGATTCGCGTCGAATCGGTCGGTATCTGCGGCTCCGATCTTCACTACTATGTGGAAGGGCGGATCGGCTCGACGGTCATCACGAGCCCGTTGATCCTTTGCCACGAATTCGGAGGCATCGTCGAGGATGTCGGCTCCAACGCCGATCCGTCGCTCATCGGGAAACGCGTGGCCGTCGAACCCAGCATTCCCTGTTTGAAATGCGAGTTGTGCCGCAGCGGCCACTACAACGTGTGTCGGGACTTGTTTTTCCCCGGCGGACCGCCCTATGACGGCGTCTTATGCGAGTATGTCGCGATGCACGCGGAGTTCTGCTTTCCCGTGCCCGATAGTATGAGCCCCGCGGAGGCCGCCATGATCGAGCCTTTGGCCGTAGCGGTGCATACGGTGGAATTAGGCCGCGTCAAGCCTGGTGAGACCGCGGCGGTTCTCGGCCTGGGACCTATCGGCCTGCTTACGGCCCAAGTGGCGAAGCTCGCCGGCATTCATGTGATATACGGAACGGACCTGCTTGGCTACCGCGTCGAAGCAGGCAGGAGATACGGCGTCGACCTCGCGTTCAATGCCACGCAAGTCGACACGGTCGAGGCAATCCTTCGCGAGACAGGCGGGCGCGGCGTGGACGTCGCCTTCGACACGGCCCGCTCCTCCGAGACTCCCAGCCTGGCATGCGAAGTCGTCCGGCCCGCGGGCCGGTGCGTCCTCACGGGAATCTCAGGAAAGGATCATGACCCGCTTCCAGTGAGCGTTGCGCGCCGCAAGGAACTGACGCTCCAGTGGTGCCGCCGCTTCCGTCATGACTACCCTCGAGCCATCGCGTTAGTCGCATCCGGCAAGGTGGACGTTGCCTCGATTATCACGCACTCGTTTCCGCTCGAGCGGGCGCGTGACGCGTTCGAACTGGTGGCCGCATCCGAGGACAATGTCCTGAAAGCTTCAATCGAACTATGAGCGATCGGCTTCGCAACGCCGTTGAGGGACTCATCATTGTTTTGGGACTGTTGTCATTCTGGCCCTTGGTTCTCGGCTATCAAGGGCGGTGGTATCAGTGTGGAATCCTGCTCGTGGCCATACTGTTGGTGATTGTAGCGGTGGCGCGCCTCCGACGCGTGCGCCGTGCATTTGAGAACGAGCGCGAGCGAAAGTTCTGAGAGGAGAAAGACAAGATGCGCTTATGGAAAAAGATTGTCCTGGGTATTGGGGTCTTCGTGATCGTTCTCGTTGGTGTTTTTGTGATCTTTGTGGGTCCGTGGCCGACGTACTCCGCCGGCTTCGAAGGAACCCGGTACTTTAACGACGCCGTCGCCGCCATTGACAAGAACGTTAAGCAGTGCGAGGTCACGAACGCGCCTGGGCGCCTCCAGGCCGGATGGGGCGTAGCGAAAGTCACGCCGCCGGCCGGCACGCCCCTCGCCGGGTATGGCGCGCGCAGAGGCAGGCCTTCCACCGGTGTTCACGACGATTTATACGTGAAGGCGGTGGCCTTCAGCGACGGCAAGGACACGGCCGTCGTCCTAGGCGCCGATATACTGCTCGTGCCGCCCAATGTCGCGGATGCAGTTCGTGCGGAGGTCGCGAAGCAGACGCCGTTGACCGCGAACAACCTTTTCTTTACGGCCAGTCACACGCATGACGGGCCGGGCGGCCTCGGGGAAGGGATCATGGCGAAGACCGCTTTCGGCAAGTACGACCCGAAGATCCCCGAACTTCTGGCGCGAGCGTTCACCAGCGCCGTCATCGACGCATACAAGTCGCTCGGACCGGCAAAGATGGCCCATGGAAAAGTCAATGCCGAACAGTTTGTCCGCAACCGGGCGCGCCAGGGCCCCGTTGACCCGGACCTGAATTTCATGATCATCGAGAAGGACGACGGAAAACGCTGCTACGTTGTCCGTTTTTCCGCGCATCCCACGATCCTGAGCGATGACAACATGCAGTTTTCCGCGGAATATCCCGGATATCTGCAGCGCGCCATCGAAGCGGCCACGGGCGGCACGGCGGTGTATCTCGGAGGCGCCGTGGGCAGCATGGGGCCGCGCGCTCCGGAAGCCCCGGACCCCTTCACGAGGTGTGAGGCCATGGGTGAGGGATTGGCCAATCTCGTGCTAAATGCCACTCGTTCTTCGAAGGACTTCAACTTCGTCTCAAATGCCGACGTCGTTTCCGTGGGCGTAGGTTTTCAGTTGCCTCCATTGCAGCTCCGCCCGAGCAGCACGAAGTGGCGGCTCTCGCCTTTCTTGGCCAGGATTGCGGGAATGCGCGGCACGGGATGGATGACGGCCGTCCGCGTGGGCGACGTCATGTTCGTCAGCAGCCCCGGCGATTTCAGCGGCGAGATAAGCCTGACCTGGAAAGAATGGGCGAAAGGTAAGGGCTACGACCTTTGGGTGTCCGGGTTCTCGGGGGAATATGCGGGCTACATCTCCCCCGACAAGTACTATCAGCAGGTCCGGGACGAGAAAGGCAAAGTCGAATACGAAACGGGCATGATGTCTTGGACGGGTCCGCACCAGGAAGCCTTCTTCACATCGCTGATGAAGCACATGGTGGAATCGATGGGCGCGCCGCCCGGAACACAGCAGGCCCAGCAAGGCTCGGCGCTGAATGCTGTCCCCCTCTCCTGAAACACAGGGAACCGCTGCCAACGCCGCTCAGCCCGCCCCCGCGGAAGCGCGTGTGAAGCGGCTCTCGCGGCCTATCGCAGCGGTCCTTGTGGGCGTGGCGCTGATCGGTGTTGCGGCACTGGCCGAGACGATTCTTCTCAGAAATCAAGCCTGGAAGGACGCCCTCTTGGTTCTGGATGGTTCCCCGCCCGCGAACGCGGAAGGAATCATCCCGATCTCCTTAAGGCGGATTCCTCTCGAGCTTTCACCTCGCGTACAGGCCGTCGTCGAGCGGGTCCGCGCCGCCTTTCCGGATGCCAAGGAAGACATCGACCGGCTGCAACTCGACAAAGGGGAGCGGGTCATACTAATGTCAGCGCCCGTAGACACGCTGACGCCGCTGCTCGCCTCGGGCCGGCTGCCGGTTCCAGGCAAGCGGGAAGCGCTGGCCGGCGACCTCGCTTCGCGCTCCACATTCGACCTCGATGGCGCCTCATTCTCGGTCGTCGGCCGGCTTCAACGGGGCGTTGCCGGCCTTGCATACGCCTACGTTATCCCGGAGGACCCCGCAGTACAACAGCATTTCACGGCAGAGTCCGGCGCAACCGAGGGCTGGATCGATCCCGAAGGGTTCAAGCGCCTCAAAGAGGATGAGACTTACCTCGAGGACCAAGAGTCGCCGAAACTCGTGGGGGGGATCACGCGCAGCCCGCCATGGGTCGCCTCACTAGTCGTGGCGGGCCTGTTCCTAGTGGCCTGCGGAGGGTCCGTCCTCCAAGTGCGGCTCCTGCGCCATTCCGCCGCCCGAGCGCCCGGCTTTTTGAGGGCCGTTTTGCGTGAGATCATCGAACGGCCCGCGTTGGTCATATTCGTGCACGCGGCCCTGTACGGCGTGTTCTTCCTCATGATGCTCGTGGCTTTTCAATATCCGGTGGCCAATATCCGGGCCACCTCATTGGTGCGCGATGAATTCGCCAAAGGCGAACTAAGTTACATCGGGAACGCCTATGCCAGCGGAGACATTTTTCTTGCCGCCGCCGCGACCTTCTTTCACAACTACGTCTACGCGACGCTTCTCTTCGCGCTGGCGCCGTCTCTGATCGTGCCTTTCGCAGGACTGATCAAGAACCTGCTCTCGTTTGCCTCCGTGGGATTCGTTATGGCCCCCATCTGGGCCGAGTCGGGCGCTAAGCTCGTGTACCATTCCATCACGATGGCGCTCGAGATGGAGGGGTATATCATCGCGTCCTTTGTAGTGGTCGTATGGCCGTTGCGCATCTTCAAAGGGGTCACAGGCAGCGCGTTTCTCGATCAGCTTGCCCAAGGCCTGCGCATCGTCGTGAGCGGCGCATTGCTCGCCGGCATCATGCTCGCCATTGCCGCCCTCTACGAGGCCACCACGCTGATCATACTCAATCCATGGACGTAGCCGAAGATCGCGCGCGCCAGTAGGGCCGAGCCGAACCCGGCCACCGTCTGGACCAGGGCCCCAAGTGCCAGCGCCAAGGCCACACCTACGTATAGGATCATGTTTTCCCGGCGGCGGCGACCTGCTCCGCGAGAACGTTCTTGCGGACCTTGCCCGTGGCCGTCTTCGGCAGCTCATCGACGAAGCGGACATGTCTCGGGCACTTGTATTGAGCCAGATGCTCACGGGCGAAGCTGACCACGTCCTTTTCCGTGATGGTGGAACCCTGAGCGCGTTTGATCACGGCCAAGACCTCCTGGCCCCACCGGGGGTCGTCCACGCCTATCACGGCCGCTTCCGCGACGCCCTCGAGCTTCAGCAGGACGCTCTCGACTTGCGCCGGGTAAACATTTTGGCCGCCCCGAATGATCATGTCCTTGAGCCGCCCGACGATGTAAAGATAACCCTCTTCATCGAGGCGTCCCAGGTCGCCCGTGTGCAGCCATCCGTTGTTCAGCACCTCGGCCGTGGCTTCAGGGTTCTTGTAGTACCCCTTCATCACGGTCGGACCTGTTACAAGGATCTCGCCGATTTCCCCCACGGGCAGGTCCGTCCCGTTCGAGTCCACAATGCGGACGCCGCAGTACCGCAACGCAGGTCCGCACGAATTCCAGCGAATCGGGTCAAACCCGTCGGCCACCGCGCTTGCACACGTGGCCTCGCTCAAGCCGTACCCTTGAAGGACCGGCTTCTTCAACACCCGCAGGATCAACTGGTACGTCTCTTCGGGCAGCGGGGCCGCGCCGGACACGAAGAAACGAATCGAGCTGAGGTCGTACTCCGCGACCTTCGGGTTCGAGCATATGACGTTGTATATCGTGGGCACGGCGCTCATAACCGTGATCTTGTGCTTCTCGATTGCAGGCAGGATGCCAAGCGCGTTGAAGCGTCCCATCAACACGAGGCTTATCTTGGCAATCAGCGGTGCGAGGACGCTGACCACCTGCGCGTTTACATGAAACAGGGGCAGGATGCAGTAGAAACGATCATGGGGGTAGATAGTGTTCGAGCGCTGCACGGCGCGCGCGTTCCAGATGTAGTTCCGGTGCGTGAGGATAACTCCCTTCGGGAGTCCTGTCGTTCCGGACGTGTATATCAGCGCCGCGTCATCGTGCTCGTTTATGCCGATTTCAGGAACGGCATCCACAGGCTCGAGCAACACTGAGAACGGCTCCGCGCCTTCCACAACATCGCCCCCGACAATGAAGATCCGCTTGATCTGCGGCAGCATCTTCCGGACCAGCGGAACCATCGGCGCGAATTCCGGGATGGTAACAATCGTGTTAGCGTCAGCGTTGGTCGTGATGTACGCAATCTCGTCCGGTTTCAGCAGCGGATTTACGGGAACGATCACCGCGCCGATCCGGCCGGCGCCCAGGAACAGATAGATGAACTCCATGCAGTTCCCCATGAGAACAACTATCTTGTCGCCCTTGCCCACACCGCGTTTGGCGAGGTTCGCCGCCACGCGGCACGCCTTCTCATGGACATCGTGGTAGCTGAAATCTTGGTCCTCGAAGATGACGAAGGTTTGTTGGGCAAGCTCTTCAGCGCGGGTTTGGAGCAGTTCGGGAATCGTCATGATACAAAGGTCTCCTGTGTTATGTGCGCCGAGGCAGGGGACAAAACGCCATCACCATGCTTCTGTCCCCGGCAACCCTGACACACTCCTCTCTGGGTTGCTGGAAAACGCGGTTGAACCTACCGCATAAGGCGGGACAGCCACCCATCGATGGGCGCCGCCAGGAGAAACAAATGTAGAAACTAAGCGCCCGCACCGGCGCTGAGTGAGTTAATCATATTCACCAAAGGTATAAACACCGCAAGCATCACCAGGACCACCATGATCCCGAGGAATACCGTCAGGACCGGCTGAAGGGCTTCCCCCAGGGTGGATAGGGAGATGTTCACTTCTTCCTCATACGTGTCGGCGATCTGTTCGGCGATGCTGTCAAGCCGGCCGGATTCCTCGCCCGTCACCAGCATGTCCGCCACCACCGGCGGAATCACATCGGATGCCTGCCGCAACGGCTGCTCGAGACCGGCGCCGCGCTCCACGGAATCGCGCATGTACTGGAGCGACTGCGCCACGGCGCGGTTATGGATGGCATTGCGGACGAGGTCCAACGTGGACATCATCGATAGACCGCTCTTCAGCAGCAGTGCCAGTGTCCGCGTCATCTCGACGATGGCGTTCTTACGGATGATCGGACCCAAGATCGGCATTCTCAGTTTCATGCGATCCGCTGCGAGCCGGCGCACCGGGTTCTGCACGTACCACAGCTTATACAAGCCGACAAGCACGATTACCACGATGACGCCTACCCACCAATACGTGCCGATGAAGCTCGTCGTCGCCATAAAATAGACGGTAAGCGGCGGAAGTTGGACGTTGAACTTCGAGAACATCGCTTGAAACTCGGGCAGGACGACCTTGCAAATGAACAAGATGGCCGCGCAGCACGCAAATAGCAGGATCACCGGATAGAACATGGCGCCCCGAACACGCTTCCGAAGGAGCTCGCGCCGCTCGCGGTACTTCACCGTGCGCTGGAGCACGGTCGTAAGCGTACCGCTAGCTTCACTCGCCTTGATAAGGCTTACAAAGACGGTGTCGAAGTACCGGGGATGCCGCTCGAAGGCTTGCCACAGCGGGTTGCCCATCTCGACGTATTGCGCAATGTCCGAGATGAGCGCACGAACGACCATCTTCTCGCCGCGCTCCGACAGGCTCTTCAGCGACTTCAGAATAGGCGTGCCGGCCTCGAGAAGCATGATAAGCTGACGCAAAAATGCCGTGATGTCCGAGTTCCGGATCCCGCCCAGCGTCGACAGGCGCGCTCGTTGCGGGGCCCCGAAAGTTGGAACGACAACTTGCACGGGTGTCGGCTGGGCCGGCTCGAACCTAACCTCTTCAAGCTCCTTTCGTGGCGAACGACGTACGCGTTTCATCCCTGTTGCGGACTTCTCAGCGTTCGTGGGCATGTCGTAAGTTCCTCCATCTGTCGTATGGCCGGACTACGGCTTTTCCAGCAAGATGGGACGATCCCCGCTCTTTGCCGCCGTACTCACGGCCTGTGCTTTTCCGGCTTCGGCGCGTTCGAGCGCTTCGCTCCAGAACGTGATCTGAGGCGCGCCGCCATCATCGAAAACGACGACCGCCTCCGCCCGGCTTCCCGTAATCCGGTATTCGCTGCCGTCAGCTTTCCGGGCCATTAACTCCGCAATACTCTCAATTCGAAAACACCGCGACTGCAAGGACAACTCCCCGGGCAGCGTGCCGCCGGGATCCGGCGCGGGCTTCATAATGAACGCCGACGGATCCTTGCCGGCGGCCGCGCTCAGGTCCGCGAAGCTTGCAAAGGGGCGCTTTTGCGCCACTTGCTTCGCTGCATCCAGCGGAAGATCCAGAACTGCCGCGAGAACCGCAGGCGGCGCCGCATTCACATTCAGGAACCGAACCGGCCGTGCAGGATCGGCCACCGAATGCACTGTGGCAAGCCGCTTCGGAACAGCGTCGAAAGCCGCGGGCGAGATCAGCCCGCGCGTGACGAGATTGTCCAGGCTTGTGAGCCACCGTTGATTAGCGGCAGACGCTGGTGCGACCGCGGGACCGGTCGGAGGCAGGGCGCTGCGGATCTTGCGCGCCGTATCGCCGTCAACGCCAAGGATCGCCTGAAGCACACGCGTCGGCGCGTAGTTCAGGTTCACCTTGCCGCTCTCGTCCGAGATCGTGAGTCCCACGGCCCAACGCCGATCCGTCATCGCCGAGATTTTTTCCGGCGCCGCCGCGTCGTACTGATATAGGGGGAATTCGCACTCGCCCGGCGCGCTTAGCGCGTCCGCAATCTTCCCGGAAGCAAGCGCCGATTGAAGCCGCCCGATCGCGACCTGAATGCCGCCCGCGGCAATGTGCCGGGCCCGGACGGATCGCGTCTCAAACTGGGACCGCTCGAGCATCGTCGTCATGTACGTAACAAAGGCCATGCCAAACGCCGAGAAAATGAACAGCAGTCCAAGCGCCGTTAGAAGTGCGACACCGCTATTTCCGCATTTACTCCGCGCAGAACGTTCCATTCGTCAGTTCACCTCAATTGGAAACACCGCCTTGCGCGCGATCTGCTCATAGGGTCGATCAGAATCCATCAACGTTACGCTGACGCGAACCGCCGAAGGCGCGCTCGGCCCCGTCCATTCCCGTTTCCACGCCGCGGCCGGTCCCTTGCCGGCAAACTCGACGCACATCGCCAGGACCCCGTCCGCCACCTTCACGGTTGTGCCATCCGGGGCGCCAGGCAGGCTTGATGTCCGCATAAGCGTTGCTGCGCCGTCTTTCCGATCTACGTGGTACTTGACGTCCAGGCGTTGGAGGCGCCCGTCCGGTCCCGCAACGATCTCGACGGGGATCGTAACCTGATCATCTTCGAGCGCAACCCTGAAGAACCGGTTGTCGCGCGCGGACTGTTGCGTCGCCCTGACCGCCGCGCCCGAAAGCTTCGGGGGAACCACCTCGGTGAAATCCCGGCGCATTTGATCGAAGATCACGTCTGCGGTCGCGTTCATCTCCGTGCGAATGGTCGTCTGCCGCCACGTGTCGGACACCCGGGAGAACATGATCATGCCGAGAGTTGTTGACACCGCCAACAGCGAAAGGACCACAATAATCTCAATGAGAGTGAAACCCTTGCAACGCTTGCGCCGTGTCATGTCGATCCCTCCGCGCGTGCGGGCGTCGCAGCCCCGGACGCGCCTGGAAGGGGCGGTGGCGCGCCGCGCGTGACTGAGGCCCGCGAAATGCTCGATGTCAGGGCAAAAAGGCGCTCCCGGCCCGACTCAGTCCATTGAATCGTCACCGTTACTTCCACGTACGGTGCGTCCACGACCGGCAGCTTCGCGAAAGCCTTCCACGAGAATCCATCATACAGATTCGACTCGCGGGCGCTGGCGGCGCGTTCCGCCGGAAGGACCGAGGGCGGCTCGACCGGATAGCCGTCCGCAGGTTTGCCTTGCGCTTCCACCTTCGCGAACTGGCCCGGCGCCACGCTTTCCAGGCCCCATTCGTATGCGCCGGGATTCTGTTGCAGGGTCCGCATCTCCTCTTCGGCCAGCGATGCCGCCACCCGCTGATTCCGGCTTGACTGGGCAAGTGAGAGACTCGAGGTGAAGAGCGACACGAGAATAGTGATGCCCATGCTTACAACAACGAGGGCAATGAGGATCTCGACAAGGGTAAAACCTGAGGACCGTCGGCACATGTGGACCATTCCGTCCCCTTCCAAAACGTAGGTCAGCCGTCGCTTCAACGCGGACCGTTCGCCGCATTCGAGCAATCCCGCCATATAAATACTCGCGGTCGCCTCGGTAAGCAGGTCTTATCGTAGACCGGGCGCGGTCAAAATGTCAACTCCCGCGTAACGGCGGATTTGACTCGGCTGTACTCGAAGGGAACGCCTGCCCATATCGAAGAATAAACTCGAATGTCGAGGCCACGTATGGTAGAGTCCCGTTGATAAGGCTGATACTGTGATCCGTATTCTCCCCAAGTCTCATCTGCCTACGTCCCCGGACGTTGTTGCTTATGCACCGGGTCTCTAACGCACGAGACTAGGATGTCACGCCCGGTTTCGGGCATAAGGAAAACGAAACGCATGGACAGTAAGACGAAGATCATCATCTTTGTTGTCGTGGCCGTCGTTGTGGGCATCCCCTTGCTCGCGAACCTCGGGAGCCAGAAAGGCGCCGAGCAACCGGCTGCTCCGGACGCGGCCAAAGGCACGGTCGCCGCGAAGACCGGAACACCTCATTCTCGATCGCTCCCGCAGCAGCAGGCACCTCAGGCGGCTCCCTCTCCGGGGCCAATGGGCGCGCCGCCCATCAGTATCGCCAACACGACATGGACCATCAGGCACCCGGAGTACGGCAACATTACGGTGCAGTTTCTCGCGAACGGCACCTTGCAGGCTCAGAGCGACAAATCGCCCATGCAGATCCAAGGCACCTGGCAGCAGAATGGAAGCAATGTGACGATCTCTTCCTCCATGGGCGGCATGTCAGCTCAGATCAAGGGCGATCAACTCACCGTCGAAGGTCAAGCCGCCCGTCGACTCCACTGATCGAGGACGCCCGAGATCTGCATGCAGGGGTGCTTCCGGTGACGCCTTTCGCCGTTTTTCACGGATTTACCTTCATCTAATCTTTGACACTCTGCACTTCATGTGGTAGATTATGTAAACTTGTTGGTGCGGAAAGGTCTTGAGCGCCGTCGAAACAGGGCCTCGCGATATATGTGGCGGCTTCAAAGAAACGCCACTGCCTCGCGCCGATTGCGGATGCGAAACGCGGGGCAATGCCGAGAGCGCTCGCGGGAGGACGAGGAGGTTCCGCATCTCGTCGTAGGATAGGGCAAACACGAAGGTCTGGTAGGAAAAGTAGAAGGAGAATCGACATGGCAAAAACTATTCAAGAGTTCTTCGATGCGCTTCCCAGCAAACTCGAACCGGCCCGGTTGGCGGGCATGAATGCCAGCTTCCAGTTCGTCGCGACGGGCGATGGCGGCGGCGACTGGTTCGTCAAGATCGCCAATAACGCGGGCGAGGTCGGCTCGGGCAAGGTTGATAGCCCGACGATCGTACTTACGGCGGCGGCCTCGGACTGGCTCGCCCTGATGAACGGCCAGATGAACGGGCAAACCGCGTTCATCACCGGCAAGCTCAAGATCCAGGGCGATATGACCCTCGCCATGAAACTCGAGAGCTTGTTCCAGCTCGGATAGAACCACGCCGGGTTTCGGGTCTCTCAAGAGCGCCTAAGAACTCGGGCCCGTCACGCGAGTCATTCTGCATTTCCTACGTGGGGCGGTTTGGAGGAAAACGGCCTTGGGCTTCCCCATGAAGACAGGTTTGAGGATCGCGGTTCAAGATACATCAGGAGGGCTCGTCGTCCCTAATCCTGGGAGTCCGAGAAGCCCTTTTGGCAACCCGATACTCAAGACCCGAAACCCGAAACCCGATCACTTTCTGTCGCTCATCCTCCCGCTTGTCATACTTGCGTGCAGCGGACCGCCGCCCCATTCGACATCACGGCATGAAGACCTGGTCCTTAAATCCAGCGACGGCGTGACGCTCGGAGCTACGCTATATCCCGTCGAACAACCCAACCCGCCGGGACTCGTGCTCGTTCACATGCTGGGTTCCGACCGGCGCTCATGGGAACCATTTGCGGCGCGCGCGCAACGCGACGGCTATATGTGCATTGCGGTGGACCTGCGGGGGCACGGGGACAGCAGGAACGCCGGCGGCCGACAGGTCAGCTACAAGAACTTCACGACACAGGATTGGCTCGATGCCCTCAAGGATATCGACGCAGCCCATCAAGCACTGCTCGAGCGCGGCGCAAACCCGAAAAATATCGTCCTTGTCGGCGCGAGCATCGGCGCGAACCTCGTCCTCCGCTACGCCCTTGATCACAGCGAAGTCCCCGCGGTTGTTCTAGTGTGCCCCGGACTCGACTACAAGGGCGTTAAGACCGATACTCAGATTGCCGCCCTCGGACAACGCCCGTGTCTGCTCGTGACGTCCGAAGGTGATTCCTACTCGGCTTCTTCGTGTGCGACCCTCAAGAAAGCCGCTTCCGGCCTCTGTGAGATCCGCGAGTACCCCGGCTCCGCCCACGGCACAGCCCTTTTCGACGCCTCCCAGACCGCCATCGACGAGGTTCTGCTCTGGCTCCAGCCGATTCTCAAGCCCGCTCCGCAGATGGGGCAGTGACCGTAGTCTTCATGCCCGTTCACGTTCTCGCGCCCTTCATGCACATCCGTCATTCACTCTCGTATAGGCGCTGTAGTACGTCGCGACAGTGTTCTCCCTGCGGAATCCCGCTGCCCGTGCAAGTCCCTTGTCGCGAAGCGTGTTGGCGAATGCTTGATCCTCGAGAACCTGCAAACACGATGCGGCAAGCCCGGGCACATCCTGGGGATCGTGTACAACCCCCGCATCACCGGCGACCTCCGGCAACGACCCGCCGTTGGAGCACACGACGGGCGTCGCACAGGCCATCGCCTCGAGAACACAGATTCCGAATCCCTCGTACAATGATGGCCACAGCAATAGGTCGGAAGCCTGGTATGCCAGGACGGTCTCCTCATCCGTGACCTTCGGGAGCAACACCACCCGATCCTGCAATCCGAGGCGGGCGCAAAGGGCTTCCTGTTCAGGACTGAAGCGGCCAATTTTCAGGAGCACCGCGTCAGAACAGCCCCGGTTTATAAGCTCGCGCATCACGTGCAACACCGTCTCGACGTTCTTGTACCAAACACCGGCGCCTATATGCAGCACCACGCGCTTCCCCGTGAGGCCATGCTGCCGGCGAAACGCTTCACGAATGGGATCGTCCTCTGCTCCAGGACGAAACCGGTGGTGGTCAACGCCTTCATAGACCACGAGAATGCGATTCTCAGGCGTGTCCGTATACTTGAGGATGCAGTCGCGCGAGAACCGCGACACGCTCAGCACGCAGGCGCAACGGGCCATCTTGCGCATGCTCTGCCTGAAAAAGAGCCGGCCGGCGAGGCTCAGGCCGCCCCACACGCCACTCTCTTGCTGAAGCATCGGCATAAGGTCATGACACGTCACGACGCTGCGTTGCAGCTTCCCCTCCGGGATTGCCGCACTGTAATCGCTGTCCACGATATGAAGCACATCGAAACGCCGAGAACGTAACCGCAACGGCAACGCAAGGCGTTTCTGGAACTTCACGGAAATCCTCCCGCGGGCCGTCAAGGGGACTCCGATCTCACCTCCCGGGGGCTCATCGAGTGCAACGCTGTCGCCCGGGCGAAGGATAGGCGTCAGATACTTGAAGACGGTGCGCGCATAAAGCACCATGCTCATCCGCCCTTCACCAAGTACGTATCCCGAGAGTAGAATCCGCATCACAGATCACCGTTCACGCCGTGAGGAATCATAACTGAATATGTGACGTCATCAAAAACCCGAATGCACGAGGCCGCGGGGATGTGATAAACTCCGTGGTACACAGAGTGAGTTGCGACGAGGAAAATCCCGTGACGCTGTCTTCTCCTGAAACACATTCAGGCCCCGACGGAGCGCCTCCCGCCGAAGATTCAGGCGTTCAGCTCAATCCCCCAAACGCCTTTACGGCTTTTCTCATCGCCGCGGCCGTGGGTTACGTAGGCATGCTGGTTTTCGTGTTCACGTTCGGCCTCCATGGCGACGAACTCACCGCCGGAATCGACCGTGCCTGCGCCGAGGCGGCGTTTCAAAACGGCAAGCAGGTGGAAAGCCAGGGCAACTACGAACTTGCCATCCAGCGGTATCGTCAGGCCCTCGAGGGCCGTTTTGACGACAAGGCCCGCGAGTATGAGTGCGGCCGATCCATTGGCGAAACGCTGTTGCGGCTGGGCAGATATGAGGAGGCCGTGGACGCATATCGTTCTCTGTCGTCTGATGCCTTCACACTGCCGGGCCATTGGACGGGTTACGTGACGGCCCTGCTTCGCGTGGGCCAATACGAGGACGCGCAACGTTTCGGGAGCGTGTGGCTCGGAAAGGCGCAGGCTGCCGGCGATCAACTGCAGGTCGCCTGGGCCAGCGCGACCATGGGCAGGATCATGGAGCGCCTTGACCGCCTCGAGGATGCCTATGATTACTACCGGATGGCGGACAACGCCGCGCCGGACGGCGATGCCTCCATCATGATGGCCAGTGTCCTGCAGAAACAGGGCCTGACCGCGGCGGCAATAGAGCAGTTGGATAAGTATCTCGCAAAGGTAACGTCCGGTCCCATGCATGAGGAAGCTGCAAGGCTCCGCGCGAAATTCATTGGCGCCGCACCGTGACGCCGTTCCCAAAAACCGCATGACTCGTGGGGCAGACTGTCAGTCTGCCAAGCCGCTTGCCACTTCTTCAGGTGCAGGAATGGATCGGCAGACTGACAGTCTGCCTCACGAGTTGGATCAACAATACCAAGGAGAGGACAGGAAGTAGTGCATTTGTCGTTGAAGTTGCGTCTGTCTTTAATGATGTTTCTCGAGTACTTCGTGCCTGGGGCCACAATACCGATCCTCAGCCTCTATCTAAAGACTTGCCTCCACTTCCAGCCTTACCAGGTCGGCGAGATCCTGGCCATGCCGGCTCTGGCCGGGTTTTTCGCGCCGTTCATCATGTCGCATATCGCGGATCGGTGGCTCAGTTCGGAACGGTTGCTCGGGCTGTGCCACCTGCTCGCGGCAGTGCTCATGATCGCGCTCGCCCGGCAAACCCGCTTTGGGGCTTTCCTGACCCTCTACTTCGTCCACGGGCTTCTGTTCATACCCACTTTCGGACTGACCAACACGATCGCGCTTCACAACGTCAACGACCCCAGGCGCGATTTTGGCGGCATCCGAATGTGGGGCACTGCGGGATGGGTCGTCGTGGGATGGCTGTTCGGCTACCTGTGGATTCGGGGCGGGGCCACGCCCGCGGCGCGCCTTCCTCATGCCTTGTACGTTTCCGCGCTGGCCTCATGCGTGTTGGCTGCGTACTCGCTCGCGCTGCCCCGGTCACACGTCCGCGCAGGCGACAGCTCGACCCTCATGTACTGGAAAGCGCTCAAGGTGTTCGCGCGGCCCAGCCTGATCCTCTTGTGCGCGCTCACCTTTGTCAACAGCATGGTCCACCAGTTCTACTACTTCGGCATGAGCCCCTTCCTAAACCAAGCCGGATTTCAGAGCCAGTACATCATGCCCGCGATGAGCATCGGGCAGTTCTCCGAAGTGATCGTGCTTGGCCTTCTGGGCTACTGCCTCGCGCGCCTCACCATCAAGCAGGCCATGATCATCGGCGCCTTGGCGCAAGCCGTCCGCTGCGTGGCGTTTGCCGCCGGCTCGACCTCGTTGATCATTACAGGCATCGCCCTCCACGGCATCTGCTATGCCTTCTTCTTCACCTCGGGCTACCTTTACGTGGATCAGCACAGCACCCCCGAGACCCGCGCCGGCGCACAACAACTCTTCACCATCGTGATCTCCGGTATGGGGATCATGGCAGGCTCACTATCCTCCGGTCTCACCGGTCAGATCCTCACTGCGCCCGGGACCTCGAACATCAACTTCGCCCACTTCTGGCTCGTTCCCGCCGCAATCGGCCTGGCGGTGGCAATAGCAATGGCCCTTCTCTTCCGCGAAGAGAAGCAGACGCGGGCATAGGATCCCAGGCATTTGCGTCCGATCGGTCGGACAGGTCGGATGGGTCCGACGCGCTGCATGCCCCTACATGGAATGCATCTCGAGGATGTCGAGAATTTCCTGCACGGCGTTTTCGAGGCCGATAAAGACCGCACGTCCGATAATGTCGTGGCCGATGTTGACCTCGTGGAGACCTGGAATCGCGGCAATGGGCGCAAGGTTGCGGACGCTGAGACCGTGTCCCGCGTTGAAGATGAGTCCGGTGTCCTGTGCGTACAGGCCCGCGTCCTCGATCCGGCGGAATTCCTCGTCGACTTTCGCGCCCTTGGCGTTGGCGTAGGCGCCGGTGTGCAGCTCGACGTACATCGCGCCAACCACCTTGCTCGCGTCGACCTGCTTGCGCTCCGGGTCAATGAACATGCTCACCTCAATGCCGGCCCCATTGAACCCCGCCACGACTTCCGTAAGCCGCGCTTGTTGGCCCGCGACGTCAAGCCCGCCTTCCGTCGTGACCTCCTGTCGGTGTTCCGGCACGAGGCAGATCACGTCAGGCTTGATGCGGTGCGCGATGCGGATAATGTCGTCGTTTGCGCCCATCTCGAGGTTCAGCCGGATATTCAACACCTGACGGAGCAATTCAACGTCCCGATCCTGGATGTGCCGGCGATCCTCGCGCAAGTGCACCGTAATCTGGTGCGCCCCCGCCATCTCGCACACTTTCGCCGCGGCAATCACATCCGGCCAAGCGCCCTTCCGCGCCTCACGCAACGTTGCAACGTGATCGATATTCACCCCGAGCTTGATCATAACCCGATTCTCCATTCCCTCGAATCTTACAGAGACTCGATCCTGCTTGCCAGTTCCTTTACGAGGGCTTCGGCTTTCCGAATGGCCTCGTGTTGAACCATGATCCGGATTACAGGTTCGGTGCCGGAGCGCCGGATCACGACGCAACCATAGCCGTTGAGCGACGCCTCGGCCTCTTGCTGGATAACCTCAAGCTGCTCGTCAGTCAGAGGCCGCTTCGCATTCAGCGGGACCTTGGCGTGCGCTTCGGGCAGCGGCTGATAAATGTCCGCCAAAGCGGACATGGGTTGATCCCGCCTGATGCGCGTCGCCAGCACGTGCAGGGCCGCAATCACTGCGTCGCCCGTCGTGTTGTGCTTGAGCATGACGATGTGGCCTGAGGGTTCGCCGCCAAGCGTGAGCCCCTGCTCGCGCATCCGCTCCATGACGTGGCGATCTCCGACCTTGGTGCGAACGACCCTTCCAGCATATGGTCGCAATGCACGTTCAAGGCCGGCGTTCGCCATGATTGTGGTAACGACGCTCTTCTCGGGCAACTCGCCCCGCTCGATCAAGTCCACGCCGAGGATCGCAAGCAGCGCGTTTCCGTCGAGAAGCTGGCCATTCTCGTCGGCCATCACAATGCGGTCCCCATCTCCGTCAAAAGCAATGCCAAGATCGGCCCGTTCGCGGATCACCGTAGCGCGCATCTCAGCCGGATGCACGGACCCGCAATCCTGGTTGATGTTGCGGCCGTCGGGCCGGTTTGCCATCGCGATGACCTCTGCGCCGAGCTCCGACAGCGTGAACGGCCCAACCTTGTACGTCGCCCCGTTCGCGCAATCGCAGACTATCTTCAGTCCGTCCAGCTTCATGCCTTTGGGAAACGATGCCTTGACGAACTCGACGTACCGGCCCACGGCGTCATCGATGCGCCGCGCCGTGCCTACGCTCTCAGCCGTCGGTCGAATATCGTCGACGGCGGGCGTCGTCACGAGGCGCTCGATCTCGTCCTCGACTTCGTCGGCTATCTTGAAGCCATCGGGGCCGAAGAACTTGATGCCGTTGTCCTGAAACGGATTGTGCGAGGCCGAGATCATGATCGCGCCGTCGGCACGAAGGCTCCGCATGATGTAAGACACGCCCGGCGTCGGCAGCGGCCCGACAAGCAGCACGTGCACGCCCATCGAGCACAGCCCCGCCGTCAATGCGTTCTCGAACATGTAGCCCGACAGCCGCGTGTCCTTGCCGATCAGGATCGCGTGAGACCGTTTCTCGCGTTGAAAGATGTACCCCGCCGCACGGCCGACCTTTAGCGCCATCTCGGCCGTCATCGGATACGCATTCGCAACGCCGCGAATGCCATCGGTTCCAAAAAGACGTTCACTCATTCGTTTGGAGTCCCTTTTCAACGCACGGGAGAGAGTATAGCACGCACAGAAGACTCGGAACAGCCGACGGCTATTCACTTGCAGCCACCCCGTGAGTGTCACACAAAATGTTATCCCTCGCACGAAGCCGGGACGTCAGGGCAGCTTAGCACGTTCCTCAGGTGACATGTATGGGTTCGCTCCCAGCGAGAATCGCCTTTCGCCGGTATGGGTTCCTTATTGCTGTCTTCTCGACGAGGTCAACACGGCGCCCAAGAATCTCTTCCAACTCTCTCCGCATATCGATCCAATCGAAGAGGTCCCACTTGGCAAAGGGGGACAGCGAAATCAAAATGTCTATATCGCTTTCCGGCCCGAAGTCTTCGCGAAGCACGGACCCGAAAAAGGCAAACTCGTCCACCTGCCATTTTCGGCAGAAGACCTTGATAGCCTCGTGATCTATTTCGATCTGGCTGAGCAAGTGGCCTCATCCGCCGAATCGAACGGCGCTCCTTATCCCGGCTCTAGCAAACCGAGTGTACGATTCACTTGGTGGACAACCCTGCAATTGCAGAAGGCGATAACAGTCTGTCATGACCGTTCTGAACCGTTCAAATATCCGGGAAACCCTCGGGTGTACGTTGTCTCGTTCTTCTCGTTCCCTAGGACGGCGGCTCCAAAACTGCTAGGCGTTCAGGATGGCGTCGGTCATTCTAGCGACGCGGGCCATGGCCTTTACGTCGTGCACGCGCACACAATCGGCGCCGTTGGCAATCGCAATCGCGACCGTGGCGGCGGTGCCTTCGACCCGGTCATGGACAGGTACATCCAGCACAGCGCCGATGGTCGACTTATTCGATGTCCCTATCAGGAGGGGCCGTCCGAGTTTTCGGAATTCGCTCAGGCGTCGAAGGAGCGTCAAGTTGTGGGCAACGGTCTTGCCGAATCCGAAGCCGGGATCAAGCCAGATGGCCTCCTCGCGAATCCCATTCCGCACGGCGTAATCCATGCGCTCCTCGAAAAAGGCGCATATGTCGTCGACAACGTCCTTATACTGCGGGTCTTGCTGCATCGTGCGCGGCGTGCCCAGCATGTGCATCAGGACGCAATCACAACGCGCCTCAGCCACGACGTGAACCATCTCGGGATCAAAGCGGAGCGCGGAGATGTCGTTGATCATCTTGGCGCCGCCTTGGACGGCTTTGCGGGCGGTAACCGCATGATAGGTATCCACGGAAACCGGGAGCCCCAGCGGTTGAAGTGCTTCGATGACGGGCAGGACGCGCTTGCACTCGATCTCGACCGGCACGGGTTCCGCGCCGGGCCGGGATGATTCGCCTCCGACATCGAGAATGGCCGCGCCATCCTTTTTCATCTCGATGGCGCGCGCCAGCGCGGAGGACGGACTGGTAACGACGCCGCCGTCATAGAAGGAATCCGGGGTTAGGTTCAGAACCCCCATGACCAGGGTTCGATGACGACTGCGGTCGACAAGGTCCGTCGAAAGCATAATGTTCAGATGGTGCCGGGAATAACGTCGCCCGGTTGCGGCTGCACCTTGCCCTTGCCCGGCGTGAACTCCGGGATCGGCGACGGAATGGCAATGGGAACCGGTTCGCGCGGTTCCTTCTTCTTTTCCTTTACCGGCCTCGGCGGCAGGAAGTCGCCGGAACCCTGGCTTCGGATGATCTCGTCGATCTCGTCCGCCTCGAGCGTCTCGCGCTCCACGAGTTCCTTCGCCAGGGCATCCAAAACGCTCCTGTGCTTGACGACGATCTCCTTGGCGTCATCGTAAGCTTCCTTGAGAAGCCGGTGGATCTCATTGTCCACCGCCGACGCCGTCTCCTCACTGAAATTCCGTTCGCGGACAAAATCCCGTCCAAGGAAAACCTCCGCGTTCGAGCCGAACGAGATCGGGCCGAGCTCACTCATGCCCCATTCACACACCATCGCGTGGGCGCGTTCCGTGGCCCCGCGCAGATCCCCGGCGGCGCCGCTCGAAAACTCATTGAACACGACCTCTTCCGCGGCGCGTCCGCCCATCGCCATGCGCAGCGTGGCCATGCAATAGGACCTCGACACGTTGTGCCGGTCCTCTTCAGGCAGCCAGCTTGTTAACCCGAGCGCAGGACCGCGCGGGATGATAGTCGCCTTGTGGATCGGATCCGTGCTCGGCGTCAGGCGGCCCACCAGGACGTGGCCGGCCTCGTGATAGGCCGTCAGCCGTTTCTCCTCGTCGCTGATTGCGAGGCTGCGCCGTTCCGGTCCCATCAGGACACGGTCCTTCGCGTCCTCGAAGTCCTGCATATTGACCTTGTCCTTCGAACGACGCGCCGCAAGCAACGCCCCTTCGTTGACCATGTTCGCCAGGTCCGCGCCGGAAAACCCAGGCGTACCGCGCGCCAGCGTGCGCAACTCGACGTCGGAATCCATCGGCACGTTGTTGTTGCGGATATGGATTTGCAGGATCGCTTCACGTCCGTTGATGTCCGGGTGGCTCACCACCACTTGGCGGTCAAAGCGGCCCGGGCGCAACAAGGCCCGGTCAAGCACGTCCGGCCGGTTGGTCGCCGCCATCAAGATGACGCCTTCGCTCGTGTTGAACCCGTCCATCTCGACGAGCAACTGGTTCAACGTCTGCTCACGCTCGTCATGGCCGCCGCCGAGACCCGCGCCGCGTTGCCGGCCTACGGCGTCGATCTCATCGATGAAGATGATGCACGGGGCATGCTTTTGTCCCTGCTGAAACAGGTCGCGCACCCGGCTGGCGCCCACGCCCACGAACATCTCGACGAAATCAGACCCGCTGATGCTGAAGAATGGAACATTGGCCTCGCCGGCCACCGCCCGCGCAAGCAACGTCTTGCCGGACCCCGGAGGCCCAACCAGCAGAACGCCCTTCGGAATCTTCCCGCCCAGCCGGCCGAACTTCTTCGGCTCCTTCAGAAACTCGACAATCTCGTGCAATTCCTCCTTGGCCTCATCAACCCCGGCAACATCGTTGAACGTGACCACCTTGTCGCTCTGGTTCACGAGCCGCGCCCGGCTTTTCCCAAATGAAAGCGCTTTGTTGCTGCCCCCCTGCATCTGCCGGAACATGAAAAACCAGAAAACACCGATGATCAGCACCAGCGGCACGATCTGGTAGAGAAGACCCATCCACAAGGTGTCCTCGAGCTTGGCCTCGTAAGGGATGCCTTTCTCCTCGAGCATGGTTCTCCACTTCTCAGGGAACTCGTGGTAGAGAAAACGCATGCTGTTGTTGCCCTTGTACGCCGGATCAAAGTCCACCCTGAAATCGAACCGGTTGTCGCCAAGCATCGTGTAGGTGACTTTCTTCACGTCGCCGGCGGCAAGGGCTTCCTCGAAGTCCTTCGACGAAAGTTTCTCCTTAGCCTTCTGGGTCGTCGAGAATTGCGTATACGCAAGCACCGCAATGATCAACAGCACGATCCAAAGCGATACATTCTTGAGAAAGCTATTCATAAACCGCTCGAATACCTCGCCTTACGGAAAACCGGCCGCTGCGTCCCGCCCGCGACCGTCAACTAATGATAACACACCCGCAAAAACCGCACAAATCAAGACGCGCTTTCCGACACCATCTGAGCCCGAGAAGAGAACAACGCCGTAGAGTCTAACACCGTCCGGCCGCTTTTCCTTCCTTGACCTTGCGCCAGCCGCGCTGTCGGCCCACGGGCAAGGGTCGAACGCGCCGCCCGAGGAACGTCTCCACTTTGCTCATGAAACTGTCGCTCGCCAGAGGACGCCCTGTCTGCGTACGGATTCGCAGCAGTCGGATCATTTCCTCATCGTCAGCCTCTGTCAGAACCTCTTCCCAGTCCTTCGGTGATGCCTCTCGGCGCCATGTTGCGACATCCAGCAACCCCGTCGGCTCGCCGCGCCCCGTATGGCACGCGGCGCTAGACCACGGATACCGCCAGGGCAGCCGCACGATCCGCGCTCGAACAGGGTTTCGCTCGACGTAACGAAGCGCCGCCCAATAGTGGTCCTCATCGAGGAGACAGGAATAGAAGCGGTTCTGCCACAGGTGGCCGCTGCGTCCGTGAAGCCGGTTCACGTACTGAGCGTACGCCAAGTGCGTCCGCCCGACTGCCTTTGCCAGCGAATCCTCCCGAATCGGC
>Ga0315274_10003935_pt1 | contig 21951 bp, 14 predicted proteins | sample YL17G02_20_MG_FD_203700 | JGI IMG/M metagenome (GOLD analysis project Ga0315274, IMG submission 203700) | Sediment microbial communities from Yellowstone Lake, YNP, Wyoming, USA - YL17G02_20 | ecosystem: Environmental > Aquatic > Freshwater > Lake > Sediment | place: USA: Wyoming | collected...
TGGATCTTGGTCAGGAGGTTGATGCCGACGGGGTTGTCGTGCCCCTCCTTGGCGAGGAACACCTCGACGAAGTTGGCCGCGACGGTGTCCTGGATGAGCTCCTCGGGATCGCGCAGCAGGTGCTGCCGCGGCATCCTGGCGGAGCCCCGGTCGGCGGGGTTCTCGACGAAGTACGCCGCAACGATACGCGCCGCGACCTCCTGGTCAGGGAACGCGGCGAGCGCGCGGCGAGTGTGTCCGCCCTCGTCGCCGAAGCGCAGACGACCCGCCATGATCGCTTCGGCGCCGGTGCCGGAAACGACGCCGAGCTGGCCCTCCAGCGAGACGGCCCGTGCCAGCACCCAATTGGATACGCCGGCGCCCATCCCACCCTGGATGATCATCGGCAGAGCTACGGCACACCTCCCGCACGAACCGCCGGGCCATGCCCCCCCGTCTGGGCATCCCGGCCGGCCATCCGGCGTCTCCGCCCGGAAGCGAGCTGCCGCATGGATGGGTGCCTGGTAAGCGTTTCTTGCACGAACGTCCTGCTCGTCGGCGAGCCCCCCAACGACCTTAGTGTAGTACTTCCCTGGACAGGGCCGCCAGGCACTGTACGGTGAGGTGCGAGAGCAGTGGGAGGAGCGCTACGAGGGGCGTTACGGCTTCTGGCGGGGGTTCGCGGACAAAGCGGTTGCCGCGTACCTCGACTGCGGCATCCTGGACAACGGCTTCGCCCGTGTGCGGTGCGGCGCCTGCCGAGCCGAATTCCTGGTGACCTTCTCCTGCAAGGGTCGAGGGCTTCCTCCCTCCTGCGCCGCCAAGCGCGCGGCCGCGCTCATCACGCAGCTCCGCGGCGGGCCGTCACCCGGGCCCTACACGGGAGCGGGCTCCTGCTATGTCGAGTTCGGACACGACCTGGTCGGGCGCGTTGACGTGGACTTTCTGAGCGGCTCCAAACCCACGGGGACCTTCCAGGAGCCATCCGCGGCGCTGGCCGCCGAAAAGGCCCTGTTCGGCTCGAGCCGGCTCCAGCGCTGGTTCTCGCGTCCGTCCGCCGCGCGCGGCTGAGCGGAGGGTACGACCCTCAGCGCACGAACTCCATCCTCCGCGTGGCACGTGTCAGCTGAATTCTCGTCGGAGGTGGAGTTCGCCAGAATCTGGCGCGCGGCCTTTTCATAGTGCTGCAGGTCGGCGGCCAAGAGGCTGGGGTTCGAGGAGGCGGCGGCCATCCGCGACCGCATCAAGGAGCTGCGCGCGCAACAGATCTACAAGACGTGACCCGGATCACTCTCAAGGTGCCCTGAGGGGCCTTGACAGCGCCTTGGGCCCTGGTATCGTCAGCCAGCTGAGGTGAGAAGAGCCAAGAGATTTCTATCCGCGATTTGTCGGGGCTGCAAGCACCTTGTGGGGATTCATCACTTGGCGTATCCAAACGCCTGATTGTCCCCACTCTTGGTCACCTTGGGGGGAGGTGATGAGGGCAGAGATTCCAACTTCACGCACTTTCGAAGAACGTAGAATTGCCGAAGCCTCCAGAATCAAGATCAGTTGACGAAGGGAGACAATGATGCAACGCACAATCTCGGCAACGTGGCTCACTGTTGCCCTGGTAGCAGGTTTCCTGGTGGCGAGTGCTCCAGTCACGGCGGCGAACCTTGCACCAGGGGGGTCCCACGACCCGGATGCCGCAAAAGCGGCTCCTCAGGCAAACAACGGCATCTATCTTGTCCGCATGCTCGAAGATCCGGTGGTCGCTTACAAGGGCGGCATCGCCGGTTTGAAAGCAACCAAGCCTGGCAAAGGGCAGAAGATAGACCCCAACAGCGCCGATGTCGTCCGGTATGTGAGTTACCTCGACTCGCGCCACACCGGTGCGCTGGACCGCGTGGGCGGAGGTCGCAAGGTTTACGACTATCGCTATACCTTCAACGGCTTTGCGGCCCAACTGACCGCTGACCAGGCCGAAAAGATGGCATCCGTGCCTGGTGTTTTCTCGGTTTCCCCCGATGAGCTCAACTATGCCGATACGTCTTCCACCCCGACGTTCCTTGGCCTGGATGCGGCCGGCGGCCTGTGGGAGCAACTGGGTGGTGTGGGCAGCGCAGGTGACGGCATCATCATCGGCCTCGTGGACTCGGGCATCTGGCCGGAGAGCCTCAGCTTCACCGACCGGATCGGGATGAACGGCAACGCAACAAAGGACGGCAAGCTGGACTACCACCAGATCCCCGGCTGGCACGGCAAGTGCACGCCCGGTGAGGCCTTCAACGCCTCGATGTGCAACCAGAAGCTGATCGGCGCCCAGTGGTTCAACGCGGCCTGGGGCGGTGACGCCGGCATCGAGGCCCAGCGGCCCTGGGAGTTCACCTCGGTGCGCGACTACAACGGACACGGTACGCACACGTCCTCGACCGCAGGCGGAAACCATGGAGTGCGCACTACCGGACCGGCTTCCGTGTTCGGCCCCATCAGCGGCATGGCGCCGCACGCCCGCATCGCGATGTACAAGGCCCTGTGGTCCCTCCAAGACGCCACCCAGGCCAGCGGGTTCACCTCCGACCTCGTGGCAGCCATTGACCAGGCGGTGGCCGACGGCGTGGACGTGATCAACTACTCGATCAGCGGCACCTCGACCAACTTCCTCGACCCGGTCCAGGTGGCCTACCTGTACGCGGCTGACGCGGGCGTGTTCGTGGCGTGCTCGGCCGGCAACCTCGGCCCCACGACCGGCACCGTGGCGCACCCCGGCCCGTGGCTCACCACGGTCGCCGCCGGCACGCACAATCGGAACGGCGACGGATCGGTGACTTTGGGCAATGCCGCTACGTACTCTGGCGCCTCCGTGGCAACTGCTGTCGGCCCGGTGCCGCTGATCGACTCGACTGCGGCGGGCTTATCCGGTGCGGATCCCACCGCCCTGGCGCTGTGCTTCACTGCGGGGGACAACGGGGGAGCGCCCGTCCTAGATCCGGCCAAGGTCGCAGGGAAGATCGTCGTGTGCGACCGGGGCGTGAGCGCGCGCGTGAACAAAAGCCTGGCGGTCCAGCAGGCAGGCGGCGTGGGCATGATCCTGGTGAATACCAGCATCAACTCGCTCAACGCTGACTTCCATTTCGTCCCAAGCGTTCACCTCCAGTCGACCGATCGTGCGGCGGTCAAGACCTACGCGGCGCTTTCCGGCGCCACGGCGACCATCAACCAAGCCACCATCATTTACAATGCTCCGGCGCCGTTCACCGCCTCCTTCTCGTCGCGCGGCCCGCTGGCCGCGGGCGGCGGTGACCTGCTGAAGCCGGACGTCATCGCACCCGGCCAGGACATCTTGGCGGCCGTGGCGCCCCCCGGCAATGCGGGTCGCGACTTCAACCTCTACAGCGGGACCTCCATGTCCAGCCCACACGTGGCAGGCCTGGCAGCGCTCCTGAAGGACCTGCACCCGGACTGGTCACCGATGATGATCAAGTCGGCGCTGATGACCACCGCGTACGACATCCTGGACGGGCCGAATACCAACCCATTGGTGATCTTCCGCCAGGGCGCGGGGCACGTGAACCCGAACAGCGCGGCCGATCCGGGTTTGGTGTACAACGCAGGCTGGAACGACTGGCTGGCCTTCCTGTGCGGTACTACCACCGGCGTCAGCGCCGCAACATGCACCGCTCTGACTGGCCTCGGCTACTCCACTGATCCCAGCAACCTCAACGTGGCTTCCATCGCCATCGGCGACATGGCCGGCGTCCAGACAGTGATCCGCAAGGTGACCAATGTTGGCAGCAGCACAGCCACCTACACACCCTCGTACACCCCCATGCCCATGCCTGGCTTCACCGTGGCCATCAGCCCGTCCTCGCTCGCCTTGAATCCGGGTCAGACCAAGAGCTTCACGGTAACGTTCACGCGGACCACCGCGGCCTTGAACGCCTACACAGGCGGCCAACTCACATGGACGGGCGGCACGCACAACGTGCGGATCCCCATGGTCGTTCGCCCGGTGGCGCTCGCGGCACCGACACAGGTCTCGGGCACCGGCGGACCGATCAACTACAACGTGACGTTCGGCTACACCGACGCGTTCAGTGCCACGGCTCGCGGTCTTGTTGCGGCGACAACGACTACCGATACGATCACTGATGACCCGACCAACAGCTTCATTCCCGGTGGCCCTGGCACCAAGAGCTATAGTGTCGTCATCGCGGCCGGCACGACCTACGCCCGGTTCTCGTTGTTCGACGCCAATGTGAGCCCGGCGAGCGACCTCGACCTGTACGTGTACCTTGGTTCGACCCTGAAGGGCTCCAGCGGCGGCGGCACGTCGGCCGAGGAAGTCAATCTGCTCAACCCTCCCGCGGGGACTTACACAGTGTGGGTCCACGGCTACGGCGTCCCCGCACCGGGGCCAACCACCTTCACGCTCTTCAACTGGGTGCTCGACAGCACGGCGGCGGGCAACATGACCGTCACTGCCCCTGCCTCCGCCACGCTGGGCGGCACCGGCGCGATCAACCTGAGCTTCAGCGGCCTGACGGCCGGCACGAAGTACCTGGGCAGCGTTGCCTACGGAGGGATAGTGGGCCTGCCCAACCCGACCATCGTCCGCGTCGACCCATAGCTAGATTTCCAGTAACGGCCAAGGTAGGCCCCGCCCGCGCGGGGGCTACCTGCTTTTTCACGGTGGTTGTGTCGGCTTTCGAGCGGTCATGCAGCCGGCCGACACACACACGAGCGACGTGGACGTCACCGATCCGGCCGCCAGACGACACCGAGGCGGCCTGACCCGCCCCGGACCTCCTGGTCGCCCCACCCTGCGGTGAGCCGAAACCAGGCAAGGCCCCCGCCCAGCTGGCCTGCCGGGCAGGGCTGTGCGCCTCGTTGGGCCGACGCTCAGCCCCCCTCGGGCCACCGCGTGCTGCGCGACCAGGAGGCGTGCGTGGCGTGCGTCTCCGGCCGGCGCGCGGGTCCGCTTCGCCTACCCCGGCACGGCGCTGGCGCCGGCCTGAGCTCCGCAGCCTGCGGCGGCTCCCTCGTCGTGTGCCTTCCCCTTCGGGGCGAGGGGGTTACGGCCCGGGCCGTCCTCAGGATGCGGGGGCACTCCCAAGGGTGGCTGGTGGGGGGGTGGAAGCGGGAGCGGCTCGAAGCGTCTTCCCTGCCGTGGACCCCCGGACTTGCGCCACCGATTTTGCTAGAATCTGCAGACAGCAGTTAACTAGTTCGGACATTGTCTCAATGGAGGAGGGGACCGTCATGAAACACGGATCGGCGTGGCGGATCTTTGGCATCGTCGTGCTCGCAGTCTACGGAGCAACCATCGGGGGACTTTGCTTCGCCCAGGAGGGCGGGCAGGCGGGAAAGGAGGCGGTGAAGGAGGGGCAGCAAGCCCCGCAGAAGGAAGAGCAGGTTCAACCGAAGAAGGAAGAGCCGGTCGGGCAGTACGTCGAGGAAATCACAGTCACGGCGACGAAGCGCCCGGAGGACATCCAAAAGATTCCGGTCGCGGTCTCGACGCTGTCCGGCCAGGATCTCAACATCATCATGACGGCCGGTCCGGACATCCGCGCCCTCTCGGGGCGGGTGCCGAGCCTGGTCCTCGAGTCGTCGTTCGGCCGCGCCTTTCCGCGCTTCTACATCCGCGGCCTGGGCAACACCGACTTCGACCTGAACGCGTCGCAGCCGGTCTCGATGGTGGTCGACGAGGTCGTCCTCGAGAACCCGATCGTGAAGGGCATGCCGCTGTTCGACCTCGACCGCGTCGAGGTGCTGCGCGGCCCGCAGGGGACCCTGTTCGGGCGCAACACGCCCGCCGGCGTGGTCAAGTTCGATACCAAGCGACCGACCAAGGACTTCGACTCAAACTTCCGGGTCTCCTACGGAACCTACAACAACATCGACGTCAACGGCGGGGTCGGCGGCGCCTTGAGCGACACGCTCTCCGCCCGCTTCTCGGCGTTGTACCAGTCGCAGAGCGACTGGGTCGACAACAAGGCGCCCGGGTACACCGGCAAGAACCCTGCCCTCGGGGGCTACGACACCACCGCCTACCGCCTGCAGTTCCTGTGGGAGCCTAGCGACAAGTTCAGCGGCCTGCTCAACGTCCACGGCTGGGACGTCGACGGCACCGCGCGGATCTTCCGTGCCAACATCATCAAGAAGGGGAGCAACGACCTGGTCGATGACTTCCAGCAGGACGTTGTTTACCACGATGGCCTGAACACACAGGAAATCAGCTCCCTGGGCGGTCTGCTGCGCTTTGACTACAACTTCGGTTCCGCCACCCTGACCTCGGTCACGGGCTACGAGAGCATCAACGACATGTACAGCCGCGGCGACATCGACGGCGGCTACGGGGCCGTCTATGCGCCGCCGTCCGGACCCGGGTTCATCCCGTTCGCGTCGGAGAGCGCCGACGGGATCCCCACACTCAGTCAAGTCACAGAGGAGCTGCGGCTCGCCAGCAACGGCACGGGCGGCTTCAACTGGCTGTTCGGCGCGTACTACTTCAACGAGGACGTCGACATCGACTCGTTCAGCTACGACAGCCTCTCGCCCGGCAACCCGCAGAACGGGTACGCGACCCAGACCCAGCAGACGACCAGCTACGCCCTCTTCGGATCGCTCGATTTCAACCTCTCGGAAAGCTGGGCGATCAAGGCGGGCTTGAGGTACACGAACGACGAGAAGGACTTCGCGGCCGACCGGCCGCAGCCGCTCTTCCAGCCGCCGCTGACGAAGCCGATTGAGCGACACACCTCGGACAACAACGTCAGCTGGGACCTGAGCGCGACCTACCGGGCCAATCCCAACCTCAACCTCTACGGCCGGCTCGCCACGGGCTACCGTGGGCCCAGCATCCAGGGCCGCATCATGTTCGCGCCCGACTTCGAGGACGGCCAGAACCCCGCCACCAACGGCGTCTCGGTGGCCGATGCGGAAACGATCAAGTCGTTCGAGGTTGGGGTCAAGTCGATCCTGGCCGATCAGCGCCTGCGCCTGAACCTCGCAGCCTACATCTTCCAGATGGACGGCCAGCAGCTCACCGCGGTCGGCGGCCAGTACAACGTCGCGACCCTGCTCAACGCTGACAAGACCACCGGCCAAGGCTTCGAGGCTGACATCGAGTACGTTCCCTCGGCCTACGTGTTCATGAGTTGCGGCCTCAGCTACAACCCGACCAAGATCGACGACAAGAAGCTCACGGTGGCGCAATGCGGCGGCGGGTGCACGACCACCGATCCGCTCACCCCCGAGGGTCTCGTGCTCATCGACGGCAACAGCCTGCCCAATGCGCCGGAGTGGATCTTCTCGGGCCTCCTCAACTTCCAGTCTGACCCGTTAAACAGGGGGTTCTTCGGCAGCCTCGACTGGGCCTACTCCAGCGACAAGCACTTCCCCCTCTACGATTCGAAGGAGTTTCACTCCGACAGCCTGGAGTTCGGGCTGCGCCTGGGCTACGGCTGGAACGCCGGCAGGTACGAGGTCGCCCTGTGGGGCCGGAACATCCTGGATGCGGAGATCCTCCAGGGCGGAATCGACTTCGACAACCTGACCGGCATGACCAACGAGCCGAGGATCATCGGCGTGGAGTTCAACGCGAAGTTCTGAAGCTCCGAACCGCATCGGGGCTCGGTGGGCGGGGAGCGATCCCCGCCCACCGGTCTTTCGCCCATGCATTACGGGTTCTGCGGGCCGGCCGCATCCTCGCCGTGAGGGAGACACCGGCACCGGAGCGGCGGGGCGGCCGGTCGGGGTGAAGGAGTTTCCCATCCCTCTCACGGCAGGTATCATGTGCATGGTCGAACCCAAGGAGGTGCCGATGTCACGCCGTTCCGTCCTGTTAACCGTCCTGGCGTGTGGTGTGGCGGCCCGGGCCCTCGCAGCGCCGGCTGCGGCGGGGGACGTGTGGCTGGTGGATGGGGGTCTGGTCGTCGTGATGGACAAGGCGGGGACGGTCATCCCCGGCGGGGCAGTGGCCGTCCGGGGCGACCGGATCGAGGCGGTGGGTTCGGCGGCGGAGCTCGCGAGCCGTTTCCCCGGGGCGCGGCGCCTCGACGCCACCGGCAGGATCGTCATGCCCGGCCTGATCAACGCCCATACGCATGTACCGATGACGCTGTTTCGCGGGGTGGCCGACGACCTGGACCTCACGGGCTTCCTGTACGGTCGCATCTTCCCTCTTGAGGCGCGGTTTGTCGACGAGGAGTTCGTGCGCTGGGGGACGCGCCTTGCCTGCCTCGAGCTGCTGAAGGGCGGAGTAACGACCTTCGTAGACATGTACTACTTCGAAGATGCCATCGCCGAGGAGGCGGCCCGCTGCGGGATGCGGGCGGTGGTCGGGGAGTCGCTGATCGATTTCCCCGCCCCCGACAACAAGACCTGGGCGGATGCGCTGGCGTACATGGAAAGGTTCCTGGTGCGGTGGCGCGGTCATCCGCTGATCACCCCGGCGGTGGCGCCGCACGCCACGTACACCGTGTCGGCCGACCACCTGAGAGAAGCACACGCCCTGGCCGCCAAGCACGATGTGCCGATGCTCATGCACCTGGCCGAGGCCCGCTACGAGGTGGAGTTCGTTCGGGAGAAGCACGGCAAGGGGCCGGTGGAGTACGCGGCGGGGCTCGGCATCCTCGACGAACGGGTCGTGGCGGCCCACGTGATCTGGCCGACCCCTGCGGAGATCGCGCTGCTGGCCGAGCACAAGGTCGGCGTGGCGCACTGTCCCCAGTCCAACATGAAGGGCGGGTCGGGAGTGGCTCCCGTGCCTGCGCTGCTGGCGGCGGGGGTCGCGGTCGGCCTCGGCACCGACGGCGCGGCCTCCAACAACGACCTGTCGCTGTGGGAGGAGATGGACACCGCGGCCAAGCTCGCCAAGGTAACGAGCGGCTCACCGACGGTGCTGAGCGCCCGCACCGCGCTGGCCATGGCGACGCGACTGGGCGCCGAGGCCATCGGCCAGGAGCAGCTGATCGGGTCGCTGGAGGTCGGCAAGCGGGCCGACCTGATCCTGGTGCGCACCGACAGCCTCCACCAGATACCTTCCTACGACCCGTACTCGCTGCTCGTCTACGCGACCAAGGCGAGCGACGTGGACACGGTCATCATCAACGGCGAGGTGGTGATGGCGGCGGGTCGCGTCCTCACGGTGAGCGAGGCGGCGGTACGGGAACGGGTGGCGGCGTACCAGGAGCGCATCGCCGCCGCGAACCGCGAGCCCCGGAAGTAGAGCCGACCGACGACCACAATCCAACCAGCACGCGTAGACGCGCCTGGTAGCACCGGCGGGGGGTGAGAAACCGACCGGGCCGAACCGGTCGCCCACTCGGGAACACACCTCCAAGGTGAACGTCACCGACGCGGCCTCGCTCGCCAGGGCAATCAGCGAGCTCGAGAAGCAGATGAAGCCGACGGCCAAGCAGCTGGAGTTCAAAGAGGCGGCGCAGCTCCGCGATCGGCTCAAGGAGCCGCGCGCCCAGCAGATCTACAAAGCATAGGGACTGGGCTCGCACTCGCCCGCCTTGCTCCCTCTCCCGGCGGGAGAGGGCGGGGTGAGGGCGCAGCCGTTGGTTCGAACCCGGTACATAGGTTACAGATCAGACCGGGTACATGGGTGACAGGTTGGTTTACCGCCAGGGGGTGGCGCGAGCCGGCACCCCAGCTTTATCCTGGAAGTGCAAGTTATTCTGCTTGCGCTAGATAGCTCCTCGGCTTGACATTCGGACAAAAATGACCGACATTCCGTTTGTGACGGGTGCGGAGTTTGTCCGCAAGGTGAAGAAAGTGGGGCGGCGGAAAGGGGTCTCGGTTGAGCTCATCGCAGAGCGTGGCAGGGGAGGTCACGGGACCCTGTACTACGGTGCGCGGCGGACAGTGGTGAAGCATCGGCAGGCTGAGCTGAGTCCTGGTCTGCTTCACGCGATGCTGGTCCAGCTTGGGCTGACGCTCGAGGACCTGCAGCAAGGTTAGGGAGGAAACGATGGCAGGAGACTTCGCTTATGCAGTCGTGCTCACCCCAGAGCCGTCCGGCGGGTTCGTCGTCTCATGCCCCGACTTCCCCGAGCTGCTGACCGAGGGCAAGGATCGGGCGGATGCCATTGAGCAGGCGACCGACGCCCTCGAGGAGGTCTTTGCCGCCCGGATCCGGCGGGGCGAGGAGATTCCGGACCCCTCGGTCCTGGCGGAGGATACGGACGCGGTGGTCGTTCGCGTTCCGCCGATCATGGCGGCGAAGGCGGCGCTGGCACTTGCCTTACGTCAGACCGGCACGAGCCAGACCGCGCTTGCGCGCAAGCTCGGCCTCGATGAAAAGGAGGTTCGTCGCCTGCTTGATCCGCATCACGCCTCGAAGCTTGCCAGGCTCCAGGCGGCACTGTTGGCTTTGAACCGAGACGTCGAGATTCGCGTGGTCGAGGTTGCCACGCCCGAGATCAAACAGACCGAGGCTCGGTCATACAAAATGATTGCGGACGGAGCTGAAAACCTCGCTGGCAAGCTCTTTCCGCGTGCTGTAGCCGGCGGACAGGCGATTCCGGTTCACGAATTGCTCGCAGCGTCTCGACTGACCGGAGTCGCCGGCGCGGCAGTCACAATCCAGGCCGACAGGGGCCTTCACGAAGAGGCTGTTTCGGAGTACCGGCGTGGCGCCGTCGCGGTTCGGGTGCGCGCCGACGTGTGGGAGGGCGCACAAGCCGGAAACGCGCGCTCTCGCTTCACTGTCGCGCACGAGATCGGCCATGTGGTCCTTCACCGCAGCGACCTGATCCAGCACCGTGGCTGCGCCTTTCGCGACACCCTGACGGCGACCCAAAAGCTCCCGCCGGAGGTCCCGATCTTTCGCTCGCCCGAGTGGCAGGCTAGCGCATGGGCCGGAGCGTTCCTCATGCCGCTGGCCGGCGTACGCAGCTACCTTGGCCGATTGCGAAAGCAGGGCTTGGAGTTCTCGCCGACCCTGTTCGCGCTTCACTTTCAGGTTAGTTCCCAAGCGGCGAGTATCCGCCTGGAGAAGCTTCTGCCGGATCTTGTGGGCAAGGGGTAGGCAGTGGCCCTTATACACCTCTTCGACGACGATATCGCCAGGGTTCAGCATCGCACGAAGCATGAGGCGGAACCGCTGTTTGCCTACTACAACACCTCGGCACGACCCAGTGTCAGTGCCTTGCGAGGGTTGCTCGTGCAATGGTTCGACCAGTACCCAGAGGAAGCCAAGACCGATCTGCGCGAGCGATTCCGCTCGCCGATAGATGTACAGCACCAGGCTGCTTTCTTCGAGCTCTACGTCCATCGACTCGTGTCCTGCATGGGGTACGAGCTCAAGCCTCATCCCGACATCCCGGGCAGCAGCAGCCACCCGGACTTCCTGGTGTGCAAGGGCGGCACAGCTGTCCTTTATCTCGAAATCACCATTGCCGCCTCCTCGGCAGAGGAACAGGCGCAAGAGAAGCGCGCCGCGGTTGTCTACGACACGCTTAATGGCCTCGACTCACCCAACTTCTTCCTCCACATTGACGTGCGAGGCGCACCCAAGACGCCACCGGCAGGCGCACGCCTGCGTGAGGACCTTCACAAGTGGTTGGCACCACTCGACCCAGATGTAATCGCGAGACGGCTCAGCGAATTTGGGCTCGACGGTCTGCCGACTCTCGAGTGGCAGCATGATGGCTGGAGCCTCACGTTCTCCCCAATCCCCAAAGCGCCAGAGAACCGGGGCAAGACTGGACTTCGACCGCTGGGGAGTCGCATGTCGGGTGGCTGGTCACGGAGCCACAAGCCTCTTCGTGTGGCCGTCAACTCGAAAACGAAGAAGTACACCAATGTTGAGCTGCCCCTCGTGATCGCGGTCAACGTGCTCGATGAGTCTGCCGACGACTTTGACGTCATGAATGCCCTTCTTGGCGAGGAGTGCATTACTTTCGCCGTCTACGCGGATGGGCGATCAGTCGAACCGCATGAAACGAGGAAGCGCAATGGCGCCTGGACAGGTCCTCGTGACCCACAAGGGCGCGACGTAAGTGCCGTGATGGTTGCCTACCACCTCAATCCATGGCGTATGGCCGAGGAGTCGCCGAGGCTCATCCATCACCCGTGGGCACGTCGGCCGCTGGCCCCAGGCTTTTGGCCTCTTGACCGGTGGGTTCCGGATACCAGAGCAGGGCGTTACCACACACTATCGGGGAAGGCGGCCGTGGATCTTTTAGGCTTGCCCAATCCCTGGCCACCAGACAACGATTGATGGCGCGCCAACCATTAACGCGCGCACGGACAGGCTGGAGCTAACCCGCGCCGCGAAGGAGCACCCCGGCGAGCTGCGCTCCAACTGGCTCAACCCGCCCGAGGTGGGTTTGCGAGGAAGTGCCGGAGTCTGCCGGTGCGAGGGACGGCGCGTGGAAGCGCTACCTTTACCACGCCGACGCCGGCAGCATCGGGACGGTTCGCTACACTCGTCTGGCTCCAAAGGACGCGGAGTGCGCCGCCAAGCCGAAACCCCGCACGCTGACCACCCTCAACAACCAGCGGCCAGCGTGGCTGTAATTGGCGCATGAAAAGCTCGAGGCTGCTGCCTTCGCCACCTACGGCTGGGAGTCCGCCATGTCTAACGACCACCTCCTCGAATCTCTGATCGCTTTGAATGTCGAAAGGTCCCGAGGAGGCATGCAATTGACTGCGGACTGCTCATGGGCGACCACGCTTCAAGTCTGGAGCCGCGCAACGTGTGTACAATTCCAATGGAGAGCCTGATGACGGTACCCGCTTGTTTCGTCTCCTACACCTGGGAACCGCTCGAGCACAAGCTCTGGGTCCGAGAGTTCGCGACTAGGCTCAGGCGTGACGGGGTCGATGTCAAGCTCGACCAGTGGGAGACTGTGCCTGGGGACGCTTTGCCCGAGTTCATGGAACGCTCCGTGCGTGAGCACAACTTCGTATTGATCGTCTGCACTCCTGCCTATCGGGCGCGGTCCGATCGCCGGATCGGGGGCGTTGGCTACGAAGGCGACATCATCACGGGCAGCCTCATGTCCAGCCGAAATCAACGCAAATTCATCCCGGCACTCCGCGAAGGACAGTGGACCCAGGCCGCCCCTACCTGGCTGGGCGGCAAGTATTACGTTGACCTTCGAGGCGATCCGTACTCGGAGGAGCAATACCAGGATCTACTGAGCACCATGCTGGGCACACGCGAGAAAGCCCCTCCGGTTGGCAGAGCACAGCCTGGCGCCATCCCGGGAGAAGGTCGTCAGGCGCCCGCCGAACTTGAGGAGTTCGAGCCTATCCGAATCATCGGTGTTGCGGTCGACGAGGTTGGCACACCCAGAAGCGATGGCACTCGGGGTTCAGCTCTGTATGCAGTGCCGTTCAAGCTCTCCAGGATTGTTCCTCCGGGCTGGGCCGAGCTGTTCATTGAGGCGTGGGACCGCCCGCCGTCCTTCACCACAATGCATAGGCCAGGGATAGCTCGCGTCTCGGGGAACCGGATCGTTCTCGATGGGACAACGATTGAGGAGGTGGAACAGGTTCACCGCCCGACTCTGAAGCTCGCTCTCGCCCAAGCCAATGCAAGAATGCGGGAGCGGATGGAGACAGAGACGCGACGGCGCCAGGAGGCGGCAGCGCGGAAGGAAGACCACGAGAAGCACGTAAAAAACGTCGCCTCCCGACTCAAGTTCGACGACAACTAACTCGGAGGCGCTGCGGAAGCTGGGAGTAACCCCATCCTAAGTCTACATTCCCCACCTCATCCGGCCCACCGGCCTTCTGGATCCTCAGATAATCGTGAAGCCGGCGCAGGGGCAGGTGGACCACGTGCTGGCGCGCATCCGCGAGCGGGTGGCGGCGGGTGAGCGGGTGCTGGTCACCACGCTCACCAAGCGGATGGCGGAGGACCTCACCCAGTACTTCGCCGAGCTGGGGAACCAGATGAAGACGGCGGTGAGGAGGTCGGATCTTCAAGAGGCCGCGATCTTGCGCGACCGCATCAAGGAGCTGCGCGCGCAGCAGATCTACAATTCCTGGGTGAGCCGGTCCCCGAAGTGGAACCGTTGGAGGATTGGCGCGTTCTGCAGTCCCCCTATTTCTCGTCTTGGTCTTGGTTATCTCCCCGATTCACCGCGTTCGTGTACTGGCGTAGTTTCTCCAGCAATCTCGCGTGCTCCTCGGGGGTGAATTTGACTGCAATGTTGCCGGACCCTGGTTGCCAGGGACGCATGTGTTTCCGCCATAGGCAAGCGGTTGGCGAGCTCTCGACCTCCGGTGGATAGCACCCGTACTGGTACTCACGTTCAAGCTTCTCCTCCTCCGTCAACCCGGCCCACCGATCCGCAATCATGGCGAGGTCGTTCTTGAGCGCCTCGCCCAGCACGAAATCCTGATCTGCCTCAAGGAGCAGTGGAGCAAGGCAGCGATGGAAGACGTCGTTAGAGGAAAAGACCATGCAGAAGGGTAGGTAGAAGAGATACTCCAAGTCCACGCGGTTCGTCGCGCGCGGTCCGATGAGGCCGTTCCTGGACGCCACGACGAACAGGAGCAACGCCCTGAGACAAAACTCGGCATACGGCGCGAACGGTCTAATGAACTGAGGCCTGAACTGTGCCCAACGGTTCTGGACGGCGTGGGCCTCTTTCTGCGAGCACCCCAAGTCTTCAAGAAGGAGTGAGAGCAGGGGGACCTGAAGCGGTTGTTTCCCTAGCACCGCGTCAACGCTCGATACGGCCTCATCTAGCGTCGATGCTGCGGGCAAAATCACATGAAACCTGGAAAGCTGTTCTACGTAAAGCGAGTGATCCACCGATGTCGCCGCCGCGCGCCAAGCTGCCGAAAGTAGCCGCTCAGCCTCGGAGAACCTGCCCGCGCCCCAGTGTCGGAGGGCAGCTTCTTCGGGCAACTCGTCGATCCACTGGCCAACCACTCCATCCTTTGTCACAACCCTTCTGGCAGGGCCAACCACGACCTGTCGATGACGGGGTAGCGGCTGGCCTAGCAAGTTCCGCAAACAGATTACCCTGTACGCTAGGCTCACGATGCGATCCAAGCCACCAAGTTTGCGCGACAGGAGGGCGACGACGTCGTCGGGAAGTGGCTTTCCGTCCCTGCACCGCTTCGTAATATCTCCGAGAATTTCGGCAACCAGCACGGGTGGAATATTGAGAAAGTAGTGTTTGTCGAGGAAGGTGAGCTCGTCGCGTGAGAGGCCCTGCAAAGTCGACTTGTCGAGGATGATGATTGGCCCCATGACCGCCTATCCGCTCAGTCGCACTCGCGACTGCAGATCGCCGGCGGCGATGGCGTTCATGTAGGCGAGGATAAGGTCGCGGGTGAGGAAGTGGCCGAACTCTCGTTCGTCGTCCGCGCGGACGATGGGGAACTGGTTAAGGATGTAGTCGGAGTCGGCTCGATCGATCCCGTAGAGTTGGAAGAACAGCGCGTCGAGCCGTGCCATCCGGTGGCGGCGCTCCTCTTCGTCCCACGGGAAGGGATCGCCGTCGTAGGCCAGGTCACGCGCGAACTCCCGCAGGTCGAACGCGGTGTAGCTCAGCCGGAGAACCTGCTCGCGGACGAAGTCTCCAAGCGTTCGCGAGCCAATCGTCTCCGAGAACCGCGACTCTGGGATGACGGGGAGCTGCTCGAGGATGAAGAGGTTGAGATTCTGGCCCTGCACCTTCTGGCGCAACACGTAGTCAAGGGCAAACGAGTTGAGATTCGCCAGGAGCACGGACACCACCATGGCGCCTGCGGCCAAGTCGGGTAGGTCGGCTACGAGCAGTGGCAGTGAGTTGCCTGCCGCAAGCCCTGGCGCTATCGCGCCAATCATTGTTCGCGCGTTCGTCGGCGACGTAACGTGTTTGATCCCGATCGCCCATGTCCTCGTAATGGAGACGGCCACGGCGGCGACCCAATACTGTGGCCGCGGTAGCCAGGCCGAGTCCTCATGTTGCGCAAGCGAGGCAGATTCAGGCTGGCCAGGTCGGTGCACGTTGTCGGCGTGCACGACGACGCTCGCGGCGCGGTGGTCGTACATCTGGACCATCTTCCCCTCGTAAAGTGGAACGTAGTCCTCTTTCCCCTTCCTCCAGTGGTTCCCCTCGACCGGGTAAAACCCTTTGGCCTCAAGCTCGTGTTTCGTTCTGAAGAGCTGTGAGTCATTGGTCATGTCGAACATTCGGAGGTACCGAACAGGCCAGACCTGTTTTGGCACTCCGCTGCCTCGTCGGTCCACGAGGATCGGCAGCCGCTGGTAGATTGCGGTCGTTATTTTGGCATCGCGGCGCGTGCGGAAGAGGGGCGCCGTGCCCGTGTTGGGGTTCACTGCGGCAAAGTCGGCCGGCCCCAGGGGAAAGACGCGTTTGCTGTCGTTCAGCTCAGAAACGCTGTGGAGGAAGAACCCGCAGTCAGCCGCGTCAAACGTCCTCGTTTGCCCGCCGAAGACCAACGCCGAAAACTTGAAACGCGTGTCGATGTCAGGGAAGAAGATCTTCTTGTTCTCGAAGTCGAAAAGCGCTGCGAGGCGGCCGGTAGTGGCGATCTCCCGGAAGAACGGCGCTGCCGTCGCGTCGGCGGCGATCCCCGAAGGTGTGAGCAGCCCGACTGTGCCATTGTCGTTGACGAGGCGCGATGCACGCTCGACGAACAGGGAGTACAGGTTGACATCACCACCTGATAGCAGCGGGTACTGGCCGCACTCGCGGGCGACCTGTGCGGCCACCTCCGATCGCTCCTTGGCGCCGCTGTATTCGTTCCACAGCGGGTCGTGACGTTTCTTCAGCGCTTCGATCATGTGCTTGCGGTCGCTTGCTCGTTGCGCGGCGGCGATCGCTTGCCTCCGTGCGGCAAACCACTCCACCTCTTGCAGCTTGACCCGGTCCCACGGTGGGTTGCCGACCACGACGTCGAAGCCTGGGCCTCGCCTCGGCCCACCCTTCTGCCAAATCGTCGGGAACGCAAGCTCCCAGTGGAAGAAACGCTCCGTGTCCGCGACACCTCGGGTCTCTGTCAGAGCTCCCTGCGCCTCTTCGACCGCACCACCCTTGTCGCCTGTGACCTCGCCAAGGTCCCCACGCACGAGGATGTCGAACAAATCGCCGAAGAAGCCTGTCAGGAGGAAGGTCACGCCGGGGTGCGTGCGGCCGTCCCGTGCCCTCAGCCACCGCGCCCCCTGCCAAAAATCGCAAAGGCGATAGAGTGGTTCAAGCTGTCCCTGCCCCTCAGTGAACAGCGCCTTCGACCCCTCGACGTCCGCAATGTCCGCATCATCCCGCTGTGCAAGGTCATCGAACACCCGGCTCGCAGTGTCAACAGCGGCCAGCGCATTACCAAGGAAGAGGGCGCTGCCCAGGTCACGACCAACGTTCTCCAACCACTCACCGAATAGGGAGTCCCCACACCGCAGGTGATGATCCAGGAAGGACAGCGGAGCGCCGACGGTAAAGGTGTGCAACCACAAGGCGACCTTGGCGAGCTCGACTGCCATCGGATTCTTGTCGACACCGTAGACGGCGCGCTTGAGCACCATACGGCGGATGAGATGTCGGTCATCAAGCTGTTCGGGGCGGATCGACCAACCGTGCTGCTCGGCGTTGCTGAGGATGTGCCGTCGCGTTGTCTCGAAGCGGTCGAGCAGGGGGGATCGGTAGCGGGCAATTCCTGCCGTGCTTGTCTCGCTTTCGGCCTCGGCAACCGCCTGGAGTGTCTCGTCGGCGAGGTGATCCACGAGAGCAACGAGAAAATGGCCGCTCCCCATCGCAGGGTCGCACACGGCCAGCGACAGGATTCGGGAGGCGGCGTCAAGGGTTCTCAGGTTCTCCACCTCGCTTTTGCTTCGGCGCCCACCACGCGAAATCTCGGAAACCCGCTTGCGAAAAGCATCCTTGATCTCGGCAATGTGCGGTGCGACGGCCCGCGAGATGATCAGTTTCACCAGGTCGTCGTGGGTGTAGTAGCTGCCGGTCACCCGGCGCGCATAGGCGTTCGGACGCGTGGTGACCTGGTGACCCTCCGCGACGACGTCAAACTCAAGGAGTCTCTCGTAGATGGACCCGAGGTGCTGTACCGAAAGCTCGCGGTAGTTGATCCACTTCCGCCTGTCGCCGTCCAAGCGCCGTGCAAGCTTGTCTAAGGCCGGCGCAAAAGTGTTGTCTGGGATTCGTGTGCGAGCAAGGATCGGGTGAGCTTCCGGGTCGAAGAGGCCGCCATCGTACGCCGGTAGGCCGATTGATGGATCGCCCACGTTGATCGCCCGGCACAGGTCGGTGAAATGGTCAAAGTAGCGGCACGCGCTGGCGCTGAAGACGTCGCCGTTGTCGACGCGGCGCGCGAGGTCCTCTCGAATTGCTCGGAGGGAGTAGTCATCGTAGTGCGAGCCGGCCGCAGGCAGAAGGTGCCTGTCTTCGGCATAGAGGACAAAGAGCATGCGGTACAGCAGTGTCAGGGCGGCTTGGCGGGCCTCATCGAGGTACGTGCCCGAGAGCGGTGACGGGCGTTGCGCGTCGCGAGCGACAAGTCCCGCCACCAGCTCCGGGAAAACCTGGTTGAGCACGACCTCACCCAGTTCCTCGGAGACTCGGGCCTCCCAGTGTCGGCTCTCGACCTGGGCCAGTTCGAGCAAGCTGCGGTTTTCTGCATCTTCTGGTGATGGGACGAACGCCACGGGGCTGAACAGCAAGGCGAAGACCCGCAACCAATGACCGGGATTGTTGGCCTCGACTTGCCCAGCGGTGCCATCTGGCTCGAGGCCAACGCATGCTCCTAGGTCGATTTCGAGGAAGTCCTCTGACCTCGACCGTGCGCCCTGCCAATACAGCCGCCATAGCCGGCCGTTGGTCAGCATTCCCCAGCGGATTCGGCCGTTCGACTGCACCTCGGAGAGGTTTAAATAGCGAAGGATCTGGGTGGATGGTGTGCCGTCGCGATCGCGCGGTGCTTGAGTGGCCCGATCGAGGGCTCGGTCCCAACGCTTTGATTCGGCAATCGCCACCCCGTGCCGGTAGCGGTCGGCCTCCCTGGCGGCCTGCTGCGCAGCGTCAGCCTCTTCCCCTGACTGGAACAGCAGCAGGTCGGGGGTATCCAAGCGGCGAGAGCGCGAGACAGTCTGCTGAGGCAAGATTGCCGGCCAGCCGAGCGCCTCCAGCACAGGAATGATTACCTGGCGTTCGGTCACAGCCTCGTTGGGGTCGCGGGCGGCGGAGATTCGCGCTAACCGCTTGCTGAGGTTTGTGCGTACTCGACCCAGGGCATCGCTGTCCTGAGCTCCCCAGGCCGGGGTCTCTGTGATGCCGACCTCAAGGAACTCGCGGGCGAACAACTTGCCTTGCATGTTATTAACCCATCCTAATCAACCTGCTGTCGTGCACACAAGCTTGTCAGTGCGGCAGGTAACCTACGAATATATGCAGGGCTACTGGTAACCCTATCCGTTATCGAGCTCAAGCCCGCCCAGGGGTAGGTGGACCACCTGCTGGCGCGCATTCGCGAGTGGGTGGCAGCGCTGTCGCCCGCTGAGTCACTACGACTCCACGTGCCGTGCTCGGGTCGCGCGGCGGTGGCGCTGGCGGAAGCGGCGGACCTTCATGAGGTTGCCGCAGCCGGTTGACTCGCACCAGCGGCGCGTGCGGTTGCGGCTCTCGTCGTAGACGATCCACCCACAGTCGCGGTTCGCGCACACCTTGATCCTTGCGGGGTCGCCGGTAGCCAGGAGCTGGGCGAACGAAGCCGCGACCTCGCCGAGCACCCGGGCGATGCCGCCGACGCGCGGAACCAGCTCGACGGCGAACGCTCGTCCGGCCGCAGTCACGCGACGGGTGAACGGTGCATCGGCGAGGCACCGGTTGATTGCCTCGAGGTCGCGCCGTCCCGGCGCCTTGCCGGCCATGAGTCCCGTGGCGGAGCGCCGGAGCACCGCGCGCAGCCGCCGCAGCGCCTTCCGTCCTTTGGGGCCCGGGAGCGGCCGGGGCGCGACCCCGCAGCGCAACATAAATTGGCTCAGCCACGTGGGGTTCTCGATGCGGTCCTCCCGCCCCCCGCCGCCGCGGTAGTCGTGCCAGTCGGAGTTGATCAGCTCAGCCCAAAGCGGATCCACGCGTAACCTCCGTTCGCCTTCATTGACTATTTCACAACCCGTTTCGGGTGTAAAGTGGTAACTGGTGAAACAATACTTTAATAGTTACGTAGTTGAAAACGAGGAGCCGACGTCGGAGAATGGAGAAACGGATGGACGCGACTCTCATTCGGTGGGCGAAGGGGCGGGGCTACCGCGTCGGCTGGGGGTTGCCGACCGCTCTCGCCGCCGCGCGGGAGGACGTCTTGTCCCGGCGGCGCTCGGGCGAGCTGGACCCCGGGTTCTTCGAGGCCAATCTCGCCGGCTTCGAGTCCTTTGAGGCGCCGTGGGAAGGGCCTGCGACGGTCGTGGTCGTGGTGATGCCCCGGCCGGCCCACCTGGTGGCGTTCACGGTGAACGGGCGGCAGGTCGAAACGGTTTTCCCGCCGACCTACGTCCGCTACCAGGCGCTGTTCGAGGAGGTCCGTCTGGATCTCCAGAAGCACGGTCTTCCGGGCGCGCGCGTGGAGCGCCTCAACGTGCCGCTCAAGTCCCTGGCGGCGCGCCTCGGTCTCGTGCGCTACGGTCGCACCAATGTGACCTACGCCCCTGGCTTCGGGAGCTACCTTCAGCTCCTCGGCTACCTCACCGACGCGGCGCTTCCGCTTCCCGTCGAATGGCGGCCATGCGAGCCCGAGTTGCTGCCCGATTGCGAGGGCTGCTCGGTGTGCCTCGCGGCGTGCCCGACCGGAGCGATCGGCGAGGACCGCGTGCTCCTCCGCGGCGAGCAGTGCCTCGTTGCGGTCAATGAGAGAGCGGGCGAGTGGCCCGCCTGGATTCCGCCGTCCGCGCACAACTGCATCATCGGGTGCCTGCTCTGCCAGCGCCCCTGCCCCGCCAACCCGGAGCTTCCGGTGGAGAGGACGGACGTCGTGTTCACAGCCGAGGAGACCGAGGCGCTGCTCGGCGACGGCGGCGCTCACGAGGACCCGGCATGGGACGGCGTCAGGGCCAAGCTCGAGCGGCTCGGCCTGCCGTACCAGGAGCAGCAGGTGCTCGGCAGGAACCTCCGCGCGCTCCTGGAAGCCCGCCGGCCCAGGCCGTGACAGTCACCTGACGGAAAAACCCGCGCGCTGGACGCGGGAACGCCGCGCTGCAAGGGCCGGGAATTAGCGTACAAAGAAAGGCGTTCGTCCAAGCAAGTGCTTCAAGCACTAGGAGGTGCGGCATGGACGCCATGCGAGACACGACGGGCAACCCGGTTCCCGATGAGGGGGCCATAGCAACGTTCAAGGCGGGCCTGCGCGGGGAGATCATCCGCCCCGGCGACGATGCGTACGACGGCGCGCGCAAGGTCTGGAACGGGATGATCGACAGGCGACCGGCGCTGATCGCGCGCTGCGCCGGCGTGACCGACGTGATTGCCGCGGTGAACTTCGCCCGTGAGCAGGGGCTGCCTGTCGCGATTCGGGGCGGGAGCCACAACGTGACCGGCAACGCCGTCTGCGACGCCGGGGTGGTGATCGACCTGTCGAACATGAAAGGGATCCGCGTGGACCCCGAGAAGCGCACCGTCCGCGCCGAGGGCGGGTGCACGTGGGGCGACCTCGACCACGCCACCCACGTCTTCGGACTCGCGGCTCCCGGGGGGATCATCTCGACCACCGGAATCGCGGGGCTCACCCTCGGCGGCGGGATCGGCCACCTGACTCGCAAGTACGGGCTCTCTTGCGACAACCTGATCTCCGCGGACGTGGTGCTCGCGGACGGCAGCTTCGTGACCGCCAGCGAGAAGAAGAACCCGGATCTGTTCTGGGGGCTCCGCGGCGGGGGGGGGAACTTCGGCGTTGTGACCTCGTTCGAGTTCAGGCTCCACCCGGTCAGCGAGGTGATGGCCGGCCCGATCCTGTGGCCGCTGGAGAAGTCCCGGGAGGCGCTGCGCCTGTACCGCGACTTCATGG
>Ga0315274_10003936_pt1 | contig 21948 bp, 9 predicted proteins | sample YL17G02_20_MG_FD_203700 | JGI IMG/M metagenome (GOLD analysis project Ga0315274, IMG submission 203700) | Sediment microbial communities from Yellowstone Lake, YNP, Wyoming, USA - YL17G02_20 | ecosystem: Environmental > Aquatic > Freshwater > Lake > Sediment | place: USA: Wyoming | collected...
CAAGATTTGGGGCGCCGACTCTCATAACGCCGCGATTGGGCCAGGGTTCTTTTAGAGTGTTGGTGACAGACGCTTACCAACGATCGTGCGCCATTACTGAAGAACACACCTTGCCTGCACTCGAGGCGGCTCATATAAAGCCTGTTGAGGAAAACGGCCCGAACGCTGTCTATAATGGATTATTACTGCGTTCCGACGTCCATAGGCTGTTTGATAGGGGATATATTACCGTGACCCCTGAATTGAGAATTGAAGTCAGCCGCCGCATCCGCGAGGAATTCGAGAACGGGCGCTATTATTATCCATTTCATGGAAATAAAATCCATCATCTTCCTGAAAATCCGCAAGATTGGCCGTCAAAGGAGCTCCTTATCTGGCATAATGAAAATATGTTTAAGGGATGACTTTAATCAAGATGAGGATAGAAGAGCGAATCCAAGCTTTTATGGCGCTTGCGAAATTTACCGCGGTGAATGTGACATCCCAATTTCTGAGAAAAACGGGCGATCATTTTCCCCAAGCCGGCATTCCTCGAGTTCACAACCTTGCAGAAGGAATTTATAAGCCTGCTTCGGATAAATATGCTTTTTGTATCTGGAGCAGATCGGCCGCCGGCGCAGACCGGGAAGTCTATCATGATCAATTCCAACCGCAGGATGACGGCTCATGGACAATGATATATGCAGCCAAAGAAGGCAGCCTGGAATCAGCATCCAATAGATCGCTGTTAGCCTGCCTAAGAGACAAAGTTCCTGTAATGGTAATTGTGACGTCTCGCCCCCACGGCCATCCAGAAGGGGCAAGATATAAAATTCTGGGCCCGGCCATGATCGAAAACTTCGATGTTAGCAGCCGCGGATTTATGCTCAGAGGTTGCAGCGAGCTCATTTCACAGCAGATCGAGAAATACAAAAGTGCCTATGATGTAGCTTTGTACTCGCTAAGAAATTGCCTCATTATGCCCTTTCAGCTACAAGAAGCCCGTTCTAAATATCAGATCAATAAAGAAACTCGGGAAAGAGCATTCCGCGCAGTTGTTCTTGAGGAATACAGATGCCAATGCGCTGTCTGTCAATCGAAGTTCTTAATAAAGCAAAATGGCGATGAATCAATAATTGAAGCTGAAGCTTCCCATATAATCCCCGTCCAGGACCACGGACCTGATGACCCAAGGAACGGACTATCATTCTGCCGGCGTCACCACTGGGCATTTGACATGGGGCTTTTTACGGTAACAGATTCAAAAGCAGTAAAGCTTAGTCCGTCTGTATTGCGGGCAGAAAGGCGCCGATTTGATTTAGAAGAGTACGACGGAGAGGCTCTTATAGGTCCCGCTTCAGAAGTCTGCAGACCAGCCGAAGAGGCCTTACATTGGCATCAGAGTAAAATATTCAAGAGGTATTAGACATAACTTCTTTCGAGTAAGAATTTTACAGGAGATGCAAATGAAATCTGAGATTTGGCGAGTAGTAACAGAAAAAATCGGATCCATAGAAGCATTTCGTTCTGAAAGAGACATGCAGTCTTTTCTCATGAATAATCCTGCTATTGTAGGATGCTGGGATCCGGCATCCCCGGGCAGCTTACCTTCTCTTATAAGGGAGGAAGTATTTACGCGAGCAGGAACTGATATGCGAGGCCGAATGGATATGGTTGGGGTTTCTAAGAACGAGGATGGCCCGTTTGAACTTCGGATATTTGAACTAAAGGTAGGTGAAATTGACAGCTCTGCTGTTAAGCAATTAGACAGCTATCTCAAAGCGTGGGATCATGAGAAAGGCCCCAGAGCTGAGATCAAGAAGTGGATTCTTGGCCTTGGGCTTCAGGAGGTTAACGAATCCACTGTTGCCGATATTATAAAGAGTCCTGTTGGAGTTTTAGTAGGATCAAAATTTTCACCTGATGCAATCAAGGAAGCACTCGACTTGAATATTAAGGGAATAAGGCTGGCTCGATTTAAAGGGGGTACCAAGTCAGAACACGAATATTATGTCATTATCGAAGACCAAGTGGGAAGCATAATTAGCCCTACAAGAAAAACCTGGAGCTGGGGTGAACTTATTAAAGCCGGTCTAATTCGCGTTGAAGATGTATTTTCAATTTCCTATAAAAACCTAAAATTATTGGCAACCCCAGATCCAAAATATCTTAACTATAATTGGATCCGATTTATATTTGATGAAGCATCAAGAAAGGCTTTTCTCGAAAGAGAAGAAAGGATAAGAGAAACAGCTGATAATACCGTAAAAAAGTGGATTGATAAGGATCTCCAAGCTTTAAAAAAAGGCGAAGGAGTATGGATTTCGCATGCCACCGCTCTCTGTTTTTTCGCCTTCGGTGGACCTACCGCTAGCTATTGGGCGCCGACCGGTTGGTGGAAGCATGAAAAAACAGGGAAGTGGCTGATCGATATTGTAAAAGAGCTTCATAAATAATCACGAATAAATTATGAGCATTTTTAATCTACATCAATCTGTCATTAGCGATTATAGCAAATATATCCAGAGTTTCTTTTCGATCGCTGAGGAACGGATTAGGCAGTTTGTTGAAGAAACTCTCCTCGACCGCCGAGAGCTTTGGCCGGACGTCCTGATTCAGCTGAACCCGTCCTATCAATATGCTGAGCCAGTCGAACAGCTCGTTCGCGAAGGCAAACTAGATAATATTTGCGCCGAAATATTTAGAAACAAAGGCGGCACATCGGTTAGGCTTTTCCGGCACCAACGAGAAGCCATAGATAAAGCGCTTGCCCAAAAGCATTTTGTTATCACGAGCGGCACTGGCTCGGGCAAGACGCTGACATATTTTATTCCGATTTTTAACAGAGTTGCCTCCGAAGCGAACGACTCGCCAAAGGTAAAAGCAATCATAATCTACCCGATGAATGCTTTGGTGAACTCCCAGTACGAAGCCCTTGTCTCCCTAGCAGCCCAATTCAAGGAGCGAACGGGCAAAGAATGCCCGGTTCGGTTCGAAAAATACACTGGACAGGAACGGTTCGAAGAAAAGACGCGCATCCAAAACAATCCTCCGCATATCCTTCTCACAAACTATGTGATGGCAGAGCTCATGCTTGTTCGCCCGGAAGAGCATAATCTCGTCGATAGAGCAACATCGGCACTCGAATTTCTTGTCGTTGACGAAGTGCATACTTATAGGGGTCGTCATGGCGCAGATGTCGGTCTGCTCATCCGCCGTCTCCGCGAACGCTGCGGAAACCCAAATCTTTTGTGTATTGGAACGAGTGCAACCATGGTAGCCGGGAAGGCGACCTCTAAAAAAGAAAGGCGGGAAGCTGTAGCTCAATTCGCCGAAAAGTTGTTCGGAATTAAAGTTGAATCAGAGGACGCAGTCGAAGAGACTTTAGCCAGGATTACTGACCCAGCGATTATCTCCACCCCCCAGAGCCTAAAGCTATCTCTCGGAGCTGCTTTGCCATCAAGCAGAGAAGCTTTCCTTTCAAACCCGTTGGCTATTTGGATCGAGGAAACTTTCGGAATCGAAGTTGAGCCTGACGGAAACCTCCGCCGCAAAACCCCCCTAAGCCTTAAAGAAGGGGCAAAAAAGCTAAGCGAATTGACTGGACTTGACGAGGCGTTGTGCGAAAAGCGGCTTCAGGATTTTTTCCTTCTTGGGATCAGGCTGAAAACAGAAGAAGGATTTCCTCTTTTTGCCTTTAAACTCCACCAATTCTTCGGCCAAGGACGCACCGTCTATTCTACTCTCGAGCCATCATCTAAGCGGGCCCTCAGCCTGCAAGGGCTATATTATGCTCCCGGCAAAGATAAGGAACACGTTCTTTTCCCCCTCCAATTTTGCCGAGTTTGTGGCCAGGATTATTATGCCGTTATAAAGAACGAGGCACAGAACTCATTTATTCCATTCGACCCACTGCAAGAGGTCTCGCCTGACGAAGAAGTAACGGCCGGATATTTGATGTTAGCGGCCGATGATGAAAAAACTACGTGGGATCTTGAACATCTTCCGCCCGAATGGTTCGATCGCAATGGCAAAGTCAAGCGCAACTATAGAAAGCATATTCCACAATTGCTATGGGTTCTTCCAGATACAAATTTCTCGACAACATCTCAGCCGAGCGCGACGCCTATGTGGTTCCAGCCGAAACCGTTCTCGTTATGCCTGAACTGTGGTGAATTCTATACGCTCAGAGATAGGTTAGATTACAAAAAGCTCGTCGGGCTCTCCACGGAAGGGCGAAGCACTTCAACCACGGTTCTCTCTATCTCTGCCCTTAAAAATGCTTCAGAAGGAGGGATAGAGGAGAGCGGCCGCAAAGTTCTAAGTTTTACCGACAATAGGCAGGATGCTTCTCTGCAAGCTGGCCATTTTAATGATTTCATTTTGGTTTCGCTGTTGAGAGCCGGCATATTGGCAGCGATAAAGAAATATAAGAGTCTTCGATTCGATACTATTGCCAGGGCTGTCGCTGATTCCTTGGGAGTCGAGCTATCGGATGTCGCTCAGAATAGGAATTTGCGGATAGATGCTCCGCAAGGCCGGGAAACCTGGAGGACATTCCAGGACCTTACCGAATATCGAATTTATGAAGACCTCCGCAGGGGATGGCGCGTCATCCAGCCGAACCTAGAGCAATGCGGGCTCCTCTGTATCGAATATAAGGGATTAAATGAGCTTTGCGCTTCAGACGATAATTGGTCTGAAGTCCATGCCCTAAAAGTTTTTTCCCCGGAAAAAAGGAAGGAAGTACTGACCATAGTTCTTGAGCATTTCCGCAGGAAACTTGCCATCTCTGTCTTCTGCCTTCAGGAAACGTATCAACTCCAGCTTCTCAAGAGAGTTCAACAGCACATCAATGAGCGCTGGGGATTTGATGACACTGAAAGGCTCAGGAGGAGCACACGATTTGTCCTCCCAGAATATGAAAGAATATATGAAGAGGATCTGAGCCTTTCCGCAACAACCTTGTTGGGCCGCTATCTGTGCAAGGTGGCTGCTATTGATCGAGATTATTCAAGTTTTATTCGCAAACTCATGGATGTCCTCACTTCATTCGGGCTAATGAAAAAGGATAAGGTTAGGCAGTCCGAATTTGTCCAACTTGATGCTTCGTGTCTCTCTTGGAGCGAGTGCGATAGAGATAGTCCCCCTCCTGATCCGATTTATTCGGGCCGAGTCAAACATCCCCATTACCAAGAAGCCGTCAAAAAAGCGAATCAATATTTCCGGGATTTCTATAAAGACGGCGCACTATACCTAAAAAACCTCGAAGGTCTTGCACATTCTCGTCAGGTTAAAGATAAGAATCGTCAGGAAAGAGAGCGAAGATTCAGAGAAGGTGATCTTTCATGCCTATTTTGCTCCCCGACGATGGAACTCGGCATAGATATTGCCGACCTTCAACTGCTTCACCTTCGAAATGTCCCACCGACGCCCGCAAACTACGCACAGAGAAGCGGGCGCGCAGGTCGCCGCGGCGATCCTGCTCTGGTAATGACATATTGCTCTTCCGGAAGTGGCCACGACCAGTATTTTTTCCGCCATCGGGAGGACATGGTATCCGGTGTCGTTCGGCCTCCTCGCATAGATTTAAGCAATGAAGATCTCGTCCGAGCTCATATTCACGCGATTTGGCTATCAAGGATTAAGCTGAAGTTGGAAAGTTCGGTATCCGATTTGTTGGAGATGCCTTTAGCAGATTACCCTTTAAAAGATAATATAAAAGGTCAGATCCAGCTTTCTGACGCTCGCCTTAGTGAGTGCATTGCCGAAGCTGAAAGCATCATCAAGAGTTCGGGAATTGAAGAATCCAGCGCAGACTGGTATTCGAATGATTGGCTGAAAAACGTTCTTATCAGGGCTCCCGAAGAATTCGATCGCGCTTTCGGCCGATGGAGACAGCTTTATGCGGCCGCCGACAAACAATGGCAAGAAGCTTCCGAGAAACTTCGATATCCGATTCGGGATAAAGATGAGCGAAAGAGGGCAGAAGCTCAACGCTGGGAGGCCGAGCGTCAGAAAAACATCCTTTGCAATATCGAGACAACAAAAGAAGAGTCAGATTTTTATCCATACCGTTATTTGGCCAGCGAGGGATTTCTCCCAGGCTACAATTTCCCTCGCCTTCCCGTCCGTGCCTATATTCCCAGAGAGGATGGCGAATTTATCTCCCGACCTCGCTTTCTTGCAATTTCTGAATTTGGCCCAAGGAACATAATTTACCACGAGGGTGGTAAATACGAAGCAGGCCGACTTATCATGCCCCCGGGCGGACTTGCCTCACGATTTTCGACGGCAAAAATTTGCACCCATTGCGGCTATTTTCAAAGCGATATCTCTCTTGACCTTTGCGAAAACTGTGCGTCCCGTCTCGACGCTTCAACCAGCAAAATTGCCAGCCTCCTCGAGATGCCCAATGTTAAGACTTGGAAAAGAGAGCGCATTTCATGCGACGAAGAGGAGCGGCGACGCCTTGGATATGAAATAACATCTCAATTTCGATTTTCCCCAGGTCCGTCCGGACAAAAAAGGATATTTGAAGCCTCCGTCCAAGATGAATCTTCTTCCCCCCTCCTGCACCTCATCTATGCCCCCGCCGCTGAGTTATTCCGCATCAATCACGGTTGGCGAAGTAGGAGAGAGAGTGGATTTTTGATTAATCTAAAAACGGGGGAGTGGGTTTCACGCGTCGAAGAAGATGAGCCGGCGCCGGTCGAGACGGATAATCAAGTTAGGAACATTTGTCTTTATGTCAAGGATTACCACAATATTTTGCTCATCAATTTACCATCCGAAATGGGCCCGCAGGAAGAAAAGTTTCAAGCAACCCTTCAATTCTGCCTCCAAAGAGGGATTGAGCACGTTTTTCAAGTTGAAGAGTCTGAGATCGCTTCAGAGCGTATCGGTTCCGGGGAACGAAGATCTATTCTCCTCTGGGAAGCATCCGAGGGCGGCGTAGGCGTGCTCCGGCGATTGATTAGTGAACGTGATGCGCTCGCCCAAATTGCCTCAGCCGCGCTAGAACGCTGTCATTTCGACCTTCAAACCCCTGAGGATAAAAAACCAGACTGTTCGCATGCCTGCTATGAATGTCTTCTCTCTTATAGTAATCAGCGTGATTATCCGCTATTGAACCGACACCTGGTCAAGGATTTCCTCGTCAAACTAACCTCAAGCTCTACTCAGCCCGTCAAACGTGGTCGCGATTATGAAGAACATTACCGATGGCTCCGCGTTCTCACGGATTCAAGATCAGAGCTCGAACGAAAATTCATAGATTTAGTATATAAAACCAAACGCCGCTTGCCTGACGACGCCCAAAAATCTCTCAAGGACTATGCTTGCATCCCAGACTTCTTTTATGATCCTAACGTCTGCATTTTTTGTGATGGCAGTGTGCATGATGAGCCGAAGCAAAAAGAAAAAGACAAGACTATCCGCGCCGATCTCAAAGACCTGGGCTATCGGATTGCCGTTATCCGATACGATCAAGACCTAGAAGAACAGCTCAAGGAATATCCTGACGTTTTTGGCGAAGGCAAGGAATAGAAATGAGTGATCTCAGCGTCGGCTCCATCGTCCGCTGCCGTAACCGAGAATGGGTTCTTTTGCCATCCGCCGATGCGAATATCTATCTTCTCCGTCCCCTGACAGGAAGCGAAAAAGAAATTTGCGGAATCGACAAGCGTCTTTCTAACCTTGGTTTCGACCGCGTAGAGCCGGCCACTTTCCCTCTTCCTAAACCAGAAGATTCCGGTGATTTTATCGGAACAGAACTCCTCTGGAATGCGGCCCGCCTTTCCCTCCGCGATGGCGCAGGTCCCTTCCGCTCCCTCGGAAAGATTTCTGTCCGCCCTCGTGCTTACCAATTTGTCCCTCTCCTCATGTCTCTCCGCCTCGACCCTATTCGCCTCTTCATCGCCGATGACGTGGGCGTAGGAAAGACAATTGAGGCTCTCCTGATAGCCCGGGAGCTACTTGATCGAGGCGAGGTCCGCCGCATCTGCGTCCTCTGTCCGCCTTATCTTTGTGACCAATGGCAGACAGAACTTCGGGAAAAATTTCATATCGAGGCAGTCGTCATACGTTCCGGCACAATCAGCCAACTCGAGCGCGAACTCCCCTCGCACGACCACAGTGTCTTTGGCTATTTTCCTTATTCTGTGGTTAGTATTGATTACGCAAAATCTGAAATGCACAAGGCCAATTTCATAGTTAATTGTCCCGACCTCGTGATCGTCGACGAAGCCCACGGTGCCGCCCAGCCTTCCGCCCACCTTCGTGGTCAACAGCAACGGCATGAACTTCTCAGGACAATCGCTGAGGAAACAAATCGCCATCTCATCCTCCTTACGGCTACCCCTCATAGTGGCATCGAAGAGTCTTTCCTCTCACTCTTGGGGCTTCTTAAGCCCAAGTATTCCGGCCTTAACCTTCGGCTCCTCTCCGAACAAGAACGTGATGATCTGGCTCGGCATTTTGTCCAGCGCCGCCGTGCTGATGTTGAGCAATGGATCGGTGAAGAGACTCCCTTTCCGGCCCGGGACTCAAAGGAAGAAACATATGACCTCTCCACCGCTTATAAGGATCTTTTTGATAAGGTATATGCTTTCAGTTCTGAACTCGTTCGATCTGGTGAGGCTCTTTCGGGTTGGAAAAAGCGCATCCGATACTGGACAGCCCTAGCCCTCCTCCGTTGCGTCATGTCGAGCCCCGCTGCCGCTATTGCTGCGCTTCAAATGAGAGGTAAACGTCTCGGCATTGAATTTGAGGCCGAAGATGAGTCTTATTCCCCTTATATCTACGAAGGATCGGATAAAGAGACTATCGATGTCCAACCTACCCATATCGTTGAAGAAGGTGAAGAAGACCTTAATGAAGGCGAGAAGCGTCGCCTACGCGAATTTGGCCGCCTTTCCGAGAGCTTAAAAGGCAACGCCGACACCAAACTGCAAAGGTGCATAGAAATCATCCGTCGCCTCCTTACCGAGGGCTTCCATCCCATTATCTGGTGCCGCTACATTGCAACCAGCGATTATGTTGCCTACGAACTTACCCGCCAGCTCGAAAAGCAGTTCCCGGAATTCAGAGCTATTTCAGTGACCGGTTCGCTTACAGACGATGAACGGCGTGAAAAGATCAAGGAGTTGGCAGGCTTCAAACATCGCATCCTGGTCGCGACTGACTGCCTCAGTGAAGGCGTCAATCTTCAGGAACATTTCACGGCGGTCATCCATTACGATCTTCCGTGGAATCCAAACCGATTAGAACAAAGAGAGGGCCGAGTCGATAGATTTGGACAGACAGCCAAGAAAGTCAAAACTATCCTCCTCTACGGTAGAGATAATCCAGTTGATGGTGCTGTGTTGGACGTCCTTCTCCGGAAGGCAAAGGAGATTCGGACCTCACTCGGCATAACTGTGCCCGTGCCCGTCGATAGCGAAACCGTCATGGAAGCCGTGCTCAAAACCCTTTTTTTCCGAGGGCTACGCGTCGAGCAGCTCCGCTTATTCGAAGAAACTACAGTCACCGATTTCCATGCTAAATGGGACGAGGCCAAAGAACGAGAAAAAATCAACCGGACTCGATTTGCGCAACGCGCCATAAAGCCGGATGAGGTCAAGAGGGAGCTCGAAGAAACTGACGCAGTTCTCGGAGATCCTGCTGCGGTCTGCCATTTCGTCCTAAATGCTTGCCAGCGGTTGGGCGCTGACATCAGCCAAAAAAGCGACAAGAAATTCGTTCTTTCATCGCTCGAACGGCTTCCTGAAGCTATCCGGTTAGCCATCCCTGACCAAAGCAAAAATTGGCTTGTATCTTTCGTTTCCCCAGTTCCCGAGAAAGCGACTTTCTTGGGAAGAAACCATCCCTTCGTTGCATCTTTATCTCAGTATCTAATGGAGGAAGCTTTAACCATGGACGGATCTGCCCATGCTCCCCGAGGTGGAGCGATCCGGACGAGCGCGGTGAATCGCCGGACTTTTCTTATGCTTTTGCGGCTGAGATTCAACTTGACGGAACCGGATAAATCATCCTTACTCGCTGAAGAAGCCGTCATCCATGGATTCAGTGGGGCCCCACCGAATAGCGTCGAATGGATTGCTGAAGATAATATCTTATCGCTCCTTTCTGCGGCTACACCCCAGAGCAACGTCGGCGGTGCTGAGAGGACCGAAGTCTTGACAGATTTTTTGGGCGGGTGGGAAGCGCTCAAACCCCTCCTCAAACCCGTCCTCGATAATCATTCCCAGAAACTGCTGGAATCCCATCGCGGGGTCCGCGCCGCAGCCCACCTTCCCCGCCGTGGTCTGACCGTAACGCCATATTTTCCTCCTGACCTCATTGGAGTCCTTGCCCTCCTTCCTCTTCCGAAGGGGGTGGCAAGATGAGCGCTAAATTTTCTACGCTCAAACTGGAAGGCGGGCTCATTGGCTACGACCTTATCGAACGGATCGCAACGGGCGACGAAAGTGGCCAAAAACCAGCCGACTTCGGCTTCGATACTCGCACCCGACTCAGCGACGAGATCGCCGCCGCCTGGAGTGATGCTCGAGACCTTTGGCATGTTTTCGAGCGCCGTCTAGAAAGGCTTGCCGCGGATGATCTCGCGACTAGCGTCACGCGCGACCAGTGGATAATCCCTCTACTGAGTTCATTTGGATACGAACTGATCTATCTGCCTCGCGCTGCCGAAATAGACGGGCTCACGTTCTTAATTTCCCATAAGGCGGGCAAAGATGACGGCTCGCCTCCTATCCACGTCGTCGGAGCCAGACAATCGCTCGACCGCAAGCCTGAATCCGGCAGGCCCCGCCTTGCGCCGCATGCTCTCCTCCAAGAATACGTCAATCGTACCGACCAAGTCTGGGGCCTTGTCACGAACGGCAGAATTCTCCGGATTCTTCGCGACTCTCAGCGAATGAGAAAGCAGGCTTATATTGAATTCGACCTCCAACAGATGATGGCCGCCGAAAAATTCGCCGATTTTGCTCTCCTTTATCGCCTGATCCATAGAACGCGGCTCCCCCGAAGCCTTGCCGACGCTCATGAATGCCTCCTTGAGAAATACTATCTTCTGACCATCGAGCAGGGCGGCCGTGTTCGAGATCGTCTGCGCGATGGCGTTGAAGAATCCCTCAAGATCTTCGCCAACGGATTGCTCGGTTACGCTCGAAACAATGAGCTTAGAGAAAAAATCGCGTCTAATAAGCTTTCCGCCAAGGATTTTTACAGACAGCTTCTGCGCCTCATTTATCGGTTCCTTTTTCTTATGGTCGCTGAAGAACGAAACCTTATTACTGAAAATCCCATCTACCTCGAGCACTATAGCATAGGTCGTCTGCGCCGGTTGCTCGAAATCCGCTCTTCCTGGACATCCCATGATGATCTTTGGCTCGGTCTGCGGACAACCTTCGACTTATTTCAAGACGAAAAACTTGGCCAATATTTGGCTGTCCCTCCTCTCAACAGTGACCTATTCAGTGACATTGAGTTATCTGACCTTGTTAACGCATCGCTTTCAAATCGCGAACTTCTGAATGCCCTCTGGCACCTCGGAATGTACAGGCAGGACGAGCGCTCTCCTTGGCTTCGGATAAACTATGCTGCCCTCGACGTAGAAGAGCTAGGCAGTGTCTATGAGAGCTTACTCGAGTTCCATCCTGTTTTTCTAGAAAAAGACGGACGTCCCTCGTTCGATCTTGTCTATGGCACCGAGCGCAAATCTACTGGTTCCTATTACACACCGCCCGAACTTGTCCAGGAATTGATTAAGAGTGCTTTGGTGCCGGTTATTGAGGACCGTTTGAAGAAAGCTCCTTCCAAAGAGGAGGCTCTCCTTTCCATCCGCGTCCTCGACCCCGCCTGCGGTTCAGGTCATTTCCTACTTGCGGCTGCCCGGCGACTGGGTAAAGAGCTTGCCAAAACTCGGACGGGCGAAGATGAGCCGACTCCGGAATCAATGCGCTCGGCAGTTCGCGACGTCATCACTCACGGTATCTATGGAGTCGACAAAAATCCTTTAGCGGTTGACCTTTGTAAAGTTGCTCTCTGGATTGAGGGTCATACAAAGGATAAGCCATTAACATTCCTTGATCATCGAATTCGCTGCGGCGATTCCCTTGTCGGTGTGACGGGCCTTGATGTCCTCAAAGAGGGCATACCTGATGGTGCTTTTGATCCAGTCGAGGGGGATGACAAGTCCGTTGCCCGCTCGTTCAAGAAGAGAAATAAGGAAGAGCGCTCTGGCCAGAGAAGGCTCCCTTTTGAGACGAATACCGAATTGAAAAGCCTTAGAGACAATTTGAGCGTTCTTTCTCAAATTCCCGATGATACTCCTGAAAACATCCGGAAAAAATCTGACGCCTATCAAAATATTCACTCGCTCGGGACCAAATGGTGGCGTGATCAGATGTCGTGCAATCTCTGGACGGCGGCTTTTTTTGTCGAGCTGACACCGGAAAGCGAAAGAGAGATCCGGATTCCAACTTCCGAAATCCTTTCAAGTTATCTTGACACTGGCGCCGCAGACGCAAGGGCTACAGGGTACTCTTGGTTGTTGGCTCAACGAAACGCCTTTTTTCACTGGCCTTTGGAGTTCCCGGAAGTCTTCGTCCAGGGAGGCTTTGACGTTGTTATAGGAAATCCTCCGTGGGAGCGAATCAAACTCCAGGAGGAAGAATTCTTTGCCGCAAGGGATAGTTCAATTGCTCAAGCTCCGAATAAAGCCGCGCGTTCTAAGCTCATTAAGGAACTCCAAGAGAAAAATCAAAAACTCTGGCTGGAATATCAAAATGCTCTGCATGGCGCGGATGCTCTCAGCAAGTTTCTGAGAGTGAGCACTCGATTCCCTCTGACTGCTCGCGGCGATATCAATACGTATTCGGTATTTGCCGAAGGCGCGAGCTGGCTGATTAACTCCAACGGTAGGGCGGGAATTGTTGTTCCTACCGGAATCGCAACTGATGATACAAATAAATTCTTTTTTGCCCATCTTGTTGAGAAGGAAAAACTTGCGAGTCTTTTTGATTTTGAAAACCGCGAGAAGCTCTTTCCAGCAGTAGATAGTCGTTATAAGTTTTCTCTTTTGACTATTAGTAATAAGCCAGTCCAAAAAAGCGATTTCGCGTTTTTCCTTTTACGCTCTGAGCACCTAAGTGATGACCGCCGCCAGTTTACTCTTTCTTCAGAAGATTTCAGCCGCCTGAACCCGAACACTCGCACTTGCCCTGTTTTCAGGACCAAAATTGACGCCGAGATTACAAAAAAGATTTACGAACGCGTTCCGGTTCTGGTTAATGAACAAACCGGCGAGAATCCTTGGGGAGTTAGCTTTTTGCGCATGTTTGATATGGCCAACGATTCCCATCTTTTTCGCACTAAGCAACAACTAGAAAGCGAAGGCTTCAGACTATTGGGCAATCGTTTTTTCAAAGACGATGAAGTCTTGCTCCCCCTTTATGAAGCAAAAATGATCTGGCAATTCGACCACCGCTTCGGCACATACAAAGATGTCACGTCCCGCGCCAGTACCCATCTTCCCACGCCTAATCCCGAAAAATATGCCGACCCAAACTTTATCGTGATTCCTTGGTACTGGGTCCCCGAAAATGAGGTCAACTCCCGCCTCGAATCGCGTGACCGCTCCGGCAACGTACCCTGGAAATGGGAAAAACAATGGCTTTTGGGATTCAGAGACGTTACGAACGCCACAAATGAGCGAACTGCGATTTTGAGTTTTATTCCAAGGAATGGAATCGGGCATACTGCTCCACTAATTTTTCCGTCAAATCAAGACCTTCCCCTAATTCTGTGTTTTCTTTCGCAATTAAATAGCCTCCCATTTGATTATTTTGTGCGGCAAAAAATGGGAGGCACCCACCTTACCTATAATTATCTAAATCAGTTGCCAGTATTTCCCCCCAATGCATACCCTGAATTATTTATTAAGCTAATCATTCCTCGAGCCTTCGAGCTCTCTTATACAAGTTGGGAAATGAAATCCTTTGCTGATGATATCTGGAAAAACTGCGATGAAGAACTGAGAGTATTTATTAAAAATCAGTGGGAAGATAACCAAATTAGAGCCGAGGGCCACACTTGGAATCCACCTGGATGGATTAAGATTTCAAAGGACGGTATTCATTTGCCACCGTTCAGATGGGAGGAAAGCCGGCGCGCTATCCTCCGTGCTGAACTCGACGCTTATTATGCTAAACTTTATGGCCTCACGCGAGACGATCTCCGCTACATACTTGATCCGCAAGATATATATGGTCCTGACTTTCCCGGCGAAACCTTCCGCGTCCTTAAAGAAAAAGAAGAACGTGAATTCGGTGAATTCCGCACTAGACGTTTGGTGCTCGAAGCCTGGGACAGGATAGAAAATGTAAAATGAATAAGAAATAAGGGGGTAATCCTAATGAAAACAGTTTCCCTTCCTCCTGGGCTAATATCTCTAGTTCATTATATCGAACTCAACAAGGTTGGATGGTGGGAAAAAGCGCTTCGGCAGCTAATAGTGGCTGCTATTTGGCTATCAGAGAAAAACCTTACAGCCCAGGAAGTTGTAGAATATTATCAAAAACAATTTAAAGTAAACCTAGACCCGAATAGGCTTGGACCCCAGCTTGATTTATTATGCTCAGCTAACACACTAATTCCTTTGCCTGATCAAAGATTTAAGATATCAGAAGCGGCCTTGAGAGAATTTGAAAAAAGACTTAGGGAAGCAGAAGATGTCGAAAAAAAATCAAAAAATAATTTTTTTGAAATCCTTGTACAGTGTTGTCCTTCATTAGATCCTGAAGAAACGTGGGAAAAGGCAAAAAACCAGCTTATCCTCCCAATGATCCAGATGATGGGAGCCAGAACTTATGAACTTCTTTCTGCTTCGAAAGTGGATTTGGACAAGGATGTAACTTTTCACGATTACTTGGATAAATATCCTCCTGAAATTCAAAAATCTCTTCAATTAGCGATTACCACTTTTTTAAACCCAAAGGATGTGTGCGTTCGGTCGTATATTTTAAATTATTTAAATTCATTCTTCTTTTTATCAGCAGGTAATTTGAAAGAAGACACTTTATTGACAATTACCAGATTAAGCAACATTAAACCGACATTCTTCATTTTTGTCGATACGAACTTTCTATTCTCGGTTCTTGGACTTCATGAAAACCCTTCAAATGAGGCAGCGCTAATGCTTCAGGAGCTTATAAAGCAACTTTCTGGGAAAGTCACCGCCAAATTCTACGTCCTTCCGTCAACACTTGATGAGGCTAAACGCGTCCTAATAGCTTATCGTCAGAACATGAGCCAGCTGCGACTTACAGGTAATCTAGCTGAGGCCACCTTAGATACTGGTTTAAGGGGCATCATCAAAAAATATTTCGAAGAGGTTAAGAAAAGCAACGCTTCAATTAATGCAGATCTTTATTTTGACCCTTATATTAAAGACTTAATTTCAATTATGAAAACTAAAAATGTGGAATTATTTAATGAAAAAACGGATAAATATAGAACGGACAAGAGGGTAATTGATGATATTCTAACGCAAATGGATTTTGAGAAGTCGCACCAACGTCAGGCAGCAAAAACATATGAACAGTGGGAACATGATATGGTACTTTGGCATTTTGTCCGGGACAAACGACCAGCCGCCTTAGAGTCTCCACTAGAAGCAATATTTTGGGTTGTTACGGTTGACTTTCGATTTCTTGGATTTGATGCTTATAAGAAAAGCAAATTGCATGAGCCTGTTCAAACATGTCTTCATCCATATACGCTTGTGCAGATGTTACAGTTCTGGATTCCTAGGACTGCCCAATTTGAGGAAGCGATGCTCAGCAGCATGCGCTTACCTTTTCTTTTCCAGGAATTCGACCCAAACTCTGAACGTGTGACGATACGTATCATTGAAGCCCTTGGCAGGTATGAGAATGTCGGGGATCTTTCCAAAGAAACAATCGCCGCAATATTGATGAAAGACGCTTTGAGACAGAAGCTATCTGTTGAATCGGACATATCAAAAAGGATTGATCTTGTTAAAGAAGCTTTGATTGAAGAACATCATAAGATTCAGGGGAAATTAAAAGAGGCCATCGAAAAAACTGAGCGCCTCGAAAAAGAAGCGCATGAGAAAGATGATGCGATAAAAAGAATGACCGAACAGATAGAGACTAAGGGAAAAAAGTTAACCGATACCGAACGCCAATTAGAAAAAGAACGTGTTAAGAGGGAAGGTTTAGAAAATAGAGTCAGTCAACTTGAAGAAAATGGGCAAATTCGGCAGGAAAAAGAATTTCGCCGCCGAAAAATCGCCTATTTTGCTATCATTTGGTTCTTCCTTCCAATTGTACTGATTGGATTGGCAGGGGCTATAATTCCTCAATATTTCCTTAGAGGCACGAGATTTGACTATTGGATGCCTGCCATTGGGATCTGGAGTTTTTTGTTAATTATCTGGGTATGGACGACGGACAGGAAGGGATCGAAGACGCAGGCAACTAAAGACTGGCCCCTTTTCAAAGCGTTCCACAGATTCAAGCGGCGGCTTTTTTGGATTCTTGGTGCGGTGTTGTTGGGGGTATTCATAAATGCTTTATGGGATATAATAAAAACGGCTTTGAATTTAAGTAGATTTTGAGAAAGGGCATAAAAGAGGAGAAAAAATGTGGCTATACCTGATTATCAATCCATAATGCTTCCTTTATTGAAATATCTTAGAGATGGGAAGGAGCATCATATTCGAGAGGCAATTGAGGCACTTGTCCAGCAATTTGGCCTCACTTCCGAAGAACGGAAGGAGATTTTGCCTAGTGGATTGCAGTTCACTTTCGACAACCGTGTCGGTTGGGCGAAAACCTATATGAAAAAGGCCGGGCTTATAGAATCAACAAAGCGAGGGTATCTTAAAATAACAGAACGAGGCTCAAAGGTTCTCGAGGATAAGCCGGAAAAGATAAATGTACAATTTCTAAAGAGTTTTCCAGAATTCATTGAATTCCAGGCAATCAAGAGAGAAAAAGAGGGACAAGATAAGGTAGAGGAAATCGTCGAGAAGGAACTTTTGACGCCTGAGGAATCAATAGAATCGGCATACCAGAAATTGAGGCAGAATCTGGCAAGCGAACTTATTCAACAAGTCAAGAATTGTTCACCATCTTTCTTCGAAAAACTCGTCATAGATCTATTAATAAGCATGGGTTATGGAGGCACAAGGAGGGATGCCGGAGAGGCGATCGGGCGCTCCGGAGACGAAGGCATCGACGGTATCATAAAAGAAGACCGACTCGGCCTGGATATTGTATATCTTCAGGCTAAAAGATGGGAGAACCCTGTCAGCCGTCCCGAGATTCAAAAATTTGCTGGTGCTCTGCAAGGGCAGAAAGCAAAAAAGGGCATATTTATCACTACATCGGCTTTTACTAAAGACGCGAAGGAATATGCAGAAAAAATAGAGAGTAAGATTGTCCTCATTGATGGAGAGAAACTTGCTCAATTCATGATTGACCATAGTATCGGTGTCTCTCAGGTGGCCTCCTATACGATAAAAAAAGTTGATAATGACTATTTTGCGGAGGATTAACAATTTAAGGCCTGGATAAACTGATTTGTTAATAGTCTTACTATCGTCATGAGGATAGCTAATGCCAAAGAAAAAAAATGAGAGCATTCTTTTGTCCTGGCTCAAGCTAGTCCCGATATCTGAAGGACAAGATCCTCTGGGGATGAACCTGCGGGTATCTTCTCGTCTCGGCGTTCAGCTTCTCTATTGTATTACCTCTATCACTCCGCGGGCACGATATTATTCCTTAATTCCTTGGGCATTATCTATGACTCCAAAACTCTCTGTGTCTCGGCCACAATGGGATTTAGTAAAGTATATTGAGAGAGCATTTGCAGTTGGCTGTATTAACAGCCATGAAGGAGAGGCATGTAAAGATGGCCGTTTGATTGGATCCAATATTATTCGAAGACTGTTCCGAAAACATCAAGCTAATATTATTAATATAGATGCTTTGAAGTACGCAAAAATCCCGGCTACTAACATGTACTTTCGGTCTTTAGCAAATCTGCGGCTCTTCAACATTCCTGAAGGGATGGAAGAAATTGATGATGAAAATGAGGCAGAAAAAATCACTCTTGATAGAGTAGAATTGTCTCCTCTTGGTCAAGAGCTCGCGAATGCATATGATCAGGTGATCCGTCAAATAAATCCTATTAAGTTCTTAAGAGTAGGCAAAACTTCAAAATTATCGGATTTGGGATATTGGGGTAGGGCCGGATGTCTTTGTAGCATACGAAAAGGAGCGCCCGACCAGATTATGTTAAGGCGGCTTATGTTCAACCAAGCCGGTTTTGATAATCGCTCTCACGAATTCCGTCGCTATTCTCTTATGCTCATTCTCCATTTAGTTGATCAGATCGCCGATATTAGATTGTCATTGAGTACAGGGAGTTTTGGAAGCGCAGTTTATTTCGGCTCGATTCTAGACGATAGCCAGAATTATCATAGAATTAGCTGGCCTAGTTCACTGAATGATATTGCTATGCGCTGGCGTATGTTTTATTTTCACTATTATTTGACGGCGGCACTTGAAAATCTCTTTGTCAATATCGTGCACAAAGCCAATGAAGATCGATTGAAAGGAACAAACATTTCTGATTTTCTTAAACCACTATCGGGGATTAAGTTTGCGAGTAGATTTGAGAAGCTTCTAGGAGGCAGACTAAAAGAGCCATTCTTGGAATTAACCCCCCGCAAGTTATTCGCAAGCTTTGGAGTTGATCTTAAAGCTGCTGATCATCGGTCGAGTCGTATTTTTGACGATAAGGTGGATAATCGAAATGTACTCTCAGAAGTAGCAATTCTAGATAAATTGGAGAGTAAAGAATATTTGTTCACTCCCGAGGGAATTGCTTTGGCATTTACGCTTTGTATTACGGTGATAATGCGATATATTCGATGGGATGATACTCGTTATGGGGGATGGACAGACCAAGCAGTAAAAAATGCTCCTGCGCTCAATGTTGCGGTTCCAGTTGTCATTCGTGAACTTATAAATCGATGGGGGGATTTTTGGAATATTTCGATTGGAAAACTTGCAGATCATATTATCCAACGATTTATCATCCGGCAACATTTATGGATTGCCATAGAGAAAAGTGGCCCTTTTTTCTATGTTGACGGCGACCGAATTATAGGATTGAAAAAGCGCTACGAAAAACCTGCGTATGGAAATCCCCGCTTAGCAAGTGCAGTAATAATTCTGAAAGACCTGGAGCTGCTCGTTTCCGATAGAGACGATCCCAATTTAGTCCGTCTTTCTAAGGAAGGAAAACAGTGGCTCAAGAATGAGCTCTGTAGAAAGAGCTAGCCTATGATTCAAACGGATTTCCATTTGGTTTTTGAGAGAAGAGAATCGGAATTCGCTGTTTTTTCTACATATGATTTTGATCCGATCTATTTCGAGCATCGCTTTTTGCGATCGAGCGCGCTGAGCAATGCTAGACGAATCCTGATTTTCATGGATAGTGGCTGTTATGCTCAGCTAGCCTTGAGCAACATACAAGCGAAGCATCTCAATGAGCGCTATCTTCTAGTCCCTGTTAGGCCACCGAGAGGCGTATTTCATCCGAAATTTGGAATGCTCATTAACTCGGATGGAGCTGAAATTATATGTGGAAGTAATAACATCACTCAAGCCGGCAGTACACATAATATTGAGCTTTTTAGCGTCATCGGTGTAGATGCGATAGATAAAGATAAATCTATCTTACAAGGAAGACCCGTATCAAATGGGTTATCATTCTTTCAAGCGTGTTTACAATATACAAAAGGAAGCTCTGGTAAGATGGCAAAAGACTGGCTGAAGGATATTCAAAATTGGTTTTCTTGGATAGACTATGAAGAACGAAGTGATGTTCCACAAACCATTTCTTTAGTTCATTCAATTCAATCGCCGATATGGAATTGGCTTATCGAACAAACAAGGGGGCGGGCGCCTTCCCGGCTATTAATCCTCTCTCCTTTTTACGATTCCGATCTTCGTATGCTAAGCGTAGCGATAAAGGCATGGCCAAAATGTCGATTCGAGATCGCAGCCCAACAACGAAGGAGCAATTTGCCCGCTAGATTGATCAAATCGTTCAAAAGTAACATCCGCCTTTTCGAAATAGAAAACGAAAATCGCAGATTGCATGCCAAGCTTCTAGCTGCATTTCTTGGGAAGCAGGCTTTTTGTCTGGCAGGAAGCGCGAATTTCACCACAGCAGCACTTCTAGGAGGCAATGTTGAGGCTTGTTTAGGAATCCGAACGAAGGAAGAAGATATAGAAGCTCTTTTTGAAAAGGGCATGGAGCTCAAAGCAATAGATCCTGAAGATTTCGAATCCGGAGAAGAAGATGAACCCAAAATTAGAGATAATGAATCAAAATTGCTCCATCTCATTTCTGCTTTAATCGACGAAAAAGGACATTTATTAATTCACTTCGAGGTTCGCGGGCTTCATTTTGATCAACTTACCGTTGAACTTTATAGACGCGGGGATCCAAAACCTTTCAGGAGTATTTCTATGCCGAGCGACCAAAATGAATTCTTTTTGGTTTCTCTCGACAAACAAACCCAATCGGAACTCATGGACGCTCTCCAATGCTATATATTGGGATTAAAAAAAGGGAGGATCGAGAGACGCGCGCCTTGCTGGGTGATCCAAGAGGCTCGATTAACCTACGTTCCTTCGGCGGGGAAATCGAGCAAAAATGATAAAGAGCGGGATATAAAGGAAACGGGACGAGGATTAATCTCCTATATAGAAGATCTTGCTTCTCGAGAAGGCGAGAACGCAGTTATTACATTCTTAAATAATCTAACAATCCAATTTCGGGACGAATGCTCCGGTGGTATTAGCATTGGGACTAGATTAAGAATTAAAGATCCTTCGTTGCCTGATACGAAACCAAATTGGTTTACTCCGCGAAATAAGGCCAATCTAGAGAAAGCGATTTTTGATTTTGTTGATCGCCACCACAGTAATAATTTAAAGCGCCATGCAAACCGCGGCAATATAAATGGTCTTGACAATTTCTTAGATGTATTCATTACGACAAATAAGCTTATGTTTTTATATTATCAAAGAATGATCCTTCCTCAATGTTTCGTAGTCGACAAAATTTGTACTAGTATCAATATTTTTACAGTTGGTTATGAATCCTCGGAGGAAGAATGGGGAGGCTATATCAAAAATATTGTTAAAAACTTAGAGGGCAACAAATCACTAATAAGAAAAACATTTCAAGAGGAATATGTTTTCGAACATCTATATATAGCTCTATTGATGGCCCAGATAGTTCGCTCGGAACAAGACCAAAAGATTCCGCCGCCGAATCTATTGGGTATGATGGCAGGTCGCATTGAAGAGGCCCTGAAAATGGTTGGCCTTGCCCCGACTTTAGCTCGATTTAGAGAGATTCTTCGGGAATATTCTATTATTGACGATGAAGAACATTCTAGATGGCTAAGATATTTTAAACAGGAGCCTTTTATATCTTGAAAGCGAAGAGTCAGTAAAGAAGTGGCACAAAATCTACATTTATGATTTCGGGGATTGCAATACCTTAAACGCCGTATCAGCTAATGGAATATATTTCATTCTATAGAGTCTGGAAATTATTGTTAACTGATCCCTTTCACGATGTGGTGCAACTAAGGGAGGCAGTGCCGCTGGCAAAAAAGGTTTTCTGGTCAATTCCAGCGATAGAGGCAAAAGCAACTCTATGAACAACATCGAACTGGCTGAGGCAATCGGGAATGCCCATTGGCGTTTTACGCCGTATCATGGCCATCCTCATGAATACATCCTCATCTCGAAAGATCCTGAAGTATGGCGCGAGCTCGCCCGACGCATTGACGAAGAAGGCTACTGGGATAACTTCTATCGAACAAAGGTTCATTACTATAACTTTATG
>Ga0315274_10003937_pt1 | contig 21948 bp, 15 predicted proteins | sample YL17G02_20_MG_FD_203700 | JGI IMG/M metagenome (GOLD analysis project Ga0315274, IMG submission 203700) | Sediment microbial communities from Yellowstone Lake, YNP, Wyoming, USA - YL17G02_20 | ecosystem: Environmental > Aquatic > Freshwater > Lake > Sediment | place: USA: Wyoming | collected...
TTCTCCACATAGGTATAGGCGACGGGAATGAAAACCAGCGTCAACAGGGTCGAAGAGATCAGGCCGCCCATGACCGCGACCGCCAGCGGCCGGCGCAACTGCGATCCCTCGCCGATTCCCAACGTCATGGGCGCCAACGCCAGGGTCGTGGCCAGCGTCGTCATCAGGATGGGACGCAGCCGCCGTTGACATGCTGTGATCAAGGCCGTATGGACATCCAGGCCCTCGGCCCGCAGTTGATTGACGCAGTCGAGCATGACAATCGCATTGTTCACGACGATGCCCGCCAGCATGACGATGCCGATGTAGGCCATCAGGTTGAGGCTTTCGCGGAAAACCACCAGCCCGCCGACCACACCGATGGCCGCCAGCGGCATCGAAAGCATGATCGTGAAGGGATGGACAAGCGATTCGAGCGTCGCCGCGATGGTCATATAGACCAACACGGCGGCGAGGATGAACGCAAATCCCAGCCGCCGGAACGATTCCAGCCGCTGCTCTTCTTCGCCCGAAAACTGCACCGTGCAGCCGGGGGTCGGAACGCCCGCGAGCGCGCTCTTGACGGCCGCGACCGCGCCGCTGAGCTTGCCCGACCGGATGTCGGCCGTTACGCGCGTGATGCGCTTCTGGTCGCGCCGGATGATTTCGCGCGGCCCGCGAACAATGTCGAGCCGCCCGATGTCGGCCAGCGTCACTTCCTGCCCCGATCGCGACCGCAGCCGCAGGCCCGACAGAACCTGCAACCCCTTGCTCTCGAGCTGCTTGCTGGCCACGCGAATGTCCATGTCGCCGCGTTCGCTCTTGTACATGGTGACCTCGTCGCCGGTCAGCCGAACGCGAATGGCGTCGGCCAGCGTCTGCACGTCCAATCCCATGCTGGCCAGCAAGACGGTGTTGGGCCGCAGAACCACCTGCGGGCTGCCTTGCGAGATGTTGGAGCGCACGTTGTAAAGAACTGGAAGCGATTCCAGGACTTCCTGGGCGCGCTCGGTGGCCCCGCGAAGCTGGAGCAGGTTCTCGCCGCGGATTTCCAGCACAATCGGAGCGCCCGTGCTCCCGATGACATCGGTCAGCGAACTCTGTTGTAGCAGATACGTGACCTTGGCATCGGGAATGGCCGTCACGCCCGGGCCAATGGCGGCGACGACCTGCGCCGCCGTCAGGGGATGCGTGGTTGTTCTGTCGAGCACGACCGAGATTTCGGCGGTGTGCGGCCCCTCGACCTCCTCGCCCGTGGTCATCATCGCCTCGGCCGACACCCCGCTTCGCGAATAGATGCTCTTGACGGCGGGGCGGTAGGATTCCAGCAGGTTCTCAATGTGTTGGACCACCTTGTCGGTCACTTCGATCCGCGTTCCCTGCGGCATTTCGATCTTCATCAGAAAGTCCGCCTGGTCGGCCTTGGGAATGAACTCTCGCGGAATGGTCGGGAACAGAAGCACGGCCGCCGCCACCGACATCAGCGTGATGCCGACGACGCTGATGCGATGGTCAAGCGACCATTGCAGCAGGCGGCGATACCCCGAGGACTTGTCCACGTCGCGCACGATCCGTTTGACGCTGAGAAACCGGCTGCTCAGCATCGGGATCAACAGCAGAGCCACCACCAGCGAAGTCAGCAGCGAGTAGGTGACCGTCAGCGCCTGCTCCTTGAACAAGTAGCCGGCGATTCCCCGCACATAGACAATCGGCAGGAACACGACAACCGTTGTCAGGGTCGAAGCCACAATCGCCGCCCCCACCTCGCGCGCGCCCACCGTGGCGGCCTGCGGCGCCGCCACTCCGTTCTGACGATGACGGAATATGTTCTCCAGCACGACGATGGCGCAGTCCACCAACATGCCCGACCCCAGCGCCAGCCCGCCCAGCGTCATGATGTTGAGCGTCAAATCCTGGAAATACATCAGGTTGAACGTTCCGATGATCGAAATCGGAATCGCCGTCGCAATGATCAGCGTCGGGGTGATGCTTCGCAAAAACACCAGCAGAACGAACACCGCGAGGACGATGCCCACGATCGCCGTCTCGAACAACTCGCGGATCGCCGTCCGCACAAACACCGACTGGTCGTAGGCGGTTTCGATCTTCACGTCGGACGGAAGCGATTTCTTGTAGTCGTCTATGGCCTCGCCGATGGTCTGCACCACGCGAACCGTGTTGGCCTCGGCCTCTTTCTTGATCGAAACGCCGACGGCCGGATGGCCGTTGAATCGCACGATGCTCTCGGACTCTTTGTAGGTCACCTCGACGTGCGCCACGTCGCGCAGGAACACCGGATTTCGCGTCTTGTAGCCGACCACCGTCTGCCTCAGTTCGTCGAGCGACTGCAACTCCCCCAGCGACTTCAGGATCAACCGCTCGCTGCCGCTTTCGACCCAGCCGCCCGATGCATTGACCGTCGAACGGCGGATCGAACCGACCACGTCCTGCATGTCCAGCCCGTACAGCAGCAGGAGGTTCTCATCCACCGCGACCATCACTTCGGGAACCAACCCGCCGGTCACCTGCGCCGTGGCCACCCCTTCGAGCCGCTCCAGCTCGGGCTTGAGCGACTCAAACGCCAGCCGATAGAGCGCCTCCATGTCCTGGCTTCCCCACACGGCCAGAGTCATGATCGGCAAGGCGTTGGGATCGTAGCGATAGACCGTCACTTCGCGGACGTCGTCGAGATTGGACAGGCCCGCCACGCCCTTCTTCACGTCCAGCAGGGCGAAGTCCATGTCGGTGTTCCAGTCGAACTCGACGATGCCGACCGCCGATTCGTCGCGCGAAATGGTCAACACGTCGCGCACGTGGCGGATCGTCATCAGCGACCGCTCCATCTGACGCGACACGCGCCGTTCGATCTCTTCGGGCGAAAGTCCCCGGGTCGTAACCACAACGGTGATCTTAGGCGAGCGCAGGTCGGGAAACAGATTGATCGGCAGCCGCTTGAGCGAAATCCACCCCATCAGGCAGATGCCCAGAAACAGCATCGTCACTTTGGTCGGCGATCGAACCGCAAAATCCGAAAAACCCATCTACAACAATCCCTTCTGGAATGATGAATGCAGAATGATGAATGATGAATTCAGCGTGTCGCGCCTTTTCTTTTCATTCATCGTTCATCATTCCGCGTTCAGCGTTATCTTTATCTCATCCACAGCTCGACGCGCCGCAAGCGGCGAACGGCGTGGTCGTACAGAAACCAGAAAACCACGCCCACCATCAGGCGGTTCATCGTCAGATTCGGCCGGCCTCGCATCGGGAATCGCTCGAAACCGACGTCGTAGAACGTTCGGAACGGATCGAGCCAGAGCGTTGCCGCCACGACGGCCACCAGCAACGCCACTGCGCCCGCCCCAAACTGGTTGCGCACATAGGTGGTCAGCACCACCGTCAGGATTCCGACCGTGGCAGCCAGCCCATAGGGAATCCACACCATCTTCCACCAGGCGAACCCGCCCAGCAACCCATAGAACGCCGTCGTCAGTCCCAGCGCCACGACGGCCACGAACAGACAGACCGGCACGAACTTCTGCAGGAGAAGTCCGTGGCGGCTTCGCGCGCAAACCAACAGCAGCTCGAGCGTCTTGCCTTCTTTCTCGCGCGGCAGCAGGCCCATCGAAAGGATCGCGAAGAACACCGTCTCGATCGTTGCCAGGAGACGGAAAAGCGGTTCGGGCCCCGTGATCTTCTGGCCGAAGGCGCAATAGACGAAAAGCCCGGCCGCAATCGCCGCCAGCACCGGCGCCTGAAATCCCAACGTCAGTCGGCTGCTGAACCAAAGCAGCGCCGCCACGTCCGCCGTCTTGCGCCGAAGTCGCAGCGCCCCGCGTCGCCAGGCGCCGGCCGCCGGCATTCCCGTCGCGCCATTCCCGGCTTGATCTTCTTTGCTTTCCACCACAGCGCTCACTGAGCGATGTCCTTGGGGCGGTTCGCCAAGAAATGGACAGCATGGACGGAATGGACGAATCCTCTGCTCACAGAAACTCCAATCTTCCTGCAAAAAAGCCCTGGAAGCGGCCGGGGCCAGTCCCCATTTCGCCCGTTCCGCGTCCACAATTCATAACTCATAATTCATAATTCAAAACTGCCCTACTCCCCCGCCCTTCCCTCGCCGCCCACCAACAGGATGTAAGCATCCTCCAGGTTGGGTTCGACCTTCCAGGCGCCCTCTCGCGGCGACTCCTCCGCGACCACCCGCGCCCGAAAACCGCCCTTCTCGTCCTCGAGGATCGTGACCAGCTGGAATCGCTCGCGCGCCTGGTCGAATTCGCCGGGCGCCACCTCGAATTCCCACGTCTTGTCGCGGGCGGCGGCCACCAGGTCGGGCGGCGCGCCCCGATAGAGCACCCGGCCGCGATGCAGCACCACCATATCGCTGCAACTGAACTCGACGTCCTTGACCAAATGGGTCGAGAGAACGACCACGCGCCCCTGTCCGAGATCGAACAGTAGATTCCGAAAATGGAGCCGCTCCTGCGGGTCGAGTCCCGACGTCGGTTCGTCCACGATCAAAAGCGCCGGATCGTTGAGCAGCGCCTGCGCGATACCCACGCGCTGACGCTCGCCGCCCGACAAACTGCCGAGACGGCGGTCATCGAGGTGTTCAATGCGCACCATGCCGGCCACCTCGCGGGCGCGCGCCTGCAACCGCCGGCCGCCCAGGCCGCTCAGTCGGCCCATCCAATCGAGCAACTGCCGGACTGTCAAATTAGGATAGAGACCGAACGACTGGGGAAGATAACCCAGCCGACGCCGGGCTTTCTGAGGATGCCGCAAAAGGTCTATGTCGTCAAACCGAACGCGACCCGACGTCGGGGCCAGCAACGTGGCCAGAATGGCGATCAGCGTCGTCTTGCCGGCGCCGTTGGGGCCGAGCAGTCCCAGAACGCCTTCGCCGATTTGCAGCGAGATGCCGTCGAGCGCCACGACGCCGTTCGAATAGACCTTGCGCAAATCCTCGATCGCCAGACGGGCGCCATTGCGCGCCGGCTCGGGCTGTGGCAGTCTGGAAATCGGCGATTCTTTGACAGACCCCATGAACGAATCCGATGGCTGGAGGAAGCAGGAAACCGCTCAGCTCTGACTTCGCTCGCCGTCCTTTACTCTTCTCACGCCGGTTTGCCTGGCTGCTTCGACGTGCTTCCCGACGTCGTGGCGGTATCCTTGCCGACCGGGATCGGTTCGGTTTCCATGATCTTGACTTTGACCTTGTCCTGGAGCGTCTCGTAGCCCAACGTCACCAGGCTCTCGCCCGCGCGCAGGCCGTCGAGAATCTCGATCTGGTCGGGATTCTCCAGGCCAATCCGCACCACCCGCTTCTCAGCCCGCTCCTGGTCGCTGACGACGAACACGATGTCTTCGTTATTGCGGCGCTGAACGATCTTGCGATCCACGACGAGGGCGTCGCGGCGCGTCTGAATGACGACGTTGACGCGGGAGAACATTCCCGGCCGCAACTGCCCCTGCGCGTTCGGAATCGAGACGTCCACCTCGAACGCCCGCGTCTCGCTGTCCATGATCGGCGAGACGTCGGCCACCTCGCCCTCGACGGCGATTTCGCGGTCCGAATAGACGTGAGCGTTCGCCTTCTGCCCTTTGTGAATCCGGCCGAGGTCCTTGCTGGTGACATCGCATCGGACCATCACGTTCGACACGTCCATGACGCCGCAGATCGTATAGCCCGAACTGACCATCCGCCCCTCGATGTCCGTGATGGTATCGGCGGAATCCGCCGCGGTGGACTTGGCGTTGGTTTCGATATCGTCGCGCGCCACCAGATAGCCCGACATCGGGGCGACCACTTTCTTGCGACTCATCTGAATCTGAAGCCGCTCCAGCTGCTTTTCCGCCCGTTGGACGCGGATGACGCTGTCTTCGTACCGGATCCGGGCCGAATTGGCCGCAAACTCGCGTTCCTCGTAGGCCTTGCGCGAAATCTGGCCGAGCTGAAACATCACCTTGGCCCGATCGAAATCCGTCGCGCTGCGCTCGACCTGGGCCAGCGACAGCGCCACGTCGCTGCGCGCCACCTCGCGATCGGCCCGCGTGATCTCGATGTCGCGGCTGGTCTCTTCCTCATCGAGCAACGCCAGCAGCTCGCCCTCTTTGACCGCCTGACCTTCGCGCCAGGACTTCACAAACCGAATCCGCCCCGAATCCTCGGCCTTGACCGGCAGCGACCGCGTCGGGGCGACCGTTCCGACCGTGCTCACGTATTCGCTGATCGAAGCGCGCACGATCTTGCTGACGGCCACGGGGACGGCATATTCACGCCGCACGCTCGCGCTGTTGCCTTCGCCTGTTTGGGCAGTCCCGGACGTGGGCGGGTCTTTTCCAGGATTGGCGGACGTCGCGCTTTTCCCGCAACCCGCACTTGCGGCGGCGAAAGCCACAGCGAAGGCAAGCCAAAACCCATGACGACGGCAGCTCATATCGAATCCACGTCTCCACGCCGCCTCACGACTGTCCTCACGGCGGCGCACAGGGCAATCCACGTCTCTCCCTGCGAAAACATCAAGCTTTATCGGGATGGAGTGGCGCAGGCTGTCAGCCTGCGAGAAGACCGAAACTCCGGCCGACCAGCAATCTCCCCTCCTGGCTCGTCTCTGGCTGCCACCGCGAGCGGGAAGCCAAAGACACAACCTACCCCTCCTTTTCCCTCCCTGCTTGACGACTAACAAGACCGCCCACCGGGGAAAAAGGCTTGCCCGCCGCGCAGAAACCTCTTCCAGAAACGATTTCAATCCGCCGGCAACCGATCCTCCCCATCCCTTTTGTCCCTTCCTGTCCTTCTGGTCACTTTATTCTCTTGAGGCCATGTTCCGTTTTGGTGCGAGAGGGGGGACTCGAACCCCCACGGCGTTGAGCCACCAGATCCTAAATCTGGCGCGTCTGCCAGTTCCGCCACTCTCGCACAATCCGCACTCCCGCCCGACCGAATTCCAAACTCTACTCGATGTTATTCTACCCCCGGCGAGCTGTCAACAGCGTATGTTCTCTGCGCAAATCCTTGCGGGATTGGGATCGCGGAACAAGAATCAGAACACCCAGGCGGCGCTCTTAGAGCCTATCTGAAAGCCAAGTCCGTGTTTGTCCGTGTCCGTCTGTGCCAGTCCGTGTCCCAGGTTTTCGGATAGGCTCTTAATAGACTCCCGGAATGAAGCGGTATCGCACTTTGCGGCAATACGCCACATAGTCGGGATCGCGCATCAGAAACCTCTCCTCGGTCACCGCGCGCAAGAAGTAGATCGTGCCCCAGCCGACGAATCCCCAGACCGTCGCCGCGCAAAACGCCAGATAGGTGGGCCAGGAAAACTGCGGATCGGCCGTGTTGGGGAAAAAGGCCGGAATCAACGTCATCAGCCAGAACATGTTCTTCCCCAGATAGCCCGGATGCCGGATGTAGCGATACGGCCCCCAGTCCACGATTCCGCGATTGGTGAGGTTGCTGGCTTTCGTGAACAGCGAAAGCGAGGCCGAGACAAGCAAAAACAGGAAGAGCAGGCCGGCGCCCCGCAGAATCCAGGTCATCGGATGCAGCACGTCGCCGCGAAACAAGATGTACGGATTGTGGTTCGAGGGGCCGAACAACGCGCCGGTCGGCATGTTGAACGGCGAATAGCAGGCGATGCAGACCAGGACGTGGAGGGGATTGGTCTCCGCATAGCGCAACTTGTTTCTCAACAGCCCCGATTCCGTGTGGTAACCGATGGTGAACAGCACCGAGTCCAGGACGAAAATCCCGGAGAACACCATCATGTAGCCCTTGTCGCAAACGTTTAGCGGCGAACCGTCCAACCGAATCTGGTCGAGAAGCTCGGGGAACGCGTTGTAGGAGAGCAAGGCGGAGTTGATCATCAGAGGTCCATAGACGATCTTGATCAGGAGAAACATCAGGGCGTGCTTTTCCGCGTACGTCGGCCGCCACGCCTCCGGTTGTTTCTCTCGGATTGCGCTTCGGACGCACCACCGGGCCAATCGCGACAGATACCCGGCCATGATCAGGTTCTTGGATGCCCAAAGCGACCGTGGCCGCACGATGAAGAAAACCAGCGGCGCAATGAGCAGGTAAGCCGCATAGCCGTAACAATACAGGATGATCGCTTTGAGGCCGTAAAACTGGATTCGAAGCAGCTCGCGGAACCACGGGTTGATCGTGAAGAACAACAACAAAGCGCCATAGAGAAGCGCCGAGACCGCGTAGTGCTTCGCGGCCAGCTGGAGCGTGGCGGGCGGCAGCTCCAGGTCGAGGTAGCTGATATTCTGCTGCCGGTGGAAATCCGACAGCGGGTCTGGGCTTTGGCGCTTTGCGGCCATCCGCGACATGTCCATCTCGCCGGGTGCGCAGCTTTCCGCTCGGCAGTTTGGCGCGCAGGCCGCCGCAGCCTCCGACGGCCCGCACGCTTCGTCAGGGTACAGGCCCGGTCGCTTTTGTCAAACGCGATGCGCAGCGTCGCCCGCTTCTGCCGGTGAAATCCGTCCCCCGCGTCCATCCCGTCCATTCCGTCCATTCCGTCCATAGCAAACTCCCGCACCCGCCAATCTGCTCCGAGAAGAGATCGCCTTGACACCCTCTGCAACGAGACGGACGCTCAACGGTCGGGCACGAGCGCGTGCCGGGATCGAGTGGCCGTGCGAGGGGCTTTTCCCGCTTCCAACCTCTCACCTCCCACTTCTATTCTCACAGGAGGCAGGCATGAACAGGCGCAGCTTTTCCAAACGCACTCTGATGGTCGGTCTTGGCGCCCTGGCGGGTTCGGCTGCGGGCGCCCCCGACAAAAGCGGCAATTCCCCCGCGGACTATTACGACGAGCCGCCGAAACGCCTGCCCGCGCGGCGGTTCGATGTCGTCGTCGCCGGCGCCGGCACGGCCGGCGTCTCGGCCGCCATCGCTGCGGCGCGCCAGGGCGCGAAGACCGCCTTGATCGAAGCCAAGGGCTATCCGGGCGGAACGGTCACCGAAGGCGGGACGGCTCTTCACAGCTTCTACAACCTCTGGAAGGCGTTTCCGGGCGTGGCCAAGCGCCAGGTGGTGCGCGGCATTCCCGCTGAGATCGTCGGGCGCCTCGCCAAAGTCGGCGGCACGTCGGGTCACGCCGAGATGAGCAAAGGCTACGACTACGATTCCGTCTGCACCGCGATTGACACGGAACTCTACAAGCTCGTCGCGTTCGATATGCTCGCCGAGGCCGGAGTGCTCGTCTGCGTCAACACCTTGTTGACCGGCGCGATCATGGAAGGCGCTCGAATTCGGGGCGTGATCGCCGAATGCCACGCCGGACGCGAAGCCTTCTACGCCAAATCCTTCGTGGACTGCACGGCCTATGGCGACCTGTGCGCGCGCGCCGGCGCCACATTCACCGAACCCAATGACTACCCGGTCGCCAACAGCATCGGCGTCGCCAATGTGGACGTCGAGAAGTACCACGAGTTCCTCGAATCGCACGACGCCCTCACCGAACGCGCCGAAGGCATGCGCAGCGGCAACGACGGCCGAATCGTGCGACTGAACGGCCGCAACGCCAAACTCCCCCCGGGGTTCACCGAGGTTGCCGCCAAGATCGGCATGTCGCTGACCACGACGACCGTTCACGACAACTATTTCATGTTCATCAAACTGAATTTCAAGATGCCCGTGAGTCCCACGAACCGCGACGAAGCGGCGAAGGCGGAATTGGAACTACGGCGGCGGCAGGCCAAAGCCGTCGAGCTGTTCCGCCGATTCGTTCCCGGCTGCGAAAAGGCCTTCATCGCCCGAACCAGCCCGTCGCTGTGCATCCGGCGCGCCCGACTGATCCGGTGCGACTATGACATCTCGCACACCGACGTCGTGGACGCGAAACACTTTGACGACGACGTGTTTGTCTATGGCTTTCACGACTCCGCTCCCCGCATCCAAATCAAAAACGGCGGCACTTACGGAATTCCGTATCGCGCGCTTCGCGTGGCGGGAATCGAGAATCTCCTCTGCGCCGGCATGATGATCACGTCGAATCACGACGCCCACATGTCCACGCGCAACACCGTCTGCTGCATGGGACAAGGCCAGGCCGCCGGCGCCGCCGCCGCCCTCTGCGCCCAAAAAAACTGCGGCACGCGCGATCTCAAGTACGCCGACCTGCGCGCAGCGCTCGAGAAGAGCGATGTGTATTTTGAGACTTGATTTGCGGTTGTGCGCGACCTACCTTTGAAGTGTGGCAGAGGAAGAGGTGACGGAGAATGCTCGCAACAATTGAAGGAGTCTATCGAGGCGGGAAAATCGAGTTGGCCGAGCCGCCCAGCGACGTGCGCGAAGGGACACCAGTCCTTGTGACATTCATGACGCCGTCCGGCATTGATCTGCGTGCGCGGGGCATTGATGAAACGGAGGCGGCGGAACTGCGTGCACGCCTGGCCACCTTCGCCGACGATTGGGAAAGTCCAGGAATGGATGCCTACAACGACTATGACGCAGCCAAGACCCACCTTCAAACGCGGTGATGTTATTCTTGTTCTTTTTCCGCATTCCGATCTTCGCACCGGCAAGCCGCGTCCGGCATTAATTGTGCAAGCCGACGATCTTCAAACCAGTCTTCCACAAGTCATCGTAGCCATGATCACGAGCCACTACTCACTTGCTCGACCCTTCATAGAACGCGGCCATCATCCGCCCAGGCCCTTTCGCTCCGCCGCAGCGATAAATCTCGCCCACGCTCACCGTCCCATTTGTCGGGTCATAGCGCAGCGCCAGCGCGCCCTCGAGGTTGTTCGCGTTGTCATTCTTGTTGGGCCACGGATAGCCGCCCGTGGAGAAGCTCCATCCCCCGGCGTTCGGCGCCACCGTGTCGTCAATGTGGTCCGGGCCGTCCGACTCGATCAGATAGGTATCGCTGGGAAAACCCTGAGGATCAAGCGCATCCACCGGCCCCGTCGAGGCCACACCCGCCACCCCGGCGCCCATCTCAAAATACGCCGCGCGCCACTCCCCTTTGGCCCGGCTCTCGCCAAACGGGTCTTCGGGGATCGTCGTGACGTAGGCGACCGGCGTGGTCAGCAGCCGAAAGCCGCTGAAGTCGTTCTGCTCGGGATTGGCGAATTTGCCGTTGCGATAGGTGTAGGAATTCCAATCCACGCGATAGGCCTCGCAGGCCATGGCCAGCGTGCGGATATCGGCCTTCACGCGCGCGGCTTTCGATCGCGTCTGCGCCTCGAGAAAGTTGGGAATCGCGATCGCCGCCAGAATCGCTATGATCGCGACGACGATCAACAACTCGATCAAGGTGAAACCGGCTTTTTTCGTCCCACCCTGCATGGGAGTGCCTCCTTGTCGAACCGAAATCTACCCCTCTTTCTTCCGCCCCGATTGTGGCCGGATTGTCGTCCGCAACACAAGCGAATTCTCGCGCCTCGCAGCCCCAAAGCGGTGCCTCTCGATTGACGTCCAGTTTGTCGGTGGGGGCGATGTCGCCGATGGCGCCGTAAAGGTGTTCGTGGTGGTAACGAGGACTGTCAAACCGGGAACGGCCTCGCGCACCTCCGCGCCGGCGCGCGTCCCAGAACGGCTTCGGGCTCTTGGTACAACAAAACACAATCGGGGGACCAAATTGATCGGGTGCTCTGGCTGCTCTCGTCGCTTTCGTCCCTTTCGTCATTTTGGTCCCTTTATTGTGCTGGGGTGTTCTCAGTCGAGAGTCCAATGTCGCGTGTCGAATGTCCGCACGTTCCTGCAAGCGTTCGCAGGGGAATTGTCATCGCTGGCGTTTCTGTGCGATCACTCACCTCGCAGCGGGCTGATCTCCGAGCCCACATGCGCGCGCGCATTCGCAGCGGCCATCAACCCCTCAACGGGCTCTCTTGGCCGACGCACCTCGGTTTTTCAGCCCGCCCCGCCGGGCCCGGCGCTTTTTCTATCGCAGCCTGTCAGGCTGTGAACGAAAACACCAGAAGAACCTTCCGCGAATCTCGAGAACAGAGGAACCGCATTCGCCCAATTCCTGCCATTCGCAAATCGAAGTCTTATCTTCTCGCGCCTCCTCACGTCGGCGGCTGCGCCCTCCTTCAATTCTTCTTTCCCTTCTTCTTGGCCTCGCGCTTGGCCTTCTTGGCCTGGCGTTCTTCTTTGGTGGGCGGCATGCCTTCTTCGGCACCCGCGCTGGGTTCGCCGCCGATGTCCGGCTTGTTGTCCTTCGGCAGCCATTTGGCCAACTCGGTTTTCCTCGCGGCATACTCCGTGTTGTCGGCCAGGTTGGTCCATTCATAGGTGTCTTTGGTTTCGTCGTAGAGTTCCTCGCCGCCGTCGGCATAGCGGATGTAGCGCCAGCCCTCGGTGCGCACCGCGTGGTTCATGAAGCGATAGGTCGTGATGGCCGGCAGTTCCCACGGCGCGGCGGGGTCGGCCAGGAGCGACCGAATGCTCTTGCCCTGCACGTGGCTCGGAATGGGGATGCCGCACAGATCGCACAGCGTCGGATACATGCTCATGAAGTCCACCGTGTGGTCGCACCGGCGGTTGGGCTGCGTCACGCCGGGCACGACCCAGATGTGCGGCGCGCGGGTGGCTTCCTCCCAGAGCGTGAACTTGCGCCAGTGGTGCTTCTCGCCCAGATGCCAGCCGTGGTCGCTCCAGAAGCAGATCAGCGTGTTGTCGCGGTCGGCCGATTTGTCGAAGGCGTCGAGCAGGCGGCCCACCATCGCGTCGCAATAGGTGATGGCCGCCAGATAGCCCTGGATGGCGTCTTTCCAGCGGCCCGACTTGAGAATCGCCGCGTGGTCGCCTTCGGGCCTGGCCATACGCACGCCCGCCGCCGGCAGGTCGTTGAGGTCGTCTTCGCGATAGGGCGGAGTCTCTACCTTGTCCACCGGGTGCATGTCATAGTATTTGCGCGGCACGTTCCACGGCATGTGGGGCTTGTGAAGGCCGACGGCGAGGAAGAACGGCCTGTCGTGCTTCTTCTGGAGGAAATCAATTCCGTACTGGACGATCTTCCACTCGCGCAGGTCTTCGTCGCCGCAATCGAGCGGGGCGAATCGGATGCCGCCGACGCCGGTGTCGGGCCCTTTGGGCTGCGGGTCGCGGCCTTCGCTCTCCAGGTAGTCATCCCATTCGCTGCGGCGGCGGTAGGCCTCGTGATAGATTTTGCCCGCGCCGCAGACATAGTAGCCGGCCTTGCGAAACGTCGTGGTCATCGGCAGGTCTTCGGGGATGACGCGCCGCCAGTCGTTTCGATTCTCATAGACGCCGGTGGTGTAGGGCCGCAGGCCCGACATCAAAGCGGCGCGCGAGGGATTGCACACCGGCGCGGGGCAGTAGCTGCGCGTGAACCAGACGCCGCGCCGGGCGAGCCGGTCAATGTTGGGCGTCTTGGTCTGCGGATTGCGCCCCAGGTAGCCGACCCAGTGGTTGAGGTCGTCAATGGCGATGAACAGAACATTCGGACGCTTCGGGCCGTCCGCTGCGCGCGACGTGTGCGACAGAAGCCCCGCCGCGCCCAGTCCGGTCAGTTGGATGAAATGACGCCGGTCCATAATCGCCTCCATAAGGAATTCGGGAATGACTCACTTGATACGGATGGTCTGCGCTGGCCTCACGCGCAAACCGAGCCATGATGGGGAAAGAAAGTCACTGAGAGAGAAGGCTTGTCAAACGGAAATACACGTCCTGTCGCGAATTCTGGCGGGCTTTGGAAGAAGCCCGCACGGCCACCCTATAAGCCAGAGGCGTTTAATGGTTTTGGCGGGGCGAGAACCACTTTGACAGGATGACAAGATGAACCGGATGAAACGCGATGAGGAATCCTGTGAATCCGGCCCACCGGGCTTCTCCCGGCGATCGAGCGGCACGGAGAAGCGCGGAGAATCCCCAAGGGCATTGACTCGTTGCGCTTTCTCGGGGTTTTCGCGAACCGGTCAGGGGCAGGAAGGAATACGGGGCTTGGCGCGGCGGCGGACATGTATGCTTTTTGGGGATGAGCCGGAAACAGGCAAGAAGATGAACGGGATGGCGGGTAAAGGATGTCCCGGATTTCAGAATCCCGTGAATCCTGTCATCCTGTCAAAGGCTTCAATCGAGATTCTTCAAACAAGTAGAGGATGGGAAACCGTTAAACGCTTGTGGTTGGCAACCTACGATCTTTTTTAGAGACTGAAAGTCGGGAACGGCAATGGCAGGTTGACAACCTGCCCCACGTCACGGAATCGGTTTGGCCGCGCGGCCGGTTTGGAAGGCGTGCAAGTTCGCTTCGCGATGGCGGTCGGCAAATTGCTCAGTGATCGCCTGACGCCAGGCCGACTCGTCAAACGGCATGTGTCGCGACAGGATTCCCGCAAAGGCGGTGTTGAGCATTCGCGGCGAACCGATCGCTTTGGCCAGTTCATCTCCCGAATAGACTTCGACGCGTGTCGCACAAAGCCGGCAGCGGTCGAGCACGTCGGGCGGATACTCCATCGTGCCGCTGCTTACGGGCAACGGCGGGATCGCCCGGTCGTCCACGATCAGCAATCCGTCGGGCGACAGGAACTGCGGATAGCGGAGCGCCTCGAGCTTTTCGAGCGCCAGGATGATGTCGGCTGTGCCTTCTTCGATCACGGGCGAGAAGATTTTGTGCCCGATCCGAACGTGGCTGCTGACCGAGCCGCCGCGCTGGGCCATGCCGTGGATTTCGCTCTGCTTGACGTCGAAGCCGGCCTGGACGGCGGCATGGACGATCAGGCTGCCGAGCGTCAGGACGCCCTGCCCGCCCACTCCGGCGATCAGAAGATTGAATTGGTCGCTTCTTGTGGTCATGGCGCAGTTGTCCTGCCCACCCGGAATTATGACTTATGAATCATGACTTATGAACAAAAACTCTGAGAAAGCCAAAAACCGCATCGAGCATGTTATCAACATACAGTCCTTCCCGCGTTCTTGGATTTCATTCATAAGTCATAATTCATCATTCATACTTCTCCTACACACCGCTCCTAAAGTACACACTTGCGGACTAGGGTCCTTCCCGCGTTTTTGGATTTCATTCATAAGTCATAATTCATCATTCACAATTCTCTCCTACACACCGCTCCCAAATTACACACTTGCGCACAAAGCGTGCAGCCGCGACACAACTCCTGCACGACGCGCGCTTGCCCCTCCTCGACGACCAGCGCCGGACAGGCCAGATCGGTGCATTGCAGGCAGCCTCCGCACAGGTCGGTGTCAATGGCCGACGGTTCCTGGCGCTGCACATTGGCCAGCAAGCCGCAGGGGCGATTGGTGAGGATGACCGACGGGCGGTCGCCGGCCAGCGCGCGGCGCAGCGCCTCGAACACCTGGTCGAGCTGGTAGGGGTCCACCACGGTCACGTCGTCCACGCCGGCGGCCCGGCACAGTCGCGCGAGATCAAGTGGCGGCGAGCTCCCGGTCTCGATGTCGAACGAGCTGCCGCTCGGCGACGAGGCGGCGGTCGGTTGGCGGCCCGTCATCGCCGTCGTGCGATTGTCGAGAATGATCAAGACGCCGGCGCTGCGGTTCCACGCCATGTCCACGAGCGCGGGGATGCCCGAATGGATGAAGGTCGAATCGCCGATGACGGCCACCGTGCGGCCGCGTTCGCTGACCTTGTCCAACCCGACGCCCATGCCGACGCTCGCGCCCATGCACACGCACGAGTCCATCGCGAGCAGCGGCGGCAGCGCGCCCAGCGTGTAGCAGCCGATGTCGCCCATAACGTTTACCTTGAGCTGCTTGAGGGCATAGAAAATGCCGCGATGGGCGCAACCGGGACACAGCACCGGCGGGCGCGGCGGCAGGTTCTCGACCCACTCGACGTGCTGTCCGATCGCGTGAGGTTCGGCGCGGCCGAAGTCTTTGTCAATCGCGCGCCGGATCGCCAGCGGCGTGTATTCATCGCAGAGGCTCAGGAGCGCCTTGCCGCGCACGGGAATCCCCGCCGCCAGGAGCCGGTCTTCGATAAACGGATCGAGCTCTTCGATCACATAGACCCGGCCGACTTTCATGACGAAGTCGCGCAAGCGTTCGAGGGGCAGCGGATAGGAGAAGCCGATCTTGAAAATCGGCGCGTCGGGAAACGCCTCGCGCGCGTACTGATAGGAAACGCCCGACGAGATCAGGCCGAAGCTGTCCGCGCCGATCTTCGACCGATTCTCGATTCGATTGAGATCGCTGGCGTCGGAGCAGCCGGCCAGCGCGGTCATTCGTTCTTCGACGAAACGATGGCGAACGCGCGCGTAGGCGGGAACCATGACGTACTTCTGTGGCTGCTTGGCGAATGGCTTAGGCGCAATGGCCTGGCGCGAACCGTCGCTCTCGACCACGCACCGCGTGTGCGAAATGCGCGTGGTCAGGCGAAGCAGAACGGGCGTATCGAACTGCTCGCTGAGATCGAGCGCGTGGCCGACAAACTCGAGGCATTCCTGGCTGTCGGACGGCTCGAGCATGGGAATCTTGGCGAACGCGGCGAAGTGGCGGTTGTCCTGCTCGTTCTGCGAACTGTGCATGCCGGGGTCGTCGCACGAGACGACGACGAATCCGCCGCCGACGCCGGTGTACGAGGCGGTCATCAGAGTATCGGCGGCAACGTTGAGGCCGACGTGCTTCATGGCGACCAGGACGCGCGCGCCGCCGATCGAAGCGCCGAGGGCTTCGTCGAAGGCGACCTTCTCGTTGACGCACCACTGGGCGCGGACGTCGGGATAGCCGAACAGGGCTTCGAGAATCTCGGTGCTGGGCGTTCCGGGATAGGCCGCGGCAAACCCGACGCCGGCCAGCCACGCCCCCCGCGCCACCGCCTCGTCGCCCGAAAGAACCATCTTCATCGCCGTTGCGCGCTCCCAAACTAAAGTCGGGCGACGCTACCGGCCCGCCGCGCCGACTTCAAGTGCGAAGCGGGCTGTTGTGGATGCCGGTTCGCAGGCCGAGGTCGAAAGACGCAGGTCGCAGGTTCGTTGCAAACGAAGGCGTGAACGATTTCGCTTGCCTTCGGTCCCCGAAGCACTGTATGCGATTCCCGACTGCCGCAGGCACACGGATGGCTCCGACTGTGTCGAAAGGAGACCTCTCCCGGGGAGTCTCGCGCGCATTTCTTCCCTAACCAAAACCCTGCGCCGGGCCTCGCGCCGGCCTTTCAGCGGGGGTGCCACGTGGTCGCCAAAACGAAGCGCAGTACATTAGGCAGATTCATTGATAAGCTGCGTTCCGGAGCTCGTTCCATGAAACCAGAACTGGAGATAGCAATCTCAATTTTGACGCTTCTCACTATGGCGGGTGGCATTCTCCTCGCAGTCCACAGGTTTGGCCTGAGTCGAGAACGCTTCACGTTCCTTCGCTTGAGTGCAGATGCGAAGTCTGTCTATGACGTGGGCGGTCTCGTGCTGGTCGCAATTACCGTGCATCTCGAGAACAAGGGCGACACCAGAATCAATGCGCGGCGCGAGCCAGGACAAGATGAGTATCTGTATAACAAAGGCCCTGACGTATTGCTGCATGCAGGTACTCTCAAGATTCGCGCAGTCCCAGAAGAAGTAGCCCCCCTTCACTTCGATTGGTATTCATTGCCACCGCTTCGAACGGCCACACGTCTTGTACCCAAAGAAGAGGTTGTCGACTCCTCCGCAGAACTGGAACAGATCAATTATCTCGACGAGTTCCAGGACCCCGACGTGGACTACGAGCAGGTCGATTTCTGGCTCGAGCCGAACGACTCTTACGATCAGCCGGTTTGGGTCTGGCTCCGTCCGGGTATCTATGCCGCAAAAGCCTTCTTCTTGGGCCCGGAGACGAAACATCAAGAAGAAGAGTACTGGTCATGCCAGATTCTGTTTACCGTGGGTGCACCGAAAGAACCACCGTCTGGCTCCGATCACCATCGACCGACTAAGTAACCCAAAGGACAATCACAAGAAAGAGGTGGGCGGACGGGTAAATGCAGGCGTGGAGTTTGCGCTCAGATTGTCCGAGAACTTGTAGAGCATCAAGCGGATATTGGGCATACTTCGTGGAGGATGGGGGCACGGGGAACTGGTGGTGATGCGGCTGCTTTTGGCGGAGGTCATCGTGGATCGCCGCATCGCGGCGGCGACGGGACAGGACGGCCGTCAGCACCGCCACGATCCATTCAATCTCGGCTCGGAGGAACGTTCGGCAAATCTTGACCGCAAAGTTCTCGATTCGATGCATCCGTGTGGGTTGCCTCCTTTCTGTCGTCCAGGAACCCGATGCGTCACAACGTGGGGGGTGACAACCCACATTCTTACAAAACGCAATGTTCCCACGGGTTTGCCGGCTTACAGACCTGAGAACTTTTGACATTTCGGACGGCTTGCAAAGGAGCGAAGGATGAGCATCACAAGGACGATCGTGACGGTGGTTGGGGCTGCGATGGCGTTGGGTTGGGCGGCACATCGGCCGTGGGGCGAAGACTCGGGCGGGCCTTCGGCGGGAGGGAGTCCTCCGGCGGCGGCAAACCTCCCCGCGCCCGGTCTCGACAAGGGCAGCCTGGCCGCGCTCTATCCCGGCGACGAAGGGATCGAACGCGACCCACGCGTTCTGTTCGTCGAGGATTTTGAGACCGGAAATGTGAACGAGATCGGGGCGCGCTGGGGCAGTATCGAGAAACGCGAGAACATCAGCCTTTCCGACGACCTCCACGCCGCGTCGCCGGGCCATAAATCCATCCACATCGTCAAGAACGGCCAACTGTTCACCCACACCAAAGGGGTGGACACCCTGTACGCCCGTTTCTACGTCAAGTTTCACGAGAAGACCGGCTACATTCATCATTTCGTCCATCTGGTGGCCGACCGGACACCCGAACCCTGGCCCAAGGGCGGGGCCGGCGAGCGACCGTCGGGCGAGGCCAAGTTCTCCACGGGCATCGAGCCGACCGGGCGCTGGGGCAAGTTCCCGCCGCCCGGAGTATGGAATTTCTACACCTATTGGCACGAGATGAAGACCAAATGGGGCTCCGTGTACGACGGCAAGCAGGAGCCGATCCAACCGGGCCGCTGGTATTGCGTCGAGGCGATGCTCAAGGCCAATTCCAGCCCGGACAAAGCCGACGGCCAGCAGGCGTTTTGGGTGGACGGCGAACTCTACGGACGCTTCGGGGGGTTCCGGTGGCGCACGACCGACAAGCTCAAGATCAATAGTTTCTGGCTCCTCTACTACAACACCGATCAGCCTGCGCAGCATAACAAAGACCCGCGTCCCGAAAGCCGCGTCATGGAAGTCTGGTTCGACGACATCGTGCTCGCCACCGAATATGTCGGGCCGGTCAGCGGGAAACCCAAGTCCGGCAAGAAAGCCGCGGTTCCCTCGAAAAGCGCCCTGCATACGCCCGGCCTGCTTCTGCCCGAACCGGGCAAGACGATCTACTCGCAGGACTTCGAGAAGGATGCCGGTAACTTCAAAGGCGGCCAGACAAGCGATGGCGGGGTCGGCGACTCCAGGGCCTTCGCCTTTGGACCCCAGGGGTGCTCCATCTGGGAGGCCTATTCCACTCCGGTCAAAGACTCCACGACGATCCGACTGAAACTCAAGCCGCTCTGCGATGCAAAGCAGATCTCCGTCCTGATCTGGTCGAAGAAGAACAAAGACAACTGTCGCTACAGCATCGGCGGCGTGCGTAAGGGCGAGTGGACAACCGTCCAGTTCCGCGCCATCGAATGCCGCACCGGTTGGGCAATGGACGGGCCCAGTCTCGACGGCGACGTCCTGGACAATTTCAAGTTGGCCTTTGAAGGCGCCGCCTCCGATCGCTTCCTGCTCGATGACTTTCAGGTCTGTGAGTAGCCAAACCGCCGACCGGAAGTGATTTTGACATTGACACCGGCGGGACACGGCCACACATTGCGAACCTCTTTGGTTGACGGAGTCCCGAAAGTCCTCTTCGGATGGCCACCCCCGTCAGCCGGTCCGAACCATGGAGGGGTGGTCGAGCGGTTAATGGCACTGGGCTGTAAACCCAGCGAGCGAGAGCTCTTCGGAGGTTCGAATCCTCCCCCCTCCACCATTCAAACCTCAGCATGAATTCAGGTTGCAAGTTCCAGGTTGGGGCCAGCGAAGGGAAGGTTGGCGCTGCCCATGGCCTGCCGGAAAGGGTTGACAGGGTGGTGAGGGGTTGCCTACATGTCGCTTTCTCAGGTGGGGAGTTGAACGGTTCCCTTGGCCTGATTTTTCGAGAGTTAGAGGTTTTGCGCGGGGAGCAATCTCGGGCGAGCCAACGCGGGAGCGAGGTTCGGTGTCCATTCTCAAAACAGAGGGCCTGATCAAGGCATACGGCGGCCGGAGGGTCGTGGATCAGGTCAATCTCGAGCTGCACAAAGGCGAGATCGTCGGCCTGCTGGGGCCCAACGGGGCGGGCAAGACGACGACGTTCAACATGGTCGTGGGGATCACGCGCCCGAACGGGGGACGGATCGTGCTCGACGGGCACGATATCACGCGCCTGCCCATGCACCTTCGGGCGCGGCGGGGGATCGGCTACCTCGCCCAGGAGAAGTCGGTTTTCCGCAAGCTGACGGTCGAGGAGAACATTCGGGCGATTGCCGAGATTCAGCCATGGTCGCGCGCCGACCGCAATCGTCGCGTCGAAGGCGTGCTCGAGGAGTTGGGCATCACCCACCTGGCCCGCCAGCCCGCCTATACGCTGTCGGGCGGCGAGCGGCGGCGCGTCGAGATCGCCCGCGCGCTGATCTGCGAGCCGACCTTCATGCTGCTCGACGAACCGTTTTCGGGCGTGGATCCCAAGGCGGTCGAAGAGCTGCAAAACGTCATCTATCAGATGCAGCGACGAGGGTTGGGCATCCTCATCACCGACCACAGCGTTCGCGAGACCCTGACCGTGACCGATCGCGCCTATCTGATCTATGAGGGCAAGGTGTTGATTTCGGGAACGGCGGCCGAACTGGTCAACGATCCCAAGGCGCGCCAGTATTATCTCGGCGAGCGCTTCTATATGGACATCCAGCCGGACACGCGAAAGAGCTTTTTCGGGAGCCTGTTTGGGCGCCGCGAGAAGGCGACCGACGCTCAACGGACCGAGACACACGGTATTCGAACCGATCTGCCCAAGCCACCTTGCCCGCCGACCGAGTGGCCGTCGGGCGCGGTCGCTCCGCCGAAGGTCGAATCGCCGTCCGCCCCGGCCGCGCGAACCGGATTGGACCCCGCCGCAACTGAACCACCGAGACGGGTCGCTTCGGCGGCTCAGGCTGTGCCTCCAGCCCGCGACGACCGTCCAGATCCCTTCGAAGGAGAAACGTAGAACCATGCCGCTTCAGATCACCGCCCGCAACTGCGAGATTCCGCCCGACATGCGCGCCGTTATCGAGACCAAAGTGGACCGCTTTCGGAAGCTGGTCGAGCAAATCTCGGTTCTCGACGTCGTCATTGTTTCTCAGAGGGGCAAATACACGGTCGAAATCGTCGTCAAGGCCCAGCGGTTCGCCGCCACGGGCCGCGAGACCGACGCCGACCTGCGCGCCGCCATTGACCGGGTGATGGGCAAGGTCGAGCGCCAGTTGCACAAGCAAATAGACAAGAAGCGCACGATGAAGCGTCTGCCGCGCGAGGTGCGCGAGCGCCGCGCGCTCACCCTGACGTTGCCGATGATGGGCGAGGCGACGATTGAGGTGGATGAGGAACGGCGAATCGTCCGCACGCAGCGGATTGCCAGCAAACCGATGTCGGTTCAGGAAGCGGCCGACCGGCTGGAAATCGAAGCGGGATCGTTTCTGGTGTTCGAGAACGCCGAGACCGAGAAGATCAACATCATCTTTCGGCGCGAAGACGGCCGGTTTGGCTTGATCGAACCGTCGTGAGCGGGCGGCGTTTCCCTGTTCTTTTCATGTGATAGGGGTAAGGAGAATCGGTTGGCCGATTCCCCCTCCCTCCGAACCGGACGTGCGGGTCTCCCGCATCCGGCTCTCCAGTCGGTGGTTTTACCGACAAGCGGATTGGCGGACCGACGCAGGGGCTACGGTCAGCGA